>Ga0208745_1000114_pt1 | contig 30624 bp, 30 predicted proteins | sample CryBogCBH23Jun09_FD_184622 | JGI IMG/M metagenome (GOLD analysis project Ga0208745, IMG submission 184622) | Freshwater microbial communities from Crystal Bog, Wisconsin, USA - CBH23Jun09 (SPAdes) | ecosystem: Environmental > Aquatic > Freshwater > Lake | place: Crystal Bog, Wisconsin, USA... | reverse complement strand
GCCGCCGACCGCCAAGAGCACCACAGCGAACTCAGCGCCATGCACAAGCGTTGGCTTGACGCTCTGGAAGCAGACTTCAGGAACCGGAGCAAGAAGTGAGCAACGTTCTCTTGACCGGCGACTGCCGTGAGATGCTCCGAACCTTAGAGGCTGGCTCAGTCCGAACCTGCATCACTTCACCGCCCTACTTCGGGCTGCGTGACTATGGACACGATGGACAGATCGGCCTAGAGCAGACACCAGACGATTACGTCAACGAACTGGTCGAAGTGTTCCGTGAGGTGCGCCGTGTTTTGTCTGACGATGGCACACTTTGGCTCAACTTGGGGGATAGTTATGCTGGCGGTGGTGGTGGAAACTACAACAAGACCGGCGTATCTCAAGCCGGTGGGCAGCACATCACCAATGTCCGCAATCGCCCTGAATGGCTAGAGAATGCTGGCGTGAAGCCAAAGGATTTGATGGGCATACCTTGGCGAGTAGCGTTCGCACTTCAAGCCGACGGTTGGTATTTGCGCTCGGACATCATCTGGCACAAGCCCAACCCGATGCCAGAGAGCGTCACCGACCGACCCACCAAGAGCCATGAGTATCTGTTTCTGCTCACCAAATCGCCAAGGTATTACTACGACCACGTTGCAGTTCGAGAGCCAAGCGTGACCGGCTCGTGGGATGCCATGCCACCTATCGGCGGAGCCAAGCACGTTGAAGGCAATGAGAACAATACTTATTCCGGCAACACTCCGGCAAGCGATGGACTTCGCAACAAGCGTGATGTGTGGACAATCGCCACCAAGCCATTCAAGGGTGCTCACTTCGCCGTAATGCCTGAAGCATTGGTTGAGCCGTGTGTGTTGGCAGGAAGCGCAGAGGGCGACACCATTCTTGATCCGTTCACTGGCTCGGGAACAGTGGGAGTCGTAGCCTTGAAGCACCGACGCAACTTCGTCGGGACAGAGTTGAACCCTGAGTATGTAGAGATTGCAGAGCAACGCTTGAACGGCGTAGAACCGAGGATGCTGTGAAACAGCGGTGCCTACATGAGCGGTCACAAGTTGGCCGAGGCCGTTCTTCGACTGATGGGGGAGCAAAAATAATGGGCTACTACTCCGAACGAACCTGCCCTGAGTGCCTGAGTATCCCCTGCACCGACCTGTGTGGCGTGGAGTGCGAGTGCGATGGCGAACACTACGACTGCGATGAGTGCGAGTGCCGACTGCACGAGGCGGACTGATGAGCCACTTCCTACACATTCTCTGGCTGTTCCACGGCCCACTACGCCACTGGAGGCACAAATGAACACCATCCTCACCTACCAGCAGATCGAAAGCAAGATCCGGGAGACCGTCAAGGCCATTGAAGCCATCGTTGACGAGATTGCTGAAGCAGCCCAGGAGACCAGCCGAGCAGAAGCGGCCTTCCAGTACAAGTTCGCCTGCGAGCGTATCTCTTTTAGAGATACCTGCGAGAGGGACGGGAAGAAAACCACCGCTGACCAAGTGACCGACTGGGCAACCATGGAGACCAAGGTCGAGCTGGAGGAGCACCTGCTCGCCAAGAACAACCTGACCGTCCTCCGCTCCAGCCTGTCGGCCAAAGAGGAGACACTTTCAGCACTCCGCACCCTCGCAGCAAGCCATAGAGCAGCCGGGGGCTGAGAGGCACTAGCGTCAAGGTCATGGACGGAATGACCGAAGATGAAGTGACCACCCTCATCAAGGAGCGCCAGAACAAACTGGAGGCCTTTCTCGCTTCTGGCGGCTTCCACACTTTGCTCTGGGACGAGGACACAGACACCTACGAGGTGGCGGAAGATACACAGATCCTTGAATGGATAGTGGTCATGCGCCATCACGACCTAGAGGATGATCGAGACTCCTACAGCATTATGAACGCCCCTGGCATGTCCCCACACGGCAAGTTAGGGCTGCTGCACATGGCCTTAGACCAAATCTGACCTTCGCTTAGCAAGACTGAACCCCCCGCACAAGGCGAGGGGCTGAGCCGGGGTAGCGGAGTCAGGGTAGCGGAGTTATGAGTCAGGGTAGCGGAGCCACGCCGAGATGGTCTGGTGCGTCACCTCAATTCCGTAGCGACGTTCCAGCTCTGCCACGATAGCCCGTAGCGATAGCCCGGCGGCGTTCCATTCTGCCAGCAACGCGGGAAGGTGGCGGCCATATTCCGCCGCCACCACCCGCACCGCCAACCGATAGAACGGCGACCCGTTCAACGTGTCCACCATAGAACCGCAACCGCTAGCGCCATAATCGACGCCAGCGGCCACGGGTTCGCAACTACTAGCGGCCATGTCATCACTGCCCGCCCGCGGCTAGATACGTGGCGACCCCGGCGAACCCCGCCGGGATCGCTACGACAATAAAGATCCCGCCACCGATATCGGAGCTAGTTTCAGCCCAGACAGCCACCAACGCGCCCACGATAACCGCGGCGCACCATCCCGCCCGCCTAGCGGCTAGACGTTCGCGGCGGGTATTGCGGCGGCGCGTCATGCTACGCCTACCGCGTCGCCGCAGTAAGTGTTAGAACGGAAGATTACGCCAGGCGGCGGCGTAAGTTTCACCACGTAGCCGCGAGGATCACCGCCTAGTTCGACGTTCCACGTGTCGCCAGTGATGGCGCTAAGCTCCGCCACTAGTTCGCTAATGCGGGCGTAGGTCGCCGCCTCGCGCGCGTCACGATCCTCCTCCCATAGGCGCATACGCAACCGATTACGGGCGGCTAAATGGGCGTGATCTTCCGTCGCACCGCTGGCGTAGGCGCGCTGTATGCGCGCGTCTTCGCGATCCATCCACCATGGGCCGTTGCATTCTTCCACGGCCAATCGATCCAACCGCTTAGCGTGGCGAACGATAAGGCTAAACACGCCTACCGTGTCCGTGTATTGTTGCCCTAGGTCAAACCTAGCGGCCAATTCCCTACCCGCCTTAGTCCAGGCGGCATCCGTTCCCCGTATTTTTGTCATTCTGACAGCTCCCACGACCCGCAACGGTTCCCGTTCGCGTCGCGAACCTTCCCGTTCCACGCGCCAGCGTCAATATCCCGCGCCACTTGGCGAAGAATAGCGACTAGCGCCGTGGGGTAAAATTCCCCGTCCATGTCGACAAACGCGTCGTTTGTCGTTTCTACCGTCATCCTAAACATAGGATCACCCCTTAGGGTTTGCTACTGCCTGGAGTGTCCAGGCATGGGCCGCCCGGCTAGGTCGCGAACCTTCGCCGCCATTACGCGGGGCCGGGGGCGGTTCTAGCGGACTACACGCCACCCGTTCGCCGCCAGCTGGCGACGGTAGGCGGGGATAATCTCGCGCCGCGTGTAGCCGTAGAACGTGGCCGTGTAGTACCACGGGCCGGTTCCGTCATCCACTAGCGCCGTGACACGGTGCGCGCCTTCGCCGTTGCGGTCGATCGTGTAAGCGGCGCTAGTCATGCTGGCACCCGGACTGGCATAAGTAGCACCGTCACGTTTGACCCGTAGCCCGTGAACAACGCCGGGCGGTTCGCGTCCGTCACGTAGACAGTGGTCGCACCGTCGAACGTGTCCAACGCGCTAGCGACAAACGCGGGGTTGAACGCCACCACCGCACCGCTAACGGCATTCCCGTACCACGCGCCAGGCGTAAACGTGCCCGCCGCCACCGTGTACGTGTCGCCGTTCGTAAGAATGGTGACACTATCGGCGGCGAACCGCAACGGCGAATCGCTACCCGTCTTAGCCGTTACCTTCGCCGCCTTCGCCGTGGCGGTGACGATCTTTGCCGCCTTAGCTCCACTGGCGACAGTGACTAGGGGTTGCATCCCGTCCAACGCTGGCACCAATTGCCGCCAGTTCGGGTAGCTATTGCCTAAAGCGTGGTGACGGTAGAGAACGGCCACGCCGCCGCCGCCAATGTAAGCGCGCTCCCCGTCGCTAGCGAACCGTGTTAAGTACGCGCCCGCCTTCGCCGTGAGTGCAAACGCGATAACGGCGGCGCTAAGGTAGCCGCTACCTTCGCCAGCAATGGGCGCGAACGCCAGGCGGTAGCTATCGGTCGCCACGATCGTATCCCCGTCGCGGTAGACGTTCGTGAGGGTAGGCCGCGCGTAATCGGTGCTAGCGGTCGCCACCACCGCCGCCAGTGTTGCGGCGGGGATCGTGTGCAATTCCGCTTCACCTTCGCAACGGCCCGCCGCCACGGTGCTAGCGATCGCGTCGACAAATTCCGTGGCGCGTTCGTGGGGTTCGGGCAACGTGTAGGCCACGCTAACGCCATCACGCGACACGGTGACGGTAGAACCGTCTACGTGGATCGCCCTAGCGCCCGCACCTTCCACGGTCGCGGCGGGAATAGCGAACGGTTCCACGTAGCTGGCGGTAGAACATTCCACGTCGATTAGCGCCACCATCCCGGTATAGCCAACTACGGCCACGGCACACGTGTCGAAGGTAGGTTGCACCACGTAGAACGCGGCTAGCGCGTCATGGTTAGCGACCAATTTCGTCGCCCGGCTAATGGCGGTGGCCGCCTTCGCCGTGAGGGTAATTCCAATTGGCATAGCATCCCCTTAGGGTTATGGGCGGGAATTGTTCGCCGCCACTTAGAACGCTACACGGGTTCGCGTGGCGTGTCAAGTAGTTAGACGGAAATAGTTTGCCGGGGATCATGGGCCACTGTCGCCACCTTCGCCCGTAGGGGTGCAACCTAACCGCGTCGCCGCCAGCGGTCGCCCATACGCCGCCCGCCCGCACCTAATCGCGTCGCCAGCTCTACCCGCCAGCGATCACCTAGACGCGTCGACCATGCCGCCGGATAGATCACGGGCCACCGTTGCCAGTGTTAGCCGTTCGTGTAGGGGGGAGTAGAACCGTAGCCCGTTCGCCCGTGGCGTAGCGTCGCCGCCTTCGCCGCCTGGCGTGTCGATCGTGTCGCATTGTCGCCGCCATTGTTGCCAGCGTTGCCCTAAGTGTTGCCATAGCCAACCGTTCGCAATTGTCCACCATCCCCTCCCATACCCGCCTAGACGCTTGCCGACTGCCCTAGAACGTCACGGTTTGCCGTACGATCGTGCCCGGTCGAACGTGTCACGAGCGAACCGGTAGTGTGCCGAGACGGGGGGCCGTACAAATGCCCAGTTAGACACCTCCGTAAATCCGGTCATTTCGTAGTCTTTGCAGGGAAAACAGTAGAACGGCGTACTACGGTGTGATGGCTTCTACCGGCGATTTGGGGGTGGTACTGACAAGGTGACTCAACCTACAACAGGATCGCTTACAGACGATTACAGGGGGGTCTCGTGGCCTTCTGGCGTATTCAGGGAACGCGTGTCTATGAAGGTGGTGAGTCGTAGCGGATTGGGAGGCAGTCGAGGACTGCGGTGGTTGCGATTTCGGCTCGCTTGCGGTAGATGGCGCGGGTCATTTCCGGCGCGTCCCCCCAGTGTCCTTCACCGTGGTCGGCTTTCCACAGGCTGAGGGCAACCCACTTGATGATCTGTTCTTTAGTCACCGGACAGCACTTTGATGGAGGCCCGGACTTTTTCGTGCAGCTCCTCGATGGTGCCATCGTTCACGATGAAGTCATCGCAGTCATCTGCCGTGATGGAGTTCTCGGTCGGCCCGCCGAGGTTCTCAACGCCTGGTCGCTCGATCCAGATGATCTTGCCATCCCACCATTTCACCATTTCCCGTTCGTTGGGGAAACGGACATCGGTGATGGAGATGTTGCGCTCGTAGTCCCCGGTGGCCTTGGAAAGGTCAATGGTTGCGCTCAGGTGGTCTACGAAGATGTAGGGGCTGATGTCCCGCGCTGCCATCCCCAACTCTTGCAGGAGCCTTCTGACTTCCGGCGCTTCCCTCTTTGCCTTGTCCCAGCCGACCCGCTCAATGACCTCTTTGAGCCGGACAGCATCCCCCTCGTGGGTCTCGTAGAGCACTGGGTCAAGCCGGAGCAGCATCCCTTTCAGCGCATCAGCGAAGGCGAATGTTGGATACGACAATGCCTCAGCAGCAGCGTTCTTTCCTGCGCCAGCGAGTCCTGCGAAGCCTACGATCATGGTGGCCCTTTCTGTGCAAATTTTTTCTTGCCCCTCACTTGCAAGCCTAGTCGCTCCCCTGTATGGTGTCAAGCGAACCACCCGAAGATCCAACCCGGTTATCCGGCTGACGGTGGGGACATTCTTAGGGTTTGGGGTCTGAACTGCCCGGCCCCAGCCCCTAAGACCAGACACGCCAAGCGAGAGGAATGACTGAATGGCGATTATCAGAGGGCCGAAGCCCAGCAATAACTACGTTGTCGTGAGCAACGACATGGCGAGGAATGACCAACTTTCGTGGGAAGCCAGGGGGCTGCTGCTCTACCTGCTGTCCCACGCCGAGCATTGGGAGGTCAACGTCAAGCAACTTGTCCAGCAGTCGCCCAACGCTGGTCGAGACCGGGTGTACCGGATCATCAACGAATTGGTGGAGGCTGGCTACATCGTGACCCAGCAGAACCGCAACAACCACGGGCAGATGACCACCGTGGACTACATCGTTTACGACGCTCCAGCCGCTTCCGCCTCCACCGCTAACGGCTTTACCGTTTCCGGATTAGCCGTTAACGGCAAACACGGATGCATAAGAAGTACTATTCCTAAAGAAGTACTATCTGTAAGAAGTACTATAAATACAACGATCATTTCGTTTTCTGAGATGTGGAAGCACTACCCACGCAAGATCGCCAAGGGAGCTGCTGAGAAGGCGTTCGCTGCCCGGCTGAAGGAGGGTGTTGACCCTTCGCTGCTGCTGGAGGCCACCGAGAACTACGCCCGCACCTGCAAGGGCAAGGAGAGCCGGTACATCCTCCACGGCTCGACCTTCTACGGCCCTGACGAGCGATGGAAGGACTACCTCCCTGGTGGCGCTGGTCTGCTAACATCAAAGCCAATGAGCGTTCTCGCAGAGTTCGCAGAGGAGGAAGAATGACCAAGAAAGAGCTTGCCCAAGTGCTCGCAGTCCTTTCCGCCGCTTACCCTCGGTGGGAGATCACCGAGGAGTTGCCGGTGGTCTACTACGACCTGCTTGGGGATTTGGACATCGCAGTCCTGCGCCAAGCAGCGAGGGAGTGGGCGATGGTCGAGAAGTGGCCTCCCACGATTGCTGACCTGCGCCAGAAAGCAGCGTCCATCTGCGGCTACCTCGCCCCCACCAGCGGGCAGGCATGGGCGGAGATCATGGCCGCCATCCAGAACGGCTCCTACAACTCCTGGAGCCACCCCAGCATCTCCAAGGCAGTCCGGCAGTTCGGCCTGCAAGAGATCCGGTTCTCAGACAACCTCAGCGTGACACGAGCACAGTTCCTGAAGGTGTATGCTGAGATTGAGAAGCAAACCAACCAGCAGGTAATCCTGTCCCCCAAGTTAGAAATCGGAGCAGCCAATGACGTTTCTCGACCTCAACTACCGCCTTACCAAAACGATGTTCGACTGGGGGCAGGAGCAGGGCCTGACCATCAACCTCAGCGCCTCAACCGTTCGGTTCAGGGAGTTCCACCACAGCCAGCAAACGCAAGCGCAGGACTGGTTTGACCTCTGGAAGCGGTGGGTGCTTTCCGAGGAGCACCGCTTCGCCGGTCTGCCGGAATACCACGGCACCTACTACGCCTTCCCCGATCTCGAGCCAGACACATGGGATGGCAACCCAACCCCAATGCCCGAGTACCTTGTCCAACAAATCAACGAGCTGAAAGTGAAAATGAATGCCAACCGATAGCCCCCGCAAAGTCCGGTTCCACTACCCCGAGGTCGTAGTTGTCCTCGCCAACGGCGATGAGATCAGCCACCCAGATGTCGGGTTCACCGTCAACGATGGTCACTGTGTTATCGTTGGCCCAGACTCGTTGTGGCGGCACATCTACGCGCCGCAAACATGGAACGAGGTTTACGGCGATGGAAACCCCAAGGAGCACTAGTGACCCAGTACCGCAACAGCCTCATCCGCCTCATTGCCCCTGCGCTTGTTGGTGCGGCGACTGGTTTGTCCTCGACGGTAGTGAAGCACCTGAACCCACAACTGTTGGCCGTTATCTCGCCCGCAGCTGCTTATCTTTACTACGCGCTGGCCGCTGGGTTAGAGAAGCGGTATCCGTGGGCATCACGCTTGCTCGTGTTGCCGCGAGTCCAAGCCTCTGCCACTGTCGCCGCTGCCCCAGTTGCACCAGTCGCAGGCGGTAGCACCCCAGCAGCATGACCACTCCCGCACAGAAGCGGATGGTCATTCGGCTTCTCTCTGAAGGCTTCTCCTACCGAGAGACCGCCAAGAAAGCCGGAGTCAGTCTCTCCACCGTCCAGCGGTGGATGAACCAAACCAAGGGTGTCCCGACAAGCACCGTTGGTAAGGAGCGCACCGAGGCAAAGCGGATTGAGGAACTTCCCGGCCCCATTCCCTTTGCTGAGTTGCGCCCGGAAGCGGCCCGCGCATTAGAGGACTTTACTTACTTTCAGAGAAGGTACTTCGGGCGGGTCGCTACTCCGTGGCAGGCAGAAGCCGCCGAACGGATCGCCGCAGCACTTGACACTCCCGACGAGGAATACTTCGTCATCAACGCCCCTCCTGGCTCGGGTAAGACGACGGTGTTCACCCACGACATTCCCATCTGGCTGACTTGCCGAGACCGCAGCCTCCGAGGACTCATCGGCTCCGCCAACCAGCGAGCAGCCCAAACCCATGTCAACCGCATCAAGAGAACTCTGATGCGAACCATGCCGGAGCAGGCTCCCCTGCAAGATGTCCGCAGAGGTCGAGCCGTAGATGCCGAGAGCACCGTGGCGCTGGACTTCGGGCGCTTCCAGCCACTTGACCGAGAAGTCTGGAACCGAGATGCCCTGATCGTGATGCAACACGATGATATCGGTGCTATCACGGAAAAGGAACCAACGTGGTCTGCCTACGGTGAGGACTCCGGCTTCCTTGGACAACGTTTCACCTTCGTCGTATGGGACGACCTCGTGACCCCCAAGTCCGTCGCAACGGTGGAAGCCCGAGAGAAGCAACAAGCTCACTGGTCACAGATTGCCGAGACCCGTCTGGAACCCTCCGGCGTTCTCCTGCTCCAAGGCCAGAGGCTCGCCCCCGATGACCTCTACCGCTACGCCCTTGATCTGAAGTCGGGTGAGTTTGACGAGGAGGAGGTCAAGTACAACGACCGAGGCGAGGAGGTCGTGACTGACCGAGGCGACCGGAAGTACAAGCACATCATCTTCCGAGCGCACTACGAGGACAGGTGTGAAGGCGAGAAAAGCCCCGACCACCACCTGAACAACGCTCGACCCTACCCAGAAGGGTGCCTCCTTGACCCCCGGCGCTTGCCGTGGAAGAAGATCAAGGCGCTGGAAGCAAACCCTATCAACAACTTCCGAACGGTGTATCAGCAGGAAGATGTAGACCCTGCCAACGTCCTCGTGCAGGGAGAGTGGATCTACGGCTCCGAACGCTTTCCCGGTTGCCTTGACCGCCAGCGTGACCTCTGGGAACTGCCACCAGGAGTCTCCAGCGATGGCCTCATCATCATGGCCTCATGCGACCCCAGCCCCACGATGTACTGGTCAGTACAATGCTGGGCTTATGACCCGGTATCAGAGTTCCGGTATCTGATCGGGTTCCACCGAGGCAAGATGGACGCTCCCGACTTCCTTGACTTCAAGCAGGACACCGGAGAGTGGACAGGTCTTATGGCCGACTGGCAGGAACAGTCCCGCAGGGCAGGGCTAGAAATCCAAACATGGATTGTCGAGGTAAACGCCGCAGCAAAATTCCTCCTCCAATACGACCATGTGCGCCGCTGGCAAGCCAAGAACGGCGTGGACATCATCCCCCACACCACAGGCCGCAACAAGACCGACGAGGAGTTCGGAGTGCAAACACTCGCTCCGCACTACAGATACGGTAGAATTAGACTACCTGCCTCCATGCAATCCAAGCAGCGTATCATGCCGCTGATTGACGAGGTGACGAAGTACCCCCATGGACGAACGGATGACTGCGTGATGGCCCAATGGTTCTTTGAGTGGAACCTTCCAGATGTCACACCCAAGGGAGCGTATAACGCTGCCCCTGTGTGGCGACCATCATGGGTGACGAAGTGAAGTCGCCCGAGGAAATCATGCAGATGTTCCAGGAGAGGAAGGTCTCTCGTGGACAGTGGTGGAACAAGGCCGACGAGGTGCGTCGCCACTACAACGGCGAAGTTGTAGTCCCGCTGCCCGAGCTTGACGATGTTGAGAAGCCTGCGGTAGCAAACCTGCTCTCCATGGGTGTCGAGCAGATGGCGATGCGAGTTGCCTCCGTGACCCCTGATGTGTCTTTCCCTTCCCTGCGCCCGGGCTTCAAGGCATGGGATCAGAAGGCTCACGACTCCCGGCTCGCCATCAAGGGCATCTGGGAAATGAACCAGTGGAAGATCAAGATGCGCCGGAGGGCAAGGTTCCTCATCGCCTACGGCTGCTCACCCGTCACCATCACCCCTGTTTCCCCCAACGGCGATGACCCGAGGAAGATCCCGTTTCTCCGAGTCCGCAACCCCCTGTCTGCCTACCCCTCGGCGCTCCTTGACGCTGACTCTATGGAGCCGCAGAACTGCATCTTCCACGACCAGAAGCCTCTCCTGTGGCTGAAGCAGAACTACCCCGCCCAAGCCGGACTGATCTACAAGGGCGAGAAGTTCAACGACACCAGCCTCTTTGACATCTTGGAATACGTTGACGATGAGGAAACCGTCATCATCTGCGTCGGCAGCCAGAGGAACCCCGGCACTCGCTACGAGCCAAGCCACGGCACCTCCGTCACCGCCCTCCTCGAGCGCATCCCGAACCGGGCTGGCATCTCGCCCGTGGTCTTTCCCGGCCGCGTAACGCTGGATCGTCTAGCGGGGCAGTTTGACGGTACCCTTGGGATGCACCTCCGAGCAGCAAAGTTGGACGCACTCAACACCATCGCCATCTTCCGTGGCGTGTTCCCCGAGGTCTGGGTTGAGGGCAACAACGCCGCCCGCAGCCCTCAAATCCTTCAGTACGCCGATGGCAAGCAAGGGCAGGTCGGCATCATCAAGGATGGCCGGGCACAACAGATGCTCCCCCAAGTCGGTCAAATGGGGATGCAGCTCCTTGACCAACTGGAGCGAGCGCAGCGCCTGAGCGCAGGTATCCCTGCCGAGTTCGGTGGCGAGTCACCGTCAAATGTCCGTACAGCCCGTCGAGGCGAGATGGTGCTCGGCAACACGGTGGACATGCCCATTCAGGAGTATCAAGAAATCTTTGAGATCTCCAGCGAGGCAGAAATCCGCCGCATGGTGGCCGTACAGAAGGCGTACTACGGCAAGAAGGCTTCCATGTTCGTGTTGCCGGGAGATGGCAAGGTTCTCCGAGAGGACTACATCCCCGACGAAACCTTTGTCACCGACTTTGCCAAAGTCACCTACCCTCTGCCCGGCACCGATGCCAACGGCCTCGCAGTTGCTATTGGTCAGAAAATCGGAATTGGCATCATGTCTACCGAGACCGGCATGGAACTTGACCCCACCATTGACGATCCGGCTCGTGAAAAGCACCGCATCATCATGGACGGTCTCGAAAAGGCTCTGCTTGCCGGAGTGGAACAGCAACTTACCCAAGGCCAGATGGACCCAGTTCTCGTCGCTAAGATTGCAACCAAGTTGACCGACCCAGAAATGAGTCTTGCCGATGCGATTACCGCAGCCCATGAGGAAGCGCAGAAAGAACAAGCGGCTCAACAGCAGTCGCAACAACAGGCTGCTCAACAGCCCGGAGGTGGCGCTCCGCAAGGCATGGCAGACCCCTCGCAGATGGCGGGTATCAACCAGACTCCCCCTGCTACACCGTCTGACCAAAAGCCAGAAGGCCAACCTTCTATCGCCCCACCTCCCCAAGGAGCCATGGACTTGAAGTCCCTGCTCGGCGCACTAGGCGGAGGCGCAAGTGCCGCGTAAGGCCAAGCCGAACCGTACTGACCTGAACGTCCCCAAGGTCACTGTCCCTGGACAGGACTACGGAAAGCAGGCTGGGCAGGCACAGGCAATGCAGGTTGTTCCCATGGCTTCCGGCGACCGCACCACGGCGCAGATGGCAGCTCAGGCTCCAATGCAGATGACTGCCCCTCGTGCCACCCCTGCTACCCAGCCGGGAGACTTGAAGTTCCTCCACGAAACTGACCGCCCGCAAGAGCCGATTACTCACGGCCTTCCAGTCGGCCCCGGTGCAGGCCCAGAAGTGATGACCCCCGGCCCCGGCCAGAATGTATCTGCGATCTTGCAGCACCTTGCAGCCAGCCCCTTCGCTGGTGCTGAGTTGCAACAGTTGGCTAACTACGCACAACACCTCGGGTTTTAATGGCAAACGGACAAGGCGCTATCGGCGCACAGGGAGTTGTTGGACAGGCAGGTGCAGTCCAAGAGACTCAGATGCCGCAGGGGAGCCAAGGCGCTCAGGGAGTCATGGGCTTCTCGGGCGCACCGCAGGGAGTCGAGAGCGCCAAGGGCTTTGAGCAGAGTGCCTACACCAACTCACGGGCAGACATCGCTCGGAAGTTGGGTGCCATCTTCCAGCAGGCTCCGAGCCTCCAGCACAACCCGCAACTCGCCCTAGCCCTCGCTTACAACGCTCAGGCTCCCATGCCGCCGCAATACGCCGAGGCCATCGCCAAGGCACACAACGCCGTGAAGTCCATGCAGCCTCTCGGTGTGCAGGACTACAAGCACATGATGGACGTGCTCTACCCGCACACCTCATTCTGGGGTCATGTCGGTAATGCCTTTGGAGATGTCGGGTCGTGGATCAACGGCAACATCCTTGAACCTATCGGGCGCATTGGCGGGCAGGCAGCAGCGCCCTACACCAGTGGGCAAAACATTCCACTTGCCCCGGTGCCAGGCGGCAACGTCAGCGCACCGCCCATCATGCCGGTTGTCGCCGGAGGAAGCGAAGCCGCCAAGCTCTCCGCCGAGGGTCTCGCCAAGATCGGCCAGTCGCTTCGACAGGGCAACGGCATCACCGATGCCACGCAGGTTCCCTCGGGTGCGCTCGGTGGTGGCCCCACGGTTGCCGGTGTCTCAACCCTGCCGCCGCTTGTCCAAGGCTCCAAGGGAGTCATCAACACCGTCGCTGACCAGTTTGACAGCCCCGAGCACCTCTACCGCTACGTCGCCACCGTCGAGCACAAGTACGGCCCTCTCATGGCGGCGCTTGCCCTGCTCCCCACCGTCGCTGGTGGAGTAGTCGGCGGCTTGGCAACTGGTGGTGCCGGATCAGAGGAAGGCGCACTAGCAGCAGAGGAAGCGGCTACCGGATTGTTCGGCAGCGGATTGGCAGGCGCAGAGTCAGACATGACCGCAGCGCAGGCAGCGGCTCGCACCGCAGCACTCCGCACCCAACGCATTCTTGACCCACTCGCCAAGGTTGCAGGCGCACCATTCCGAGCAGTCACCGCTGTAGCCAACTCGCCGGTCACGCTCGGCGCAACCGCAGGCTTTGAGGGTGCTGGTCAAGTCCTGTTCCGGCAGGCATACATGGACTCCCGCAACGGAACCACATGGGCCAAGCAGTACCCCATGCTTTCCCCGACGCTGGGCCAAGACCTCGCAGGCAGGGGGACTGTTCTCTCGGGAGCCATTGACGCTCTGGCTTCGTTTGTCGTTCCCGATGCCATCGGTGCTGCCGGTCGAGTAGTCGGCAAGGCTCGCAGTCTGGAAGGTGTCGGCGGACTGGTTGGCGGCGCATACCGCCCTAGCACCGAAGAACTGAGCAAGGCGCAACAGTGGTTTGGTGTTGCCTACGAGAAGGCAGCAAAGGGCCGGTACTTCTCCGGCACCTCAATGGAGAAGGTAGACGATGCCTACAACTCCCTGCCGAGCGCCCGCAACGCCATCAACGTCATCGCCCAGATGGGTTCGGCCTCCGACATCATTAGTCTTGACAAGCGCCTTGCTCCCATCGCTGATGACCTTGCCAAAGCCAAAGTGGTCAACGCCGATGGCAGCGTCAACATGGAGCGTTCGGTTGAGAACGTCAAGGACATCTTCCGAGCCGCAGCTCACGCCAACGAACTGCTGACCTCCAGCCAATTGCCCCTCATCTCTAACAAGTTGCTGTACGTCATGGAGGAAGCGGCAAAAACCAAGATCAACTTTGACCACATCGCCTCTCAGATGCCGATGTACACCGACCTCGCCAACATGACGGTCGAGAACCATTACGTCACGCTTGGCGACAAGAACTCCCTCGGTTTTATCCGTGACGCTTTGCGCCTGACGGTTGGCGACAAGGAAGCCAAGATGGTTGTGGACACCCTTGCCGCAACCTCTGACCCCTACGTCTGGCGGCAGGCGATCAAGAAGTCCATCGCCTCCATGATGCAGTCCAGCATCGTCAAGGCCGTGTACGCCGTTGAGAGTGACCCCGCACTTCGCAAGTTCCTGCTCGGTAAGTATGACGGAGTAATCAAGGAGAACCTTGACCTCCTGCTGAACTACGGTGGCCCCGGCGACTACGGAAAGTACGGGACTGCGGTTCTGGAAACCGGCGGCACCATTGACCTGTCTCGTGTTGTAGCGAAGGCGAAGGAAGTCGTTGCATCGGCGGCTGGTGGCAACGTGCCATCAGAACCCGCCATGATGGAGTCTTGGGTCAAGGCCATCACGGAGCACGAGCAGGCCATCGCAGACGCGGAAGCAAAGACCGCCGCCAAGACTCAACGGCAGTTGCAAAATAAGGCTGCGGAACTTGACCGTCGTGTTGCTCGCAACAAAGAAGCTCGTGCTAATCAAACGCTTAGTGGCTACGAACAAATCACCGGCAGACTCAACCGGGCGCTTGCCAATGGCAGCATCACCGCCGAAGAAAAGTTGGCAATTGAAGGGTTCATTCAAGCCATTGGCCCAGATTTGTTTGACAACGTTCGCCTCAGCATTTTGGCGGCAAGCGAAAGCGGAGCATCGGGCCAATACAGTTGGGCCGATCAACTTATCACTTTGTTCGCTGGGGCTTTGAGAGATCCAGAAGGACTAGACCGGACGCTGATCCACGAGATGTTCCACCATCTCTCCCAGTTTGTCCCCGAGGAACACCTTACTGGTCTGAACCGAGAACTTGAAAGTGCTCGTATTGCTTTTGTGCGTCAAAACGGTGTGCAGCGCATGGTGGAGTGGGGCAAGAACAACGGCTACCTCAAAGCAACTTACGAGGAAACTGTTCGTGCTGGACGCAAGCTTGACGAAACCGAAACCAAGTTCGCCAGGTTGCAGAAGTTGGTTGAAGAACACACAGGCAGCGCCCACATCCCTATTGAGCAAGTGCCGTGGAGCCGCCTCCCATCGGTTCAAGAGTTTGATAACTACCGTCTGAAGAACATTGACGAGTGGTTTGCTGAGGGCATGTACGACCGCTGGGCCGGGAAGATCAAGAGCCGCAACCCTCTGATGGAGTTGGGCTACAAGATCCTTCGTTCAATCTTTGCTGGGATCAACCGGATCAGTGGTCGAGCCACAAGCGAAGCAATTTTCCAAGGGTTTATGCAGAAGGGCTTTGATGACAAACAAGCCATCGGCAGTTTGGGACAACGCTTGTTCCATGGAGCTTCGGTTGAACAGTCGGCTCGCATCCCCTTTGACCTGCCAGCCGGCGACCCACTTGCCGGAGCGAACCACGATGTCAGTGACGTAGAGCACACCAACCCTGTCAACGGTGATGGGCAGACCCTCGCCTCTGCCATCTTCCCCGAGGAAAACGCCCGCCTCTACATTCCCTCCTACAACGAACTTGACAACCTCCAGCGTCGGATGATCCAAACGCTTGTCAAGAACGTTGGCGACATCAGAACCAACATCGCAGCCAACATCGCTTCCCAAGAGGAGAAGGTTGCCGATCTAGAGAAGGCAATTGCCGCAGCCACCGACGATGCACAGCGCACCAAGTTGCAGAAGCAACTGGTCAAGGAGCAAGGTCGCTTGGAGTTGGTCAACGAGGCCGGGTTCATTGCAGACGCTCGGGGCATCACCAACGTCCCTCGGGCATTGTGGAATTCCCTGTCCATCAACGGCATGGGTGTCTACAACTGGATGGACAAGTGGCTCAACACTTTCCTGTTCAAGCCATTCGCACTCGCCACTGGTGGTTGGGCAACTCGTGTGTCCATGTCCGAAGATGTCCTCAACATCATTCGACAAGGGCCGCTCAACTTTGCCGCCGCCGAACTCGCCTCCCGGGCTGCCAAGCACGAAGCCATTGTCGCCGGACTGGACAAGACCCTTACCCGAGCCACCGCCGAAGGCATCGCCTCCATCGCAGGCAAAGTGCTTCAGAAGGTCAACCTTATTGAGCCAGGGCAAAAGTTGTTCAAGACCGAACGGGAGATGGGCAACTTCGTCGCCGCCATCCACGGCATCTTCGCCGGGACAGAGGCCAGCCTCCTCAAAGCCATCGGCAAGGAAAAGTTCCTAGAGTCCGCAATTCACTTGGTCTATCTCAATGACGGTCACATCGTCAGCCCGCTGCTCAACGCCTCTCACGGTGCAAGCGGCAACTACTTCGTCATTGACAACCCCACGGCTGCGGACATCAACGCTGCGACCTACAAGTATCCCGGCGTGACCAACGAACCCTCCACGCAGAAGGTTCGCTTGCAGCGCATCTTCCGAGACTACGAGCCGGGACAAGCGGGCTACAAGGCGTTCTATCTGCGTCGAGCGCAGTACTACGCCAATAGTTCTACCGCCAAGCCAATTGTGGAAGCCTACGCCAACGCTTACAAGGAAGCCCGAGATGCAGGCATGGCGCATCAAGATGCCATGCTCACGGCGCAGATCGTCGGCCACCAGAAGGCGCTTGAAGTCTTTGACGCAATCCCAGCATCCACAAAGAAGATGATGCTGCGAACCACGGCTCCCCTTGCCCCCGACCACCCGTTGTCGGCGGCAGGCATGGAGACCGACGCTCTCGGCAACCCAGTCAACTACAGCGACCTGAAGAAGAAAGAGCTCGCTCGGATGGACTGGGCTACCGCAGCCACCAAGTCCATTGAGGGTGTGTTCCGTGGCCCCTCGGGTGCCTTCCACGACAAGTTGATGTTTGACATGGCAGGCATCAAGGACTCAGTGAGCAAGGCCACTGGAGCACTGCCCGGCAACGTCACCGACTTCGGCAAGGCGTACATGGATGGGCAAGACCTCCGCCACTTCAATTCCATCCCGGGCCCCGACATGGATCAGCCGATGGGTGGGCTGGGCAAACTTGACCCCTCCAAGATCACCGGCAAAATCCACGACAAGTTCTTGGCTCCCATCGTCAACAACCTGTCTCGCAACCCCATGTACATCATCGAGTTCACTAAGGAGCGCGAACTCCTGAACGCTAAGGTGCTCGCTGGTGACTTGTCCTCTGAGCAGGCAGACGTGCTGGCGCAGTCCCGAGCCTCCTACAAGGCCATCCGCTACGTTCACAACCCCAAGGACAAGCTGAAGTTAGAAAACATGATGCGCCTGCAAGCGCCGTTCTACTTCGCCCAGAACCAAGCATGGCGGCGACTTGGCCGTGTCGCCTTTGAGAACCCCGGTGCCTTTGAGCAGTACGTCAAAGCCATGTGGCTCGCACAAGAGGCGGAGTACAAGTACGACCAAAAGACCGGAACCATCGGTGTTCCGATCCCCGGCTCGGCATGGTTCATGGAGAAGTTTATTGGCGTGAAGATGCCAATTGAGTTGTCGCCCAACTCCCTGCGGACTGTGCTGCCATGGGCCGGAGAGAGTGGCGTGGCTCCTGGTGTGGACACTTTGCTCGGCAGCCTCGTTCCCAAGGGAACACCGATGATCGGTGTCGCTGCCAACTTCTACCTTGAACACGCAGCAGGCGACATGCCAGCCTTGGACAACTTCCTCGGTCGCTACGTTGTCGGCCCACAGGGTCTCGGTCAACCACTGATTACCCAGATCATCCCGAACTCCATCATCGGCAACGTCATCAAGGGCGCTATTGGATGGGCAGTTGCCGAGGAGTCGGCGCAACGTGGAGCGACCCTGCTCAACCAAGGCTTCTTCGGTCGCATGGGTGCCTCGTACATCACCACTTTCAACGAAGTGTTGCAGGCCGAGATGGACAATGTTCAGAAGAAATACTGGAACGAGTCTGCCAAGGTTCCGCCGCCCGCTGGCTGGCTGGAGACACACGGCACCGAACAGGACTGGCGCATCACCTACATGCTCACCCAGTCCGCAGCAGCACTTGACCCCAGAGGCAACCCCGAGGCATACGCCAACCTCATCAGTTCCACGAACTCCAAAACCATGTTCCTGTGGATGATGAAAACCGCCATCAGTGGCACCTCGCCCATGAGCGCCCTCGTCGGTCGAGCGAACCTGAAGATGAACAGCGAGTTCTACACACTGGTCAACCAGAGCGGCGACATCACCAAGGCAGCAACGCAGTTCCTAAAGAAGTACCCGTGGGCTACGGCGGAAACGGTGTTCACCTCCAAGTCCGTCACGGGAACTTCATACCCCGAGACTGCACCAATGGGTCAGTGGATGCTGCACAACGCCGAGATGGTCAAGAGCAAGTACGCCAACATCGCTCCCTACCTGTTCCCAATGGGGCAGTACACCAAGGGCGCACAGCCCTACGACGCTATGGCGCACTTCCTCCAGAACTCCTTTGGCGTTCGACAGCAGGACACGCCTGCGGGCTTCGTAAAGTCCTACGAAGATGCCATGTTCAACTACTACCTCTACAACGTGCTTCAGCCTTGGGGAGCCAAGCTGGAGAAGGATGGCTACACCAAGACCTCGGTGCAGAACTGGCTGAACCCCTACAGGTCTAACCCCTCAGACGCGACTACTTGGGGCTTGCTCCAGTCGTTCGGCTACAAGTACGCCCCTGCTGCCTACGCCGACTACACCGCTGGAGCAGCCAAGGCCAACCGAGCAGATGCGATGGTCAACCTGCAAAGCGCTTGGAGTGACCCAAGCCTCACGAAGCGGTATCCGATCCTCGCTCAGATGCGGGAACAGTTGCAGCCAGCACTTGATTGGTACAATGCTTCTAGGAAGAACGGCGCAACCGAAGCGCAGATTGCTCCTGAGTGGAACAAGGGCATGGACGCTCTTGCAAAACAGTACCCCGACCTCTCCACCGTTATTGAAGGGTTGTTCCGTCCGATGGCTCCTAACTTCACCTACTAACCATGGCTGAAACCGAAACCAAAGAAACAGACACCAATGCGCACGAAGGGGCGGAGACTGCCTCCTTTGAGGCGGAGGAAGGCAAGTCCCCTAAGCAGATCGCAGAGGACTTTGTAATCCCTATGTCCTCCGGCGCCTTGAAGGAGTGGGAAGGCAAGGAAGGCTTCGCTGAGTATGCCGCCGAAGTAGCCTCGGGCCTTTACCCCACCCTCGCTCCTCGCATCGCTATGGGCATGACCACCAAGACCCTGCTTGACCCCTACGTCCAAGTTGCCAAGAAGTTGCTTGGCTCCGACCACGAGGTTGACTGGCAGAACCCTGTCTACGCCCGAGCCTTGTCCGCAGGCTTTGACCCCAAGACCAAGAGCCCCACGGTCATGCCACTGTCCGACTGGGAGCAATACCTTCGAGTGACTCCTGGCACCGGCTACGAGTTCACCCCAGCAGCTCACGCCGCCACCAAGGACTTCCTTGACCACTTCGCTAGCGGCACCGGCAAGTGGGACGGGTCGGTGGAAAACGATCATGCAGCCGGAGGAACCCCGCCTTCAGCCGCAGCGATCACGCCCCAAGGCGGCCCAATGATGGGTGGCCCGATGCCCGGAGGTGAGCAGTAATGGATGAGTTCAACAAGAGCGGTGGTGGGTTTCCGTTCCAAACACCAATCCAAACTGGGCAAACGGGCACCCTCTACACCAAAGGCGAGAGCGACCAAGTAGAGCAAATGCTGAAAGGCATCTACGGCACCACCGACCCGGTGACGCTGAAGAAGTTAGAGGCTGACTCCTACAACCTCTCACCTCAGCAGCAGAGCGAACTGGAAGGCTTGCTTGTTGCCACCGGCTACGTCAAGCAAGGCGGTTTCGCCAAGTTGGTCGGCGGCTCAAAAGTTGACAAGATCAACTCCGAGATGGCGAAGATGTTCCGGGACTACACGAACTACGCCGCCCAGAACCCCAACGCTCCCGATGCCAAGTCCCTCGCAGCATGGGCAGAGAGCACCTACCTCGGGAACGGTGGAACGGGTAGCGGTATGTCGTTGGCAGATGCCACGCTTGCCGCCGCACAAATCTCGGCCTCCACGTCCAAGTCTCTCGCCGCTCAGTCCACCGCAGATGCCATTGAGGGCAGGCTCATGGACTACGGCTTCTCTCAGCAGCAACTGAAGGCACTCACGCCCATCATTCAGCAGCAGGCGCTCTCCGGCCTTCACGCCTCAGCCATCATGTCCAAGTTGATGAGCGTTGATGCCAAGGGCAACCCCAACACGCCTGAGTCCGCTATTTACTTCCAGCGGTTCCCCGGCAACTTGGAGCGGGTAAAGCAAGGCCTCCCACCCCTTGCCGAGAATGTCTACATCTCCTACGAAAACTCCATGTACGAGACTGCTCGGCAGTACGGCTTGCCTCGGGGAACCATCACCCCACAAGTCATCGGCAACCTCATCGCTAATCGAGTAAGCCCCTCCGAGTTCAACCAGCGGGTGCAGCAGGGCTACGTCGCCGTAGAGAAGGCCGACCCCGCAGTCAAGCAGCAACTCCAAACCATGTTCGGTGTGACCCCCGGCCAACTCGCTCATTACTTCCTTGACCCCAAGAACGCCGCAGACAAGATCACCCAGCAAGTCCAAGCGGCGAAGTACGGAGCCGAAGCGAAGATGGCAGGCTTTGACAGCCAGATGTCGGCGCAACAAGCCATGGGCCTCGCTCAGTACCAAGCAACCACCGGAGCAAGCGAAGGCACCATCCGCCAGCAAATTGACACGGCAGCTCGCTACCAAGCCCTAGAAGGCCAAGCACCAGGACAACAACGAGCAGGACTCACCCAAGCCCAACTCATCGGCGCACAGGTCGGCAACGACCCCGCTGCCAAGCAAGCCTTTGACATTGCTCGGGCGCAGCAGATGACCCCGATGCAGGGTGGCGGCGGAGACATTATGAACGCCAAGGGTGTCACCGGCGCAGGCTTCGCTACCGGAGAAGGCACCGCACCAGTCCGATAGAACCCTCGCCTAGTGCAGAGGAGTATCATTGACTACAAGTGAGTGCTGTCCCTCGGCAGAGGCGAGATGGCCGCTTATCCCTTGGGGGATTGCACAAACCCCAAAGGCGTATGTGTGCGTGATCTTCCGCTGCGACACCTCCTGTCGTAGTGCGTATTGGAAACGGAGCGATTGCCATGTCAGAGTCTTACGACGAAACTGTTGAGTCCCCAGACGTTCTCGACCCGAACATCCGAGAAGCCTTACGGAGTGCGAAAGCACGAGAGAAGGAACTCGCAAGTGCTCAGGCAGAACTAGAGGCGATGAGGCGAGAAGTAGCCTTCACCAAGGCCGGTATTCCAGAGCAGGGCGCAGGCGCTCTCCTTCGGAAGGCGTGGGATGGAGATGCAGACCCCGAAGCGATCCGCAAGGCCGCTGAGGAGTATGGGATCTTCGGAGCCACCCAGACCCGCCAAGAGGAAGATCACTCCGCCGAATTGCAAGCACTCGCAAGAGCGCAGGGAGCAACAAGCGGTACTGGAGTTGGCGCAGGGATGACCCCCGGCGACAGGTTCATGTCGGCTCTCAACAACGCTTCGACGCAGGACGAGATGATGGCAGTCATCCGGGACTTTGGAGATGGAACCCTCGGCTTCATCCCCGGCAACTAACCCCCTCTCGTAAAGGAGCAACATCATGGCCACTACCCCTACCATTGGCCCTAACGGAAACATCACCGGAGTATCCAATGTCACTTACGTCCAGGCGGCGTACGACCGGATGGCCTACTTCTCCCTCCGCCCCGAACTGATCTTTGACCAGTTGGCGGATGTGAAGTCGGTCAACCAGTCCATGCCTGGTTCCTCGGTGACGTTCACCATTCAGAACGACCTCCTCCCGGCTGTCACGCCTCTCTCGCAGAGCGCCGACATCACGACCCAGACCCTCAGCAACTCGCAAATCGTTGTGAGCCTTGCTGAATACGGTTCAGCCGTGACCACCAACGCAGTCCTCCGTGGTGAGTCGTACGTCGAGATTGACCCCATCGTCGCCAACGTCATTGGCTACAACGCTGGTGTCAGCATTGACTCGGTTGCTCGCAACGCTCTTTCGTTGGGTGGAACTCAGTTCAAGAACGCCGGTGCCGCAACCCTCAGCACCTCGCTGGCTACCAACATCGCCAACGTTGCTGCCCTGTCCACTGGTGCCACGGCAACCTACAACGACATCCTCGGTGCACAAAAGACCCTTCGTGCTCAGAGCGTTGCTCCGTTCGGCTCGTACTACGCTGCGGTGATCCACCCAGACGTGGCCTACGACCTTCAGTTGACCAACAACTACCTTGCTCCTCACCAGTACGCTCAGCCTGCTGAGATCTGGGCCGGTGAAGTTGGTGCGCTCAACGGGTTCCGTTTCATTGAGACCCCTCGTGCACAGGTCTACGGTACGACTTCTGACGCGAACAGCATTCCGCTGACGCTGAACTCGGCTATCTCGGCTGGCGCAACCACGAGCATCTCGCTGGTCGCCACTGGCATCTCAACAACCAACCCGCTCAACCTCTCGGTGGGTACGCTCATCAAGTTGACGGACTCGGCCAACGGCAACAGCCAAACGGTGTCGGTCTCCACGGCTCAGGTTGCGACCTCCAGCCCGGTGACGGTTGCTGTGACCTCGTTCACCGCTCCGAGCGGCGGATACGCCACGGCTACCACCTCGGTCACGGTTGTCTCCAGCGCCCCCGGCGTGGACTCGCCGGTGTACTCGACCTACCTCATGGGTCGCCAGGCACTCGCCAAGGTTCACTCCATCGTGGATGGCAACGGCCCTGTGCCGAAGATCATCCCCGGCCCGATCACCGACACCCTGCGTCGTTTCGTGCCGCTCGGTTGGTACTGGCTCGGAGGCTACAGCAACTTCCGTCAGCCTGCGCTGCTTCAGTACCTCACGCAGTCCAGCCTCACCAACATTGACCCGAACATTGACAACTAGTCGGTAGTCGGACAAGGCGACGGGAAGGAACAGGATGTCAAAGTTAGTTCGTAAGTGTGCCCACTGTGGGAGCATGGATCTTCAGGTTGGTCTCAACCAACTCCACTGCTTCACCTGCGGAGAGTTCACTTGGTACAGCGATGGCACTCCTGTTCCTTCCCAGAAGCCAGTTGAGGAGAAGAACTGATGGGACTCACCTACGATGGAACCGGGCGCTCAGTCTCGCTTGCAGAAGCGATGCAAGACCCCGGCACTCCGCTTGCTGGCACTCGTGCAGAACGAGCCGCCGCTAACTCCGCTTCAGCATGGATCCAAGACTGCAACCCTTCGTGGTACGCAGGCGACGGGAAGATGATGAAGTTTGAGAACGGTCAAGTCACCGACCGCATGGGAACCGCCCTTCACGGCGACCCTTACGAGACCTCCGGTGATGGCAAGGTTCACTACCGAGAACTGGGGCTTTGATGAAAGACACCGCTCGACAAAGCGATGGGCCAGCCGTTGAGAGCAAGTACCTTCTCGGCACCGTCAAGCATCACCTTGACCCACTTGACGCAGGCAGCACCGCAGCCCCTTTCCGTGGCTTTGCCGGAGATGAGGCTCGGGCCTCTGCCCACGGCAGCGTGGTCGTGCCTGGCGACTTGCACCCCGCAGCTCGCACCATGGACTTGCCTGACAAGCCCGGCTACCCTGTGGCTTACCGCACCTACGAGGATGGCACCCGATGAAGATTGACCGCTTCACCATTTCAGACACGGCACGAGCAGGCGAGATTGGCGTTGAGCATGTCATTGGTTCTCCGGTGACTGCCCTTGAAGATGCCAAGTCCGGCGTGACCTTCCGCACCAAGGGCGAAGGTGCCAACCCCCAAGAGCCAGCGGTCGTCCTCTCGGACACCCGTAGCGCCGGGGACACGCTTGCCATGGAGATCCTGAAGGGTCGGTAATGCCGACCTACACCTTCGTTCCTCCGGAAGCCAAGATTGTCCCGCCCTATGCGGCGGACACCAAGGGGCTTCAGTACCTTCTGTTCCGGTACTTCCAGCCGACCTATCGAGGCGTGAACGTCTACATCCTGAGTGATGGCACCATCGCCCAGGACTACCCAACGCCGGAGAACCAGAACACCAACTTCCCCCAGCCGTACAACCCCAATGACCCCGGCGGGCCGTTTGCTCAGGTGAGGAACGTAGACAACACCTACACCTACACTTCCCTGCCGGTCTACATCGTGAACATCTACTACGGCGGACACGAGTATCAAATCACCGACACGGAAGCAGCGTGGCTTTCGTCTAAGGGCTACGCCGATTGCATTACGGTGACACCATGAGTTTCATTGTCTCTGACACCTTCATCACCGCAGATGGCCCGACTAACGGTGCCATCGTTTACGCGTTCAAGGCGTGGCGTTTCTCGTCTATCCCGACGCTCAACACGCCCTTCCCCGGAGTCACTGATGCAGGCCCGGTCACGACTGGCGTAGCCTTCGGTGGCCCCGGCACCTTCCAACTCGCTCTCCCGACTGACGAGCAGTACTACCTGTCCTTCACCTACAACGGACAAACCACCTACCAGTTGTACAACTCGCCGCACTTCACTGACGGATCGCAGGGAAGCCTCTCCGCCAACTCGACCCTCTACGGCAACTACCAGCAAGCCAAGCAGTTCATCGCTGGTAGTGACCCCAACGACCTTGCCATCGTAAGCCAGATTGTCCCCGGACCAACGGGAGCACAAGGGGCGCAGGGAGTTCAAGGCGCACAAGGTAGTCAGGGAAATCAGGGAGCGCAAGGTATCCAGGGCGCAGGAACCCAAGGCTCGCAGGGCACTACCGGCTCCCAAGGCGCACAAGGCGTTCAAGGCGCACAAGGTTCAGGCACCGGGGCAGTCACCGCTCCTGCTCCCTCAGGAGACACCACTGGCGCTACGGACAGCGTTGCACTTCAAGCCTTTGTCAACGCTCATGTTGGGCAAACCATTTACTTCCCTGGTGCTCCCTCATCTGCGCCGTACTACTTGAACGCCACTCTCCAACGACCGGGCGGGACAACTTTCGTTGGTGCTGGTGCCGCTGGTTCTCCATTCAAGGCTGCAAACGGCAGCAACCTCCAAGCGGTTCTGGCAGATGCCTACTGGTTCACCACTACCGGGAACCCTGTCTATGGCGGTGGCTACATTGACATTGCCGTAGATGGCAACTCCGCCAACCAGTCCACCTACACCATCACCGACAACCCAAACGGTGGGCATGGCATTATCGTGTGCCAAGGTCGGGTGACGGTCAAGAATTGCTACGTACACGACAACCCAGTAGACAACATTCTGATCTCGCTTCACCGAGCCACTACCACGCTTCCGTACGGAGTCATTGAAAACTACGTCACTGGCAACTGGACATTTGGCGCTGGTCGAGATGGCATCCATAGCGAGGCTGCGGCTGCGCCGAACTATGCCACTGACTCATTCTGTCAAAACAACATCTGCTACAACAACGGACGCTGGAACATCAACCTTGAAGGTGCTAGTGGATGGTGGGTGCAGAACAACCACGTCTACCAAGCATGGGGTCTGCCCGGTATCGGTGGCCTGAACGTACAGAGCCTTCAAGTCTCAGAGGTTTCCGGCAACGAGATTGACCATTTCGGCGGAGGAAACTTTGGCCCTTCGTCAAGCTTCACCACCTTCACGGCAACCGTTGTTGCCAACTCAACCACTCTTACTGCCACCTCGGGCTACACCTTTAGTAGTAGCGACATCGGTAGTGTTGTGACGGGCACCGGCTTGTTCAACGCCTCCGCCGGCATTGCTTACATCAAGTCCATTACCAACTCAACTACTGCGGTTATGTCTAATATCGCCTACGCCTCTGGCACCGGCGTTTCGGTCACGATCAAAAGCCCCGTTAGTCACACGGTCACGCTGACCAACTCCTCGTCCACCACAATCACGGCAGCATCAGGTTCGTTCTCGTGTCTTGACGTAGGCGCAACCATCATTTGTGGTGGAGTCACTACAACCATTACCGCAGTCGCTAGTTCGTCAAGTGCCACCGTTGCGGTAGCTCTCTCTAGCGGCACCGCTACCGTGAAGCCGCTTTACATCGGTTGCTCTGCCAACTGGAACATTGGCTCCTACTCTGTTCCAAGTTCGTTTAACTCCAACAAGGTTTGGAACGACGAGCGAGGTGCAGCGACTTATCGCTACTTTGACTTTGCCGCCGCAGGAACCGGAACCTTCCCGGTCACGCTTAACGACAATGTTGCGACGCAAATCACAACTGTTTCTGGTGCCACCTCAACCGGCTACAACATGGTTGCAACGGCAGGTCAAATCCTTGACGTTCGAGGCGTAGCCAACGAGTCAACTGGTTCGTTCACCAACGTTCTGTCGCAAAGCGGCGCAGGAACGATTGCCTTCCAAGACGATCCGCTTGGCCCCGGCAACTCGCAAGGTTTGGCTGGTTCCTTCCTGCTGATCTCAACCTTCAATGCCAGCAAGCAACCAACTTCTCCATTGCTCGCGCAAACGTTTATCACCACGCTGGGTTCAATTAGTAGCGGCTCGTCCGCCACTTTTAACATTGGCACCACGGTTGGCGCTCTGCCTTCAGTAGGCAACGTTCTTGTGATGCAGATTGCCCAGTCGGGTGCTGGCGTATCTGGAACGGGTTTTACCGCATCGTCCCCAGGCGGCTCGTGGTCAATCGTAAGTTCCGCCGCATACGGCAACGCCACAGTGTTTGCCTACACCGTCACTTCGGCGGACATCACCAGTAGCACCTACATCCCCGTGACCGTCACTCCCACTGGCGGCAGCAACGTCGCCAACGTGCAGGCATTTGTCTCCGAGTGGTCAAACGTCAACACCACCGCAGGCACCAATGGTGTGTTCTTGCAGGGCGTAGTTGCCCCAGTGGGTTCCGCTTCAACCGGAAGCAACACCAGCATCAAGTTGGCAAACGCCGCTACCGATGGCGTATTGGTCATGGGCAAGCAAACCTCCAACGGCACAGGTTCTGGTGCCACTGGTGCGGCAACCATCCAAGCGACCCTCAACGCTGGTGGCACTTCGCTTATTGCCGCCAACACCCCGCCCACTTCTTCGGTGCAGGCAGGCTACGGTGCAGCTCTTTGGGCGTTCACCGGAGCACCGTCATCGTGGACTGGCGCTGCGACATTGACGTACAACGACTGGACGAACACCTCATACACCACGCCGCAAACGGTCTTTGGTATTTACTGCACCGTCATCTCGGTTCGCGGCATCTCGACGTTGAGCGACCCGACCAAGTTGCCCCTTACTGGTGGCACCATGTCCGGCGCTATCAACATGGGTTCCAACAAGATCACTGGTCTTGCTGCTGGCACCAATCCGAGTGATGCTGTTCGCTTTGACCAACTGCTCTCCGGCCCTCAGGGTGCTCAGGGCGCACAAGGCCCACAGGGGTATCAAGGTGTTCAGGGAGCCGGTACTCAGGGTGTGCAAGGTTCAGCAGGACAATGGGGCGGCCCCGTCACGCTGGAGTACACCTTCAGCACCACAACCTCGCAGACTGATCCTGGTACTGGAAACTTCCGTTTCGACACTTCAACCGAGAGTTCCGCAACCTCAGTGGTGTTCAGTCAAACAGCAACCTCTCCGGCCACTTCGGGTACCGCTCGAACACTTATCAACACCATTGTCAACTCTGGCAGCGGCGGACTTACCGGAAACTACATTGCGTTTATGACGTTGGTCGCAGCAAACGACCCGTCAAAGTGGATGACCTTTGGCATTTACACGCTGGACACAACGCCGGTTACGTTCTCTCACTTAAACACGATTGCTTACGTTGCGGGTAGTTCATCTAACCCATTCAGCAATGGGCAACTTGTCCTTGCTCAGTTCTCATCTTCCGGCCCAGTCGGTGAGCCCGGAGGGCAGGGCTACCAAGGCGTTCAGGGTTCTCAGGGTTCCCAAGGTTCGCAGGGTAATCAAGGCAGCACCGGAGCACAGGGAGCTACTGGTTCGCAGGGAGCACAAGGCGCACAGGGAGCACAAGGCGCACAGGGTACTCAGGGAGCGCAGGGAAGCCAGGGAGCGCAGGGAAGCCAAGGAGCGCAAGGCTCCAACATCTGGTTTGACTCCATGATTACCTCAATGAACCCGACCATCGGAGGAAGCGCAGCAGTCGCAGAGTCTTTGCCTCGCTGGTTCATAAACACTTCCATCGCTCCGAGCAGCAGCCAGATCCGAGCAGCAGCCGTTTACCTTGCGGCAGGAACGGTCATCAACAAGATCACCTTCCAGACTTACACCACCGCAGGGGCAAGCGTCACCGGCACATGGGCAGGCATCTTCACGCTTTCAGGTACCACAGCAACGCTCGTCGCAGCCACGGCGCAGCAGAGCCTCAGCAGCATGGGCACGAACGCCCTTTTTACTTGGCCTATCGCCACCATCGCTTCTGGTTCGTCAAGCACCTACACGGTGCCATCTACCGGCATCTACTACATCGGTACCTGTATCACAGCAAGCACTATGCCCACCATTGTGTCCAACAACTCAACACTTTTGACCAGCGTGTCCCCATACCTTTCGGTGAACCTCACCGGCAGCACGAACCCGGCTTCCATCGGCACGACCTACTCGGCAACAGTTTCAGACATCAGCCCTTACTACGTTCTGACCTAGGCTAGAGACATGGCACACCCCAACCCCAATTGCAAGCCCGACTGCTTCGGCTGCAAGGCATCCAGCATCTCTTTCGCCCCCTCAGCCATGGCTACTCGTAGCCTCGCTGCTGGCTACAAGGCCACCGAGAAGCAGCAAGAGAAAGACCTTCCGGCGTACAAGCGCCTGCGAGAGGATGGTCTGCAACCCAAGTCCACGAAGGGCGCAGCAGAAATCGAGGCCCAAGCGACCACTCGCTTTGAGGTTACAAGCGGACAAATCTTCCGTTCCGAGGACAAGTCAACCCTAAAGGCTGCTCTCACCGAGTATGCTCCCGACCTCACATAAGGTAAAATAGACCATGCCCTCTGGTGGATTTGCAGGCTCAACATTTGGCGACCAGATTGAGCGGGTCTACCGCAACGTCATGTCCAACCAGCGTGAGTTCATCGCGCAGTTGTCGGCGGACTACCTGACCGGAGGCACCACTCTGAGCATTGTCGGCGGACAAGCCCAGGCGATCCAGCTCGGCAGCATCCTCGCCATTGACGAAGAAGTGTTCCTCGTCCAAGGCGTGAGCACCGCCACCGTGGGAACCGTCACCACCTACACCATCAGCGTGACCCCGGCCTATGAAGGCTCCACCAACGCCAACCACTCCAACGGCTCGGCGGTCTACATCAACCCCAAGTACACTCGATGGGCTATCGCAGTCGCACTCAACGACGCTCTGAGTGCCATGTCTGCCCCCGGTTTCGGCCTCATGCGAGAAGGCTCAACCACCATCACCTACAACCCAGTCCTCCGAGGCTACGACCTCGCTTCTGCCGGTGTCCCTTCGGACTTCCACACCATCCTCGGACTGCGCTACGACCTGCCTGACCCCTCGCACTACTTCCCAACCCTGCGCTCCTTCCAAGTCGCCCGAGGTATCCAGAGCACCAAGATCCCCGGTGGCTACGCCTTGTTCGTCAACCAGTCCGCCATGCCTGGTCTCCCCATGGTGCTGACCTACGGTGCACCTTTCATCAAGGCCACCTCCGTCAGCCAAGACATGAGCACCGACCTCGGCCTCCCACTTACCTGCATGGACATCCCTGCCATCCGAGCAGAGATTGACCTGACGCTCGTGCGAGAAGTGAAGCGCAACTTCATTGAGGGCCAGCCCGACATGAGGAAGTCCCAAGACGTTATGGCAGGGAACATTATGAACTCTGTCTCCGGCCTGCAAGCCCTCTACGACCGGCGCATTGACGAGGAGGCTAACCGCTTCCGCAACCGCTGGCCGATGATGCGACCCATCGGGCTGTAATGGCTACGGCATACCCGAACAGAGGTCTCGCCGGAATACTCGGCTCCACTCCCGAGCCGTACTACGGCGACGTTGTGCCGCCCACCTACCCCTCGCTGGAACCTCCCACCGTTCCACCTCCGGGGAACTACAGCGTCAGCATCGCCGGTCACAACTACACCGCCGACACCTCCTTTGAGCCGTATCGCCGTGAGGCATACCGCCATCGAAGCATCCCTGCCCAGCGTGACTCGCTCAACTTTGACAACTCCTCCGGCGAGAACGTGGTCAACACCGCAGGACTTTGGCGGAGAAGTGGACAAAACTGGATACTCGGCTCCGGTCAGAAGTTCTTTGACTGGAAGAAGGCCAGCCCTGATCGGTTCTACACTTCCAAGGGCATCAACCCGTGGACTGAGTTCCAGATCAGCCTGCTCCAAGACACCACCAACTCCAGTTTCTTGGGCTACACCGCCTCGGGAACAATGGTTGA
>Ga0208745_1000108_pt1 | contig 32249 bp, 31 predicted proteins | sample CryBogCBH23Jun09_FD_184622 | JGI IMG/M metagenome (GOLD analysis project Ga0208745, IMG submission 184622) | Freshwater microbial communities from Crystal Bog, Wisconsin, USA - CBH23Jun09 (SPAdes) | ecosystem: Environmental > Aquatic > Freshwater > Lake | place: Crystal Bog, Wisconsin, USA... | reverse complement strand
ATCAACGAAGATCTCCAGTCCATTGCGCGTCTCGGTGCCGCCAGAGATGTTCAGGAGTTTCACCAGGCGATGGCCGCTCACTTCACTGCTGTGCACGATCGAGACCGCCATCAGACGCGACTCAACCGAGTAGTCGTCGTGGCTGCTGCCGCCTCAGGCACCCCTGAGCTTCGTGCCGGTTACGAAGCCGCCCAACGTCGACTCCACCAGGGAATGACCGAGGCGATCGAAGCCCTGAAGCACCGAGGGATCTTCACGAGCGACACCGACCCGCAGAGCGTGGCGTCGTTATCACTCGCCATCACGTTCGGGGTTGCGTCCAACGAGGCGGCGGGCATCGCCCTCAACCAAGAAGAGTGGATCAAACTCCTCGCGCGCATCATTTCCCCAATGATCAGTAGTGAACAGGCATAGGGAAGACTGCGGGCCGAAGGCACGCCAGAATCTTGCACCCCGGCTTCGTCTCAGGTTGCACGGTGAAGGCGGGTGATCACGACATGAGGCCTCACGGTGTTGCTGCGCTGCCCCAGGGGCTGACCTCATCGGTGACCGACGGTCAACGACGTTTGTGGTCGATGCACCGAGGCTGCGAACGCCCGTCGCAAAGCGGGACACGACGAATGGCACGCTCAGCTCGAGCCGTAGCGTGATGGAGGACTCGAGGAACGGAGTGCTGGTGTCCGACAGCGCTGGGGCAATGAATGCAACCGACCGTGTGCGGTCGGACTGGAGGAGATTCCTCGTCCGAGTCCGATGGTTCATCATTGGCTTCTCGCTCGCGATGATCGCCATTGGCGACACCCCCCGTCGGGCAAGTCCTCGCCGTTCCCCTCTCGTTCGCTGCCATCGCCGTGCTGTTCAGGATGTGCGTCTACGGGGTCCGATGCCGGCGAGCACTGCTTCAAGAGCGTCGACGTTCCGACCGCAGCTGAGGTGTGCGGTGGCCAGCACGGCACGGTCATCGCCACAGTGGCCACTTCGAGAACCGGTCAGTCGTAGGATTCGCCCATGCCGGTCGACCCGCGAGTCCTCGTCGTCGTCCCCGCCTTCAACGCCGAGACAACGATCCTCGAGACGCTGCAAACGATTCTCGCCTCGACGGTGCCACTGCGGTGCGTGGTCGTCGATCCCTCGAGCACCGATGCCACCCCGTCGCTCGTTGCCGAGCTCGCCCGCAGCGATGCTCGACTGACCTACGCCCGAGTTGACCCAGGTGGTCCTGGGATCACCCGGCGACGAGGAGCGGAGGGAGCATCGGAGGAATTGCTGATCTTCGTCGACGCCGATGACGTGTGGTCACCCGGTTGCCTCGAAGCCTTGGTCGCCGCCCTCGATGCCAATGCCACCGCTCCGCTCGCGGTGGCACGTTTCTCAACGGTCGATTGGGCAGGGCGCCCCGTGGAGGTGTCGTCGTATCCGACCTGGGTGGATGCGCCCCAACGTCCCGTTCGCCTCCACTTGGAAGCGAGTTCGGTGCTCGATTTCGCCACCGCCAGCAGTCGCCTGTGCTTCCCGCCACCAGCTGGGGTACTGGTGCGCCGTTCGGCCTACGAAGCCGTTGGGGGCTTCGATCCAGGAGTTGCACGATCAGAAGACGTCTTCACCTGGATCAAGATGACCCAACTCGGCTCAGGGGTGCTCGCGACCGATGCCCACTTCTCCTACCGAGTCCACGATGCGCAACGAAGCCAGTCGAGCGGTCGAGGTCGAGGTGCGATTCGGGCTCGTGTCCTCGGGCTGAGTGTGGCCTGCGATCGTTCGCTCCTCCTCGTGAGTCTGCATGGCGCCATTGTCACCTACGCCACCTTCGCTCGAGAGCGGATCAGCGCTGGACTGCGTCGGAGAGACGCCCATGCGTTGGGCGCAGGACTTCGCAACTTCGCGATCTGCGGGTATCTCGCCGGTTGGGCGCTCGTGTGGTTGGTCATTCCCAACGCCGTTCGAGTGCGGCGATTCGCTGGAGGAATCGATCGGGGCCTCAGGCGAAGCTGAGGATGTGCACGATGTACCACTGGCCACGCCACGAGATCATGCAGAGCACTCGGGTCGAATGGATCGCTCCGGTGGTGCCGAAACGGTAGGAGACCGTGGCGTTGAGAGTCCGGTAGTAGGACCCCTTGTTCTCTTCGATTCCCGGGGTAATCCAGACCGCTCCGAGGGGAGTGCTGGCCGAGACGAAGGTGAGGTGGCGCCCGCTCGGGTCGAGGGATCGATGCAAGGTCGCGAGGTCATCGGCGTAGTGCGCGACGAGCCGGTAGTGCCAGTCGTAGTCATTGCCGCCCCCTGATTTCGTCTGGAGGTACGCCGTGAGCGGGAAGAAGGCCCTGAGCCCCGGCTCCAAGCGACCAGAGGCGATCGAGTTGAGGAATGCCTGCAACCGCAGCGCGAGCGTTGGACTGGTGACCGATGGAAGGGCGTGGGTTTGGGGGAGCGTCCCGACGTCGACGGTCGTGGTCGTGGTCGGAGGCGCCACGGTCGTTGTCGGCGGCGTCGTTGTCGTGGTGGTCGTCGGCGTGTGGCTCGATCCTCGTCCAAGGGCGAACCACCCGGTCACGACGAGCACGAGGACAGTGAGGGCGACCAAGGCAATGGTCGAGCGGTTGCCCCCACGATGGGGCCGTTGCGGTGAAGCCGGCATGGCGGGCAGGCTACTTCGCCTCGCTCCAAAGGGGCGATGAATCTGGAAGAATGACGAGGTCAAAGGAGCGACCATGGCTGAGACCTACACCCCTGAACAGATCGACGAGATGGTGGACCAGTTGCTGGCGGACATGCCCCCAGCATCGGTGGACGCCAAGACCTTCCTCGGCGAGCAGTTCGACCGGGGTCTGGCCTGGGTGCACTTCCCCGAAGGCTGTGGCGGCCTCGGCGCCTCGCCGAGCTACCAGGCACGAATCGGCAAGCGCCTCCACGCTGCGGGTGCTCCCGGCGTCGATCCCCGCAACGTCATCGGCCACGGCATGATCGCACCGACCATCGCGGTGCACGGCACTCCGGAGCAGAAGGCGAAGTACCTCCGCAAGCTCTACTCGAGTGAGTACATCTTCTGCCAGCTCTTCTCTGAGCCCGGCGCAGGTTCAGACGTCGCTTCGCTCGCGACCAAAGCTGAGCTCGACGGTGACGAGTGGATCCTGACGGGTCAGAAGGTGTGGACCACCTTGGCGCACCTGTCTGACTTCGGCATGATCGTCGCTCGCACCGACCCCAACCAGGTGAAGCACCGTGGCATCACCGCCTTCATTGTCGACCTGAAGGCTCCCGGCGTCGACGTGCGGCCGCTCTACCAAATGACCGGTGAAGCAGAGTTCAACGAGGTCTTCTTCGAAGAGGTTCGCATTCCAGACTCCGACCGTCTGGGCGAGGTGGGCAGCGGTTGGAACGTAGCCATCACCACCCTCATGAACGAGCGCGTCTCCATTGGTGGTGGCGTGCCCCAGCGTGGCGCTGGCCCCATTGGTGAAGCCGTTGCGGCCTACCGCAAGCGCTTCGGTGACAGCGAGACGGCCGACGCCTTGGCGTATCGTGACCGGGTCATGGACCTGTGGGTGCGCGCCGAGGCCACCCGCCTCACCAACATGCGCGCCGCAGCAGCTCGCAAGGTGGGCACTCCTGGACCAGAGGGTTCAGTGGCGAAGCTGTCCCACGCCGAGCTCAACCAGGAGATCTACGAGCTCGTCGTTGACCTCATGGGTCTCGAGGGTCAGATGATGTACTCCAAGTACGAGAAGATCCGCCCGAAGGCCACCGGCATGGGGGCGAGCGACCCGCAGAAGCTGTTCCTGCGTGTTCGAGCCAACTCCATTGAAGGTGGCACCTCCGAGGTCATGCGCAACATCCTCGGTGAGCGCGTGCTCGGTCTTCCCGGTGAGCCCCGCAACGACAAGGACGTGCCGTGGAAGGACGTTCCTCGAAGCTGAGGAGCGATTAGCTGAGTGAGGTTTCGAGCCAGCTGAGCGCTCGAGCCCACGCGTCGGCTGCGGCGTCGGCGACGAAGTCTGGGCGTGCGTCGCAGTTGAAGCCGTGCCCGGCATTCTCGTAACGAACGATGCTGGTCGGCGCCTGCGCTCGTGCGGCCGCCATACGGAGCGCTTCGACTTGGTCGACGGGAATGGACTGGTCGAGGTCGCCGTAGAGGCCGAGCCACGGAGCGCGGAGATTCGGTGCGAGCTCGACGAGCGGGGCCAAGCCGAAGCGACCCGTTGTCACGCCACCGCCGTAGAAGGTGACCGCAGCCCCGACGAGATCGCAGGTGTCGGCGTAGAGCGCGATGGCGCCTCCCATGCAGAAGCCCACGATTCCTCGCTGCGCTCGGTTGAATCCCCGGCGCTCGAGTTCGGCAACCGTGGCCGCGAGGTCGACGTCGAGGTTGGCTTGGGTCACCGAGGAGATGACGGGGATCACCGAAGCGAAGTCGTCGTAGGCGAACACCGGCGCACCGTCGCGGTGGAAGAGCGCAGGAGCGATGGCGACGTAGCCCGCCATTGCCAACCGGTCGGCGATGGCGAGGATGTGGTCGGTGAGGCCAAACGCCTCCTGGACGACGATGATGGCTCCCCGAGGGGTGAAGTCTGGTTCGGCGACGTATGCCGGCATCTCGCCGTCAGGTGTCGTCAGGGTAATCGTGGTCATCGTTGCTCCGTGGTGAGGGTGAACGCGGAACTAGCCTTCGAGGCCAGTCTTCGAAATCTTGGTGGCGTTCGCAGGCGATGCCGTCGCTCGGGTAGCTCCCATGTGGCTCACCGCGAAATCGAGCGTGAGGGACTTGCCACTCCCCGTGGCGTGCACCACGAGTCGCAGCGGCGTATGCGGTGCCGCCGTTGCGACGTAGAGGGTCTCACTCCCGGTCACCTTGGCGCCACCGGTAATGGACTGGGAGACCTTGCCGGTGATGGCGGTGGCTGCCGTGCCGTGCACTGTGGTGGATGCGGCGAAGGACAGTGGGGCAGCAGGGGTCATCATCTCGAGCGCAGAGGCCAAGGTGATCCCGCTGGAGACGGAGGCGAAGTTGGGATCGGACTTCGGTACCTCGATCCACTTGTCGGCCCAGGTCGTCTTCGACGTCCCGAAGACCGTCAAGAGTCCCTTGGCGTTGAACTGCAAGAAGCATCGCCCATTGACGACCCGAGTGGTCTGGGTCGCCCCGTCGTGGACGATGATCTGTTGCCCGGTCGACGTCGTCGACGTAATCGTCTGCGTGCCGCCGACTGCGCCGGATGCCTTCACGGATCCAGCGACGGTCATCGACCCGGCTGTGGTCACCGAAGCGAGGGCGGCGTTGAGTTCGCTCGACGCACTCTGGGCGTGGGCAACGGCTGCAGACGCCACCGACACTGAGGCGGCGAGTGCCACGACAGAAGAAGCGAGCAGCGGAACAATTCGGCGCATGGTGTCCTTTGGGATCGAGTGCTGCCGAGGGTAGCAGGGCACCGAAGCGCCGTTCTGGTCAGTCGAAGATCGGGCCGTCGGTGCGGCTGCGCTTCAGCTCGTAGAACCCTGGGGTGCTGCAGACGGCCTTCACACCGTCGTAGAGCACGCCGGCAGCTTCGCCCTTGGGGGCTGGGGTGATGACGGGGCCGAAGATTGAGGTGTCACCGATTCGGATGACCGGGGTGCCGACGTCCATGCCGACTGGCTCCATGCCCGCGAGGTGAGATGCCCGAACGGCGTCGTCGAAGGACGGGTCGTTGGCGGCGGCGAGCAGATCAGCGTCGAGCTCGGCGAGCTCGAGTGCCCGGCGCAACGCGTCGTCACCTTCGAGCTTCTCTAAGTGAATGGCGGTACCGAGTGCGGTGTAGAGGGTGCGGTGCACGTCGACGCCGTAGCGCTGCTCTGCAGCGATGGCCACGCGAACCCCAGACCACGCCTTGGCCATGAAGTCGACGTACTGCGGCGGGAGCTCACGTCCTTCGTTCAAGACGGCGAGGGACATCAGGTGGAAGTTGGTCGTGACGGGGCGAACCTTCTCGACTTCGAGCATCCACCGTGAGGTGATCCATGCCCACGGGCAGTACGGGTCGTACCAGAAGTCGACGATTTCTTGGGTTCCAGCCATGATTCCTCCTCGAGAAGTGGCCTCAGCCTACGAGGAGGCCACTGGCCGTCGTGCGAACGCGGCTAACAGCGACGCCAGCGCGCCACTGAGTCGTTGGGCGTAGTCCAAGTGGAGCGATTCGTCGGGGCCGTGGGCGTGACTGCCGGGTCCGAGGGCGCCGGTGGCGATGATGGTGACGTCGGGGAAGCGTTGGCCGAGTTGGGCCAGGAAGGGGATCGATCCACCCTCACTGGTCCATCCCGCAGGCCGCCCGAAGTGCGCTTCGGATGCAGCGTCGATGGCGGTATCGAGCCACGGTTCTGGATCGGGGCACACCCACCCGTTGCCAATCGGGCGCGGTGCCTGCACCGTCACCGATGCTCCATGCGGCGGGTTGGCAGTGAGGCGAGCAACGATGGCATCCACGGCCACCTCGCCGTCGACGCTCGGGGGGAGCCGAAAGCTCAGCTTGGCGGTGGTCGATGACCGCAGCACGTTGCCAGCGGTCGCCACTGAAGGGATTCCATCCATGCCGGTCACCGCCATTGCTGGCATCCAGGCTTGGGCGATCAAGCGGTCGAGTCCGTGGTCACCGTGGAGGTCGAGGCCCGAAACGGTGGGGAGTGCGTCGCCGACGGGGTCGCCGAGTTCATCAGCGAGGTGGGTGAATCGCTGGTGGTGCGATGGGGGGACCTCGGCGTGGAGTTCGGGGATGAGGATGGTTCCGGTGGCGGGATCTTCGATGCGATCGAGGAGTTGGCGCAGAATTCGGAACGAGGACGGCACGACGCCACCCGCTTCGCCAGAGTGCACCCCTTGGTCGAGGACCTTCACCTCAACCGTGACGATGGCGTTTCCTCGGAGCGACTGGGTGAGCCAGAGGCGGTCGTAGGTGAGCGCGCCAGAGTCCAGGCAGATCATGAGGTCGATCGTCCCGAGTCGATCGCCGAGGGCATCGAGGTGGGCGTCGAGATCGGGACTGCCGCTCTCCTCTCCACCTTCGATGAGGAGCACGATGCGGCTGTAGGGGACCTGTGCTGCCGCCAGGGCCTCAACGGCGAGGAGCGAGGCGAAGGTGGCGTAGCCATCATCCACCGATCCTCGCCCGTACAGGCGTCCGTCACGGATGACGGGGACGAAGGGGTCGAGTCCCTCACCCCAGGCTCCGAGCGGTGGCTGCTTGTCGAAGTGGCCGTAGAGCACGACGGTGCCCGTTGCGCTCGGGGTGCTGGCCGGGATATCGACGAAGAGGAGGGGCGTTCGTCCTGCGAGGCGCTCAATGGATGCGGTGAGTCCGGGGATGGACCGCTCCGCCGCCCACGCAGCGAGAAACCCAACTGCGGTGTCGAGGTGACCGGCCTGCTCCCACGAGGCGTCGTAGTCCGGAGAGATGCAGGGGATGGTGATGTAGTGGGTCAGGGCATCAACGCCCGCTCCGAGAAAGTCGACCGTTGGGGTTGCGTCCATGCCCCCAAGTTACCGGTGTCGTTTCAGCGTCAGAGTGAGGCCGTCAGTTGGATGGGGGAGATGCCGTCTGGCAGGACGTCGGTTGACCGCACAATTTCTTTCATGGCTTCAACGACCACTCGAGTCGATGCAGCGGGAAAGCCCCGTCGTCGTACGGCAACGCCGACAGTCCGATGGGGTGACGTCTCGAGAGGAATGGCTGCGAACTCTGCCCGGATGTGCTCAGGGATGGCAGACGCAGGGATGATCGCTGGACCGTGGCCATCGAAGGCCAAGCTGGCCAACATGCGAATGCCTTCGAGCTCAATGAGCGGTGTCAGTACGACGCCTGCGGGGGCAACCGCAGCGTCGATTTGCTCTCGAAGTGTCGTGCCTTTGAGCGGCAGGAGCAACTCAATCGTGCTGAGTTCTACCAACGGGACCGGGTCGTAGTGGACGCCCTTGCGGTCCTTGCTGCGATGGGCGGTGGCGAGCGCGCTGTCTCGGGTGGTGACGAGGCAGAGGTCTTCTTGGAAGAGAGGGAACGAGTCGATGTCGCTCGAGGGGATGGGGAGGTTGACGACGGCCACATCCAACGTGCCGTTCTCCAGACCGGCCTCGAGCGTGGAGTTCGTTCCTTCGAGGACTTCTAAGCGGACGTTTGGGTGGTGGTCTCGGATCACGGCGAAGAGGATGGGGACGAGCCATCGACCAGTCGTGCCGATCATGCCAACGCTCACGATTCCCGACACGCCACTTTGGAGAGCGATCACGTCATCGACGATGGCATCGACCTCCATCTCAATGCGCTGCGCTCGTTTGGCGACCGCTTCGCCGACTCTGGTCAGTCGTCCCGTCGAGCGGTCGATCAAGGTGGCATCGAGGGATGCCTCAAGCGCCTTGATGCGGCTCGAGATGTTCGACTGCACGGTGCCGAGGGCCCTCGCCGCTTCCGAGAAGCTGCCGTGGTCACCGATTGCAATGAGTGCTTGGAGCTGCTTGAGATCCATACTTCACCTCCACTCCTCACCCTATCTCTAAATTAGATGGAAAGTATTTCGAGAAACGAGTTGACTGATAGGACAATTCCCGTACAATTGTTTCATCGCCGGAAACGGCAAGTAGTACCAAGGATTGACCGAACCCCCCCCTCGGATCTCCTTGAGATAAGACGAGAGGATCGCCTACCCCCCCCAGGCGGTCCTCTTGTCGCGTCTGGGGGCAAATTGCGGCGGCGATGGCCGCTAGCCTTCCTGCACGATGGCGCTCACGACCAGGCTTCGACGACGGGTTGCCGTGTGGGGGATGGACCTCGTGAACGCCACTTCTCGAGTGCTTCGCCGGGGGAGCGGCACCGTTGCTGGGGGACACCTCGCCCTCCGCATCGATCCGAACTTGCTCCGCTCACTCACCGAGGGGGCCGACGTTGCACTGGTGAGTGGCACGAACGGCAAGACCACAACGACCGCGCTGCTCACTCAAGCGCTGCGGACCGCGCGCGAGGTGGCGACCAACGACACCGGGTCCAACATGACGACCGGCCACGTTGCCACAGCCGCCCATGCAGCACCGAACGCCGTGGTCGTTCTCGAAGTCGATGAGGCCTACTTGGCGAAGACGGCGGTGTGGACGACCCCACGAGTGGTGGTGCTCCTCAACTTGTCTCGTGACCAGCTCGACCGGGCATCCGAGGTCCGCATGGTGGCCGAGAAGTGGCGGACGATGTGTTCGACGACCACCGCCACGGTGGTCGCCAATGCTGATGACCCGCTCATCGTCTACGCGGCGAGTGCTGCGTCGTCGGTCGTTTGGGTGGCTGCCGGGTCATCGTGGAACCTCGACGCCGTTGGCTGTCCGAGTTGCGGTGGTCACATCGCCTTCGGTGACGATGGCTGGGCGTGTGGTCACTGTGCGTTTCGTCGTCCGATGCCATCGGTGGCGTGTCGCGCAGATGACGGTGACTTGGAGGTTGCCCTCGATGGGGTTCTGTACCGACACCCCTTCTCCTTGCCTGGAGCGTTCAACCGGGGCAACGCCGCCCTCGCCCTCACTGCCGCCTCGATCCTCGGTGCTGCGCCCGAACAAGCCATTGCGGCGCTCGTCGAGGTGAAGAGCGTGGCGGGCAGGTACAGCCACGAGGTGGTGGAGGGACGACAGGTGTCGCTCCTCCTGGCCAAGAATCCAGCCGGCTGGTCGAGCTTGTTCGAGGTGGTTGCTGGCAATGGTGACCCACTCGTCCTGTCGATCAATGCCCGCACCGCAGATGGAGCCGACCCGTCGTGGCTCTACGACGTTCCCTTCGAGGTGCTGCGTGGTCGGACGGTGGTCGCCACTGGAGACCGGCGCCACGACCTCTCCGTCCGCCTCCACTACGCCGAAGTCGACCACGTCGTCGTCGACGACCAGCGAGCAGCGATTACACGAGCGGCAACTCCGGGACGTCCAGTGACCTTCATTGGGAACTACACCGCGTTCGGCGCCTTGGTGGCGGAGGTGCGTGGGTGATTCGCATCGCGGTGCTCTACCCCGACCTCCTCGGCACCTACGGCGATGGTGGCAACGCGCAGGTGCTCGAGTGTCGTGCCCGCTGGCGTGGACTCGAGGTTGCTGTGGCCCAGGTGCTGGCAGGAGACGACGTGCCCGACGCCGACCTCTACCTCCTCGGTGGGGGAGAAGATGGACCCCAAGCACGAGCTGCAGGCCTGCTGCAGCGCGACCGGGGACTGCACCGCGCCGTTGATCGGGGTGCCACGGTCTTCGCAGTCTGTGCGGGTTACCAAATCCTCGGTCACCACTTCATCTCGAGCGACGGATCGGCCACGCCTGGACTCGGCCTCCTCGACGTTGAGACGGTCCGCACCGCTGAGCGCCGGGCGGTCGGCGAAGTGCTCGCCGAAGTCGTGGCCCCAGGATGGACGGCGGTTCCTACGTTGACGGGGTTCGAGAACCATGGAGGTCGGACACGCCTCGGTGCCGGGGTAGAACCGTTGGCCAACGTGGAGTACGGCGTTGGTAACGGTGAGGACGCCACCGAGGGAGCGGTCGCCGGCAACGTCGTCGCCACCTACCTCCACGGTCCCGTGCTCGCTCGAAATCCTGGGTTGGCTGATGCGCTGCTCGAGCGGGTTGTTGGAGTGCCCCTGCCTCCGCTCAACGATGAGCGAATTGAACGCTTGCGAGAAGATCGGTTGGCGCTTCGTCCCTAATCGGCGCCGTCGCTTGCTTCGGCATCGTCAGCGAGCACTGCTCGGCCATCTGATGCAGCGATCACGGCCTCTTGGATGAGCGGGGCGAACCGTCGAGCCGATGCGCCGTCACCTGGAACGAGGGGTGCGCCAATGGACACCCGGACATGGTGCCGTCGCAGGAGGTGATGGCGTTGTCCCGGCACGGACTTGGCCAGAATGGCTCGGGTGCCGTCCAAGTAGACCGGAACGACCGGCACGCCAGTCCGACAGGCGAGGAACGCTGCCCCAGGTTTGAACGGCTGCATCCGCCCATCGACGGATCGGCCACCTTCGGGGAAGATCATGAGGTTCCAACCCTCTTCGATGAGGGTTTGTGCGACGACGGCGGAGCGCCGATCGATCTTCGTGCGCTCGACGGGGATTGCGTTCAAGGTGAGCGCCCAGAACGTGGCCTTCCCCTTCTTGTCGAAGAAGTAGTCAGCTGCGGCGGCGATGACCAGGTGATGGGCGAAGCGCCGTGGGAGCCGATTGAGCATGGTGGAGGTGTCGACGTGGCTGGCGTGGTTCGCCACGAAGATGCACGGCCCGTCGAGCCCGGCTAGGTGATGGAGCCCGGTGACCGTTGCTGGGGCGAACAGGCTGTTGAGCGGCTTGGTGATCGCCTCCAAGAGGACGGCGCGAACGGCCTTCGCCCACGGTTTGCGTGCCCAGTCGTGGTGGAAATCAATACCGAGACCATCGTGTGCAGCCATGGAATCCCCCGTCCCTCTCCTTAGCGCCTCAAGAAGGCGTCTGGCCCCGCTTGGTCGGCACCTTCGGGGTGTAGCGCTTCGACGGCTTCGGCGTTGGCTTCAGATCCGTGGGGTTGCCCTTGGCGTCGCGGGTGGGCCGACCGGCACGCTTGGCTTCGCGCTCTTCACGGAGGCGAGCAGCCTGGGCGACACGCCCGCCGGTCTCACGCTGGAGGCGGCTCGATCGGATCAGCAAGAAGGCCCCGAAGGCGAGGTAGAGGAGGGCGAAGGTGGTCGACGCCGTGCCGAAGGACAGTCCACCGAGGAAGACGGCGACGAGGAGTTGGGAGCGACGACCTCGCTTGGCCGTGAACCAGATTGCCGCCGCCACACCCAACTGCAGGATCATCTGCGTGATGAGGCCGCTCTTGGACATGGCGTTGAGGACGCAGGTGTAGAGCTTCGGACCAGTTGCGCTCGGGGCGAGGAGCACCTTCTTGTAGTCGAAGGGGCATGATCCGGTGTACTTCACAATGGCCGGGTCCCGAAGCACCCGAAGCCCGATGAGGTAGACGACGACCGAGAGGACGACGGTCATCCCGGCGAAGACGTAGCCCCAAGTCTTCTCCCGCTTGTCGATCCAGGTGATGAGGTGGATCTTCTCCGCTTCGGTGAGATCGCTCCTCGACGCCGTCGCTCTGGGCTTCGGCGCACGGAACCACTTGCTCCCTCCTCCATCCAGATCCGGAGTGGGGAGTTCGTTCGGGGCGGAGCCAGCTGCGTCGTCGGTCATGATCCCTCACGCTACCAAGGACCACGAGCGCGACCGGTGTCGTTGGTGGGGTCGGTGGCGACCGACTAACCTCTCACTGCTGACCCGTCAGCGATGGGCGCCTAGCTCAGTTGGTTAGAGCGCTGCCTTCACACGGCAGAGGTCGTGGGTTCGAGTCCCGCGGCGCCCACCATGTGGCGTGCGATCGCACGCTGGTGTCGTCACGGTGCAGTGATCGTGAGCGGCTCTGCGGCGTAGGTCTTGAGGCCATAGGTCGTCCGAAGATCGATCACGATCTCTTGCGCCAACAGGTTCTCGCCGGTCAAGTTGATGTGGATCCCATCGGGGGCCCTGATGTCGGTGGCGACGTGGTTGACGATGGCCTGCATGCGGAAGTTGCCGCGGGGCCCTGTGAAGACGGCATCTGAGGAGAGGTAGGTTGCCCAGGGGGCCTTGTCGAGTTCGCGACGCACGACGCTGTTGATCATCGTCACGCCTTGGCTGAATGCCGGATTCTGCATCGCCGGTTCGCCCACCCAGAGAACTTTGGTTCCCGCACGGCGGGCGAGGACCAAGATGGCGTCGACGCGTCGGGCGTACTCGGCCTTCCAGCACGGTGTGCCGACTTGGCAGAACTGCCCGTGGACGAAGAAGTTCTGCTGGTCGTTGGCACCGAGGAAGACGATGAGCAGCTGGGGATGGTTGGCGGCCAGCAGGCTCGTTAGGTGTGCCGGCCAGCTGTAGTACCAAGGATTGGAGAGGCCCGTTGAGCCCACAGCGGCTTGGATGAGGTGAACCTGGGGCGATTTGGCGAGTTGCACGCCGAGCCCCCATCCGAGGTCAATGCCGAGCGAGTCGCCGATCTCAACAATGGTGACCGCACCTCGCGGCGAAGCCACGAGCTGGTGCGGGGCCACAGTCGTTGCGGTCGCGCCGAGCGAGGTGGAACTAGTTGATGACGACTGAGGTGCAGCAGCGTTCGATCGCGATCCCGAGCCGGGAATGAAACTGAAGACGAAGAGGCCAACAATGGCGATGCTGATTGCAGTACCCAGGGAGCGCGCACGCCTCCCAAACCCATTCATGAACGCCTTACTTTCTCTCCGCAACGTCATTCTACCGCCGAGCACGACGGTCTCGTCGTCGACCTAATCTCGATCCGTGGACGAGGTGGAGGACAGTCGGTGTCGAGGGTGCGGTGGCGAGCCAGCACCGCTCGTCGATACCCCTGAGGGTCGAATTCCGCTCTGTCGTTCCTGCGCTGCCGACGCAGGGCTCGGTTGCCCCTAGATCACACAGGGGCGACGAGGGTGGCGAGGGGTAGCTGCTGCACCGGTTGGTGCGCCCAGAGGTCGTCGATGAGGTCGCTCCGCATTGCCGCAGCAGACGGATCGTTCCAGAGGTTCACCTGTTGGAGCGGATCTTCAGCGAGGTTGTAGAGCTCGCCATCGGTGCCATCGGAGGTCGTTCCTCTGAGGTACGTCGTGCAGACCCAGTTGTCGCGCGTGATGGTGCGGAGGTGGACTTCAACACCGAAGAGGTTGGAGTCCCACTCGGTCAGCACGCGTTCAAATCCTCGAGCAGCCGCGTCGTCATCTGAGACGGGGAGGGACGATCCTTCCATCCACGACGGAGCGGGGAGACCGGCGACCTGACAGAACGTTGGGGCCAAGTCGACGAGTCCAACAGGGGCCGACACCGTGGCCGGGGTGATGGCTCGGTGCTTGGCGGGGCGCCAGATGAGCGGCAGGCGCATGAGGCCGTCGACGTGGTACGGGCCCTTGAAGGCCAACCCGAAGTCACCGCCCAAGTCACCGTGGTCGGTGCTGAAGAAGATGTCGACGTCATCAGCGATACCTCGGGCCTCGAGGTGGGCGATCACGCGCCCAATGGCTTCGTCGATGAGTTCGCAGGCGATGGCGTTGTAGGCGGTGAACTCGCGAATCTGGTCTTCGGTCAAGGTTGCCGGAACCCAGTTGGCTGGTGCTTCATAGTTCGACACGAGTCGTCCGTCGTACCAGGCACGCCAGTGGGCGGGCTTGGCATCGAGCACCGCTTCCCTGCGAGCCTGATCGGCGATGTAGCCGGCTGGGAGTTCCACGTCGCGCCAGTTGATCCGTCCGAGTTCTGATGCGGGCACGTCTTGAGGGTGGTGGGGGTCGGGGAACGACAGCCAGCAGAAGAAATCGTCGTCGTTCCCCAAGGTGTCGAGCCAGGAGATGGTGCGATCAGCGCACCAGTCCGTGTGGTACCACTCCTTCGGAATCGGATTGGTCCACAGCTGTGGCATCCCGGTCTCGCCCCCGCCCATGGCGTTGACCTCCAAGGCGCCGTCGAGGACGGGGTAGAAGCCACCCATCGCTTCTGGGTGGTTCTTCTGCATCCATCGGGCGTAGGCGAGGTTGCCAGCGACGCCGTGGGTGGCTGCTTCGAAGTGGTCGAAGCCACGGTGGCCGTTTACGGGCTCTCCGTCAGCGAAGCGGTTCTCGGCGAAGGCGGCGAAGGGATCGAGGAAGGGCTCGAAGTGGGGCTTGCCGATGAGCGCGGTCTTGACACCTGCGTCATGGAGGACCTGGGCGACCGATGGGGCATCGACCGCGAGGGGTACGCCGTTCATCCACACCCCATGGGTGGAAGGGTGCTGGCCGGTGATGATCGTCGACCGAGAGGGCATGCACACCACCGACTGCGGCACCGCTCGCTCGTAGCGGATGCCCTCGGCGGCGAGTTGATCAGCCACTGGGGTGCGAGCCACTTGGCCCCCATTGCATCCGAGGGTGTCGTAGCGCTGCTGGTCGGTGGTGATGAACAGGATCTTGCGGGGCATCAGGCGACGGTCTCCTCAATCGGTGCTTCCATCTGGCGCTTGAGTTCTTGGAGTGCTCGGTAGCAGCCTCCAGAAATCACGAGCGCCATCGTCCGTGGGTCTGCCTCGGTGGAGTAGACCACCAGGCAGCGGTCGGGGTCGAGTTCGATCACATCGATCATCCCCCGGTGGAACGTGAAGATCGGCAGGGTGATCGAGTACTCGAATCGGCGGGCAGAAGGATCGTTGATCACGATGTCTTCGGGCATGGTGAGCCCGCCGGCGACGGTGATCGTGCGACGGTTGCCGTCGAGGGTGAGCCCGGTGATCCCTGGGAACCACTCATGGAGCCGTGCGGGATCTCCGGCGAGTTTCCAGACGTCGGCAGCTGGGCGGTTGATCACGATCTCGTGGCGGATAGATCCAAGTGTCACAGGTTCCTCCCGAGCAGCACCGGCAGCGCTGCGTCATTGCTCAACCTACCAAGCGCCAAAGCATCGACCGGGCAAGGAGGACTTCGATTTGGGGTGCTCGAGCACTAGCGTGACGAGGGTGATGGAGCGATGAGCGATACCTCGCAGGGATCGGGATGGTGGATGGCGAGTGACGCCAAGTGGTACCCACCAGAGAGCCACCCGTCGAATTTGGGCAAATCACTCCCTCCTCCGCCAGACCCGCCGATCGGCCCGGCGCCAGCCTTCGCAGCGCCGCCGCTCGCCCAGCCGGGACTCGTTGATCCGAAGGGTCGACCACTCGCGACCTTTTGGACCAGGGTAGGTGCGACCCTGCTCGACGGTGCTGTTGCTTCGGCCATCAACTACTGCACTGCAACGTTGGCGCTTGGATTGACGGCGACATCCTTCCACTTCGATCCGAACCGACAGGTAACTCCAGGCTCGATCTTGGCAGCAGTCGGAGTCTTCCTCGTGGCCTATGTGCTCATCGCTACGACGATTCAAGTGACCTACCTCGTGATCCAACTCGGTATCTGGGGAAAGACGCTTGGGAATCGTGCCGTCTCGACGGTCGTGGTCAACGCTGATAATGGCGCGGCGATTGGCTGGGGCAAGGCCTTTGGGAGGACGGGTGCTGCTGTTGCGCTCAACCTCACGCTGATCGGTGGACTCCTCGATGTCTTGTGGCCACTGTGGGACGAGCGAATGCAGACCCTTCACGACAAGATGGCGGGCACGCTGGTCGTCCACGAGTAATGAGAATCCCTGAGCGCTCGGCGGTTGAGCGCTAACTTTCGGAGAGATTCGAGTCCGTTGAAAGAGAGCACGATGAGCGACACATCCCAAGGTCCAGGTTGGTGGATGGCATCGGACGGCAAGTGGTATCCGCCAGAGAGTGCGCCGGGCTACCAGCAGCCTTCGCCGCAGACGTCAGCGAACGGGATGAGCGACACGTCCCAAGGTCCAGGTTGGTGGATGGCATCGGACGGCAAGTGGTATCCGCCAGAGAGCGCTCCGGGCTACCAGCAGCCCGCACCGCAGATGCCGACCTACGGAGCAATGCCGCAGTCGAACGTTGCCTATATGGCCGTGCCGACCGATCCACTCGGTCGCCCTTATGCCGGTTGGGGTGCTCGTGTCGGTGCCACCCTGATTGACGGCATTGTGATCCTCGTTCCCACTGGGATCATCGCTGCACTCAGCTACTCAACGACGACCTCCATCAACTACCAAACGGGAATTGAGACCACCACTCCCCACTTTGGAGCTGGGCTTTTCCTCTCGCTTCTCATTCCCTTCCTCTACCAATTCCTGATGCTTGGGGCCAAGGGACAGACTCTCGGCAACATGGCAGCCAAGACCAAGGTCGTCGACATGAGCGGTGCGCAGGTGACCTACGGACGTGCTGCAGGGCGGACCGGTGCCGACGTGGCCTTCAGTCTCGTGAGCAGCTTTACGATCGGCCTCTTGTCGCTCCTCGACGTCTTGTGGCCACTGTGGGATCAGAAGAACCAGACGCTGCACGACAAGATCGCCCAGACGCTCGTCGTCAAGGTCGGCTGAGCACTCCACGATGGACCTCCGGATCTTCACCGAGCCGCAGCAGGGCGCAACCTACGACGATCTCCTCGCTGTTGCCCAGTGCGCAGAAGCTGAGGGGTTCGACGCGTTCTTCCGCTCCGACCACTACCTGAAGATGGGTGGGGCTTCAGGTCTGCCTGGGCCAACGGATGCGTGGCTGACCTTGGCCGGGATTGCTCGGGAAACCTCCACGATTCGCCTCGGCACGCTCGTGACCTCGGCAACCTTCCGGTTCCCCGGGCCGCTCGCAATCTCGGTGGCCCAAGTCGACCAAATGAGCGCAGGACGCGTGGAACTCGGCCTCGGGGCTGGGTGGTACGACGACGAGCACACCGCGTACGGCATTCCCTTCCCGTCGCTGAAGGACCGGTTCGACCGCCTGGAAGAGCAGCTTGCCATCATCACTGGCCTGTGGAGCCATGAAGGGGGCGAGGGCTTCTCCTTCGACGGGGCGCACTACCAGGTGGTGAACAGCCCGGCATTGCCGAAGCCCACGCAGCGCCCGCATCCCCCGGTCATCGTTGGTGGCGGTGGACCGAATCGAACCCCGAGGCTGGCGGCGACCTATGCCGATGAGTTCAACACGCCATTCCTCCAACCAGCCGACGCCAAGGCCCAATTCCAAAGGGTGCGCGAGGCGTGTGAGCGGCGTGGGAGAGACCCAGAGGAGCTCACCTACTCCTCGGCGCTCGTCGTGTGCTGTGGCGACGACGACGCCACGATCGCCCGTCGCGCAGCAGCCATGGGGTGGTCCGTTGGCGACCTCGAAACCTACGGCGCCTGTGGGGCCCCCGCACAGGTCGCCGAACGCATCGGCCAGTGGCGAGATGCTGGCGCCAGCCGGGTCTACCTGCAGATCCTCGATCTCTCCGACCTCGACCATCTCCGCCTCATCGGTCGAGAAGTGGCGCCACTGCTCACGCGCTGAGCTGCTTCGGCAACGCAGCTGGTGAGGAGATGATCAACTTCGCTGGAGCCGTCCGGCTCAGGCCGAACGGGCCGAACATGGCACGCTGCATCATGAGGACCGCCTTGGTCGCAGCGTTGTCACCCTCGTCGTAGGACCAGTGGTTGCAGTAGCCGCAGGTGTCTTCTGAGGTTGGTGGTGTGAACCCGAGGTCGTCGATCTGACGGAGCTGGTCGTCGTTCCAGTGGAGTTCTTCGGGGAGGAAGAGGTTGGACTGCACCTCGCAGACCACGAAACCCTTGGCCGTCACCAGCACCTGGGTGAAGCGCTCCTTCGAATCTTCGACGATGGCGAAGTGCTTGACGCCGGTGGTGCGCCAGTAGGCAACCAGTTCGGCCAGGTTGGCGAATGTCGATCCGAGGTCGCCAGACCACTGGGGGAGTCCATCTCGTGTCCTGCTCAAGAGTCGCTTCATGGGTTCACTGTGCCGAAGGGTTGTGGCATGGAACCGAGGGTTCGGAGTACTTCTGGTGCGCCTGCCCGGACTTGAACCGGGAACCTGCGGATTAAGAGTCCGTTGCTCTGCCAATTGAGCTACAGGCGCGGAGCGACTTTACTACTTCTCGAAGACCCCGTGGTGCAGATGCTCAGGTGAGAGGTGTCGGCGTCTCGTTCGGCGTGTGGAGCGCCACCATCACCGAGGCCACGACGATCGCTGCGCTCCCGAGGACACTCGACCAGGTGAGTGGCTGGTGCAGCATCACGAGGCCAATGAGGCAGGCGACGACGGGGTCGAAGGAGAAGAAGACGCTGACCGCCTTGGCGGGAACGAGGCGGAGCGCGGTGAGCTCCAAGGAAAAAGCGAAGGTCACGCCGAGGAGCGCTGACATCGTGACGCTCGTGGCATCTGCTCGTGTGAGCGTCGGCACCGTCGCAATGGTGGCGGGGGACAAGATCAGCGCAGCGACGGTGACTGAGAGCGCGAGCCCGCCGAGTCCACTGGCATCGGCGCCAACCTTCTTGCTCATGAGGGTGTAGAGCGCCCAACCGAGCGCAGCGAGGAAGGCGAACCCGACGCCAGCAGGCGTGGCGGTGCCTCCCGGGTGGGCGACGATGAGGACGCCGAGCGCTGCGAGCGCAACCCACCGCGCTTCCTTCCACGATTTGGATCCGAAGGCGGCGATGAGGAAGGGCCCCGTGAACTCAATCGAGGTCACGTTGCCGAGTGGCATCCGGCTGACCCCTTGGTAGAAGGACCAGTTCATGAGGGCGATACATGCACCGAAGGTTGCAATCGCCCTCCACTCTGCTGGCGAGCGACCCCTGAGCGATGGCCGAGCGATGACGAGGAGCGTCAGGGCGGCGATGGCGAATCGCAGCGCGGTGACGTGCAGTGGCCCAATGGAGCCGAACGCTCGATGGGCGAACCCAGCTGAGGCCTGCGTTGCCGTGCAGGAGATGATGATGAGACCGGGGGCGAGGAGTCTGCCGAGGGGAGGGCGTTGGTGCTCGGCGACGTGGTCCACGACTGCACAGGGTAGGGGAGCAGCGGGACCTCTACGCTCTGGAGATGGCCATCCTCTTCGCCCTGTGCGCAGCGTTGTCGAACGCACTCGGTTCAATCTTCCAACGACTCGGCATTGAAGAGGCGGGGCTGGTCGAGGGGCGGGGCTTTCTCCGGGGTCTCCTCGCTCGTCCCATCTGGATTGGCGGACTGCTCACCATGGCCGGCGGCTTCGTCTTCCAAGCAATCGCGCTCCACCTCGGGGCGGTCGGTGTCGTGCAGCCCTTGCTCCTGGCGGAACTTCCCTTCGTGATCCTCATCCTCGTCGTGTGGTTCTCCCAGGCCCACGCCCGAGGCGATCTCGTCGCGGTCTTCGGCGCAGCAACTGGCTTGGCCGGACTCCTCGGCACCTTGCAGCCGACAGATGGAACCCGGGTGCCGACCGATGGACGGTGGTTGGTGGTCATCGGTGGCGGGTTGGTCGTCGAAGTGCTCTGCGTGCTGGTGGCGCTGCGAGGTTCGCCGAGTTGGCGGGCGCTCATCTTGGGCACTGGGGCAGCAATCGGCTTCTCGATGGTGGCGTCGCTGACCAAACCAGTCACGCAGGTGCTCGCCACCAGTCCCGGTCATATTGCGGCGACCTGGCAGACCTGGGCGCTCGCCGTTTTTGGAGGCGGGAGCTTCGTCGTCATGCAGCGAGCCTTCGAATCCGGCCCGTTCTCCATCAGTCAAGGTGGACTGATCTTGGTGAATCCCGTGGCGTCGGTTGGCATTGGTGCGCTGCTGTTCGGCTGCGAGGTGAAGACCGGCGTCGCGCGCGTGCTCCTCGGGCTCATCGAAGCCGCGGTGCTCATTGGCTGCCTCGTCGTGGTGTTGCGGTCACCGCTCGTTGCCGAGACGCACGAGAACAGCGCCACACACCATCTCCTCGGCACGGGCCGCATCGCCCGTTACCGAGCAGTGCGGTCCCGCGACCGACGATCTGAAGGTGCGTCCTAGCGCTGGAGGGACTTCACCTCGAGGAACTCCTCGAGACCGAAGGCGCCGAGCTCACGGCCGATGCCGGACTGCCTGTAGCCACCGAAGGGCGCTGTGGCGTTGAAGGATCCACCGTTGATCTCCACCTGACCGGTCCGCATCTTGCGAGCAACCGCGTTGGCACGAGCCTCGTCACCCCACACGCCTCCGGCGAGGCCGTAGAGGGAGTCGTTGGCGATGGCGATGGCCTCTTCTTCGGTGTCGTAGGGGATGATCGATAGCACGGGGCCGAAGATCTCCTCTTGGGCGATCGTCATGTCCGTGGTGACGTTGGAGAACACGGTCGGGGCCACGAAGAAGCCCTTGTCGAGGCCTTCAGGGGTGGTTGCCCCACCGGTGAGCAAGGTGGCTCCTTCATCGATGCCCTTGGCGATGTAGCCACGGACGCGGTCGCGCTGCGCAGCGGAGATGAGCGGCCCGATGCCAATCTTGCCGGCGTCGGCGTCGCCGAAGGGGTCGATGCATTGGAAGTTCTCGGCAGTGGCAACCGCGAGCGCCTCGATTTCGGCCAGCTTCGACCGGGGCACCACCATGCGGGTGAGGGCCGAGCAAGTCTGGCCGGAGTTCAAGTAGCACTTGAAGACGCCATCGGGAACAGCCTTGGCCAGGTCAGCGTCGTCCAAGATCACGTTGGCGGACTTGCCACCGAGCTCCAAGGAGACCTTCTTGACCGTCTCGGCGGCGAGCTGCATGACGCGCTTGCCCGCACGGGTGGAACCGGTGAAGGAGACCATGTCGACGAGCGGGTGGGTGGCGATGGCCTCGCCGACCACTGGGCCGGTTCCCGTCACGAGGTTGAAGACGCCAGCGGGGATGCCGACCTCGTGCATGATTTCGGCCAGCAGGAAGGCGTTGAGAGGGGCAACCTCAGAGGGCTTGACCACCACGGTGCACCCAACAGCCAGGGCCGGGGCCACCTTGTTGGCGATCTGGTGGAGGGGGTAGTTCCACGGGGTGATGCACCCCACGACGCCGATGGGCTCACGCACGATGAGCGAGGTGCCCACCTCATACTCGTAGGTGAAGCTCGCCGCACGCTGGGCTGCGTCGGCGAAGGTCCCGGTCGGCAGGCCGACCTGGACGAGGCTCGACATGAGCGACGGCATGCCCACCTCGTGGCTGATGGCTTCAGCGATTTCTGCGTTTCGGGCGACGAGTTGTTCCGCCACCTTGCCGAGAAGCGCACAGCGCTCGGCCACGGGCAGCGCCGACCAGGCCGGGAACGCAGCAGCTGCAGCAGCAACCGCTGCTTCGACATCTTGGGCAGTGCCCTCAGGAATGGTGGCGAAGACCTCTTCGGTGCCGGCATCGATGACCTCGATGGTGGCGGAGCTGGTCGAAGGGACCCATGCCCCGTTGATGTAGAGCGATGAACGGACGTGCACGGTGTCTCCTCGATAGTCGATGCTTCGCCTGACGATAGCAACGCTGCAGCCATCGGCGCTCAAGCGTGCCCTCATCTGACGAGGCCCGGTGGCTACACTGCGGTCGAGGTTGCGACGTCGGGGGAGGTCGGACATGAGAAGTCGAATGCGACAACTTGCGGCGGTGCTCATTGCGCCAGCGTTGGGTATCGCTGGTCTGGTCATCGGAGCGCCCGGGTCGGGGGCGACGACCACCCCTCCGGGTCTGTCGCCGACGTCGGTGACCATTGGAGCGCTCATCAGTGAGACCGGCTTTCTCTCGGCTGACTTCGCCCCCGAACTCGACGGTGTGCGGGCCTACCTGTCGACGGTCAACGCCAGCGGTGGTGTGAATGGACGCACCATTGACTTGAAGTACGCGGTGGATGACCAGTCGAGTCCTCTCGCCGACAGTTCCCTCCTGCACACCTTGATTCAGACCGACAAGGTCTTCGCCATCGTGGGTGTGGGCACTGGGCTCTTCAACACGAAGTACGCAGCAAGCTCAGGTACACCGACCTACGGCTACGCAACGACGGGTGGGTGGAGTCCGGCACCGAACCTCTTCGCGGCCTATGGATCGTTCTCCAATCCTCAAGCGTCACTCCCGGCAATTGAGTACGCCATGAAGCAGCAGGGGGCGACCAACGTGGCGTTCGTCGCCTACAACGTGGCGTCGTCGTCGTCGCAGTGCAACTACCTCTCGAGCCAAGTGGCCAAGGAACACTTCAGGGTGTCCTACGTCGACGATGCCATTGGTTATGGATCCTCAAACTTCGCCACCGATGCCACCCGGATCAAGAATTCAGGAGCCAACTACTGGGTGAGTTGCCTCGACGTCAACGGGTCGATGGCGATGCAGCGAGCGCTGAGCGCCGTAGGCGGCGGCTCGGTGCCGTCCCTATGGTTCGACGGCTACGACCGCAACCTGCTCGCGAACAATCCTTCCGTCTTCGCCCACACGACGCTCATGGTGCAACACGTGCCGTTCGAGATGGCTGGACAGTTCCCCGGGGTGTTCCCGGGTCTTGAGACCTACCTCACCACGATGAACGCCAAGTACCCGAACTCGACCTACTCCGAGGCAGCCATGGAGGGGTGGCTGTCCGCGCAGCTCTTCGTGCAGGGCCTGACGAAGGCCGGCAAGAACCCCACCCAGGCGAGCGTGGTGAAGGCAACCAACACCATCACCAACTTCACCGGTGGCGTGACGACGACCGTGAATTGGACCGCAGCGCACACCAAGGCGCTGCCCCCGGGTTGCTCGGCGTTCGTGACGGTGAACGGCAGCTCCTTCCACCCTGCGTTCCTCAGAGGGCATGACCCGTGGATCTGCTTCCCGATTACCTCCACGGCGAATTTGGCGGCACCCCAGTTCCCTCCGGCTGGATCTCCCGGTCGGTGAGTCGCTGACGCGGTGGGGGTCTTCCTGAGTTACGCCCTGCCGGGCATTCCGTCTGGTTGTGCCGTTGCCCTTTTGGCGATTGGTCTCGTCCTCACCTACCGCACGACGGGTGTGCTGCACTTCGCCTTCGCCGGGCAGGCGTACATCGCTGGGCTCATCTACGCCGTCATGGTCCGTGATGGTCACGGCACCGCAGTGGCCGCGATCATGGCCATCGCTATTGCCTCCCCCATCATTGGCGTGGTGCTGGACTTCGCCCTCTTCTCCCGGATCACGAGAGCGACTGCCACCGCTCGGGTCGTCGTGTCGTTCGTCGTGCTGTTCGTGGTCGAGCAGGTGCCGTCCTTCGTGATCTCAAGCGACACGGTGTACGCGCCGCCACCCCTCCTCGGCAGTTCGGCGACGGCGTTCACGATCTCCGGTACCGCGGTATCGACGCAGTCGGTCGGTACGGTCATCGTGGCTCTGGTGAGCGCCTGCATCGTGGCGGTCGTCGTTCGGTTCTCGCGCCTCGGTCTCGAGATGCGAGCAGCGGTGGAGTCCACCCGCCTCCTCGAGCTCTCGGGCGTTCGGGCCCGACCGGTGACGAGTGCAGCGTGGGCATTCTCCTCACTCCTCGCTGGCCTCGCCGGCGTCCTCGTCGCCCCGACCCTCGTGACCGTTGACCCAACGAGCTACTGGGTGCTCTTCATCGGGGGTCTCACGGCTGCGGTCATCGGGGGATTCGCCCGCTTCGGCTGGGTGCTGGGTGGTGCGATCGGCCTCACGGTGGCCATCGCCGTCCTCCAGGGGTACCTCCCGCAGGGAACCTTCTTCGAGACGGTGGTTGGCCCCGGCGTTCCCTTCGTGCTCTTGGCCGCCCTCATCTCCTTCCATCCGGGCATGAAGGCGCTCCTCGCCCCCACCGATCCCCTCGCGGGCGTGGACCCACCGCTCATGACCGCGGTGCTCACCAGTCGAACCTCTCGCGTCGAACGGGGAATTGGAGGGGCAGGCTGGGCGGTGATCGTGCTCGGATTCCTCGGCATCGTGCTCTTCGTGGACCCAGCCACCGTCTTCACGATCGCCACCGGTGTGGCACTGGCAACGGTGCTGCTCTCGGTCACCTTGGTGACGGGCCTCTCGGGCCAACTGTCGCTCTGCCAGGTTTCCTTGGCTGGTCTCGGCGCCTTCGCCTGCGGCCAGCTCGACGTTCGCTACCACCTCGGCTTCTACCTCGGAGCGCTCTTCGGTGGCGCCATCGCCGGCGCCTTCGCGACGCTGGTGGCGCTCGCGGCGCAGCGCCTCCGTGGGCTGTCGGTGATGCTCTTGACGGTGGCGTTCGCGCTGCTCTGTGATCAGGTGATCTTCCCCTGGACCTTCGTGGGCGGTGGCTACTCAGGGGTGTCCATGCCAGCGGTGACCTTGCCAGGGATTGCGGTGACGCAGAGTTCGCGCCAGGTGCTCGTCCTCGGTCTCCTGCTCTTCACCTGCTGCGGAGGCATCGTGAATCGACTGAAGCGTGGATCGGTGGGGCTCTTCCTCGTCGCGCTCCGGGAGAGCGAGGCTGGTGCGGCAGCAGTTGGCGTGTCGCCAGCGCGAGTCCAAGTGGCGACCTTCGCGACCGCTGGCGTCTTGGCTGGCGTCGGGGGAGCCTTCTACGGTTCGCTCCAGGGCATCGTCTCTCCCGCCTCGTTCAACATCGAGATCGGTCTGCTCTGGTTGGTTGCCGTCTGTGCGATCGGTGTGCAGTCGGTTGCGGGAGCCCTGGTGGCTGGAGTTGCCGTCGCCTTCGCGGCCCAACCCGTGACCGGGGGCATCACGCTGTCGGACTGGGCGCTGTGGCTCCAGATCGGTCTGGCCTTGGCCGCCATCACCTACGCCTGGCATCCAGAGGGCGTGGTGGAGCAAGTGCGCGGCGTCACCACCACGGTGACCGCAGCGCTCAGCCGGTCAAGGCAGCAGGCACCGCCCAGTGCAGAGGTCCGAGCGTGACGGCGCGCCTCGAGGTGCGCGGCGCCACTACCGCGTTCGGTGGCATCCGAGCGGTGAACGACGTCTCGTTCACCCTCGATGCTGGAGAGCGTCTCGCGATCATCGGACCGAATGGTGCGGGGAAGTCCACCCTCCTCGACGGCGTCGCCGGGAAGACGCCGTTCACGTCCGGGTGCGTCCTCCTCGATGGCGTCGTCCTGCCTCCGAACCGGCCAGCGAACCACGCACTCGCTGGCATTGGTCGGACGTTCCAGCGGGTCGAGGTGTTTACCTCGATGACGGTCGCCGAACACCTCCTGCTCACGCTTCGCGCCGCACACGGCTCCCCTCGGCTCTGGCGAGATCTCCGTCGTCTCACCCGTCAGACCAAGGGGGAGAAGGAGCAGATTCAGGAGACCTTGGAAGCGCTCGGTCTCGAACGAGCAGCGGCCACCGTTGTTGGAACGTTGGGCCTCGGGAACTGCCGTCGGGTGGAGGTGGCGCGAGCCCTCATCGCCCGCCCGAGGGTGCTCCTGCTCGATGAGGTGTCCTCAGGACTGTCGACCGCCGAGAGCGCAGCGCTCGTCGCCACCATCTCTGCGTTGGCGATGGAGCGGCAGATGTCGGTGATCGCGATCGAGCATGACCTCGATGTGGTCCGAGCCATCGCGGACCGGGTCCTCGTGATGGTCCAAGGATCGGTGATCGCCAACGGAACCTACGACGCGGTGATGGCTGATCCCTCCGTCGTCGAGGCGTACCTCGGGTCGAACGCATGACCACGCCCGTGCTCGAGGTCGCCGACCTGCACGTGGCCTACGGCCCATACGACGCCCTCTTCGGCGTGGACTTCACGGTGGCGCCCGGTGGCGTCCTCGCCATTTTGGGCGCCAATGGTGCTGGGAAGAGCACGGTGGCCCGAGCGGTGTCTGGCCTCGTGCCGCCAACCGCTGGCCGAGTGGTGGTCGACGGCGTGTCGGTGGTGGGCGAGCATCCCGCGCACATCGTCCGCTGTGGCCTCGTGCACCTGAACGAAGGGCGAGCGGTCTTCGCCGATCTCACCGTTGAGGAGAACCTCCGGCTCGTCGCTCGCCTCCACGGGCGTTCTCAGGTTCGGGCGGTCCTCCACGACGCCTACGACGCCTTCCCGGCCCTCGGTGTCGCCAGGCGCCGAGCAGCGGGGAGCCTGTCGGGGGGCGAGCAGCGCCAGCTCAGCCTCATGAAGGCCCTCGCGCTCCGTCCGAAGGTGCTCGTCGCTGATGAACTCTCGCTCGGGCTCTCGCCGTCGGCGACGGCCCACATCTACGAACGGCTCCACCAGGTGAAGGCCAGTGGCGTGGCCATGGTGATCATCGAGAGCCAACTCGACCACGTGCGGCTCCTCGCCGAGCACGCCATCGTGCTCGAGCATGGCCGCCAGCGCTTCTCTGGAACCTTCGACGACGCTCTCGCTGATATCACCGCATCGGTGCGTGACTGAGGGGCGTGAAGCACGACAGGGTGGTGGTGCCGGCTCGAATGGAGCGCACGACGCGGAAGCCGTCGTGCTCCAGGGTGCGGGAGAACGGATCGACGTGGGGCACTCCGGTCGGAGGGGTCTCGACGTAGGCAATGGGCTGGAGGGCTCCCGCCGTTCGCTCGACCGACTGGGCCCAAGCGACGGGGGTGTAGCCAACCTCGTAGGGCTGGGCGGGGAGCACGACTGCGGTTGAGGAGTGGGCGACGGTGAACCCAGCGCCGTACCCGGAGCTGAACTCGAGCGTGAACCTCGGTGACTCGGTGAGCGCCCAGGGGTACCGGGTGTAGGCGTCGACGACGACGAGCGGGGGTCGTGACCCGCAACTCGACAGCTCAGGAACGAGGGCGCTCAGGTTGGTGGCGGGGTAGGGGCGATGTTGGACGATCGCCACCGCACCTGAAGCGACGAGCACGGCGACGACCGCGCTGGTGACGATGCGCCGTCCACTCGGGGATTGAGCGAGGACGCTACGGCTGAGGCGAGCTCCACCGACCACGATGACGAGCACCAGAGCGGGGTAGATCGCCATGTCGGTGCGTCCGGTCCCGAGGGGAATTCGGCCGAGCACCGAACAGGCCACGGCGGTGAGCACCACGGCGGCTGCCACTCGGACTGCCCTCGAGCGACGCACCTCGAGGAGGCCGCATCCGAAGAGGACGACGGCCACCACGGTGACGAGGAGCACGTCACCTGAGATCTTGGTCGTCGTTGGGAGCAGTCCAGTGACGAGTCCTCGAACGGTGGCGCTCGCTCGATGGGGGAGGGTCGACAGCGGCGCTGGGGTCAACAGGTCCTCGACCCAGTACCGGTGGAGCGCAGTTGGGAGGTTGCCGTAGACCGTGAGAGCGAGCGTCGCCACTCCAACGGCGCTGAGCGCAGCGGGGGCGATGCGCCGGTCACTTCGGCGTTGACCCCTTGCGATATCGAGAGCGACCACGATCCACACCCCCACCACGACCGGGAGGACGGACGCCGACAGGAGCAGCGTCACGACGCTCGCTGCGGCGAGTTGCCAGGAGCGTCGAGGGTGCACGTCGGCGAGCGCGGCGTACCCCAACCCGAGGACGACCAGTCCATCGAGGTAGTCGAGGGTGTAGGGCTTGACGTGGGTGGACGTGGCGATGGCCACGGGGGAGAACGCCACGATGATGGTGGCAACGGCGCCGGCGGCAGCAGAATTCGTGATTCTGCGAACGATGGGGTAGGTCGCTCCGATGCCGACCAAGGCGATGACGAAGGCGGGGAGTTCCGTCCACCGAGCGCTGGTGGCGGTGGCGGAGAAGTAGGGGTGGAGGCCGAGGATGAAACCCGGCGAGGTCCCGGCCATTCGTGCCGCAGTGCCGAGTGGCACCCGGCCGGTCAACGCGACCCACGCGTCGTCTTGGAAGAGTCCAGCGTGGGTGAACGAACTCAGGCGGAGGATGATTCCGAGGAGCACGAACCCGCAGAGCCCGACCCCACACGCCAGGTGGGCCGGGTGTCGTGGCGAGCGGGTTGCGGTCACCAGCCCTTGAACGCTGGGTCGCGCCGTTCGACGAATGCCGCGATCCCCTCACGCATGTCCTCGGTCATGGTCACCATCTCTTGACCGTGCGCCTCTTCGTAGAGCGAGGTCGTGCGATCGACGTCGAGCGACCGGTTGAGGAGGGCCTTGGTCACCGTGATGGCCTTCGTCGGGGCAACGGCCAGGCGGCGCGCTAGGGCATCCACGGTGGCCTCGAGATCGGCATCGGGGACGACTCGGTTGATGAGGCCCATGCGCTCAGCGTCGACAGCGCTCACGCTGTCGCCGAAGAAGCAGAGCTCCTTGGCCTTCTGGATGCCGATGAGGCGGGGGAGGATCCACGCACCGGCTGCGTCGGGAGCGATGCCTCGGCGGATGAAGGCTTCGACGAACGACGCTGATTCGCCGGCGACCACGAGGTCGCACGCCAGGGCTAAGTGGAGGCCGCCCCCTGCGGCGACCGCTTGAACCTGGCCGATCACCGGCTTCTCGCAGTCGAGGACCGAGGTGACGAGCCGCTGCCAACCGTCGCGGATCACCCGTGCGTTGTCGAAGACCACCTTGTCGGGTGCGCCCTCGGGCTTGGGTCGAGTGTCGGCTGGAATGGAGCGGAGATCAGCTCCGGTGCAGAAGCCCTTGGTGCCGGTCGAGGCGAGCACGATGACCCTGGTGTGGAGATCGGCACTGGCCTCGTGGAACCACGCAGCGAGTTGGTCGCGCATGGCGTGGTTGAGGGCGCCGCCGGCCTCTGGGCGATCGATGGTGAACCGAGCGATCCCGTCGCTCACGGTCCGCGTCACGCCCAACTCATCCGACATCGCTCGCTCCTCAACGTCTCGTGCTGCAGCGGGCGCAGCGCCCGTACTGGGGTGAGTAACGGGATTCGAACCCGCGACCTCCTGGACCACAACCAGGCGCTCTAACCAACTGAGCTATACCCACCAAGGGACTGTCATTCTGCCACAGTGCGACGACCTTCCGAAGAGGCTGGGGTTGAGGGCTACGCTTTGGCGGTCGGACCCAGTTCGACTAGCCCCTGTAGCTCAACTGGATAGAGCAGACGGCTTCTACCCGTCAGGTTGCGCGTTCGAGTCGTGCCGGGGGCGCCGGGGAGGGGAGTGACGTGGCACGAGGTCCATCAGCGGTTGAGCGCCTCATCGCCACGCTCACGCCGCAGTTGGTGAGCACCTCGACGCTCGGGCCGGTTGGAGATCCCCTCGGTGAGCGATCCCTCGCCCCGCTGCTACGGCGGCTCAGCGGCGCTGGCGTCGATGGCCTCGTCGTTGGCCTCGTCCTCAGGCTCATCGGCGCCGCAGGCATGAAGGGATCCGGGGCGTTCCTCGTCGCGGTAGCGGCAACGTTCGCCTACGTGGCGCTCGGCACCCGACTGGGCGGCACGCTCGGGAACCTCGCCACCGGGACCGTGGTCATCGATCAAACCACCGGTACCACCGTGGAGTGGGGTCGGGCACTGGCGCGCGCTGCTGCGGTGATCTGGCTCGTCCTCAGCGTCATCGGACTCCTCGTCGACCTGGCCTACCCGGCCTTCGACGTGCGGCGACAGATGCTCCACGATTTGGCCGGCCGGTCTCAAGTCGTCCTCCGGCGTCGGGGTAGCGATGCCTCCTGAACAGCCGAGCGCCGAGCTCGCAACCTTCGGAGCCCGGGCGGCAGCGTCGCTCATCGACGCGCTCCTCGTCGGCCTCGCCACCTCGCTGGTAACGGCATCGATTGGCCATGGGTCTTCGCGCACCGCGCTCACCGCGCTCACGGCAGTGACGATGGCGGTGCTGAGCGCTGCGTACCAAACCTGGTGCATTGGATCGAGCGGAGCGACCTTCGGGAACCGGCTCACCAAGACGATGGTGGTCGACGAGAACCTGAACGGTGGCGTTTCCTTCGGTCGAGCATTCCTTCGGTTCCTCGCTGGCCCGCTGGTCACGAGCCTCGCCGTCCTCGTTCCGCTGGCGTCGATCTACGCCCTCGGCGATGTGGCCGCCATGTTCGCTGGCTCAGCGCAGCAGACCCTGCACGACCGTCTCGCACGGACGGTCGTCGTGAAGCACGACGCTGAGGGTTAGTTCGCCGTTGCTCCGTCGACCGCGGAGAATCGGAAGGGGTGGCCACCGGTTCGGGTGACGAGACCTCGGTGCTCGAGGAGGACGAGGTGCGCCAAGGTCTCCCCATTCGCCGCTCGCTGCATGAAGGGCAGGATCTCATCGAAGGGGCGCGACCACTGGAGCTTGGTCGTGAGTTCCCATGCAGTCAAGCCGTCGTTGAACCGAAGCAGCGTGAGGATCTCCACCAGACGCTCTTCGTGGTGCTCGATCAACGCGTCGAGGCGAACCGAGAGGTTCTTGAACCGGTACTCGTGCGCCGGGAGGATCTCATCGGGTTGGAAGGCTCGCATCTTGTTGAGCGAGTCGATGAAGTCGCCGAGGGGGTTCGGGAACTGCTGGGAGTGCACGGAGATGTTCGAGGTGATCCGGGGGAGGACGTGATCCCCAGAGAGCAGCAAACGGTGCCGCTCGCTCCAGAGGCAGACGTGACCTGGCGAGTGACCTGGGGTCCAGATGGTCTGGAGATCCCAACCACCGAAGGTGAACTGCCCTTCATCTTCGAAGAGCACATCGGGGACGGCCATGTGCACCATGGACTTGATCTCCATGGAGGCATTGGCCAAGTTCGGACGGCGATCCTCAGGCACGCCGGAGGCTTCGAGGAGCTCGGTCATGCGGCCGACGAGTTGATCGGTGTCGACGTAGCGGTCCTCGAGGAGCGATGCATCGGCGGGGTGGAGGCCAATCCACGCACCAGAAGCCTCCCGGACCCGGCCAGCGAGGCCGTAGTGGTCGGGGTGCAGGTGGGTGACGAGGACCGCTTCGACATCGGTGATGGACCCGCCGGCTCGCTCGAGACCAGCGTTGAGCGCAGCCCAGGCGTCGTCGGTGTTCCAGCCAGCGTCCACCATCACGAGCCCGGTTCCGGTTTCGAACGCGTAGACGATGACGTAGCGGAGCGGGTTGTCCGGCATGGGAACGGGGATCGACCAGAGCCCTGGGCGGACCTGCTCCACCGGTGGAATCACCCGGTCGGCCCATGCTTGGTGCTGCAGGGTCCCGGTGATCTCAATGGCGGCCATTGCTGCACGATACCGGGCGGAGGTGGTGGGCCCCGGAGTAGACCACCCGTCACGAGGTGACGGGTGGTGCAACTCCACGGTGGTCGGGCAGGCCGGATTCGAACCGGCGACCCCCTGCTCCCAAAGCAGGTGCGCTACCAAGCTGCGCCACTGCCCGCTGCGACCACCCTAGTTCGCCGGGGCGTGCGCATTGGCGCGAATGCCCTCGTCCTCCACTGCGAACGGTAAGGTGTACCTCCTATGCGTGCCACGACTCAAGAACTCGATAACCACCAGGTCAAGCTCCGGATCGAGGTGGATGCCGAAGAGGCCGAGCCCACCCTCAACGAGATCAAGAAGGCCATGGCCCGCCAAGCGCGTCTGCCTGGTTTCCGTCCTGGCAAGGTTCCAGTCAAGGTGTTCGAGACCCGCATGGGTGGACCGCAGGTCCTGCGCCTCGAAGCCATTCGTGAGGCGTTGCCCCAGTTCTACAGTCAAGGCGTCGTCGAGGCTCGCATCGACCCCATCGACACCGCTGAGCTCGACTTCAACGAAGAGCAGAACGAGGACACGATCGTGTTCGAGGCGACCGTCACGGTGCGCCCGGTCGCGGTGATCTCGTCGATCGACGATCTCACGGTGACGGTGCCATCGCCACTCGTGGGCGACGATGAGGTCGAGGCGCAGGTGACCCGAGCCCTGCAGGCCGATGGCACCTTGGTTGAGGTTGACCGTCCCGTTGCCCAGGGTGACTTCATCACCATGGCGTTGTCGGCGACGGTTGGCGAGGACGAGCCCACGACCATTGGTGAGGACATGAGCTACGAAGTTGGCTCTGCAAGCCTCATGCCAGAACTCGACGAGCACATTCTCGGTGCCAAGGTC
>Ga0208745_1000097_pt1 | contig 34876 bp, 33 predicted proteins | sample CryBogCBH23Jun09_FD_184622 | JGI IMG/M metagenome (GOLD analysis project Ga0208745, IMG submission 184622) | Freshwater microbial communities from Crystal Bog, Wisconsin, USA - CBH23Jun09 (SPAdes) | ecosystem: Environmental > Aquatic > Freshwater > Lake | place: Crystal Bog, Wisconsin, USA... | reverse complement strand
CGACGAAGGAGCCGCTCGCTCCCTACGGCGGCACGAGCCCAGCCATGGCCATGCTCCAAGCTGAGTGCAAGGCACGCGGTCTCCTCGCCTTCTTCAACTACCACCGCCTCCACGTCGTGCCGCCGTGCACCGTGACGGCGGAAGAAGTGGCCGAAGGACTCGCCATCTTGGACGGAGCGCTCGGCGCGGTTGAGGCGGCGTTCGAGATCGGTCGGTAGGCAGCATCCACCGAGGAGCACCTCTCTCGCTCCTAGATTTTGGCTGATGGCCAAGTACGTTCCGAAGCACCGACGGCAACCTCCGAAGCGCCGACGCGTGCTCGGTGTCGGGCTCGCAGTCCTCGCATGCTCCTCAGTCGCAGCGACCGGTGCCGTGGTCGCTGCCGGAGGAATCTCCGCCGCCAGCCATCCTCGAATGGTCGTCGCGTCGACGACGACCACGACCACAGTGCCAGCAGCAACCGACGTCGCCGGACCGGATCCGTTCACCTCGCCGGCGATCGCTCGCTTCTTGGCCACGAGGACCAACGTGGTGAGCGCAGCGGTCTGCGATCTGTCGACGGGAACGCTGTCGCAGTACCACCCCGGACTCCGCCAGTTCACGGCGTCCATGGTCAAACTCGACATCCTGCTCGAGCTGCTCGTAGGCGCCGAGCAACGACACGAGCAGGTACCTGCGGCGACGCTGCGCCTGGCCCGATCAATGATCACCACCTCGGACAACGACGCTGCGACCGCGCTCTTCAACGCCCTCGGCGGTCCAACGGCGCTCGACGCCTTCAACGCTCGTCTCGGGCTGACCTCCACCACGAGTCAGTGGAATTGGGGAGCAACGCTCACGACCCCAGCCGATCAGATCGCCCTCCTCCGACTCGTCGTCTTGCCCAACACGGTCTTGTCGACGAGCACCCGAGACCTCGCGATGTCGCTCCTCGAAGGCGTGGTGCCAGCCCAACGATTCGGCATCGGCTCAGGCCCGCCGGCGGGGTCAGCGGTGGGGCTCAAGGACGGATGGTTTCCTGAGGTGGCGACCGGGTGGCAGATCAACTCGGCGGGGTTCGTGCTCCTCGGCAACACCTGGTACCTCGCCGCGATCCAAACGGGCCACAATCCGTCGAAGCAGTACGGCCTCGACACGGTGAACACCCTCGGTCGCTTGCTCTGGCGCTACGAGCGATTCGGGAAGTATCGCCTGCACTGAGGCCGTCCTCATCCGGGTCAGGAATATAGGGGCGCCGGTAAGGTTGGAGTGAGGAGGCGTTCATGCGTTCAATTACCGTTGCCGACCTGCTCGATCGACTCGACCGGGACCAAGTCACCTACTTGCTCGACGTGCGCACCCCTGAGGAGTTCGACGCGTGGCATATCCGTGGTGCGGTGAACCTGCCGCTGCAGGATCTCCCCCACCACCTGAACCGGATTCCTCGCACCGCTGAGGTGTTCACGATCTGCGCGGCGGGTGCACGGTCTGCATCGGCGGCGCAACTCCTCGAGCAGCGATTCTTCGATGCCACCTCCGTTGACGGTGGCATGGCCGCATGGGCCAACGTCTACGACCACGCCGAAGTGCGGGTCGGTCGAGCCACCATCATCCAAGTCCGCCGTCGGGGCAAGGGCTGCTTCAGCTACGTGATCGGCACTGGCGGACAGTGCATGGTGGTCGACCCCTCGACCGATCTCGAACGCTACGAGCATCTCGCCGCGTCGAAGGGTTGGACGATCACGGCCGTCCTCGACACGCACCTCCACGCCGATCACCTCTCAGGAGGTCGAGCACTGGCGAGTGCCGTCGGTGCCCACTACTACCTCGGTGACGCCGAACCCGTGCACTTCTCCCACGAGGCAATGCCCGAGCGCATCACCTTGGGCGATGCGCCCTACGAGGCGACCATCGAGCCACTGCGCTCACCAGGGCACACGATGGGTTCGACCATGTTCCTCGTGGAGGGTGCGACCTTGTTGACCGGGGACACCTTGTTCTTAGATGGTGTGGGGCGACCTGATCTCGCTGAGCAGGCTGAGGAGTTCGCCAACAACCTCTACGAGTCCATCCACCGTCACACCGACGCACTCGCCGATGACGTGCTCGTCTTGCCCGCCCACATTTCCGAGGCCATCGAGGTCGAGCGTGGTGTGGTCACCGGGGTGCCGCTCGGGCAGCTGCGGTGGCGGCTCGTGCCGCTCACCATGGAGCGAGCGGCGTTCGTTGCGTGGGCGAGCTCGCAGGCGAAGGATCGACCGCCGAACTACCAGCGCATCGTCGAGGCGAATCAGGGTGCGGTGCTCGCCCCCTTGGAGGAGTTGATCGCCCTGGAGGTTGGACCGAACCGCTGTGCGGTGACCTCCGCCTGAGGGCGATCGCCGCACTACGCTCCATGGGCAACCGAAGGAGACCCTCGTGAAGATCAGTTCCATGCTCAACTACTCGGGCGACATCAAGAAGGCCGCCCGCGACTTGGCTGATTTGGAGTCGGCTGGACTCGATCTCATCTGGGTTGCTGAGGCCTACGGCTTCGACTCCGTCTCGGTCATGGGCTACCTCGCTGCGTTGACCAAGACGGTGGAGATTGGTTCGGCGATCTTGCCGATCTACACCCGCACACCGACGCTCATCGCCATGACCGCCGCTGGACTCGACTCCATGACCGACGGACGCTTCCACCTCGGCCTCGGCGCCTCCGGCCCTCAGGTCATCGAGGGCTTCCACGGCGTGAAGTACTCCGACCCCCTGGGACGCACCCGAGAGATCATCGAGATCTGCCGCGAGGTCTGGAAGCGCGAAGCGCCCCTGACCCACGACGGCAAGCACTACCACCTCCCCCTTCCGGCCGACCAAGCATCAGTGCCGCCGAAGGCGCTCAAGATCATCCAGCACCCGGTGCGCTCCACGATTCCGACCTGGATTGCCGCCATTGGTGAGAAGAACGTCTCGCTCACCGCAGAGGTTGCTGACGGGTGGATCCCGATCCTGTTCATCCCTGAGCGTGCCGATGCGGTGTGGGGGAATGCCTTGGCCGAAGGCACAGCCAAGCGTGCACCCGAACTCGGCCCGCTCCAGATCACCGCTGGTGGCATCTGCGCCATTGGTGAGGGCGAGGACGTCACGCGTCTTCGCCAACTCGGCCGCTCCATGATCGCCCTGTACGTGGGCGGCATGGGGGCCAAGGGCAAGAATTTCTACAACACGTTGGCCTGTCGCTACGGCTTCGAGGAAGAGGCAGCCGCCATTCAGGACCTCTACCTCTCCGGCAAGAAGAGGGAAGCCGAGGCCCTCGTCCCCGAGGAGTTCTTGGAGCTCACCTGCCTGTGCGGACCGAAGTCCTACGTGGCCGAGCGCGTCGCAGCGTTCGAGGCGGCGGGGGTGACCCACCTCCAAGTGCACCCCATTCCCGTTGGTGACCAAACCGCACCGCAGGTCATCGAGGAACTCAAGTCCATCGTCGGCTGAGCCGACACCACTGAAGGAGGCAGACCATGGCTCGTGCGCACAACGGCCCCATCGAGATTGAGTACGAGGTCCACGGCGATCTCGCAAACCCGACGATTCTGTTCATCATGGGTCTCGGCGGCCAGATGATCGCTTGGGACCCTGCCTTCATCGACCTGTTCACCGCCCAAGGCTTCTCGGCCATCACCTTCGACAACCGAGATGTGGGCAAGTCGACGTGGTTCGACGAGCACGGTGAGGTCGACGTGCTCCCCTTCCTGCTCGGTGAGCCCATCGATGCCCCCTACCTCCTCTCCGACATGGCAGCGGACGCCGCAGCGGTGCTCGATGCCGCTGGCGTGGCGGCTGCGCACATTCTCGGCATCTCCATGGGCGGCATGATCGCCCAGCAGTTCGCCATTGATTTCCCCACTCGGACCCTCACCTTGACGTCGATCATGTCGACGACAGGGAACCCCCTCGTTGGGCAGCCAACCGAAGCAGCCCTCGGCGCCTTGCTGCGAGCACCGGCGACCTCTCGGGACGAGGCCATTGAGAGCGATGTCGAAACCTGGCGCATCATCTCCTCACCGGGCTTCCCGTTCCGAGAGGATGAGATCCGCACTCGAGCAGGGGTGGCGCATGATCGTGGCCACCACCCAGTGGGCACGAACCGGCAACTCGCGGCCATCTTGTCGTCAGGCGATCGGACCGAGCGCCTCGCAGCACTTGAGATTCGAACCCTCGTCATCCACGGGACCCACGATCCCTTGGTCCAGCCGAGCGGCGGTGTCGCAACCGCAGCGGCGATCCCCGGGGCTCGCCACGTGACCTTCGAGGGCATGGGCCACGACCTTCCCCTCGAGCTCGTCCCGGCAATCGTCGAGGAGATCCTCACCCACGTTCGATAGTTCGAGGATGTTCACGAAGTGATTCGGAACGTCACTGACGTCGTCGTTGGGAAGACGCCCTGAGATCCTGCGTAGGTTGCGAGAACGCTGTAGACGCCAACCGGAAGTGCCACCGGCGTGAGACATTGCGCTGTTCCGAGTGCAACCCGTCCTGCACAGATGATCGATGGACCATGATGGAAGAGCACCACTCCTCCGGCGACGAGCGGGAAGCCCCCCATCACCAAGTGCGTACTGTGGTGCACTCGAATAATTGGCGGGGTAGCGGTTGCGAAACTATGGATGTGGGTTCGAAGGATGTTGAAGGTCGTCGAAGCACTCGAAGCTCGATGGGTTGCGTCGCCACGGAATGCCGCAGTCACCACGTACGAGCTAGGAATCAACCTATTCGGGGTTGTGCATCGGATGCTGCCATGGACCGGAAGGCCAGTGCACCAGGTCACACCGCGTGCGCTCACCGTGATGACGCCGGTAGCCGTCGAAGGCGAGACGACGACGATGAAGGTCGTAGATTTCCCGTACGGCGTCGAGTGGTTCACTGGGAGGACGGACACTCTCGTTGGAGAGGTGCCGGAATTCTGGCCGACGGTAATGCGTGATCCCGCTCCACTTGTGCTCTGGTCGATTCGCTCAACCCCCATCGTGGTTGGGTAGCTACCAGCCCCGAGTGGAGGAATAGTTGCAGTGCACTCGCTGAAGGAACTACAGGACGCAGCGACGGAGACTGATCCATTGATGGTGAAGATGTCCGCTCCACTCATCGGAAGGAATCCACTACCTCGAATTGTCACCGCCGTAGGAGTCTTGGCAGCGAACTTCGATGGGGTGATTGATGAAATCGAGATTTTCTCGTGCTTGGAGCCGTAATACCAGCACATCGAGGCGGCGACACCCGGGTAGCTCAAGTTCGGAACATTCGCCCCATCCGCCCCGGTTAGCCAAGGAGTTCCGAGGCCGCTTGCCATGTCGAATCCGTATCGAGCACTGTAGAGCCCACCGTTCGTGCCAGTGAGGTCGTTATTCCCCGAATGGACGTCGTAAAGCATCGAGCCTCGAATGCTGGAGAAACCTGCCATGAAGTAGAGGCCCCGAGGGAGAAGTCCAGGCGTATTCGCCCCCGTGGTTGCACCCCAAAATGAACAGTACGGCGAGGCGTCTACCAGTGCTGTCATGCCTCCAAGTAATGGTGCCGAGAGACTTGTGCCACCCATGGTGGTCCAACTCCCGTTGATGTACGTCACCATTCCCGTGTTGGGGTCCCCGACGGCACTGATATCGGGAATCTCTCGATCCCAACCCGTTGAACACGTCGAATCGCTCGTGCTATCGCCGGCCAGCACTCCAGGAATCCCGCTCGAGGACTGGTATGACGGCATACACCACCAGTGGGAAACGCCTCCACCGGTCGCGCCAACTCCATCGTTCCAGACGACCTCATCGTTGCTCCCCGAAGTGGTTCCACCCGCAGCGATGACTCCTGGTTGACTCGCAGGATTATCCACCTGGAGGTCACTGCCGCCATCGCATCCTTCTGAACCAAGATCTCCCGCGGCAGCGATGACCGTCTGTCCCTGGGCCGCAGCTTGTGAGAGTACTTGTTGGAGTGCGCTTCCCGACGAGTTGTCGCTCGCTGATTCGCACAGACCCCAGGAAATGGCAATCGTGTTGTCGAGGTCTGCATTCACCATTGCTGACACATTGTCGTAGGTGCCAAGTTCGGAGCTCGGTGAGAACTGCACGTCTACGGTTGCATTTGGCGCAATCCCAATCGTGGATTCAACGTCGAGCGCAGCCTCCCCTGATGGGATGGAGCTATCGGGACCACCGTCAACGCTGAAGTAGTTCACGGTGGCGGTTGTGCCGAAGCAGCCCTGAAACGCGTCGATGTCCGTTGGGTCCAACGCATCGATCTCAGGAATCCCGATCCGAATTCCTTGCCCGCGATCTCCGAGGTGATAGAGCGGATCCGCTCCGTAATACGACGCTAAGCCATCGGAGGTGGAGCCACCGTTCAGCGAAGCCTCGTTCACGGCATCTTGACAGGCAGTCACTGCGGCACCCCTTGGCAAGCGGCTCTGCGTGCGAAGTGCCTGATGGTGACCATGAGCGTATTGGCGTGCGGCGAACGAAGTTGCGACTGGAAGATTGTTCAAGCCGAGAACAGCGGTCACGACCGTCGCCAAGGGGGTAGGAATTGTCGGCGGATTGGTGTTGATGTGGAACCGCCCGGAGCGCTTCGTCGTTGTCGCGTTGACGAGGTTTACCTTGAAGAATTCCTCCTGACTGATGGCAGATCCGCGCACCTGAAGAAGGAATGGACGGGTGCGGTTATAGGAAAACGAGAAGCCATTTGCGTGAAGGTAGTCCTCAACTTCTCGAACCGTTTGCGTCGACGGTGCGAATCGTTGATCGAATTGCCCCCTCGTCAAGAAGTCATGGAAAAGGGGGGAGTGGCGATCGGAAACACCGCGCAGGAGCGACGTCAATGCAGTTGGATTGCGCTCCGAGAGCACCAGTGTGGCGTTGAGGGTTGTCGTCGGATCTACTCGGGCGCGGAGTGATGTGCCTTGAGGAACTTCGACATGTGACGGGACAGCGGCGGCAGAAGTTACTGGTGCGTCGAGCGCTCCGACCGGCACCATTGTTCCTAGTAAGAGCGCGATTGCAACGGCAGTCCGTCGTGGATGAATGAATGACATGAAATTCCCCCTCAATGTATGAGGGAGCGTACATGTGGGTTGCGACAATCTGGTGAAGAAGGGTGGAACGTTCCGCTGAATTGCCGTAAATGGTCATTGAACCTGGAGGATGAATTCTCGAAAAATTAAGCCTGATTAGGAGAAATATCGGTACATGATTCGCAGCAATACGAGCGAATCTCTCGCATGGACTGCGTCGGATTCAGGAAGTTTCGACCGCACCTTGCGTCACCCACGTGGCGTACATCGAGGCGTAGACCCCTCCGGCTGCGACGAGTTCGTCGTGGCTGCCGACTTCGACGACATGGCCGTGGTCGACGACCACGATGCGATCGGCCCGCTTGGCCGTCGACAGGCGGTGGGCGATCAAGATGGCGGTGCGGTTCTCGAGCACGGCATCGAGGGCGTGCTCAATCGTGGTCTCACTCTGGAGATCGAGGTTCGACGTTGCCTCGTCGAGCACGAGCACGCGAGGGTGCGACAGGAAGGCTCGAGCCAGGGCGAGGAGTTGGCGTTCACCAGCTGACAGCGACTGCCCCCGCTCATGCACGATGGTGTCGACGCCGTCGGGGAGTCGATCGATGAGGTCGCGGAGCCCGACTCGGTCGATGGCGTCGTCGAGTTCTTGGTCGCTGGCGGTCGGGTTGGCGAAGATGAGGTTGTCGCGAATGGAGCCAGCGAAGAGGAACGCCTCTTGGGGCACCACACCGAGTTGACTGCGCAGCGAGGAGAAGGTGACTGAGCGCAGATCGTGACCGTCGATGCTGACGCTGCCACCGGTTGGGTCGTAGAAGCGGGTGACGAGCTTCGCCATGGTCGACTTGCCCGCCCCAGTCGGGCCAACGAACGCCACCGATTCGCCGGGGTGAATGGTGAGGTCCACGTCGAACAGCACCGGTCGCTCGGGGTTGTAGCCGAAGCTCACGTGGGAGAAGGTGATCTCGCCGACGATGGGCGGGAGGTCGTGGGCGTCGGGGGCCTCGAGGACCTGTGGTGGGGTCTCGAGGAGATCGCGCAGCTTGTTGACTGAGGCGTTGGAGCTCTGGAGCGAGTTGTACTGCTGCACGAGGAGCTGAATGGGGGAGAAGAACCGGTTGAGGTAGAGGAAGAACGACACCAGCACACCAGCGGAGAGCTCGTGGTGGAGCACCATCGTCCCACCGACGCCGAGCAGGATTGCCTGGCCAATGATGGCAATGGCCTGCGTGGCGGGACCGTAGATCGCCATCAAGTTGCCGGTCTGGATGTTGGCGGTGCGGTACTCGCCGACGAACTCCCGGTGGAGGGCGATGTTGCGACGCTGACGGTTGTGGGCCGTCACGATCCGGATTCCGTGCAGGGATTCTGAGAGGTCGGCGAGGACGCCAGCGATGCCGTCGCGCACTCGGTCGTAGCCCTTGTCGGACCCTCGTTGGAACCAGATCGACAAGATGATGAGGACCGGGAGCACCGCGACCACCACGATGAGGGAGAGCTTCCACGACGAGATGAACATGATCGTGAGGATGGTGACCATGGTTAGCCCTTGCGTGGCGAACGACGCGATGCCGTCTTGGAGGAGCGCTTGGAGGTTCTCGATGTCTGAGGTCATCCGGCTCATGAGCACGCCGGCCTTCTCCTCGGTGAAGAAGTCGAGCGAGAGGCGCTGGAGATGGGTGAAGACTCGGACGCGCAGGTCGTGCATGACCGATGCAGCGAGGCGACCGGTCGTCGTGGCCTGCTCGCGCTGGGCGTAGCCGTTCATGAGCACCATGGCGCTGTAGAGGAACACGCAGATGAGCAGCACCTTGAGGGAGTGGTGTCCCGGGAGCAGGGCGTGGTCGATGGCGTAGCCAGTGATCGACGGTCCCGCCTGGGCCACGATCGACGTCAACGAGACGAAGAGCGAGGCGAGCAGCAGCCACTTCTTGTAGCGCAGCACCAAGGTGATGAGCGAGAGGCGTTCGCGCTCTCGAGGGCTCGGCTGGTGCGAGAAGGGGAGGTTCGCCGGCGGGTGATGGGGCTCGGCCTCGGTCAGGCGCTTGACGCCATCTAAGAGCTCGGTCGGAATCCCTCCGAAGGGGAGGTTCCCCACCCGACCTCCGGGAGGTCCGCCACCGAACATCCCTGGACCACCACCGCCGAATCCTCCGCCACCGAAGCCCATCAGGCGTCCTCTCCGTCGATCACGTCGTCAGCGGCATCGAGACTGGCTGCTTGCGCCAACACTTCGGCGTACAGCGGCACCGTTGCCAAGAGTTCCTGGTGGGTACCGTCGGCCACGATGCGGCCCTCGTCGAGGAGTACCACTCGGCTCGCCAAGCTGATGGTCGAGAGACGGTGGGCGATGATGACCGTGGTCCGGCGCTCGAGCAGGGTCTCGAGTGCTGCGTGAATCTGGCTCTCCACGTGGACGTCGATCGCACTCGTGGCGTCGTCGAGCAGCAGGATTGGGGGATTGACGAGCAAGGTTCTCGCAATCGCGATGCGTTGGCGCTGTCCACCAGAAAGGGTGTAGCCCCGCTCGCCAACGACGGAGTCGTAGCCACCTGGGAGGCGGCGAATGAACGTGTCGGCTCCCGCAGCGGTTGCCGCGGCCACGATCTCGTCGTGACTGGCGTCAGGGCGGCCGTACGCGATGTTGTCGCTGATGGATGCCGAGAAGAGGAACGGCTCATCGAGAACCATGCCGATGCGGGCACGGAGGGACTCAAGGGTGGCGTCGCGCACGTCGAGGCCACCAATGGTGATCGCTCCATCGGTGACGTCGTAGAACCGGGTGAGGAGCCGGGCGATGGTCGACTTGCCCGACCCCGTTCGTCCGACGATGGCCACCGACTCTCCCGATGCAATGGTGAGGTTGAGGTGCCGCAGGATGGCGGTTTCGAGCTCGTCGGGGTTGACGTGGCGCTCGCCGGGTCGGTGCGCTGGCGGTTCGCCGTAGGCGAAGGTCACGTCGGAGAACGCAATGGCGCCGGGTTCTTCGGGGAGGTTGGTCGCGCCCGGGTCGTTCACGATGGTTGGGACTTCGTCCAAGATCTCGAAGATCCGATCGGCCGAGGCGGCGGCACGCTGCCCCATCATCACGAGTTGGCCGAGCATCATGAATGGCGCCTGCATCATGAACAGGTAGAGGTTGAACGTGAGGATGACCGATGCGTTCATGTGGCCGTAGATGATCATGAGGCCAGCCGACAGCAAGACGAGGACGAGGCCAACCTGGGGGAGGTTCTGAATCAGTGGGCCCCACCGGGCGCGCAGGTCAGCATCTTTGACGTAGGCCCACTTGACACGCTCTGCGGCGTCGGCGAGTTCGTTGACCTGACGTTCCTCGGCTGCGAAGGACTTCACCACTCGAACGCCGTTGATGTTCTCGTCGACGATGGTGGCCACGTCAGCGAGGCGGGACTGGATGATCCACGACACCGGGAAGAGGTCTTGGCGCATCTTGAGACCCACGACGTAGATCAGCGGCATGGTCGACATGGCGATGATGGAGAGCCACCACGAGATCGTGATCATGTAGCAGAAGGCCACGATCGCAATCGAGCAGTTCACGAGGATCAGCGGTGCGAAGGTGGCGTACATCTGCACCGAGCGGATGTCGGAGTTCGCTCGTGAGATCAGCTGCCCGGTTTGCACCCGGTCGAAGAACGCGAAGCTCATCTTGGTGAAGTGCTCGTAGAGCAGGTTCCGCAGGTCGTACTCGAAGTTGTACGCCATGACGTAGAGGAATCGGCGAGAGATGAATCCCGAGATTCCCGCAGCGAGTCCGAGAGCGCCAATTGCCCAGGCGTAATCGGTGATCGGCGTGGTCTTCGCGTTCTCAAAGGCCCACTTCAAGATGATGGGGATCTGCACCTGGATCATGAGGCCAACGAAGCTCATGAAGAGCGCCATCACGAATGCCACTTTGTGGGACTTGATGATCGGCAGGATGCGCTTGAACCAGGTCTTCGACGTATCGGGATCAATTCCTGCACGAGGAGCGCGGTAGCGACTCTTCGGTGCCTCAGGAACGAGGCCAGCGAAGGGGTCCATCCCTCCTCCGGTGCCTCGAACGGCCGACTGTCGGGCAGTATCGGTCGAGGGTGGAGGGGGAGGAGTCACCATTCCACCTTACCGGGTGGGGATAGAGCGGCCCCGTGGCCTTGGCTAGCCTCGCCATCATGACTGAGGACTACCGTCACCACGCGAGCAACCACCCCCTCATTGCGACGCGTGTTGCCCGACTTCGAGATGCAGCAACTTCGGATGAAGCATTCAGGCGGCTCGTGGACGAGATCACGACCTTCCTCGCCTACGAAGCGTTCGGTGGGCTTTCGGTGACCTCGGTCCCGATCACGACGCCGGTTGCCCCTACGCAGGGGGTGCAACTCGCCGAGGTGCCGGTCGTCGTCCCTATTCTCCGCGCTGGTCTTGGTATGGCGGCAACGGTGCAACGTGTGGTTGGTGCCTCCCGGCTCTGTCTCCTCGGGCTCCGTCGCAACGAGACCACGCTGGAGCCGGAGACCTACCTCAATGGCCTTCCCGCCGATCTCCGAGGGGAGACGGTGGTGCTCTGTGACCCCATGCTGGCAACCGGGGGCTCCCTCTGCCACGCCCTCTCCTTGGTGGAAGAGCGAGGCGCAACGTCGATCGTGGTGCTCTGCCTCCTGGCCGCCGTACCCGGACTCGAACGGGTCATGACGGCATTTCCGACCATCTCCCTCACCGTGGCGGCCATCGACCCCGAACTCAACGACCACGGCTACATCGTTCCCGGCCTCGGCGATGCCGGAGACCGCCAGTTCGGAGCGCCGGTCTGGTGACCCGCAGCTAGAGCCCGATGTCCTCGTTCCACAGTTCTGGATGGGCGGTCGTGAAGGTCTGGAGCAAGCTGATGCAGGCGGGGTCGTCGAGCACGATGATCTCGACGCCCAACTCCTCGAGCCATTCGTGGCCGCCGCAGAAGGTTTCTGCCTCGCCAATGACAACGGCGCCGATGTTGAACTGTCGGACGAGACCTGAGCAGTACCAACACGGCGACAAGGTCGTGACCATCACGCAGTCCGGGTAGTCCCGTCGCCGGCCAGCTTTGCGGAAGGCATCGGTTTCGGCATGGACGGACGCATCGTCCTCTTGGACTCGGCGGTTATGCCCTGCGCCGAGCAGCGTTCCATCTCGGTGGAAGAGGGCAGCGCCGATCGGAATGCCACCCTCGCTCTGGCCGAGTTCTGCCTCGGCGTAGGCGACGGCCAACATCTGCTGGGTGAGCTCTCGAGAGAGTGGAGTTCGATCGGTCTTCGTCACGCCCCTCAGTATGCTCGCCTCGTGACGCTCTCCACGTACCACGCGCAAATTGGCACCCAAGAAGTCGATCTGCCCATTGCCTCGATGTCGAAGGATCTGGCGCTCGCGTTGCTCATCACCGTCGATATGGGTATGGCGTTCATGGAGCAGGCGGGGCGCGAGCTCGCTGAACTGCTCCGACCCTTCGACGTGGACGTGGTGGCGACGGTTGCGACGATGGGCATTCCCGTTGCGGTGGAGGTCACCCGTGCCCTCGGCCTCGAGCAGTACGTCGTGCTGCACAAGACGCAGAAGATCCACCTGGCCGACGCCATTGCAGAACCGGTCCGGTCGATCACGACCGCGGGAGAGCAGAAGCTCCTCTACGACCGGGCGCGCATTGATGCGGTGGCGGGAAAGCGCATCGCCATCGTCGACGACGTGGTGTCGACTGGGGCGTCAACGGGTGCAGCACTCCGCCTGTTCAAGGGTATTGGCGCTGACGTGGTCGTCATTGGCACTCTGGTGACCGAGGCGTCGATCTGGCGGACGTCGCTCGGCGAGGATGCCGTCAAGGTACGAGCGCTCGGCTCCATTCCGGTGTTCCGCCCAGATGGAGCCGGTGGCCTCGTGGAGGACTGGGAGGGCTGAGCCCCCACCGAGAACAACAGAACCCGGGCCGAAGCCCGGGTTCTGGTGTAGCTCGTCGCTGCCTGCAGGTTACTGCGCGGCAGGCTCGAGTTCGTTCTGCTTGGCGACTTGACCCTTCACGTAGCCCGTGGCGAGCTCAAGGACCAGGTAGATGATGGCTGCAGCACCAATGCCGAAGAAGACCGACATGTCGGCTCCTCCGAACCAGCCCTGAACACCGCAACCGGACGGATCCTTGGGCCCCGTGCAGTAGAAGCCTCCGTAGTGGTTGGAGAATGGCGTCATCCAGTGGAGGGGGAAGTTCACCGGAGGTGGCGCCTTGGAGTACGCAGTCGTCGACGCCACGAGGCCGAGGATGAAGGCAGCGATGGCGTTCCAGTTGAAACCTCCCTTGCCGAAGTAGAGACCACCGGCGTCGGTGCGCTGGAGCTCAGCAGCGTTGTACCGGGTCTTGCGCAGGAGCCAGTCCACGATGAAGATTGCGAACCACGGGCTGATCCAGACGATGATCACGCCGACGAAGTCCTTCATGTAGATGGCGAAGGTTGAACCGAAGGTCGCCCAGATGGTGAGGCCACCAGCGATCACGCTGTCGAGCAGCACTGCTTGGTAGCGCTTGAGCTTGAGGCCCATTGCTTGGATCGACACACCTGACGAGTACAGGTCAAGGGAGTTGATGCCGAACAGCTGCACAATCGCGAACAGCAAGAAGATGACGACGAACCAGCTCGGCATTCCGTGTTGGTGGTACATCGCGTAGAAGGGGTTCGCGCTGTTCCAGATCGACGACGTCCCAAGGAACGTGAAGGCCAACGCGCCGAGCGTCATCATGACGATCTCGGGGACGGCGGTTCCGAGGAAGATCCATCCAACGACCGATGCCTTCTTGGCATCGCGAGGGACGTAGCGGGTGTAGTCGTTGCCGCACTCGGTCCATCCAAGACCCGAGAGTGCAATCACGAAGGCGAGGCCTGCGGTGAATGGTTCCCAGCCGTGGGCGAAGACGTAGACGCCACCGGTATTGGAGTGCTTCCCGATGAAGATGCACATGACGGCGAAAATCAAGGCGAAGGGGATGATCAGCGCCCGCAGCACCTTGACCATCGTCGCGTGCCCAAAGTACGGCATGAGTGCCTGGATGGCGGTCGCCACGATGATGATGACGACCTCTGGTCCCTTCGTGACGTTCCAGCCTGCGTACTTGAAGAGCACGACGGCTGCGCCAACGATGAGGATGAGCCCTTCGGTTTCGAAGCCCAACTGGGTGATCCAGTTGAAGAACGAGACGATGCGTGCCCCTCGCGTTCCAAATGGTGCTCGTGAGATCGTGAACGCCGTGGTTCCCGTCTCTTGCCCTTGGAGCGACGCCAAGCCGAGCAAGAGGAACGACAGGTTTCCGAGCACGATGATGACGAGTGCCGTCGTGAAGCTGAAGCCGAACCCCATGAGCAACGCGCCGTAGACGAAGTACTCGACGTTGATTGCGGACCCCGCCCACATTGCGGCGATATTTCTCGGTGTCGCCCACCGGTCGGACTCAGGGATGAAATCGATACCACGTTGTTCAACGTGGAAGGCGATGTCATCTGAAGGCAGATGCGCCTGCTGGTCTGTGGACAAGGTTCCTCCTCGAAGTGGCCGACGGGATCGTCCGTCGCATCGCATCTCCCCTGCGACACGGTTGACGCTAGTCACTCAACGGTCACCGACGGAGAACCTCGGTCGATGCGGTCGCCATCTAGGGTGAATCCACTGTGGACACTGCACGAGAACCCCAGCCCATGATCGTGGCCGAAGGACTTCGGAAGGAGTTCGGCTCCTTCGCCGCGGTCGATGGCGTTGACTTCCACATTGGTAAGGGAGAGTCCTTCGGTTTCCTCGGGCCCAATGGCGCAGGGAAGACCTCGACCATGCGGATGATCGCCTGCATGTCGCCCTACAGCGGTGGATCGCTCCGTGTCCTCGGCATGGACCCGATGATGCAGGGTCCAGCGATTCGGGGGCGCCTCGGTCTCGTTCCCCAAGAGGACACGCTCGACGAAGAGCTCACGGTGCTCGACAACCTCTACATCTACGGCCGCTACTTCGATCTCCCAAAGAAGCTCATCCGTGAGCGCGCTGAGCGACTCTTGGAGTTCGCCCAGTTGACGGACCGGCGCAACGACAAGGTGGGACCACTGTCGGGTGGCATGAAGCGTCGCCTCACCATTGCTCGGTCGCTGATCTCCGAGCCAGACATCTTGATCCTCGATGAACCGACGACTGGTCTCGATCCACAGGCGCGCCACCTGCTGTGGGACCGCCTCTACCGGCTGAAGAGTCAAGGGGTCACCCTCGTCATCACGACCCACTACATGGATGAAGCCGAGCAGCTCTGCGATCGCTTGGTCGTCATGGACAAGGGACGCATCGTTGCCCACGGTTCACCGCGAGCGCTGATTGCGGAGCACTCGACCAGAGAAGTCGTCGAGCTTCGCTTCGCCGTCGATCAGCAGGAGGCGAACGTCGGCGCCGTCGCCGACCTGGCCGAGCGGGTCGAGGTGCTCCCCGACCGCATCCTCCTCTACGTGCACGACGGCGATTCGACGGTCGCCGAAGTGCACCGCCGTGGACTGACACCCGAGAGCGCCCTCGTGCGGCGATCGACGCTCGAAGACGTGTTCTTACACCTGACCGGTCGGACGCTCGTTGACTGAGGTGCTCGACGCTTCGGTGGCTGCACAACGCGCAGGCTGGCCCACGTGGTTTCGAGCGGTGTGGGTGCACGCCTACACCTACTCCAAGGTATGGAAGGGCTCGGTGACGACGACCTTCTTGTTCCCACTCCTCTACTTGGCCGCGATGGGTGTCGGACTCGGGACGTTGGTGGACCGCCACGCCCACCACGTCGGCGGCGTGGCCTACGTGGACTTCTTGGCCCCGGGGCTCCTCGCCGGCACGATCTTCCAAGTGGCAGTTAACGAATCGACCTACCCGGTGATGGCTCGCATCAAGTGGATGCGGACGTACTGGGCAATGTTGGCCACACCGCTCGATATCGACGACGTCCTCATTGGCCACCTCGGCTGGAGCGCGCTCCGTGGGGGGATGGTGAGCGGTGCCTTCCTCCTCGTGATGGAGGGCTTCGGTGTCATCCACTCCTGGTGGGCGCTCGCAGCGCTTCCACTCGCGATGGCAGCCTCAGTGGCGTTCGCTGCTCCAACGACGGCGTATGCGGCAACGACCACGAGCGAGAACGGCTTCGCCCTGCTCTACCGGTTCGGCGTCATGCCCCTGTTCCTCTTCTCTGCAACGTTCTTCCCCCTCGGACAACTCCCACTGTGGCTCCGAGCCGTCGCGCAGTGCACGCCGTTGCTGCACGCGGTCAACCTCCTCAGAGACTGCACACTCGGCACCGGTTCTGCCACCCAAGCCCTCGTCGATGTCGTCTACCTCACCGTCTTCGCTGCGGTGGGCATCGCGCTCGCTCGACGCGCCTTTCGGAAGCGGATGGTCCTATGAGCACCCGAGTGCCCATTCTTCGGGGGAGAACGTTCCCTTGGTCGATGCGAGCGTGGCGACTCGTTGAACGCAACATCTACGTCTACCGACGAGAGTGGCTGCTCATCGTCTCAGGCTTCTTCGAGCCGGTCTTCTACCTCTTCTCCATTGGCGTCGGGCTGAACCACCTCGTCGGCTCGCTCGAGGTCGCTGGCCGCAGCGTCCCCTACACCGCGTTCGTTGCCCCGGGGCTGCTCGCAACCGCAGCCATGAACGGCGCCTTGATGGACGCCACCTTCAATCTGTTCTTCAAGTTGAAGATCTCGAAGACCTACGATGCCGTGCTCGCCACACCGCTCGGTCCAGGCGACGTCGCACTCGGCGAACTGATCTGGAGCGTGCTGCGTGGCACCCTCTACGCCTCGTGTTTCCTGCTCGTCATGGCGGCGACGGGTACGGCGACGTCGTGGTGGGCACTGCTGTGCATTCCATCGGCGGTGTTGATGGGCGCGGCCTTCGGTGCGGTTGGTATGTCGCTGACGACCTTCATGCGGTCATGGCAGGACTTCGACCTCGTGAGCTTGGCCCTCATGCCGATGTTCTTGTTCTCGGCGACCTTCTACCCCATCACGGTGTACCCCGGCTGGCTCCAAGGTGTCGTGAAGGCGACGCCCCTCTACCAAGGGGTACTCCTCAGTCGTTCAGCTGCCCTTGGCGACCTCCACGCGAACCTCCTCGTGCCCGCGCTCTACCTCTTCGTCATGCTCGTTGGTGGTCTCACGGTTGCCACGGCGAGGATGCGTCGTCTTGTGCTCTCGTGATCAAGCGAGCGAGCCTGAAGAAGGGCGAAGAGACCCGCTGGATGCGCCTTGACATCGCCTTCGCCGTGAGTAGTGTTCATCGTACGGAACCGGTACTGCACCAGTTTCGGGAAGTACCACATCAAGCAGACAGAGCTTCCCAGGGGGGTAGTGATGGCAACAGCAATTGACCGCAGGTCGTTCCTCGCACGGAGCGCAGCTACTGCGGGTGGGGTGGTCGCCGCTGGAGCGATGACCGATGCCGCAATGGCGACACAAGCTGGCGCAACGACGTTCTCTGGAACGTTGAAGGTCGGACTCGAGAACCAAGACACCGGTGGCATCGGCCCAGCATGGGGAAAGATGGACTCCGCTGGATTCGCGATGATGCGAGCGATCTACGACCCGATCATGGTGAACAAGTCTGATGGCTCGGTGACGGGGTACCTCGCCCAGTCGATGACACCAGACGCCTCGTTCAAGAACTGGACGATCAAGCTCCGCTCGGGTATCAAGTTCCACGACGGCACTGACCTGAACGCCGACGTGTTGATCGCCAACATGAACGGCTGGGTGAACTCCAACGCCATCGCTTCCCACGCCGTGGCACCGCTCATCCAGAACAAGACGACGAAGCTGGCCACGACCACCAAGATCGACAACCTGACGGTGAAGTTGACGCTCAACTACGCCTGGGCATCGTTCCCGAACACGCTGGCCGAGCAGCAGATCGCCTACGTGCAGTCCGCAGCGTGTGTGGCCGCCAACGTCGCCAGCAACAACTCTGGTGACAAGAGCCCGGTCGGCACCGGTCCGTTCAAGTTCAACCGTTGCGACTGGGGTGTCAACACCGTCATGTACGCAGACGCCAACGAGAACTACTGGATCCCCGGCCTGCCGAACGTCGCCCACATCGAGTTCCACCCCATCGTCGATGGTGGCGCTCGTGTGGGTGCCCTCGGGAGCTCCGTGGACATGGTCGTGCTGTCCGAGCCGAAGGCGATCGCTGCACTGAAGTCCAACTTCGGTGCCTCGAGTTCCTCGAGTTCGCACTACATCGATGACTCGAGCGCTGCTGGCTACGCCATTCGGACGCCCGCCGTGGACTGCATCCAGTTCAACTGCCGCAACGCATACGGCTACAAGGGTTCACCGTTCTCGAACTACTTGGCCAACGGTCACGCGAACCCCAAGGGTCTGCTCGCCCGCAAGGCAGTGGCGGAAGCCATCAACCGTTCGGCGCTCAACACCTTGGTGAACGGTGGCATCACCCAAGTCGCGAACCAGGTGTTCCCGCCGAGCTCGGTGTATGGCACCTCGACGGTTGCGTTCCCTGCCTACAGCGCCACGAAGGCCAAGGCTGACGCCACGTCGGCTGGACTCACCTCGTTCAAGTTGCAGACGGTTACTGGATCCACGTCGCAGGCCACTGCGGCAGCGGCCATTCAGTCCTACTGCGCTGCAGCGGGCATCACGGTGACCATCGTGACTCTGGACTCCTCGACGCTGATCAACTACTGCCTCGTCGGCAACTACGACGCCTCGTTGTGGAACCAGTTCGGTGGATGTAACCCGGACCTCAACTTCCCATGGTGGAACACCCTCGATGGCTCCAACGGTTCCTTCACCTCGATCAACATGGCAGGAAACTTCGACCCGGTGATTCAGAGCACCATGCTCGCCGCAATGGCAGCTGGTGCTCCGAAGACCCAGGCCTCGAAGTGGAAGGCGGTCATGAGCCAGATCAACAAGGACATCCCGTACGTCTGGATCGACTACCAGGTCTCGGCCATTGCGTCGACCACCAACGTGAGCGGCTGGCAGTCGCCCTCGTGGAGCGTCGGCGGCTCGACCGTCAACCTGCTCCGCCAGAACGGCCTCGTCCCGTGGTTCACGAACGTGACCATCAGCTGAGCCAGCTCAGCAACGTTGTTCCGAACTGCGGCACCCTCCGGGGTGCCGCAGTTCTGCGTTACGGGGCCGCCGCTCCTACCATGGCCACATGGAGGAATGCTTCGACATCGATGCGGTGTTCAGCGGCGACTACGAAGTCCTCCACGAGGACTACCTGACGAGCGAGCAAGCAGAGTGGGACGTCGAGGAGATCCTCCGCCTGCTCCCTGGTCCCGTGCACTCCATCCTCGATGCACCCTGCGGGTGGGGTCGCATCGCGCACCGGCTGGCGCTCCTCAACTTCGACGTGATGGGTGTCGATCGATCGCAGGAGTGGATCGCTCGAGCGCAGGCCCTCGGTCGGGCGACCTCGAGTGCGGCGGCCTTCGCTGTTGGCGACCTCGCCACCTTCAGCACGCCGCGGACCTTCGACGCAGTGCTGTGCTGGTTCAACTCCTTCGGCTACGGCGATGACGAGTGGAACGCGTCGGTGCTCGAGACCTTCGCCAATGCGACGAGTCCCGGTGGCGTGGTGCTCATCAATACGCTCAGCGCCGCTCACATCGCCGAGTACCTCGAGGGTCGAGTCCACGAGGAGGTCACCCCGACCACTGACGGTGCCATTGTTGAGCGGAGCTCCTTCGATGTCGTCGAGCAGCGCCTCGTGACCGTTCGCTCACGAGCGGGGAGCCCCGAGAGCAGTGGCGTGGTGGCCTCCGTGCGCCTCTACGACGACCGAGCGTGGACCGTCATGCTGGAGCGTGCGGGATTCACCGACGTCTCGTTCGAGCCGCGACTGATGCCGACCAACGCTGACGCGGAGTTCGAGGTGACCGTGGTGGCTACTCGCCGCTGACCGCGTGGTCGACGTGGCCGTTCACGTGTCGCCACACCACCGCCATGACGAAGGCCCCCACGAGGGAGATCGACGCAGACGCCACGAATGGGAGCGACGGGCTGATGGCGAAGAGCACCCCACCCACCATCGACGCCACGGTCATCGCGGCCATCTGCGACGTGGCGTTCAGTCCCTGGATCCGTCCATGGGCGTCATCGGCGATGCCTTGAGTGAGGAGGGATTGGGCGGAGGGGAGTGCTCCAGCGAGCACCGTGGCCTCGAGGGTGGCCAGCGCCAACATGATGGCGACGGAGTGGAGGAACGGGTAGGTGAGGCAGAACAGCGACTCGGAGACCACCCCGGCGAGCGCCAACTTCCGTCGGTCTCGATGGTCAGCCAGCCAACCTGCTGGCTTGCTGGCGAGGGCGAAGGGGAGGGAGAACAAGATCCACGAGAGGTTGATCGCGAGCCCACCTGCTCCCTTGGAGCGCAGCAGCAAGCTCCACGCGGCGTCGTAGGTGCCGATGATGAGTCCGAGCGCTGCGGCCAAGAGGAGGGAGCCCTTGGCGCTGTTCGACAGCACCAACGACGACAGTGGAGCACGCGGGCCCGAGGTCCGCTCGAGGTGCTTGAGCGCCGGCTGGGCGAGGACGGGAATGGAGGCTGAGCACGACAGGAGGGCGGTCAGGATGAACAGCAGCGACATGTGGTGGATGCCGATGACGGCACCGAGAATTGGACCGAGAATGGTCCCGGTGAGCTGTGCGCCGTAGATGGTGCCGAAGGCTCGTCCACGGCGTTCGGGGGCGACTGCCTTGGAGATGATGGACAGGCTCGCCACCTCAGCCGCGCCAGCCCCGAGGCCTTGGATGAATCGGAGGCCAATGGCCGCGTGCACGTTGGTCGTGAGGAGGAACCCGAGGGTCGAGATGCCGTAGAGGACCTGGCCGCCGAGGAGGACGGCTCGTGGACTCGTGTGGTCGGCGAGTTTGCCAGCTGGGTACTGACCGATCAGTCCAGCCAAGAAGAACGATCCGACCACCACGCCGAGCAGGCTCGTGGAGGCCCCCTTGTCGTGGAGGTAGACGGGGAAGAGGGGGAGGAAGGCACCACCGGCCATCCACTCGAGGAGGACGGTGAAGGCGAGGGTGCGGACCAAGCGGTCGGCGTTCGAGCGCGTCGGCTCGGGGGTCGTGGTCATGAGATCTCCGGCGCTCAGGCTAGTGGTCCGCGGTCCGGTCGAGCAGCGAGGTCACCTCGGCAACCTCGCTGCCCCCGTGGACCACCGCACGTCACCAGAGCTGATTCCAGGTTTCGTCGGGGAGACGACCGTAGGTTCGATCGATGTGCGTGGACACGGTCTCTTCGTTGACCATCGCGACGTTGCACCGCTCACGGTTGAGGCCGAACCTGTGCCACCCCGTGACCTCGGTCGTCCACTCCTTGGGCCTGCTGTAGAGGCCACGCACCAAGAATCGATCGGCACCCACGGCCACGATGACCGCGGGACGGAACTTGGAGCGAGCGTCTGGCTCTGACGGATCGTTGAAGTGGTAGCGGACGTCGACCTCCACGATGGCGCCGACCAAGGGGTCGTCGGTGGAGAAGGTTTCCTGTTCCTTCGGCGTGAGCTGCGCCGGCCGGCGGTCTACCACTGGGCGGGTTCCCCTGCCGCCAACGATCGGCGCAGGCTCCGGTTCGACCACGTCCTCTCCTCCATCCGCCTTCCCCATCCGTCGTTTCGCCGCCGCCGCTTCGGCAAGTTCGGCTGCCTTCGCATTCGCCTCGGCGGCTGCCTTGCGCTTGGCGGCCTTGGTTGCAGCTCGCGTCGGGTTCGATTGCGGCTTCGGGGATGGGGCGAGGACGGGTTTGACGTTGGGTGCCGCTTCGCTCCGTGGCAGCGGTGTCAGCGCGAAGTCTTGGCCCAAGAGGATGAGGGCGTGTGGCGCAGCAGGGGCATCGATCCACATGACGGCAGCGAGTGCAGCGATGATCTCGGTTTCGGCGACTGAGGACTTGACCGAGGAGACGGCGTTGCGGAGTTCCTCCAGCGTCGGATGTGCAGCCGATGCGCCGAGGGCTCCGACGAGCGCTCGGTGGGCTCGAGTGCCAGCGGCGTTGCAGGCAGCGTGCAACGTGTGACCTGGCCAACTCGCAACCTTCGTCTCCCATCCATTGGTGATCGCTGGCCGAATGACGGGGTACTCCCTCCTCCCGACGACGGTGGCCAGGTTCTTCCGATGGATGGTGATGAGGACCGAGGGATCGATGCCCGCGGTCGCCGCTCGAAGCAGTCCCTCAACTCGCTCGCGGTCATCCATTGTGGGTGGCGGATCATCAGGATCACGATCAGGCGGTGTGGTCGGCACATCGATGGACGCTCGGTCAGTCGTGGGCAGATTCGTGGCAGGAGCGCCTAGTTGCCCGTCGTGGTGGTCCGGTGATACTCCGTGGTGGTCGGCAACTGCCATGGTGGTTCCTCTCTCGACTGCCTGCAGCGCATCGCTGGCAAGCGGCACGGATCGTAGGGGGCACCTGTGGCACGCCACGCGCCGGGCCGGCCACAATGGAGTGGTGGACCGGGTCTGCATCATCGGGAGTTCGGGGGCGGGTAAGACGACCCTCGCTCGGGTGATCGCTGGTGGTGTGGGTCTCGAGCACATCGAGCTGGATGCGATCTTCCACCAAGCGAACTGGATGCCGCTGCCCGAAGAGGAGTTCCGGACCGTGGTGGCCGAGCGGTGTGCAGTGCCGCGGTGGGTCACCGACGGGAACTACCGAGCCGTCACCCGATCCATCATCTGGCCGGCGGCAGACACGGTGATCTGGCTCGACTACCCCCGGTGGCTCACCACTCGCCGGGTGCTGTGGCGCTCGATCCGGAGGGCGACGACGAAGACAGAACTGTGGAACGGGAATCGGGAGTCGTGGCGGAACCTGCTGAGCACCGACCCAGAGCGCAACGTCGTGCTCTGGTCGTTCACGAAGCACCACCAACGGCGGACGGAGTACACCGCGGCGATCGAGGGTGGCGCGTTCGACCGCGCCACGATTCTCCACTTCCGCCATCCCCGCCACACCGCTGCGTGGCTCGAAGGTTCTATCGTGGGCAGCCATGCTGACTGATCTCGATGCCGCCTTCGCTGCGAGCCCCTTCCCCGATGGTCGATGGGGGTCGAGCGAGTCGTTCCTCGCTCCGCTCCTCCACGCCTTCGCGGCGACGCACGTGGGTTCGGCGACCATTCGCTCACTCGTCCCCGTGGACCGCAAGGTGCTCCTCCGCTCATCAGGGCGCTACACCGTGCTCGGTCCGTTCGGATCACCGATGCTGCTGCTCACCACGATTGGGCGGAAGTCCGGCCTCGAGCGGACCACGCCGCTCGTCTACCTCCCAGACGGGGATGCCCTCTTGGTCGTGGGGTCGAATTTCGGCCAGGGCCACGACCCGGCGTGGGCGATGAACCTCGTCGCGCATCCGAGCGCAACGGTGACCATTCGCGGGACGGCGATCCCCGTCGATGCCCGAGAGCTCCTCGACGAGGAGCGTGAGCGCGCCTTCGCTGCATTCCAAGACCTCGCGAAGCCCTACGAGGCCTACGCCGAACGCACCAGTCGGACCATCCGGGTCTTCGCGCTGACCGAGCGAGCGGCGACCCATGGATCTTGAGCTCACGAACAAGGCGGTCGCCATCACCGGCGGGTCCGACGGCTTGGGATTCGGCCTCGCTGAGCGACTCCTCGCAGAAGGTGCCAGCGTGGCGATCTGCAGTCGTCGAGAAGAAGGCGTGCGGAGCGCGGTGGCGAAGCTCGAAGCCATCGCCACCCCCGACCGAGTTCTCGGGATCGCCCTCGACGTCACGGATCCGAGCTCGGGCGCAACCTTCGCGGCGGCAGTCCTCGAGGCCTTCGGTCGCTGCGATGGGCTCGTGAACAACGCTGGCCGATCTGCGGCCTCGCCGACGCCGCGTGGCAGGACGACCTCGACCTCAAGCTCTTCGGCGCGATTCGCATGACGCGTGCGTTCACCGAGGCGCTCATCGCCTCCTCAGGGTCCGTCCTCAACGTGCTCGCCATCTCGGGGAAGCACCCCGGCGCATCCAGCAGTCCCACATCGGTGTCGCGTGCGGCAGGCTTGGCGTTCACCAAGGCAGCGTCGAAAGACCTCGGCCCGAGTGGGGTGCGGGTCAACGCACTGCTCATCGGACTCATCCATTCGGGTCAGTGGGTGCGAGCCGCCGCCGCACAGGAGGTCCCGGTTGCCGAGCTCGAGTCGCAGCTCGCTCGTGGCTCCGGTGTGCCACTCGGGCGCATGGGGACGACCGCTGAGTTCGCGGACGTCGCCGCCTTCATTTTGTCGCCGAGAGCGAGCTACCTGAACGGTGCAGGGATCAACCTCGACGGTGGGTTGTCCTCGGCGGTCTAGAGGACTCCGGTCGCCACCACGATCAAGATGGCGAGCGATGCGTAGAGGGCCGGCTCGATGACGTGGCCGACCCGCTCACAGATGGCGACGACCCGCTGGTGGCGAGCGACCATGGTCGAGAGCGTGATGAGGACCACCAGGCTCACGGCCCAGATGGCGAAGACGAGGGCATCGCCGAGGCCATGGGTGGCTCGGAGCAGCGGGAGGTAGGCGGCGGCGTTGTCGGCGGAAATCGCCAGGGTGACGACGAATGCCGTGGCGGTGCCCCGGACGCGCGGTGGGGTCGACGGGGTGCGGTGGCGGAGGTTCCGGAGCGACGAGAAGGTGAAGTACGCCGGCACGAGGGCGAGCGCGGCGAACCAGGTCGTCGGAACTTCGACGAGCGCGTACCGAACCCCGATGCAGAACAGCAGGACGCTGATCGACGCAGCGAACTGGCCTCGGCGAATCGCCCTGTGCGCAGGCTGTGGGGCGACGGCGAGCTGGGTGGCGAACAGCAGGAAGTTATCGACGTTGGTGGCGACGAACGTGGCGACACCCAACGTGATGAGGTCCGACGTGGTAGGCACAGTGGGTGCAGTCTTCCACCTGCAGTGTGGTCACCGATGCTGGTGGGCCGACAGCTGGGGGTGCGTGAGCGAGGAGGAGACGATGACCGAGTTCGATGTCCGGACCGTCAGCGTGCCAACAGCTGATGACCGTGCTGCTGCTCGAGCGGTGGTCGACCGCTACCTCTCGCCGACGCCGCTCATCCCTGCGCCAGCGCTCGGGCCCTCGGTGTTCGTGAAGGCTGAATGTCTCCAAGTCACGGGGAGCTTCAAGGTCCGAGGCGGTCTCGCTGCGCTCGATGCCACCGAGCGGCTCGCTCCTGGGCGAGCGATCGTGACCTGCTCGGCGGGGAACCACGGCCTCGGTGTCGCCTACGCCAGCAGCGTGCTCGGAATCGACGCAACCGTCGTGGTGCCGGTGACCGCATCGCCGGTCAAGGTGGCGAAGCTCCGTGCGCTCGGCGCCACGCTCGTCGAGCACGGCGACGACTACGGTGCCGCTGAGCACTACGCCCTCGACCTCGCGCGACGACGCGGTGCGGTGTTCATCTCCCCCTACAACGACACCGCGGTCATCGCAGGTCAGTCGACCCTCGCTACGGAGATCATGGAGCAGCTCCCCGAGGTGTCGACGGTCATCTGCCCCATTGGTGGGGGTGGACTGGCATCAGGGTTGGTGCTCGGCTTCAGCGACCACGACGTGACCGTCGTTGGGGTGCAGCCGGAGCAGAACGCAGCGATGGCTGCCGTGCTCGCCGGGGAACCCCAGTCCTTCGCTGATGGGCACACGGTGGCCGATGGACTCGCTGGTGGTGTGGAGCCTGGAGCGGTCACCGCGACCATCCTCGCTTCGGCGGAGGTTGCGGTGGTGACCGTGAGCGAGGACGCCATTGCTCGGGCAGTCGCCGAGATCTTCAGCACCCTCGGGCTCATCGTGGAGGGGTCGGCGGCGGTGACCTGGGCCGCGGTGCGCAGCGGCCTCGTGGCGACGCCGCCCGGCACGGTGCTCCTCCTCACCGGCCGCAACATCACCGCAGCGCTCTTCGCCCGCCTGCTCGGCCAGTCGCAGGTTGCGGCATCCTCCACCGCGTGAGGCGACCTCGTCAGATCGAGTAGCCGCCGTCGACGTTGAGGGTCTGACCGGAGATGAAGTTGGCCTCGTTGCTCGCGAGGAAGCACACCGCGGCGGCGATGTCCGCTGCGGTCCCAAACCTGCGGAGGGCGATGTTGCGACGGGTGACGGCGAGGGCCTCGTCGTCGAGGTCGCCACTCGCCATCAACCGGGCTGCCATGCCATCGACCAACATCCCTGGCCCGACGCAGTTGGCTCGGACGCCGTAGCGTCCCTCTTCGGCTGCGAGGCCTCGAACGAGCTGCTCGATGGCACCCTTGGCGCTGGCCGAGAGCCCGTCTCGCACCGGGTAGCGCGACGTGGCTGCGGTGGTGACGGCGACGATCGAACCGCTCGTCGTTCGAAGCGCGGGAATGGCGGGGGCCACGATGTTGAAGAACGCCGCAGCCTCGTCGTGGAGCTGCGTCGCGTAGGTGGCTGGAGGGATGGTGGACAGGTGGTGCTGGGGGATGTGGGGCCCAGCGGCGTGGACGAGCGTGTGGAGGCCACCTCGGTGCGAAGCGACGACGGCGATCACCGCCGCGCAGTCTTCGGCGGCGGTGAGGTCGAGCTGGACGGCATCGACCCGCCACCCCTCATCGCTCAACTCCTCAACGAGGGAGATGGCGCGCTCGGCACCTGAGCGGTAGGTGAACGTGACCGCAGCACCCTCTCTGGCCAACTGCCGGACGATGGCGCTGCCGATGCCTCCGGTGCCCCCGGTGACGAGAGCAGTCCCGGGCCGATCGCCGAAGCGATCAGGGGTGGTCACCCGAGAGCTCCACTGGCGATGGCCGCGTCGATCTGCTCGTCGTTCCAGCCGAGGAGCTGCGCCAGCACCTCTCGGTTGTGCTGGCCAACCGTCGGCGCCATCTCGGGAACCGGGAGGGTCTCGCCGATGAACTTGATGGGAGCGGGGAGCTGGTCGGCGCCGAGGCGCTCCGCCGGGATGAGCGGGAACCGGTCCTGGAATTGGGGATCGTCGAGCAGCGTCTTCGGGGTGTTGACCGGAGCGATGGCGGTGTTGTGCTGGTTGGCGAACTCCAGCCACTCGACAGCGGTCTTCGTCGCGAAGATGCGCTTCAGTTCGGCCTGGAGCTCACGGTTCCCTCGGGCGTGGTCCGCGTACTTCGAACCGGGCCAACGCTCGAAGAGATCGGTGCGACCCATCCCCTCGCAGAAGTTCTTCCAGAACTCCTGCTCAGATGCCATGAACAAGACGTGCTTGCCGTCGGAGGCTTCGTAGACCTGGTAGCGGACGCCCTCCTTCATGCCAGCAGTTCCTGGAGCACGACGTTCGTAGTTGTCGGACTTGTTGCCGGTGACCTCTGATTCGGGGCGCTCGTAGGCCTTCCAGGTCTCCGATCGCAGCCAGTCCATGGCTGCTGAGGCATCGCTCTGGGCGATGTCGATGTAGGACGGCTCCCCGCTCCTCCGGGCCCGAATCACCGCGGCCAAGATGCCGAGCGCACCGAAGAGGGGGCCTGCGTGGATGCCCGTTGACGGGTGCTCGGGCAGGTAGGTGAACCCTTCGTCGTCGGTGGCGACGTTGACGAGTCCGGCCCAGACGTCGTAGGCGATGCCGTGGCTCGGCAGGTCGCGGTAAGGACCGGTCATGCCGTACCCCGAGATGCAGCAGAACACGAGGCTCGGGTTGATGGCGAGGAGGTCCTCGTAGCCAATGCCACGCTTGGCCAGTCCGCCAGGTCGCATGGCCTCGATGACCACTTCTGCGGTCCCGACGAGCTCTTTGAAGATCGCCCGACCTTCTTCGGTTCGCAGGTCCAAGGTGATGGACTGCTTGCCGCGGTTGGCGTGGAGGTGGAGGAGCGAGACCCCGTTGATGATGGGCCACGTCATCTGGCGGCCGTAGTCCCCCTGCGGTGGTTCGACCTTGATGACCTCTGCGCCGAGGTCGATCAAGGTGTTGGTGATCTCCGCGGGTCCGAGCGCCGAGCACTCGATGATTCGCAGGCCGGCAAGCGGGGCAGTGGGCATGGTTCCTCCTCGTTCCGCCTGAGCGTAGTGGAGGTGGGCTCCACCCTTCCGGTGGAGCCCGTCTCAGGCGAGAGGAGCGATGAGCTGCGGCCCATCGTTGCGCACCGATCCGACCGCTCGGTCAACCGGTCGATGACCCAAGACGCCGAGGGAAACCGAGAGGAGTTGGTCGAGGGCTGGTCGGGCCTCCTCGCCGAGGGAGGTCAACCACAGGTCGATGGCCTCGGGCTCCACGACCACGGGCATGCGGTCGTGGAGGTGGGCGACGTCGGCGTTGGCTTCACGGGTCAAGATGGTGGCCGATCGCACGACCCCGCTGTCGGGTTGCGCCGGATCCCGCCACTCCTCCCAGAGCCCGGCCAAGAGCAGGGGCTGGTCGTCGGTTCGGGTGATGAGGTGAGGTTGCTTGAGCTCGGGTCCTCGTGTCGTCCACTCGTAGTAGCCATCAACCGGGATGATGAGGTGTCGGGCGGTGAAGGCAGCTCGGTACGAGGCCTTCTCGGCGACGGTCTCGACCCGAGCGTTGATCGTCTTCGACGAGAAGGACAGATCCTTCGCCCACTGGGGGAGCAACCCCCATCGGAACTGCGAGAGCACGCGTCCTGAACCGTTCGGGGCGTCGAGGAGTCCAGGGATTGCCCGAGTGGGTGGCACGTTCCAACTCGGATGGAACGGCTGGTCGGCGAAGGCCATGCCGACGGTGGCCTCGACGAATCGAGCCATTGAGGCCGGTGGGGTAGTGAGCATGAGGCGACCACACACGATTCCATTGTCGCGCTCTGGCCGAGCACCGCTTCGACGAGGACGCTACGGTGGCCACGTGACCACCACCTACGACGCCGCTCACGTCCTCGCTGCCTACCAAGGGATCCGCGAACGCACCGTTGCCCTCCTCCGGACCGTGACCGAGGAGCAGGAGCACCTGACGGTGCCGTCGTGCCCTGCGTGGACGGTGCAGCAGCTGAGCTGCCACCTCTTCGGCACGATCGACGACATCGTGAACGGTCGACTGGAGGGGGCAGGATCCGACGCGTGGACGACCGCCCAGGTGGAGCGCCACGCTGGCGAGTCGGTGGCGCAACTCGCCGACCGCCTCGAGGGGACCGCTGCGGCCTTCGATCCCATCATGGTGGTCATCCCTGCACCGGTGAACCTCCAGATCGTGATGGACCAAGGGACCCATGAACACGATCTGCGATTGGCGCTCGGCGCATTCGGGGCCCACGACGCCCCCTCGGTGCCCATGGGGACTGCCTTCCTCCTCAATGGCCTCCGAAAGGTGAACCCTGACCTCGCCGACACGATCGAGGGCCTCCCGATCGACGCCTTCGAGCGGTTCCGGGCGGTGACCGGTCGTCGGTCCCTCTCACAGCTCGAGGCCCTCGGCATCCCCGTCGAGGAGTTCAGTCGGTTCCTCGTGTCGTCACCGATCTCCATCTCGCCCGTCGACATCGTCGACGCTCCGAGGCCATGACGAGCTCGACCCGCCTCACCACGGCGCAGTACCGAGAGCTCTGGATGCAGGATCTCGAGCGCTTCGTGCTCGCCCAAACCGGAAACGACGCTTCGGCGGTGCCGACCTGTCCCGAGTGGTCAGTTGCCGATCTCGCCGATCACCTCGCCGGTGTGTACGAACACAAGATCCTCCTCCTCGAGACGGGGAAGTTCCCCTCTCGGGTCGACACCGCTGCGTTCCACGAAGCCCGTCGGAGCGACCCCGACCGGCTCCGCCACGCAGCGACCGAGCTCGTGGCTGCGCTGTCGGCGCACGCCGACCACGATCCAGCGCCGACCTTCATGGCAGAGGACCAGACCATCGGCTTCTGGTGGCGCCGGATGGCGCTCGAAACTGCGGTGCATCGGACGGATGCGGAGATGGCGAGTGGTTCTCGGACGCCCGTTGACGCCGCACTCGCTGTGGACGGAATCGACGAACTGCTGTGGTTCGCCACCGCACCATGGTCGACGGTAGGCGACCGGTCAACCTGGGTGGGCCAGCGGATCCTCGTCGACGCCGGGGTGACGACGTGGGTGGTCACGTTGGATACCGAAGGCATTGAGGTCGACCACGGTGGCGGTGCGTGCGATGCGGCGATCGCCGGGGCTCCAGATGCACTCCTGCAGTGGGCTGCCGGTCGATGGGAGGACGGACTCGTTCGATCCGGGGATGGAGCAGCCCTCGAGCTCCTCGAGGCGCACCTACGAGGGTTCTAGGGCGTCGCCATCACGCTTTGATGAGGTGATCGCTCAACTGCAAGATGGTGAGCGTCGCTAGGACGAATCCTGCCGAGTAGGTCAACCAGGGGTTGTGGATCTCCCGGGGTGACCACCGGGCTGCAGCGGTGTTGTTGACGATCGCCACGACCATCACGACGAGCAAGACGTAGATGACGAGGTCGTACTGGGACGAGACGTGACTCTTGAGCGCCAGCGTGGCGACTGCGCTGATCACGGTGAGGGCGAAGATCTTGCCGAGGTTCTGAGGAATGAAGAACCGAACGGCTGGGTGCGCTTCCTTCGGGGTGACCACGTTGGGGAGGAACACGTCGATCAGGTACAGCACGACGAGCGCCACCACCATCCAGTTGAGCCCCAAGAACGCCACGAACACCACGAAGGCCGCGAGTCCGCGGAGCGCGAGGGAGAAGCGGTCGATCGCCCTTGCCCGCGCGGGGAAGTCGATGGTGGTGCAGTTGCGCATGCGTTCGGGGTAGGAGTGGGTGGCGAACGAGGTTGCGAGGTACTTCGCTGCAGCGACACCGACCATGGTCCAGCCAATGACGTGCGCCTTCGCGTGAACCGCTGCGAAGGAGTCGTTCGGGCCGGTGAGGATCCCGATGAACTTGAAGGCGAGGTAGCCGCAGAGGAGAGAACCGAGGAGTACATCGCCGACGCGGACGTACCATGAGGAGAGATCGCTCGGGGTATCGCGAAGGTAGACGCGCACCTTGCCGACCATGACGGCGAGGCCACACCACAGTGCGCCGATGATGACCACCATCGTGAATCCAGCGAGGCTGAAGATGGTGCCGAGCGCGACGCAGGGGATGAGGACGCCGAGGGTTGCTGCGAAACCAATGTCTGCGTCGAGCACGCCGGCGACCAAGATCGCGAGGAAGCCGCTCGTTGGAAATGACGTTCGCAGGCCGTTCGTCGCAAAGCCGAGGAACAACGTCATCAGAAACGCAACTCCGGGGAGGATCCAAGCAATGGAGCCGAACATGGCTCTCACGTAGGAACCGTCGGCGGCGATGGAGGAAGCGATCGGGGAGTACTTGGCCAGGGTCACCGGTGCAGCCACCGACAGCGTGTCGGACAAACCCTGACCTGGTGCTCGGAAGGTGAAGGATGAGTCGCCCCAGTGGGTCCGATCCTGACTCAACTTTCCGGAGCGGACCTCAACCTTGCGGATCCGGGGTTTCCCTCCAGCTTTGCTCCTGGCGGCATTGGTTGCTGATCGGGAAGAGCCAGCACTGCGCGAAGCTCGTGCAGCACCCCCACTCCTCGCTGCAGATCCGGCTCGAGCAGCAGAACCGGCCCTCGCCGCAGTTGCGGCCCGGGCGGCAACTGCGGCAGCCGCAGCGGCGCCAGCTTTGGTGGTGGTGCTCGAATGGATGAGTGCGCTGAGGTGCAGAGGGAAATTGAGCGCCATCCATCAAAAGTCTAGGAACTCGAGGTTGACAGACTGCGAACAATTGGTGATTTTTCGGTGGTAATTGTGTTGCAGAATCGAAAGGCGAGGGGGCGCTTCGACTACCCGCGGACCAAGTGATTGCTCAATTGGAGCACGGTGACGGCCACGAGCAGTGCCCCAGCCACCCAGCGCCACGCTGTTGACGGGAGCGGTCGGGGCTCCCACCGTGCTGCAGCGCAGTTCAGCGCGAGGGTCAGCGCCATGACGAGGACCAAGGTGTCGAGGACGAGGTGGTAGGGGTCGTGGACGACCGGACGGAGCGCCACCGTGATGGCCGCCGCGGCGAGGGTGAGCGTGAGGATCTTCCCCAGATTGTGGGGGATGAGGATCCCCCAGCGATGCGTGGTCGCGTGAGGGGCAATGCGGCGGGTGGCGACGAGGTCGATGACGAACAGGGCGAGGAGCGCGATGACGGTGCCGTTCAGGCCGAGGAACGTCGCGAAGATGATTCCAGCGATGAGGCCCCGCATGGCCACCGAGACCCCAAAGGCGCGTGGATGGTGGTCGTCGTGAGCGGTTGCGACCACGTCCTTCAGGCGCTGTGGGTAGCCATGCGCGATGGCCGTCGATGCGAGGTAGCGGACCGCCATGCCTGCGGTGAGGATCCAGCCAACCATGGCAGCATGCGCGCGCAGTGCCTCGAGCGAACCCCTAGGACCGGCGAGGATCCCAGTGAACTCATACGCCAAGTAGCCACACAGGAGCGAACCAATGATGAGGTCACCGAGTCGCTCGAGGAATGCTTCAACGTGGTTCGGTGGGTCCTTGGTGAAGGACCGGAGGCTCCCCACCATGACCGTGATGCCGAACCACACCGCGCCGATGATCGCCACCGTGGTGGAGCCTTCGAGGCTGAAGAGGGAGCCGCAGAGCCCGCACGCAAGGACGATGCCAGCTGTGGCGGCAACGCCCATTGCGGCATCGAGGATCCCGAGCAGGGCAATCGCGACGAACGCGCCGATGGGAACACCAGTGCGGAGGCCATTGGTGGCCAGACCGATCGTCGTCGTGGCGACGAAGACGGCGGCGACGCCGACCCATGCGAGGGATCCGAAGGCTGCTCGAATGGGCGCTCCGTCGGCGGCGACCGCTGCGCCGAGTGGGGACCATCGGGCGAGAGCGGCCGGAAGGAAGAGCGAGAGGCGATCAGACCACGCTTGGCCCGGCGTCGAGAAGGTCGAGGAGCGATCTCCCCAGTGCGCTTGTTCGCTGACCTCACTCGGCGACCCAGACGAGAGGCTCTGGGGCTGGAGCCTCCCTGCGGTTCGACCGCGTGCGGTCGTCGTCGTGTGGCGAGCGGCATCGCTCGCTCGGCTCGCTCGAGCAGCAACTCCAGCTCGGGCAGCCACTCCTGCACCCGCAGCGGCGAGCGTCGTCGACGAGTGGTGGTTCAGCACCGAGGAGATCAGAGGTTGCATGACGGAGGCTGTGGGAAGGGTGGAAATGTACGACCGAAGCCTTCACGCTCTGCGAATGGTAGGCGGCGATCTGGTGACTGCGTCCTCAACCTCGTGCGCAATGGCCGCTCTAGTTCGGAGCGGTGGTGAACGCGTAGCCCACGATGAGTCCAAGGACGAGGAGAACCCCTTCGGCCGTCAACGTGCACGCAGTGGGTGACCACCCGCGTTGGCGCTGACGTCGGGCGGTGAGCGCTGCACCGACGAGGCCTGCAGTGGTGACGACGGGGAAGAACAGCTTCCACCCGAGCGAACTCCCTGGGTTCGTCCACAGTTGCACGGTGGCACCGATGCTCAAACTGATGATGAGGACCACGGGAACGAGCGCTGCTGCACTCAGGACGACGGCGACGCTCGACGGGCGCGGCGATCGTCGATCTCGTGCCGAACTGCGCTGTTCAGGTACGGTGTCGCCGCTCATGCGTGGAACACCGTACCGCCGTCGGCGACGAGGACCGAGCCGGTCACGTAGCTCGCTGCGTCGGAGAGGAGGAAGAGCGCTGGGCCCACCATCTCCTCTGGAGTGGCGAGCCGGCCCATCGCGGTCGATGCCGCCATTGAAGCGGCAGCCTCGGGGCCGTTGTTGCGCACCATGTCGGTGTCGACCGGCCCAGGAGCGAGGGCGTTGACCCGGATCCCCTTGCTCGCGAGCTCGGCGGCCATGGACTTCGTGAGCTGCATGAGCCCAGCTTTGGCTGCGGTGTAGAGCGCGAGGTGGCGGCCTGAGGTGAAGATGCCGACGCTCACGACGTTCAAGACGGCAGCACAGGTGCTCGCCTCGAGGGCAGGGAGCGCTGCTTGGACGAGGAATAGCGCAGCGCGTTCGTTCACGTCTTGGGTCTTTGACCACGCTTCGACGGTGATCTGGCCAATGGGGAGGGCCAAGGCGTTCGCGGCGTTGTTCACGATGAGGTCGATCTGGCCGTAGGCCTCGAGGGTTGCGGCGACGAGGGCGTTCAGGTCGTCGATCTCGCCGATGTGGCACGGCACGCCAATCGCCGTGCCACCCTCAGCGGCGATCGCCGCCGCAGCGGCGTTACAGGCATCGGGTTTCCGGCTCGACACCACCACCCGTGCACCAGCACGAGCGAGACCTTTGGCGACAGCGAGGCCAATCCCTCGAGTGCCACCCGTGACGATGGCAACCCTCCCCGTGAGGTCGAAGAGCGATGCCGCGGTTGGGGTTTCTGCCATGGAACGACTGTAGTTCCCGTGCTGCTCCACCCCTTTGGGAATGTCAGTCCATGTGGCTACGATACGAACATATGTTCGCTTCCTCAGCTCCACTGCCTGCTCGCCCTGAGCTCAACCAAGACCTCGTCGCCAGAGTTCGCCCCCTCGCTGCCGCCTCATCGCGACGTCTCCCGCTCCTCTCGGCGCTCCACCCCCTGCTCGGTGATGGGATCCAGCGCGGCTCGAGCACCGTGGTGGTTGCCCCCCGAGGGGGTGGTGGCTCAACCCTCGGCCTCACGTTGCTGACCGCTGCGTCATCGGCTGGTCACTGGTGCGGCGTGGTGGGTCTGCACGATCCTGGCGTGGTGGCCATGGCCGACCTCGGCGTGGATCTCCGCCGAGTGGTCTTCGTCGCTGCAGAAGGTGGGCGATCCATCGAGGTAGCCGGAGAGCTGACCGACGGGGTCGACCTCGTCCTCCTCGCCCTCCGTGCCCCCGCACCCTACGCGGCTGCTCGACAGCTC
>Ga0208745_1000092_pt1 | contig 35612 bp, 57 predicted proteins | sample CryBogCBH23Jun09_FD_184622 | JGI IMG/M metagenome (GOLD analysis project Ga0208745, IMG submission 184622) | Freshwater microbial communities from Crystal Bog, Wisconsin, USA - CBH23Jun09 (SPAdes) | ecosystem: Environmental > Aquatic > Freshwater > Lake | place: Crystal Bog, Wisconsin, USA... | reverse complement strand
CAAAAATCTGTGCCGCAGAACTATGGCGGCGCACACTCTTGGATGGGTAATTAAATGGCTGAATTCAATGAAAGCTCTTTGAGCGATTACGACCCTCGAATTGACGAGGCTATCCAGTTTTTGCGTTTGGCGAACGATGCCGACACAATGAATCGCCAAGAAGCATTGGAAGATTTGAAGTTCGTCAACGGCGATCAATGGCCTGTTGAACTACAAAACAGCCGAAACCTCGAATCTCGCCCTGTGCTGACGATTAACAAACTTGATGGTTATTGCCGCCAAGTGGTTAACCAGATTCGCCAGCAGCGCCCTCGCCCTAAAGTTCATGGCATGAACAGCCAAGCAGACGAAAAGACCGCGCAAGTCATCCAAGGCATCATTCGCCACATTGAAGCAAACTCTAACGCTGACAACGCCTATGACACAGCCACAGATTACGCTGTTCGCATGGGTTGGGGTTATATCCGTCTGCGTACAGATTATGTAAGTGATGACTCATTCGACCAAGAAATCTACATTGAGCCGATTGATAACCCATTTACGGTCTATTACGACATTAACTCAATCATGCCTGATGGGTCTGATGCAGAGCGTTGTTTGATTACAACAATGATGCGTAAGGCTGATTTCAGCAAGCTTTACCCTGATGCTGAAATCACATCGTTCACACAGCGCGGCACAGGCGACAGCCAATCTGAATGGATTACCAAAGAGGATATTCGCCTTGCTGAGTATTACTACATGGTGCGTGAACGTGCCAAACTGTATATGCTCAGTGACGGTTCTGCTACCTTTGCGACTGACAAAGACTTCTTCAAGCGCCTTGAAAACATGGGCATTGAGATCATTGACGAACGTGAATCGGTCAAGAAGTCGGTTAAATATTGCAAGCTGACAGCCAATGAAATTCTGGAAGAAGGCGAATGGGCGGGTAAATACCTACCCATTATTCCTGTTTACGGTCGCCATGTGATTGTGGGCGACAAACGCAAGAAGTTTGGCATGGTGCGTCACGCCAAAGATGCACAACGTATGTACAACTTCTGGCAAACCTCATTGACTGAATCAGTCGCCCTTGCACCCAAAGCCAAATGGATTATGGCTGAAGGTCAAGATGAGGGACATGAAATCGATTGGGCGCAGGCCAACATCAAATCATTCCCGCTGTTGCGCTACAAGCAAACCGACATTGATGGTCGTCAAGCGCCACCACCTACCCGCTTGCAGCCAGAGCCACCTCCTGCTGGCATTTTGGAAGCCACAGGTCTAATTGACCAAGATATTAAGGTCTTGATGGGTGTGTTTGACCCTGCTCAACTGAAGCAAGGCAACATCTCAGGCAAGGCTTTGAACGGTCAGCAACAGCAAGTTGACCTCAACAACTTTGACTTTTACGACAATTTGTGTAAATCGCAGGCTCAAGTCGCTCGTGCCATTCTTGACCTTATCCCCAAAATATACGACACCGAGCGTGTCATGCGGATTATTGGCGATGACGGTAAGCCTGAGTTGGTGACGGTTAACGAGCGTGATGCCGTGAACAACCTCATGAAAAACGACCTCACCGTTGGTCTTTACGATGTGGTGATGGACACAGGCCCAGGCTACAACAGCAAGCGCCAAGAGGCTTTGGAGACCATTACGCCTATCTTGTCGGCAGACCCACAGCTTATGTCTCAGATTGGCGATTTGTGGTTTAGGAACATGGATTTCCCTGGCGCAGACGTTATCGCAGACCGCTTGGCTACGCTCAACCCGCTGGCTAAGGTGGATGAGAAGTCCGATGTGCCGCCACAAGTTCAAATGGCTATGGCTCAGGCTCAGGCGCAAGTCCAGCAAATGCAACAAGCCATGCAACAAATGCAGAACGACATTAATTACGGCAAATCTGTTGCCCAAATTAAAGAAGAAGGCGCGACTAAGCGTGAACTGCTTAAAGCCACAGCCAAGGCACACAATACCGAAACAATGGCAGAGGTCAAGGTCAACGACCAGAATACCCGCGCCATTACGTCACAGAACAAAGTGGAGATTGAAGCGATCATGGAATTGCTGCTTCACCACATGGACACCAAGCGTCTTGAAAAGGAAATCCAAGTGCGTAATGCGGAACAATACGCTTACGCAAATCAGGCTAATCAAGACATTGCAAATCAATAAAATCAGTAGCATAATGGCTACTAAACCTTACCTGTGAGGTACACAGGGTTAAATCGTTGGGAAACGTATGTCCGAAAACCAAGCAGGTCAAGTATTGACTAGCGAAAATGCGGCTGAGTTCTATGCACAAAAACTGGGTTTAGCCCAAACAGAATCCGAGCCTGTGGCTGTTGTTGAGGAAACTCCAACAGAGCCAGTATCGGAAGAAGTTAGTGGGAGTGAGCCAGAGGAAGCGAAAGAGGAAGCCAAGCCAGAGGGTGAACGGAAACAGAATCCGAAACTCGAACGGCGGTTTTCAGAGATTACCAAGCAGCGTGAAGAAGCGCGTAAAGAAGCGCAACGTGAACGCGAGCAAAGGCAAGCTCTGGAAGAACGTTTAGCGGCTCTTGAGAGACAAACACAGCCCCAAAAGGCTGCGCCTGTTGACGAAGAACCGCAACCTAGCCAGTTTCAGGATGCGTTTGAATATGCGAAGGCTCTTGCTGAGTATTCGACAGAAAAGGCGCTTCAGGAACGTGATAGGCGTGATGCTGAGGAAAAAGCTGCTGCCCAACGACAAAAAGTTTATGAGACTTGGGGTCAAAAGGTACAGCAAGCCAAAGCAGAATTGCCTGATTTTGACGATATGGTGGCATCAAGTGACGTAGTTGTAAGCGACTCGATACGTGATGCGATTCTCGAGAGCGATGTAGGCCCAAAAATCCTGTATCACTTAGCAGAGAACTCAGACCTCGCCAAAAAGATTGCTGGTATGACGGAAAAAGCCGCCATGAAAGAGTTGGGGAAACTGGAGGCAAGGTTTGAAGCCAAGCCTGAAGAAGTAAAGCCTGTGGTTAAAAGTAAAGCGCCAGCGCCAATTCAACCGATTCGCACTGCGGCTGGAGTAGCGGATGTGGCTATTGACTCAAACGGTCAATTTCACGGAACTTACTCACAGTGGAAAGCAGCACGAAAACAAGGTCGGATTCGCTGACAGACCCTTTTTTGTTCATATTTAATTCAAAGGAAATGAAATGAGTAACCAACTCCTAACCATTTCCAAGATCACCAACGAAGCGTTGATGGTCTTGGAGAACGAATTAACTTTCACCTCGGAAGTTGACCGTAACTATGATGACCAATTCGCTGTCGTTGGCGGCAAAATTGGTAACACCGTGAACGTCCGCCGCCCTGGTCGTTTCATCGGTACTACTGGCCCTGCTTTGAACGTTGAAGATTTCAACGAAACAAGCGTGCCTGTTACCCTTTCGACACAATTCCACGTTGACACACAGTTCACTACACAAGACTTGGCTTTGTCCTTGGATATGTTCAGTGACCGCGTGTTGAAACCCGCTGTGGCTGCTATCGCCAACAAGATTGACCGTGACGGTTTGTCTATGGCTGCGTTGAACACCGCCAACATCGTTGGTACTGCTGGTACACCTCCTACTGGTCTGATTACTTATCTGACCGCTGGCGCTTACCTCGACAGCGAAGGTGCTCCTCGTGATGGTCGCCGTTCATGCACCGTTGAGCCTTTCACATCTGCCACCATCGTGGACAGCTTGAAAGGTTTGTTTGTGCCTCAAGAAGCTATCGGCGAACAGTACCGTAAAGGTCTGATGGGTCGTGATTCTGGTGGTATGAACTGGAAAATGGACCAGAACGTGGTTAGCCAAACCTTTGGCAACTACAACGGCACTGCAACCATCAACACTTCTACCGACACTGGTATCTTGACCTCTGGTTGGGCTTCTAGCTCGGTGTTGACCTTGACTAAATCGGGTACGTTCACTCCTAACGTTGGCGACACATTCACTATCGCTAACGTCTATGCAGTCAACCCCCAAAACCGTCAAGCCTACGGTAGCAACAAACTGCGTAACTTTGTGGTGAAAGCTATCTCTGGTAACAGCGTTACCGTGTCTCCTGCTGTGATCTCTGCTGGTCAATTCCAGAACGTGAGCATTACATCGGCTGGCGCTTCTGCTGTGACTCCTTTTAATAATACTGGGGTAGTAAGTCCTCAGAATATTATTATGCATCGTAATGCTTTTACATTAGCAATTTGTGATCTCGAGCTGCCCGAGGGGGTCCATTTTGCTGGTCGCGCTAGCGATAAAGAAATCGGCTTGTCCATGCGTGTGGTTCGCCAATACACCATCAACAACGATAGCATCCCTACTCGTTTGGATGTGTTGTATGGTTGGGCACCTTTGTACCCTGAACTCGCTTGCCGTGTTGCAGCCTAATCTTCATTAAGGAGTAAATAATCATGGCTTTGACCCCCACCACCTACACCAACAACGGCCCTGCCGTTACAACCAGCCCTCACTATCTTATTGATGGTGACAGCACAGACGGAACGGCTATCGCCCCTAACGGTGGCCCAGTTTCGTTCTTTGGCGTGACTGCTACAACACAGCCTACCGCTGCTGTTAACACCACCACCACCGCTGCTGGTTCTACTACCGCTGTGTACACCAACACCACCTTCCCAGGTGCTACTGGTTCGACAGCCTATTCAATCGGCGACATCGTCTCCGCTTTGAAAGCTCTTGGTCTTATCAAGGCTTAATTCAGCAAAAAACTGAGCAGGAAACGCCCTTTATTGGGCGTTTTTTGTATAATCACTTTGTCTTTCTGAAAGGACGCAAAATGTCATCTACGACCGTGACTCGTGGCAATGCCCATGAGACTTTCTACATCACTCCCACTCTTAACAACGCATCCAATACTTTGGCTGCCAACACTACCACCGCTGTGACTTACACAGTGCCTGGCTTGTTGACAACAGACTTGGTGTTTGTTCAAGGTGTGTCTGGCACACAAACCGCTGGTGTTGTGATTGCTGAAGCTGATTGCACTGCTGCTAACACTTTGCAAATCCAGTTTGGCAACTTGACATCAAACGCTTCTCTTGTGCCTGCTAGTGGTCAATACGTCATCCAGATTACCCGTCTGGAAGGCCCTGCACCTGTGACTGCTGTCTAATCATGGCTGGCTCAACCGTACAGCGCAATTCGGGTCAAACCGTTGCGTTATCTGTGACCAACACTGCACACTCTGCTGTCCAGATTGTTGGTAACTACACTAACGACCAAGTGAACTTTGCTTCATTCCTCAATACGGGCGCTGCTCCTATTGCCGTGAAGTTTGGTACAACTTCGAGCGTTGGTGCTCCTACGTTTCCTTCAGACGGAACGAATGGAGACTACGTATTGCCTGCTGGCATGACTTCACCTTTGATCTTGGCAACCCCCCAAGCGCCCTTTTACATGACCGCGCTCAGTAATTCGGCTACCGCTGGTTTGCTGTACGTCACTCCTGTGGCAGATCAATCTTAAGAGGCTTAAATGGCTGACCCCGCAAAAGTAAACGACCAGAATATCTTGCCTGTACAGGCGTTATTCAATCTTGACAACTCATTCAATACGTTTATCGGGCAGGGTCAGCCCTTTTACGCCACTGTTAACCCGCAACAATCGGGCTTACAGATCACCAACAGCACGATTGACAGCACGACAATCGGCGCTACTACCCCGTCTACTGGGGTTTTTACCAATATTCAGACAACAACAGGGCAGATTTCCACTGCGCCTTCAAATAACATTGATATTGTCAATAAAGCCTACGTTGACGCTATCGCCCAAGGCTTAAACCCTAAAGCGGCGGTTAAATGCGCTACGACTGCGAACATTACGCTGTCTGGCTTGCAGACCATTGACACTTATTCGGTGCAAATTGGCGACCGAATATTGGTAAAAAATCAAACTACCGCCTCACAAAACGGCATTTATGTTGCGGCATCTGGCGCATGGGTGCGATCAACCGACATGGATATTTGGGCAGAAGTGCCTGGCGCTTACACGGTTGTTTTATACGGCTCTTTGAACACCAATACAAGTTGGGTGTCAACTTCGGCTGATACTGGAACAATTAACGTCACTCCAATTACGTTTGTTCAGTTTTCAAGCGTTAACACTTATTACGCTGGCACAGGGCTAACCCTTGCGTCAAACACTTTCAGCATCACAAACACGGGGGTGACAGCTTCGACCTATGGTTCAGCGTCTAGCGTCCCTGTTTTGGCGATCAATTCTCAAGGTCAAGTAACAAGCGCAACGCCTACCTCGATTGCCATTGCTGCCTCGCAAATCATATCAGGAACTATCGCTAGTTCATTGATTTCAGGCTCTTACACAGGCATTACAGGAGTTGGAACACTTACAGCAGGAACATGGAACGCTTCAACAATCGGAGTCCCCTACGGCGGCACAGGCGCAACATCCCTAACTGGATATGTGAAAGGGACTGGCACGAGCGCTTTGACAGCGGTGACTTCAATTCCGAATACGGACATTACTGGTTTGGGGACAATGAGCACACAGAATGCCAATTCTGTGGCTATAACTGGCGGGACGATTTCAGGGCTTTCTAGCCCTATCCCCGTGGCCTCTGGTGGTACAGGTGCGGCTACCCTATCAGGATATGTATTTGGTAACGGTACAGGCGCTTTTACGGCTTCCTCGACCATTCCTAATACAGCAATCACTGGCTTGGGAACAATGTCAACCCAAAACGCCAACTCTGTGGCGATTACAGGTGGAACAATTAACGGTGCGTCTATCGGTGCGACCACTCGTTCATCTGGCGACTTTACTACTTTGTCGGCTAATTCTGTTACCAGTACAACGCCAGTTTTGTCGTTTAATGCTTCCAACTCTATTGCTTCTTTTGGTAGCACAACCGCCAACTCATATAACCAGCTTGTTATTCAAAACAAGAGTACATCTGCTAGCGCTTCAACCAATTATGTTATCTCTAACGACATAGGTACAGATTCATCGTATTACGGTGAGTTTGGCATGAACTCATCGGTTTACTCATCTGGTACGCCATCTGATTTTTACTCTATTAACAACGGGGTTTATTTTTCAGGCCATGACGGTGATATTAGTTTTGGGTCTGGTAATGGTTTCAAAACTTATTTGCCTTGGGGTTCAAGCGGTCAATATGCTCACGTCATAAACAACGCTGGCGCATTGGGTTTTAGTACTAACCTTGGTACAACTCCTGCGACAACAGGTACAACAGGCTACGGAACTTCTGGTCAGGCTTTGGTAACAGGTGGTTCATCCGCTGCGCCAGCATGGGGTGTGGTCGGCATTAATGGAGGCGGTACAAATGGAACGGCTACTCCTACTGCTGGTGCTATTGCCTACGGCACTGGTACTGCTTACGCATTTAGTGCTGCTGGCTCTACTGGACAAGTCCTAACCTCAAACGGTTCTGGCACTCCCACATGGTCAACCCCTGCATCGTCCATCAGCCTCAGTGACGATACAACCACTAACGCCACTCGTTATCCTCTGTTTGCCAATGCAACATCTGGTACTGTATCGACTGAATATACAAGTTCCACCAAGTACCAATACAACCCTTCCACTGGTGTATTGACAGCCACAGGGTTTAGCGGCTCTGGCGCTGCTTTGACAAGCCTAACCGCTGGTAACTTGACAGGCACAATTCCAAGCGCTGTTCTTGGCAATTCAAGCCTCTACATTGGCACGACAGCCATTGCTTTAAACCGAGCAAGCGCCAGCCAGACCTTAACAGGCACAAGCATTGATGGTAACGCTGGAACTGCGACCACAGCGACTACTGCGACAAACGCAACAAACGTGGCTATTGGTGACAACACATCGACTAATGCCACTTATTACCCGACCTTTGTTAGCAATACGTCAGGCAATCAAGCGGTCACAACATCGTCAACCAAGCTGCAATATAACCCTTCAACTGGTGTTTACACAGCACCTAGTTTTAGTGGCGCAGGCACAGGATTAACAGGCACTGCGTCTGGTTTGTCTATCGGTGGTAATGCGGCCACCGCAACAACATCGACCAACATTGCAGGCGGTACGGCCAACCAAATCCCTTATCAAACTGGCGCTGGTGCAACTTCATTTATCACAGCGCCTAGCACTCCAAGCACATATTTGGCATGGAATGGCACAGCTTTTACTTGGGCAACTGTTAGCGGTGGTTTGGTTAATAGTGTTACTGGAACTGCTCCTGTTAACGTCACGACAACATTGGGCGTGGCTAACGTCAGCTTAAATGCTGGATATGGTGATACCCAAAACCCATACGCTTCTAAAACTGCTAACTATGTTTTGGCTGCACCAAACGGCTCGTCTGGTGCTCCTACGTTTAGGGCATTGGTTGCGGCTGATATTCCTACCCTTAACCAAAATACGACAGGCACAGCCTCTAACGTCACTGGAACGGTTGCTGTCGCTAACGGCGGCACAGGGCAGACTACTGCTTCGGCTGGTTTCAATGCTTTGTCGCCCATTACGTCAACTGGCGATTTAATCATTGGTAACGGCACAAACAGCGCAACTCGATTGCCTATCGGTGCTAACACCTATGTTTTGACTTCAAACGGTACAACTGCAAGCTGGCAGGCGGCTACTGGCGGGTCAATTACCAACACCGCAACAAGCACAAACGCCACTTATTACATGGCGTTTCAGTCTTCCACTAGTGGAACGACAACGGTCAATTACGTTAACTCAAACGTCACTGTCAACCCGTCAACAGGTGTATTAAAAGCACCAATTGTTAATGCGACAACAAACGTAACTTTTCAAGATAACAGCACTCAAAATACTGCTGCTACAGGATTTGGTTTTAAAAACCGCATCATTAATGGTGCGATGGTGATTGACCAAAGAAATTCAGGGGCTAGTCAAGCAATTGGACTTAGTTCTGTTTACACAATTGATCGTTGGTATGCTCAATCTGTTGGGGCATCAACAACAGGCCAAAGAATTTCTGGTTCAAATGGATTTCAATATTCTTATCAAATAACGGGCGCTTCATTAAATACGGGAACAGTTTTTGGTCAAAAAATTGAATCTTTTAATTCTTATGATTTGGCAAGTCAAACTGTTACTTTAAGTGTTTACATTAAAGCATCAGCTTTGACTTCAGTAACATGGACAGCATATTACCCAACTGCAACTGACAATTATTCTTCAAGAACTCAAATTGCAACAGGCACTTTTACAATTAATTCAACATCAACGCAATATACAACAAATATATCTTTGCCATCTTCTGTAACCAATGGACTACAAATTGAATTTACAACTGGTTCGTTAGTTTCAGGTACTATTACCTATACTGGCGCACAACTTGAAAAAGGCAGCACAGCCACATTGTTTGACTATCGCCCGTATGGTACTGAGTTGCAATTGTCCCAACGGTATTATTGGATGTATGGTGGTTCTTTTAGCGGCGGTTTGTATATGCCTACTTTTCAAGGAACTAATACAAATACAACTCATTTTTCTTGTGTAATAAATCCACCTGTACAAATGAGAGCCGCGCCAACTTTTACTTTGCTTGGAACAGCGCCATCATTAAATCAAGGATCATATTCATCTATGGTTTTAGATAGGGCTGCTCCATCTCAAATAATGTTGGATATTACTGCATCTGGACTTGGTGCAAATAACGCAAACAGGCTTTTGGGCGCAAGCGATGGCACAACTGCTTATGCTTTTTCAGCGGAGTTGTAAATGTACAAACAAATTTTTAGCTTGTTGTCTAATAGTGTTGGTGGCATACAACGGCTGTCCGACAACGCTTGTATTCCTTTTGATTTCGCAAATACAGACTATCAAGCCTTCAAAACTGATCTAGCCAAAGGTGTAGAACTGCAAGACGAAAACGGCACAGCAATGACTGCCGACCAAATTAACGCATTTATGGAAACATTGCCATGAACTTCAATTGGAAAATTTCAGAAGTCAAAGCCACAGATGGTTTGATTACCGAAGCCAAGTATCACGTTACTGCGATAGATGGTGATTATTCTGTGGACACAGAGGGCTATTGGCGGTTTGGCGACCCTGTTTTGAACAAACCTTACGCTGAAGTCACTGAGGAAGATGTGATTGATTGGGTCAAAGAAGATGCTACCCAACATGGCGAAAATATCATAGAATCACGCCTAGCGCAACAGCTTGCCAACATGGAAAAGAAAACCGTGTTGCCGCCTTGGGTTGCCCAAGTTTTCACACCAAATTTGGGTTAAATCATGGCTGTACCATTTGACATCATTAGCAGAGCATTAAAAGATATTGGCGCTTTGGAGGCAGGGGAATCTCCTACTCCAGAAGCCGCCGCAGATGCTTTTGATATGCTCAACGATATGATTGACCAATGGTCAAACGAAGATATGATGGTTTTCTACAAAACCGAGATCGTATTTCCGATTGTGCCTGGTCAAACGCAATACACGATTGGCCCTACTGGTAACATCAACGCCAGCTTTACAGGGTCTATCACTGGCAACGTTTTGACCGTCACAGGCATCAACTCTGGCGCTATCAACCTGAATCAGTATCTTAGTGGCTCAGGTATTACCGCAGGAACGCGCATTGTTGGTTTCCTGACAGGCGCAGGCAACAACGTGAACGAAGTTGGCACATATCAATTGAACGTCAGCCAGACCGTTGCATCCACCACAATCACAGGTTATTATGAACGACCATTGGCGATTGATTCGTCTTTTGTACGTATTAACACTAACTCCAATGGTGTGCCAATCGTCAACGGTGGATTGGATTACCCTGTTGCAATCTTGAATCTTGAAGATTACGAGATGATTGGCCTCAAAACGTTGAATGGCCCTTGGCCTAAAGCAATCTATTACCAGCCAACAGAGATTCTTGGAAACATTTATGTGTGGCCTAACCCTTCTCAGGGTGAGATGCACATCTTTGCCAACCAAATCTTTGCTCGATACAACACTTACTTTGACAACTTAGCATTGCCACAAGGCTACACAAATGCCTTGCGCTGGTGTTTAGCTGAACGCTTGATGCCTATGTATGGCAAAGCAAGTGCTACCCAAATTCAGATGATTAATGCGTTTGCATCGCAGGCTAAAGCTACGGTGAAACGTACAAACATGAAACCACCTCAAGTATCTCGCTATCCTGATTCGCTGCTTGTCGGCAAATCAAAGGACGCGGGCTGGATCCTAAGCGGAGGCTTTTTTCGTTAATTTTAAAACAAAACAAGATAAAAATGTATTACATTTATGCTCATTTAAGAAACGACACAAATCAACCTTTTTATGTTGGAAAAGGAAAGGGGAAACGTTGTTTTTTAAAAACTGGGCGTAATGAATATTGGCATCGGATTGTTGATAAGCATGGGTATCAAATCAATATTGTTACGGCAAATTTAGATGAAGAATTAGCATTTTTGGCTGAAACTGAATGTATTGATCTTTACAAAAAAATTGGTTATTCATTAGCAAATATGACTAATGGTGGAGAAGGTGCTTCTGGATACAAACATACAGAAGAACATAAACAAAAAATGCAAGGTAATCCTTATGGAAAACTTGTTAAAACAAATGGTTTTAAAGGAAAAACTCATTCTGATGAACAAAAAGCCAAATGGACTGTAACTCGCAAAGGGATAACTTCTCCAAGAAAAGGAGTTAAGTTAACTGAGGAAATCAAACAAAAAATGAGTAAAGCAAAAAAAGGAATTCCTTTAGTTGCCAGTCGTATTTTGTCTGATGAACAAGTGCGTGAAATTCGAGTTCTGTTAGTGAATAATACAATTGCTTCAATTTCCAGAAAATTCGGCGTTGGTGAATCGACCATTCGTAGAATTCGTGATGGCGAACGTTATTGCGAGGTTAAATAATGGCTGATTTTAACTTTGTTGGGGCAGCTTACGAAGCACCTTCCATTTATCAAGATGGACAAGACTGTATTAACTTTCGCCCTGAAGTTGACCCTACGAAGCCTGATGGTGCTCGTGGCGTGGTTGCTTTATACCCAACGCCTGGGCTGACAATTCAAGCCACTTTACCAAATCAACAGGAAGTGCGCGGCTTGCGTACTTTGTCTGGTGGGAATATTCTTGTTGCTGTGTGTGGTTCATACGTTTACGCATTAAATACTGCGTTAACTCCCGTCATCATCGGTCAATTGAACTCAACATCTGGTCGGGTATCAATTTCTGACAACGGTATTAACGTCTACATTGTGGATGGAACTTACCGTTATACGTGGGTTATTGGTACGCAAACGGCTGCGATTTTCACAGGGTCAACATCAGGTACTACCCTGACGGTTACTTCTGTTAAATCGGGGACTATTGCTGTTGGACAACAATTTTTTGCTATCGGCGGTGCTCAAGAAACCGTGATTACTGCGCTTGGCACAGGTACTGGTGGTATTGGTACATATACGATCAACATTAGCCAAAACCTTGCTTCTGCTCAGTTTTACACATCTTCAAGCGGCGCTATTGTAACTGGCGCAATTGCCGGTACTACGTTGACAGTCAGTGCTGTGTCAAGCGGAACTCTTTATGTTGGGCAAACAATTCAAGGTGCTGGTGTTACAGCCAACACTATGATTACTGCCCTTGGAACTGGCACAGGCGGCACAGGAACATACACGGTCAGCACTTCGCAAACCGTTGCATCTGAAACTTTGTATGCCCTAAATTGGACAGTTATTCCATCGTCTGACGGTGCGTTTACTGGCGGCAATACTGTGGACATTGTTGACAATTATTTTGTCTATAACCGACCAAACAGCCAACAATGGGGTGCTTCAAACCTTTTGTCGCCTGTTAGCCCTGCTCTTAGCTACTCAGCCAAAGACGGTGCGCCTGATAACCTTGTCTCCCTTATTGTTGACCACCGAGAAGTTTATTTGTTGGGTGAGGCATCATCTGAGGCGTGGGTGGATGTGGGCGCTGTGCCTTTTCCATTCCAGCGAATTCCAGGCACTTCTACGCAACACGGTATTGCAGCTAAGTTTTCCATGTCTCGCGTGGGCAATTCGTTTGCTTATGTGTCGCAAAACAGTCGCGGTCAAGCCCAAGTCATGCAAATGAACGGCTATCAGCCACAGCGTATCTCAACTCACGCAGTTGAGAATACATTGGTCAACCAAAAGATTTCAGACGCTATTTCATGGACTTATCAATTAGAAGGCCATGAGGTTTTCGTGGTGACGTTTCCAAGTATCGGCACAAACGGTCTAACTTGGGCTTATGACGTTACAACAGGTATGTGGCATAAGTGGTTGTACACAAACAACTTAGGCCAATACGAGCGTCATCGTGGTAATTGTGCTGCGTTGTTTCAGGGCATGGTTCTTTGTGGGGATTATTCCAACGGAAACATCTACGAGATTGATTCCACTAATTACACTGATAACGGTCAAAACGTGCGTAGATTGCGCCGCTGCCCTCATATCGTGACTGATTTGCAACGTCAATTCTTTGATGAGTTACAAATTCAATTCCAACCTGGTGTTGGTTTGTCTGGTATCACTACACCTCTTAATTCTGAATTAGTGGGAGCAAACCCTCAAGCCATGTTGCGCTGGTCAAGCGATGGTGGCTCTACATGGTCGCGTGAATACTGGGTTTCTATTGGTCTTGAAGGCAAATACAAGAATCGTGCTATTTGGCGCAGATTGGGTACAGCCCGAGATCGAGTGTATGAAATCGTTGTCTCAGACCCTGTGAAGGCGGTCATTGTTTCTGCCAACCTTAAAGCCTCTGAAGGGGAAAACTAATGGCTGGTGGAATTTACGGCTCAACTCAAACAAACCCATACCCGCAGTCGGAGTTTTTGGATAGCTCAACCAAACGCCCGACTCGTGCTTGGCAACAGTTCTTTCTTAACCTGTTGAACTTCTCATCGGCTACCACAGCAACGACAGGCTCTGGTAGCCTTCCTGCTGCGCCCGTAGGTTTTATAAACATTACGGTAAATGGTAAGCCTTTCAAAGTTCCGTACTACAATCAATAACATGACAATTGCACAAGAATTTGCTGAAAAATTGGGCACTTTTGAAGTTGACCCAAATATTGTCCATCATTTTTCTGATGGGCTGTATGCCAAGGAAATGACCATTCCAGCAAATTATCAGGCTTGTCAACACGCTCACAATTATTCGCATTTGTCTATTTTGGCAAAGGGTCGAGTTCTTGTTGAGACTGATGATTGGAAAAAAGAATTTAAAGCGCCTGCTTGTATTGAAATTAAAGCGGGTGTTTTTCACAAAATCACAAGTTTTGAGGATTGTGTTTGGTTTTGTGTTCACGCAACTGATGAAACCGACCCAGAAAAGGTCGATGAAATTTTGATTCAAAGGGGTTAATATGCCTTTAGGTTCTCTTACTGGCGCGGCAATTATGGGAGGCGGTAGCCTTTTGGGTGGATTGCTTGGTGCAGGCGCTTCTCAAAATGCAGCCAATACCCAAGCTAATGCCGCTTTGCAAGCTGCTCAAATTCAGCAAAATATGTTCAACACGCAGAACGCGCAACTTGCGCCGAATCGTGCTGCTGGATATAACGCCCTGAATCAACTTGGTGCATTAGGCTCTGGTACAACGCAAACCTATGATGCCAACGGCAACCCCACTGGTTCGCAAACTGGTTCTGGATACCTTCAGCACCAATTTAATGCTCAAGACCTTCAGGCTGGATTAGCGCCTAACTATGATTTCATGCTTAACCAAGGTCAAATGGCTAACCAACGTGCGGCAAACGTGGGCGGTGGTGCTATTGGTGGTAATGCTTTGCAAGGATTAGATCAGTTTACGCAAAATTACGCAGGTAATGCCTACCAAAATGCTTTTCAAAATTATCAAACTCAGCGCACAGGCATTTACAACACCTTAGCTGGTATTGCTGGCTTGGGTCAAAACGCTCAAAATACAACTGCTAACTTGGCCTCCGACACTGCTGGCGCATTAGGCCAAACAGCTATTGGTGGCGCGGCTGCTCAAGCGGCTGGAACTATTGGGGCAGCAAATGCTTTGTCTGGTGGCGCTCAAGGTGCGGCAAATGGTTATTTTTTAAATAACTTAATGCAAAACAGCCAAAACGGAATTAATCAATATTCAAATTCAAATGGTTGGGCTAATGGTGGCAGCGGAATGGTTAATGTCCCAGGTGAAGGCAATATGAGCATTGCCAATTTCTTTAATCCAAATTAAGGATAAATCATGGCTGACTTAACCACAACTCCTGTTGCTACACAGATTCAACCACCTAAAGGCATGAGCCTTGCGAATATGGTGAACTTGGCTGGTGGCATCCAAGCATACCAACAATCGCAACTACTTAATCCGTTGCAGCTTCAAAAAGCTCAATTGGAATTGCAACAAGCGCAACAAACATCGTCTTTGGCTGTGCGTGAGGCTGCGGCTAGAACATCTACAGCTGAAACTGGGTCTAAAAAAGCAAGTTCAGAATTGAACGCTTACTATCAAGATCAAACACGCAAAACTTACGGTGGTTTGTTAACCGACCCTGATTTCAATCCTAAAAACCCTAATCCTGAAGCTATCAAAGAAAAATTAAACGAAGCTAAGGATTATTTGGTTAACGTCATTGGTGTGCCTGAGCATGAAAGCAAGATGCACGACAAATTGTTGGAGCACATTGACAAGCATGGTGCTGCTGGCGCTCAACGAGTAATCCAAACAATCGCTAATGGCGTACAACAAGCAGGCACTAATACAGAGCAATTTGGTCAAGTTAACAAAGCGCCAACTTACATTAACCAAGGCCAGTATGCTGTGCCTGTGTACACATCGCCTTATCAAAGCGGTGGCCCAGGTCAAGCGCCAGCGGTGCAAATGCAATTGCCGCCAACAACTGAAATCGTTAATGCTGAAACTGGCGAAAAAGAATTGATTGGAAACACTCCTATCATTAACAGAAAATTAACAACAGCGCTCGGGCCTGCTCAAGCAGCTACTCAAGAAGCCGCTGGCAATGTTGTTAAGTCTGACATTTTGCAAACAATGTCGGATGCTTCTGCGGCTCAAAACCGCATTGCAACATTCCAAAAAATCAAACAACTTACACCTGAATCGTTTACTGGTGTTGGTGGCGAACGCAAAAAATTCTTGTCTGGCTTGGCTCAGTCTGTTGGTATCCCTGTTGCTGAACTTGAAACATCATCCACAGACGAATTGGCTAAAAATTCTAAGTTGTTGGCATTGGCTGGCGGCAATACCGATGCTGCTCGTTCAATTGCTGAAATGGCAACGCCTAACGCAAAGATGACCAAAGAGGCGATGTTGCGCGTTTCAGATCAATTGATTGGCATGGAAAAAATGAAGTTGGCAAAAGCCGCTTACCTTTCTTCTTCAATCAACAACCCTGCCGAATACAAACGCAAATTGGATACGTTTAACAATTTTTCAGACTTCCGTCTTTTCCAAGAAATGACGCCTGAAGAAGTCGCTAAATTGAAAGCATCCATGTCGCCTGCTCAACAACAAGAGATGAGCAACAAAATCAAGCAAGCAAGAGCATTAGGGATTATTCAATAATGGGAACTCTAGCCGAATTGTGGGACGCGCCCACTACTGAAAAAAAGACAACGCAGGATGTTGCTCCTAAGCGCAATGCGTTTTCTACGTATGTGCCTGGTACACAAATCGGCTCAGAAGCCACTTCTAACTTAGCTGATTTGTGGGAACAAACACCTGCCACAGAACAGCCAAAAGAAGAACAACAACACGGCATTGTTGCTGATGCCATTAAAAAAGCATTTGAAGCTCGTCACAAATTTAATCAAACCGTTGCTGGTGTAGGCGAAGCTGGATTGACCGCATTAACTGGCTCTGTTGCTGCTCCATTGGCTGCGGCTACTGGTTTGGTTTATGGCGCTCGTGGCGGAAATCCAGAAGAACAAGCTCGTAACTTAATGCAGCAAATGACCTATCAGCCAAGAACGGCTAAAGGTCAAGAGTATGTGCAATCATTGCAAAATGCGTTTGAAGCATCTAAATTGCCGCCTGTTTTCCCTGAAGCCCAATCATTGGTTGGAGCGCTGCCGAATCGTGCCGCTGTTAAAGCCGCTATTCCTGAATTTACCATTGAACGTCAGAATGTAAAACCTGTTGTTAATGCAATTGAAAATGTAAAACCTGCCACAGCGGGTAGTGTTGGCTCTGCCAAAGTTGAGTTCAATCCTTACGCTGGTCAAATTACTGGTGAAGAAAGTGCTCGCGGTCAATTTCCACAGGTAAAACTTTCAAAAACTACGGAAGATGTAAAGCCACAAGAACAAATAACACGCGCAACTATTGCAAAAGAAATTTTGCAAGAAGGTGGTGTTGATTCAAGTCAAGTAAGACCTGGTGTTGTTACTGGTAATGAAAACACATTACGTAATGAACATACAGAAGCAAAATCAGCAAATCCAACGCCAAAAAGCGAATTGTTAAAAAGCCAAATTGCTAATGAGCAAATTGCTTTGTCCAACTATGCCCAAAAGCGTATTGAGAATACAGGCGCAAGTTCAACACTTGTAACGCCTTATGAACGTGGTGAGCGCATCAACAGTACTTTTACTGGCGATGAAGGAATTTCTGGTTTTATTAAAGGCGAAAAACAAAAGTTATATGATGAAGTCGCAACCAAAGTTGGCGGCAATCCAATTCAATCGTCTAATGTTGACGAATTATTTGGCAACAAACAATTTAAGGCTGGCCTTGGTCTGAAAGGCAACGAAGGCGTTGCAAAATCTGCTGAAGAACTTATTAATCTTGCTAAAACTGTTGGCTTTCAAGATGAAATGGGTCATGTTCATGCACCAAATACTATTGGTGCATGGATTGCTGTTCAGAAAGCATTGAACAGCGAATGGTCGCCTTCAAACGCAAAAATTATCCGAACTATTAATCAATCAATTGAGCGTGATATTGGGCAAGCTGGCGGTTTGGAAATGCTTAAAAAAGCAGACAGTTTGCATGAAGCGGAAAAAGTTTTGTTTGGTTCTAAAGGCATTAAACAAATATTTGGTGACATTGATCCTAATGGAGTTCAAACTGCCACAGCATTTGAGGCAATACCTCAAAAGTTAAATAGTATGCCTGTTGACCAATGGAAACACATTTACGAAACTGCTGAAAAAATTTCTAAGGGCGCACTTGAAGGGCCTATTGATAAAACTACAGGTTTGCCTAAATGGACAATCCCAATTCCTGATGAATTGCGCGTATCTGCACAATCTGCTGTTAATGAAATGCGCGGAAACATTGCTCGTGAAATTTATCAAGCTGGCGCTGCTAAAGCTGGTGAATGGAATCAAAACGCAGTCAATAAGATTTTGAACGCTCGCGCTGACAAAATTAAATTAGCTTTTTCACCTGAAGAACAAAAAGCGTTTCATACACTGAACGTAGGTGGTTATTTAATGCCAGGTGTTCATGGTTATGAAGGCGCTGGTTTGCAAGGTCAGCGTGTTCAAGGAATTATTGAGCATAATTTGCCTAAAGCTGGTGCAGCAACTGGAGCAACTATTGGTGGCGCAATTGGTGGGCCAACAGGTGCGGCTGTTGGTGGGTATTTGGGTGGTAAGGCGGGAACAACAGGTCAACAAATGTTGGCTGCTCGTCATATGACCAAAGAAGCGCAAAAATTAAAAGAACAAATGCAAAATACATCAAAACTTTCAGACATTGGTAAGGAACAAAAATGAGCGTTAATCTTTCACCTATTGGCAACGGTTTTCAATTCTTCACTAGCACAGGCTTGCCTTTAGCTGGTGGTCAAATCTACACCTATCAAGCAGGTTCAAGCACACCGCTTGCGACCTACTCTGATAACGGTGGTGTATATGCCAACACCAACCCTATCGTCTTGGGTTCAGATGGTCGCCCACAAACTGAGATTTGGTTGACCTACGGTTTTAACTACAAGTTTGTGTTGCAAGATGCTGTTGGCAATACCATTCAAACTTACGATAACTTATACGGTATTGTTGGAGTTCAATCATCTAGTGGCGCAACAATTCCTAGCGGATTAATTTCTTTGTGGTCAGGTGCAATTGGGTCTATTCCATCGGGCTGGTTATTGTGTGATGGTACTAATGGAACGCCTAACTTAAAAGATTCATTCATTGTTGGCGCGGGTAATTTGTATTCTGTTGGTGGAACTGGTGGTTCAACAGACGCTGTTGTGGTATCTCATACCCATACAGCCACTTCAACTTCAACAGTTACAGACCCTGGGCATCATCACAATTACACCGGTCCTTCTTCTGGTAGTGGCGGCGGTTTTGCTGGTGCTGGTTCAGGGTCTCAAGTTAATGGAGCCTTGACAACCACTTCAACAACTGGCATTTCCGTTGCAACCACTACAACCAACAATTCAACTGGTGTAAGCGGCACAAACGCAAACCTGCCTCCTTACTATGCTCTTGCATACATTATGAAATCATAAGGTGTTGAGATGGAAGAACAGACCATTACCCACAAAGAAATCTATGACCGCCTTGTTTTGGTGGAAACAAAGATTGATTCAATTGATACAAACACCAAAGGTTTGGTCGATGCTTTCCAATCGTTGCAAGGCGCTTTTAAGGTCTTAAGCTGGATTGCTTCTGCTGCCAAGCCTATTCTTTGGATAGCTGGCGCGTTTGGTGCGGCAACTGTGTTCTGGTCGCAACTTGTCAAAAAGTGAGTAGCCCATTGACCCGATCACCCTCCTTCTTGGCGCAGTCACTTTGGTCAAACAGATCAAAGCGGGTTGCGATCAACTCCATGAAGGACGCATGGCGATTGAGGAGTTCAAGAAGGGGACTGAACGCGCCATTGGTGACGTTAAAGCCATTGCAAAAGAAGTTTCAGGGATTTGGGTTTGGCTTAAGAGTTTATTTGGCGCTAAGAAAGCTGTTGTCGCCGTTGCAGAGCCTATTAAAAAAGTTAAACGTCACCAAGACCCTGAAGAACTCCAGGCACAACTTATCGTGGATGTTGGTCAAAAAATGGGAGACTTCTTTGATTTGCATCAGAAGCTCACAAATTATTACAAAGACCTTGAGGAAACATCAAACACGGTCTACGACCCAAACGCAAACCTTGCCAAGAACGCAATGGATAGGGCGCTCGTAGAACTTCAACTGGAGAACTTGAGCATAGAGATACGAGAGGCTATGGTGTATGCGCCGCCTGAGTTAAAGGACATATACACGAGGTTTCTCAAGATGCACAGTCGGATTGTTGAAGAACAGGAATTCGCAAGGCGTGAGCAAATCAGAAAAAGGAATGAGGCAAGATGGCTACGCGAGGAAATCAGCAAGCGCCGACAAATGCGGGTCGCCTTGGCGGTAACGCTCGGGCTTCTGGCGGCGTGGGTGTGGGGCTTGATGATTACTCTGCGTCTGACGACTCAGGATTTCATGCAATACTAATCTTGTTGGTGTTGTTGTTTGCTTTGTTAGTGCCTGCGGCTGGATACGTTTGGTATCGGGCATACGTGGCTGAAATGGCAATGGAGCATACTTTGCGAAAACTGCAACAGGCTCAGAAAGAAATTGAGGAAGCAAGGAAATGAAATGGTGGATTTTCTTGATTGCTTGCTTGGTGTTTATTTATCATTCAGAGGATGATTACAGATACCCATGCCAAAACCCTGACAACTGGAGTAACGATGAGTGCAAACCGCCAACCTGTCACGCAAATCAATCTTGCCCTGAATATTTTGAAAAAGATGGTCTCCAAAGATATAACGCCAGAGCAACAAATTACCAGCGATAGATCATTTGTCATTCGATGTTTAGCTGTCGGTTTGTTGTTTATTGTAATTATTTTTGGATATTCAGTGGTCAAAGAAGCGCAACCGTTGTTTTCCGAATCGCCCACTGATAAAGCAATCATTGCGGTTTTATCATTGATTTTGGGGCAAGCAATTCAAATCATTGCCAATTACCTTAACAGTTCTAAACCATTGTTACCAACAACGCCATGCCCACCAGCGTTTCCTGTTTCAACTTTGAACACGCCGATAACCACAATTAACACAATACCTAAACCAATCACGCCTGTTGCACCTGTTGCGGCAGTCACGCCAACTGCGCCAAAATCAACTAGGATTGCTGACGATGATTAATCCATACCTGCTTATTGGCGTATTGGCGCTTTGTGTGGCTGCTTTCTTTGAAGGCATCCATTACAAGTCATTGGAAGATCAAGCGGAAATCGCTAAACTTAATGAGCAAGCCAGACAAATTGAACAACAACGGGTGCAAGACGCAAACGATCACGCAACTAAATTAAGGCAAGCAAATGCAAAAGCTGACCAACAAATTACTAAGCTCAAGTCTGACGTTGCTTCTGGCGAGTTGCGGCTCAGTATCAGTGCCGTACAAGCCACCAGCAATCCCGCCTTTGCCACCAGAGTTGGGGGCGAAACAAGATGCGACATTGACCCAACGGCTGCTCAATCTATTGTCACCATCGCAGCAGACGGGGACAAAGCAATCAGACAATTGAACGAATTGATTGATTTTTACAACCAACTGAAAGGGTCAAAATGATTGAAAATTGGCAAACCTGTTTTAACCATGTGATGCAAAGTGAAGGCGGCTATGTTTGGGACAAAGACGATGCTGGCGGTGAAACCAATCACGGTGTGACCAAAGCAGCCTGGGCAGCATACATTGGCAGACCTGTACATGATGGTGAAATGAAAGCGTTGACGCTGGAAGAAGTTGAGCCGTTTTACAAATCACGCTATTGGGATGTGAACAAATGCGATGAATTACCCGCTGGCGTTGATTACGTTATGTTTGATTTTGGCGTAAATGCTGGCGTGAAACGTGCCGCTAAATTTTTGCAACAAGCCCTTGGAGTTACTGCCGATGGTTCAATTGGCGAATGGACGATTGAGGCTGCAAGAAACGTCAACACGCAAGAATTGATTGCCGCTTTCAGCCAAGTAAAAGATCAGTTTTATCGTGAACTGGTGCAAAAAAATCCCCATGACGAAAAATTTCTTCATGGGTGGTTAAATCGTGTTGCATCAGTGCAAAACACGGCAGATCAGATGGTTTAATCACAAAGGGATTCAATTACCAGCCAAACAGCAATTGCAACAACGGTAAAGAATCCTGCTCCAAAAAACAAGATTGTGCAAAGCATGAGGATGTTGTAAATATCGTCATCCATTGTTTTTCTCTTTGAGTTTGTCTGCAACTGCCCATATTGAGCCTAAAGTTAGCGAACGGTTTTCACGCAAAAGTGTTTCTAATTCTTCGCCAGTCAGGTCTACCCATGTGCGGGGTTGTGGGCGAGTGTCAATACGACCAGTTGCAATGTAACAATCTAACTGTTCTTTGGTAACGTCACCATATTGTTTTAGGTGGAATACAGGCTCACCCTGCTCTGCCTTGGGTTGTGGGTGAAAGTCGCTATGCTCTTTCATGGCCTCGCGGCTGAAAAAACAGGACGTAAACTCTTGCTGTTGCTTGGGTTGTGAATATTGACAAACACAATTCCATTTTCCACATAAGTTACATGGCATCGCTTACTCCTTTATGCCGTGGGCGGCTTCGATTGCTCTGGCAAAACGAGTTCTAAAGTCATTCACAATTCCGACCAAAGGCATATTTGCCACTGTGTCGGCGATTTCATCAATCTGCTCATCCGTTAGCGGCTTGCGGGGTTGTGGGTGGGTGTAAAGAGGTTTGCATGACCAACTTTCAAGCAACTTACCTTCTGGGTTGTCATACCAAATATCGTCTTCTTCGCCATTAGAGTCAATGGTCATCCACGCCACAGGTTCTTGCTTCTCTGCCTCTGCAATAATTGTTTTGGCAAACCAAGAATTGTGTTGAGAGCAAGGTGTTTTTAAGCAAGCATCAATATCGCCTTTTACTGTGCAATTCATACAAATGTCCATTGCTTCACTCATCATCTTCTCCCCAAATAAATGCGTTTAACAGTAAAAAGATAAGATGATTTTTTGTTTCTTTTTTCTGCTTCTGCTTTAGCTTCGGCAAGACTGTGATAAATTTTGTGAATCGTAAAAGCCTCAAGATGCCCATTTATCCTAAATGGTGCTCTAGGATGTTTACGAACAATCCAAATTGTGTTTATTTTTTGAATAACATCTTGCAACATATCTTCTTTGCTTAAAAAGATTTTCATTCATCTTCTCCCCAAGGATGGTTGATTGCATCAGCGTACAAAGCCAAGCAACCACCAACAATAAACAACACAACAATTACGCCAACAAAAATGTCAATCCAATCAGTCATTTTGTAACTCCTGAATAATTCGTTTACGCCAGCCGCTTGCCTTGTTTTCAATCAAACGGTATTTGTAGCAACCATTGCCAATGTATTCTTTGTCAATTTCGTGGCTACCAAATCGAGATTTACGCAAATGCCGCAATTGTGCGCTGATGCTTGCTGGTGGGTCGTTTGTAATGTCGGCAATGTCTGCAAGTGTGTACCAACCACCATCCTGAATTGCATTCCACACACGCAGCAATTGACCTGTCAAACGCGCATCATCACGCGATGGCACATAATCATCACCATCAAACCTCAATTCTAAATTTGTCATAAAGTACCTTTTAAAAGAAGTTCAAGCAAAGCCACCACAACCATTGCGGCGGCAAGCAACTCAAAATCATTCATTGATTTGTTCGCCTTTTTCCATTACCTCCGCAATTCGTCTTGCAGCATCGGCAATTTTTTCAGGCTCAATATTTACGCCAAACGGGATGCTTGACAGAATGGCATGAGCAGCCAGCGCATAGTACATTTTGAATGTTTCAGACATGGTTGTTTCCTTAAAACGGGATTTCAGAATCGTTGAAGTCATCTTTTGGCAAACCTTCGTAAGTCGGTTTTTGTGGGCGTGGCTCATTCAAAAAAGCCCAACCAGCCCAACCTCCCTCCATTAGCGGCAGGTTATCAATTTTCAGCATCAAACCATTTTTGGTGTCAATGACAGAGCCAATGCGTTGGTAGCGGTTTTTGGTTTTACCTTCTTTTTGGTAAGTGCCAACAACCGTGCTGACCTCATAAACTGTTTTGGACATTTTTTACTTTCAAGTGTGAATCAGGGTTTTCAAAGTTGCAATGCGTTGTTCTAATTCGGTTAAAAACAAATGCACTTCATTTTCTAAGTTGGCAATGTATTTGTCGTCACGCTCGATGCGGGTGATAAACAACTGCAAACCTTCGGGTGCGCGTGGGTCAAAACTTACAAAGTCATTCCACAAACGATTGGCGCAAGCCATTTGCCACTGGACTTGCGGCATATATTTGGTCGGCATTTTGCCAGCCAACAAAGTATCAAAATGCGTTGCGGTGTTTGGGCATTTGATCTCGACCATTCCATCATCACTCACCAACCCGTCTGGCGAGGCAGCGCACATTGGCAAAAATGGGTGGTCAATGATTCCTACCTCATCAACCAAAACATTCTTGCTTGCTTCATAAGCAGCACGGGCATACGGCTCGGTTTCTGTACCCCAATCCATCGCAGCATTGCTGAATGATTCTTGTTTTTTGCCTGTCAATCGTTCGCAAATTAATTGCGTCATGTAATTTTCACGGCTAGTGGAATACCCTGATTTGGTTTTGGCGATAACGTCAGCCACTTTGCTGGCGGTCACTTTGCCCAATCGGGCTTCAAACCATGCGTCTGTGCGTTGCTCCATTACAAACTCGCTTTCTTTGCGTCTTTAGCTGCAATCATTTTTTTCTGCCAATGTTTATCAGTGCCACATGCTTTGTAAGCCTCAAGATAAACCTTTTTGAGTTGATCTTCATCTGTTGCGTCTTGAATGGCAATCAGGTGGTCAGCCATGACGTTAATGTCAACGCTTGCAACTTCATGCGTTGTTTCGTCAGCGTCTGGTGTGCCTTCGATTGGGATGGCAAACGCTTGGAAACAAGCGTATTTGTAAGCCGCAGACATGGCTTTGTTGGTTGCCTTGTCGCCGCTATCCATTGCTTCGCCAAACGTCTTGACGGTGTGTTTAGACCCGTCTTCAACGGCAACAAAATCAAATTCAACTTCAACGGTCACATAAAACAATGTGCCACCTGATTTGCTTTGACGTTCCAAACAATCGCGTTTTAGCACTCGCGGCAAAATACACAAACCATTTGATGCCAACAAAGGCGCAATGGCTTGATACACATCGTCAATGCCTCGGAATTTGTATCCGCTGCCCTGACTGTTTGTGCGAGTTTTGCCAATACCAACAACAGACAACGCACCTTGCACTTTGTTGATTGATTCATAAACTTTCATCTTTAAGTTTCCTTTCGTTTTGTTTAATTAAGCGAAAAATTACATCGTGTTCTTTGGTAGACAACAAATGGTCGATGGTTTCACGGTCACCATTAACAGATACAGCTACGACTTCGTAATCTAAGCCCTTGTCTGTGAATTCGTATTCAATGAACAAATCTCGCTCACCGAGAATTTCATCCATTGACATTGGGTATTCAAATGTTTCAAAACTAATCATTTGACGCACCACAACAAATGAACAAGAAAACCAGCCGCAAACGCCAACGTGATGTACACCCAAAATTCAGCATTTGAAGTTGGTTCGTCTTTGAATACAGGTGTTTGATATTCAAGCTGGTTGTTGTGCTTGACGGTGTTGGGAAACGCCTCGTCAAGTGTGCGCGGATACTGTCGGGTTGTGGGATTTAGATCAATCATCATGTGCTCCTTAAAAGACCGCAGTTTGCGGCATGGATAGAAGTGTATCAAGAAATTTACAAATAAACCAACAATTTGCAAAATATTTTTATTGTGTTGTATTTTTGTCAATTTACCTATACAATTTACGCATGACAAAAGAAGATGCTATCAAACGTGCAGGCTCACCTAGTGAGCTTGCTAGGCTGCTTGGATGCTCCAGGCAAGCTGTAAACAACTGGGTCAAGCTACCGCAGGGTAGGCTATGGCAGTTAAGGGTATTACGACCAGAATGGTTTGAGGTGATTGAATGAGGTGGGCATTGCTTATTGTTGCTTTTTTGTTGGCGCTCAATGGTGAAACTGCTTGGCTGCTTTTTATGATGATCGGAATGGTCTTGCACGGAATTGATATATAATTTTTTGAAAGACGCTTGGCGGCGTTTCGTAGTGGGGTTACACATGGAATCTGCTGGTACTACGCCAGTCCGCCAACATTCGCAAGAATGAGATTCCAGGTGTAGCCCCTTTTTTTTGGGTTGAAAATGAAAATTAAAAATTGGTCAAAGTTTCAGCATTTCAAAGATAGGAAACCACCTTGGGTCAAGTTGTATCGTGACGTTTTAGACGACATGGAATGGTATGAGTTAGACCCACTTGCTTGCAAAGTACTTGTGATGTGCTGGTTAATTGCTAGTGAAGATGAGGGTAGGCTGCCAACATCAAAAAATCTTGCATTTCGTTTAAGAATGACAGAAAAGCAAACTATTGATTGCTTAAACAAGTTGTCTCATTGGCTGGAACAAGATGATATCAATGTGATATCACAGCAATATCAAATTGATAGTCTAGAGACAGAGAGAGAGACAGAGAGAGAGACAGAGACAAAGAAAGCAACTAGCGTTGCTTGCCCACCAGATGTTTCAAAACAAGTTTGGGATGATTGGCTACAACTTCGTAAAACAAAAAAAGCATCTGTGACAAACACGGTTGTAAATGGTGCAAGAAAAGAAGCTGAAAAGTTGGGTTGGTCACTTGAGCAATTTTTGGCTGAATGGTGTACTCGTGGAAGCCAAGGGTTGAAAGCTGAATGGATTAGCAAAGACAATCCGATGAGCAAAACTGGTCAAACAAATCAAACGGTAATGTCTGGATTAACTCGAGGTTTAGTTGGAGGTGGCAATGTACGCTTACTTGGAAACTGATTTTTGTGATGCTGAAAGTGGCCTTGATTACATTTTTGGATATATGGGCGCAATTTACGGTGCATCATTTAACCGACATTGGGAAGGCATGGATTTGGGTTTGGTCAGGCAAGTTTGGCGTGAAAACCTTGGTCGGTTTCTTACATACAAGCCAAGTCTTGATTTTGCTTTGCGAAAATTGAATTCAGACTATCCACCATCGGCGCTTAAGTTTCGTGATTTATGCAATGCTGGCCCTGAAATTCCAAGCAAACCTGTGCAATTGGTCACACATCAAAAAACAGAGCGTGAATTGGCTGAAATTGAACGTCAAAAACAGATTGCTTTAAAAAGATTAGAAGAATTAAAAAACGAAATGAAAGGCAAGGTGGTATGAATGAGTTGGTTAATCAGTCAAGCCTTAATGAACTCGCTTTGTTTGCAGGAGCAGGTGGAGGAATACTTGGGGGAAAACTTCTTGGATGGCGAACAGTCTGCGCCGTTGAATGGGAAGCCTATCCAGCAAGCGTATTGTGCGCCCGACAAAATGACGGTCTTCTCCCGCCTTTCCCGATTTGGGATGACATACAAACTTTTAACGGAAGACCGTGGCGAGGAATTGTTGACGTTATATCTGGCGGATTTCCATGCCAAGACATTAGCGCCGCTGGAAAAGGCGCAGGAATTGACGGAGAGCGAAGCGGAATGTGGCGAGAAATGGCGCGGGTGGTTAGCGAAGTACGACCCAGATACGTTTTTGTGGAGAACAGCCCAATGCTCGTTACTCGAGGACTTGAACGAGTCATTGGAGACCTTACCGCGCTCGGGTATGACGCGAAGTGGACTGTTATGGGAGCTGCCGATGTTGGAGCAAACCATCAAAGGGACAGAATCTGGATTGTTGGAAAAATGGGCAACACCAACCACAATGGACAAATTGCCCCCAAAATCTCAACAAGCGTTGCTAAAGGAGGCAACACAAGCCAGACTTGGCCGCAGCAAACCAGCGAATTTGCGCGACCAAGTAAGCAATATGCAGAATTGGCCTACACCGACAGCACACATGGCGAAAGAAACCAATGCGCCAAGCGAACACAATCGGAACACACCAACATTGACAGCCCAAGTGAATTGGGCAACTCCAACAGTTTGCGGAAATTACAACAGGAAGGGACTAAGCAAGACAAGTGGAGATGGTCTTGCAACTCAAGTTGGTGGCAAGTTGAACCCAACGTGGGTAGAGTGGTTGATGGGATGGCCGCTAGGATGGACAGACTTAAAGCCATTGGAAACGGTCAAGTACCCTTATGCGCCGCAACAGCATGGAGAATCTTAAGTGAATAAACAAGAAGCACACCAAATCCTTGACCAACAAAAATCAGGTTTATATGTCGCACCCTACAAAATCAACCAAGCCCTTATCGCCACAGGAGACCTTAGAACACATGAAGAATTGCGAAGCGATAGAGTGGCAAGACAGATACAAGAACAAAGCCTACGAACATGGGGTGAACCATGCGAGAGCTTGGTGGGCTAAAACGATTGCAGACATAGAGCGCAGGCGTGGATACGATGCAGCTTATGACTTGCGTAAGCGCATGAACAAATTGAGGGAAACCAAATGAGCAAAGAAGAACTGATTGTTTTGTTGCGCTCGGTGGGCGTAGATGAGAACACCGTGACCGCCATGACAAACGCTTACGACCTTGGCGTGGAATGGCAAAAACAACAACAAAAAGAACCTAACATTGTGCGGGGTAGCGAATGAGACACGCTGCTCGGATCGATGCAAATCAAACGCAAGTGGTATCTGCTTTACGAGCCGCTGGCGCTTACGTCTGGATTATTGGTCTGCCAGTGGATATTTTGTGCGGATACCGCAACCATACTTTTTTGATTGAGATCAAATCTGACCACAAAAAAAAATTGACAAAATTACAACAGGAGTTTTTTGAGCATTGGATTGGTGGTACATTGTGCCGTGTTGACAACGCAGAAGCAGCCCTTCGAGCAATTGGGGCTATTAAGGACAAATGATGAGCGCCCATGAAGCAATTGATTACATCCTCAAAAACCGCAAAGAATTTGCAGCCGCAAAAGCTAAACGCTGCCACCTTGAAGAATTCAGAAAGTCCAAGAAGGCTTTACTGATGACAGAAGCCCTTAAAACAGGCATAGAGGCGGCAAACGCGCAAGAGCGATACGCATATAGCCACCCAGACTATCAGGCGCTTTTAGAGGGCTTGGCTGCGGCTATTGAAATCGAAGAATTCCTTAAGTGGGGAATGGAGGCTGCAAGGATGCGGGTTGATGTTTGGCGTAGCGAAGAAGCAAGTAACCGAATGACAGACAAGGTGACCCAATGACACAAGAAGACATCATTGAGATGTGGAAGAACTCAGGCGACTTAGAAATTATTGGTATGCCTTACAGCAAGATTGAAGCCTTTGCCAAATTGGTAGCAACCAAAGAGCGTGATAGAATGTGCGAACAATGTAATTGGAGTAAACATGAAAACGCAGCGTGCAATGAAGCCAATAAGTCAAAGGTTTTGGGATAAGGTCAACAAGAAAGCGCAAAACGGATGCTGGGAATGGACTAGCGCAATTCGCGGAAACGGATATGGCGCTTTCTTCACACATTTAATTGATGAAGGCCGTAAATGTCATGGCGCTCATCGTTACTCTTGGCAAATAGTTAATGGACAAATTCCAAACGGATTATGGGTTTTACATAAATGCGATAACCGCATTTGCGTTAATCCAGAGCATCTTTTTCTTGGCGATAGAACAGACAACATGAGAGATTGCGCCACTAAAAGGCGAGTTTGCATAATAGGCAAATCAAACCTTACGCATTGCAAAAGAGGACATGAGTTCACGCCAGAAAACACATGGAAAACAAAACAAGGATGGCGGCTTTGTAAGGCTTGCGATTCATTGAGAAAAAGAGGTGAAGCATGACATACGACGAACAAAAAGAACTTGAGACTTTGCGTGCATTTTCAGCAGGTCAACTCACAATTTCAAAGGTAACGGCAGAGCTTGGGCCTATGTCTCTGTGGTCAAAATCTGGATTTGACGCAGAGATTCGTAAGGCTGTCGAGGCTGAACGCGAGGCGTGTGCATTGATTGTCGAATTAAACGCAGATGCCTGTAGGTCAGATGGCGTTGCACAAATGTATCTTTACTCAAATGCCACAGCAATCCGAGCAAGGGGACAAGAATGAACTATGAAGCATGGATTGCCGAGAAGGTGAATAGCGGCAAAGAGGCGAACATCAGTTTGTGTTTGCTTGAAAAATTAATGTACGAGCCTGCGATCAAGCACTGGATTGAAAGCACAGCCAAGAAGTTGGGCTGCAAAGCCACTATTCATTGGAAAAGCGATGTAGTGACCTTTTACCCAGTGAGTGCAATATGAGTTTCATTGCTTTTGCACGAGCTTACAAAGTTTTAGACGAAATAAGGAGCATGAAGTGAGAAAGCAGTGCCGAAGAAAAATTTGGGCGACAAATATTGATATTGTGGGTCATGCTATTGCTGGCGCAAGCATTACAGACGAAGCAAGCCTAAACAAACTGCGTTTGGCTGAATTGTCAGCTTTGGAGGCTATGCGAATGGGTCAAGGCACAGTTGACGATTGGCGTATGTTGGTTGATTTAATGAACATTTGCGAGACATTTGCCAAAAGCGGTATCGGCCCTGAAGCCCTGCCAGATTGCAAATTAGCACAAGAAAGCCTACACAAAGCCGCTTTAAGGTACGAAAACACCGAGCGTATGGGTTTGGATGGGCAAGGCATTAAAGCGCTTCAAAACGTGCGGGAATGGCATGATTTACAGCGCACAAGCGTGGCAAGGTCGGTTTACGAGCGCATGATTGAGAAAACCCGCAACAATATTCGTTCACACGGTAAGGATGTGGTGGTGATATGACTGCCAGACCAAAGTTTAATTACTTTCGTAGCAAGCAACACCTGAAAAACGTAGCGTCACTGCCCTGCCAAATTTGTTATGTTGAAGGTAGAACACAGGCAAGCCATTCAAACCAAGCTAAACATGGAAAAGGCCGTTCGCTTCGTGCTAGTGACGAGTACACGGCTGCATTATGTGTTGAGCATCATTACGCAATTGACCAAGGTTCAAACCTTACAAAGCAACAGCGAGTTGATATGTGGAATGAAGCACATCAAAAAACTGTATGCCGCCTTGTTGAGCAGGGCTTGTGGCCTAAAGAGATAACGCCTTAGAACTTACGCATATTGGGCAGCGGTGCGTCTTTTTGTGATTTCCCTTGTGCCTCATGAGAACGGTGCATAGGATGTGCATGAGCCGCATCTGTCTTTTCGTGTTCGCGTAGTTCTTTTTCTAAACCCGCAACTTTGCGAGCTTCTGCTTTCCATTCACGTTCGATAACGTAGTTTGAAGGTTCACGGTGTTTGGGCTTTTCAGCTTTAACAGAAAATTTGGTTGCCATTGGAAAAACTCCTATAATGTGTGTGCCGATTATGGCAAATTTTTCTTTGCAAAGGAAATTGAAAATGGGTTATCCAAATATGGAAAAAGAGCCAAAGGGCGCTAAATCAAGCGACCGTAGTGGTGAAAAGAAAATTCATGTGTCTAAAGTTGACCGTGAAGCCTACGAGCCTGGCGTGTCTGGCGAGAAAATGCCCAAGGGTGTTTTGTCTAGCGATACATCTGGCGAGCGCAAGGCTAAGATTGTTGGCGGCGTTGCTATGGGCAAGGCTGACAGCATCGGTTCACGCGATGGTTCGCACATGGGTCGCGTTGATGGTCGTTGCGGCGAGATGAACACTGGTTCGTCTGAAAAAGTCGTGTACGATCACAAACGTAGCGATTACGGTAAGTAATGCGAAACCCCAAGAGTCAGTCGGGACTCAAGGGGCTTCTAGGCACAACAAAAAGAGGTTGTCATGCTTGGTGAACATTGTAAGTCTTGTATCTATTTCAAAGATACAGAAAGAGGCTCATTAGGAGTCTGTCGGCGTTTTCCAGCCCACCATAACAAAAGTCGTGAGGACTGGTGCGGTGAATTCAAAGCTGAAATGCTAACGCTGCCTGTTGTAGATATGCAACGCAAGCCAGGTCGCCCAAAGAAGGAGGTACAGAATGTACAAGCCTCTGAAGGATAAAGTCATTGTCAAGCCTGAGAAGCGGTTTACATCTGAATCGCTGGATTTAAGCATGGTGGCTGGCGCGGAAACTACTGGATACATTACCGCCGTGGGTGATGATGCTGCGGCGCATGGCTTAAATGTGGGCGATAAAGTACACTTTGGCACGATTGCTGACACATATAAAGATGAGTATTTGAAATATCACGACTTCAAAGAAAACGGTGAACGCTATCTGGTGATGAGTTGGCAAGATATTTGCTTTGTGGAGGAAATATGAGTTGGGCGCATATTGAAGAAGAAATTGAACTTAGAGCCGATATAACCCATATTGGTCAAATTCTTGAAAATCAAGAAAGAGTTGTCAATTGGATTAAAGGTAGAAAGTTTGAGATGGAAAAGCGCCTTAGACATTTGGAATACCGCAGATCAATTGATGAGCGTTCAACTAAAGTAAAAGTTGAAACTAATGGCGAAATACAATGAACGAAGCCTACAAGTTATTGTGGTTTCACGACTGCGCTGTAAAGCAAATGGAATGGCTGAAAGCGAACGGTGGCAGCTATGAGATGGTTGAATCGTTCAAAGAGTTTGTAAGCAGTTACGCAACAAAGATCAAGGAGATCAAAGATGCCGTTAATCAAGAGCAAATCAGACAAAGCGTTCAAAGAGAACATCAAAGCGGAAGTGAAGGCGGGTAAACCTGTCAAGCAAGCCGTGGCGATTGCGTACTTTGAAAAGCGAGAAGCTGCCAAAAAGCCTAAAAAGAAATAAAATCGGGTAAACCGAGGATTTCTATGCCATTTCTATCAGACCTATTAAATTCTGCAACGCAAAAAGCGAATAATTTTGTTCAGCATCCAGGACAAAGTTTGATTGATTTGGCTAATTCTGTGAATGAAAGAGCCAAAGCGCAAAACGCTCAAGAAGATGCGGAATTACAAGAATTTTTACGAACTAAAAAACTTAATGGTCCTATTCAAATGAAAGGTGCATTAGAGTTAGCGCAAGGGTACAACCCCGCTGGCATGACTGTTTGGCATGGTTCGCCTTATAAATTTGCGGCATTTGACCCTACCAAAATTGGTACAGGCGAAGGCGCTCAAGCATATGGGCATGGTTTGTATGTTGCTGAAAATAAAAAAACAGCACAAGATTACATGAAAATAGAGCCAGCAGGTTCATCTGCTGCTCCTAGAAGAACTTTACTAGGCCAAGAGGTTGAAGTTGGCACACCAGAATACAAAGTCGCACAGCTTGTTGATGAACTCGGTTTGTCTAAAGCAAGAAAGTTTATATCTGATTGGTCTAAAAATCCAACGCCTGACAGGGTTGATTTTGTTGGAAAAGCAAGTGATGTAATTCAAAATGTGACCAAAAAGGCTGATGCTAAAAATCTTGGTACAGGCAATTTGTACAAAATTGATTTGCCAGACGAACACATTGAAAAAATGCTTGATTGGGATAAGCCGTTAAGTGAGCAACCACAAGCAGTTAAAGATGCTTTGAAAGACTTGCCTCATCGTGGGTCTGATTGGACATACGGAACAACTATTGAATCAATAGATGCTGCTCCACATTTAAAAGAACAAAGTTATGGAATGAACCCAACAGGTCAAGAAATTTATAACAATTTGGGTAAATCTATGATGGTTGGTAACAATGCCAAAGGTCAAATAGAGGCTTCAAATACATTAAAACAACTAGGCATCCCAGGCATTAAATATTTTGACCAAGGCAGTAGAGGCGCAGGACAAGGTTCACGTAACTTTGTTGTATTCCCTGGCAACGAGCATCTTTTAAAAATACAAGATATAAACGGAAACCCCATTAAATGACCGAAGTAAAACGCCCAGTAGGTAGACCAAGCCTCTATGACCCCGCATATTGCGAGAAGGTCGTGGAATTGGGCAAACTGGGTAAATCCGTAGAGCAAATATCGGCGATTCTTAATGTATCGTTAAGAACAATGTATTCATGGCGTGACTCACATGAAGAATTTTTGCACGCCTTGGAAGATGCAAAGGCTTATGAGCAAGCATGGTGGGAAGATCAAGCGCAGAGTTACATGGTTGAGGATAAGGAAAGCGCAAAGCTGAACTCATCACTGTGGTCAAGAAGCATGGCGGCACGATTCCCCAAGAAGTACCGTGAAAGCGTGAAGCAAGAGATTACAGGGGTGGATGGTGCTCCATTGCTGACAGGCATCCAAGTCACATTCGTCAAACCTAATGAGTGACGTAAAGACCGCCATTGCTAACGCACAGTTTCCAGCCAAACTGGAGTGCTTATTCAACCCTAAGAATTCCCGCTATCGAGTGCTGTATGGTGGTCGTGGCGGCGCAAAGTCATGGGGTGTGGCTAGAGCATTGCTGATTAAGGGCGCTCAAGCACCATTGCGTATCCTTTGCGCTCGTGAGTTTCAGACTTCTATCAAGGATTCAGTTCACAAGCTACTGTGCGACCAGATCGCTGATATGGGTTTGGCTGGCTTCTACGAGATTACCGAAAAGTCCATCAAAGGCAAGAACGGCACAGAGTTCTTCTTTGTTGGCCTGCGAAACAACGTGGTCAACGTAAAGTCTATCGAAGGGGTTGATGTGTGTTGGGTAGAGGAGTCACAAACGGTTTCCCGCAATAGCTGGAACGTACTGATTCCCACCATTCGTAAAGAGCAGTCCGAGATTTGGGTGACGTTTAACCCTGAACTAGAGACTGACGAGACTTACCAGCGGTTTGTGGCTAACCCGCCTGCTAACGCCATTGTTCAAAAGATCAATTGGTCGGATAACCCTTGGTTTCCTGATACGCTCAAAGACGAGATGCTGGCGCTAAAGTCACGCGACCCTGCGGCACATAGAATTGTTTGGGAAGGCTTCTGCCGCATGACGGTGGACGGCGCTATCTTTGGCAAAGAGATGCAGATGGCCGAATTGGACAACCGAATCACTAATGTGCCATACGATGCCTCTAAGCCTGTTCACGCCGTGTTTGATTTGGGTTGGGCAGATATGACCTCTGTCTGGTTTGTGCAGTTTATTGGCATGGAAACACGCCTGATTCGCTACATTGAGGTCAACCAAACCACAATGACGGACATTTTGGCGAAGATGCAGACCTACGGCTATCTTTACGATACCCTGTGGCTGCCACACGATGCCCAAAATAAGACACTGGCATCGTCAGGACGCAGTATTGAGGACATTGTTAGGGCAGCAGGCTACAAGACTAAGGTTTTGGAGCGTGTGCCTGTGGTGGATTCGATCAACGCTGCAAGAACAATATTCAGGTCGTGTTATTTTGATAGAGATAATTGTGCCGAAGGGTTACAATGCCTCCGACACTATCGTTATGAAGTTGACTCCGAGACAGGCCAATTTAGCAGAACGCCTCTCCATGACCATTACAGTCACGGTGCAGACGCATTTAGATATATCGGGTTAATGGTGAACGAGCCTAGAGGCAGGCAGCGTCAAAAATCTGTGCCGCAGAACTATGGCGGCGCACACTCTTGGATGGGTAATTAAATGGCTGAATTCAATGAAAGCTCTTTGAGCGATTACGACCCTCGAATTGACGAGGCTATCCAGTTTTTGCGTCTGGCTAACGA
>Ga0208745_1000088_pt1 | contig 36424 bp, 50 predicted proteins | sample CryBogCBH23Jun09_FD_184622 | JGI IMG/M metagenome (GOLD analysis project Ga0208745, IMG submission 184622) | Freshwater microbial communities from Crystal Bog, Wisconsin, USA - CBH23Jun09 (SPAdes) | ecosystem: Environmental > Aquatic > Freshwater > Lake | place: Crystal Bog, Wisconsin, USA... | reverse complement strand
GAATTTCCCCGGTGTCGGGGTCGAAATCGTCTGCCATTTGCATTCTCCTCGGCGCGGGCTAATTCGGATGTCGGGCGCCGCGCCATCGCTCGACGGGAAATCGGGTGGCGCGGCGCTCAGCCGTCCGAGACACTGGGCAAAGGCACGCCGCGGGCCTTCAGCGGCACCCGCCGCGCGCGCCAGATCGCGCGATATTCCGTCTCGATGCCCACCCGCTTCTGGCACAGGTCGACGTAGCCCTCGTTCGACAAGCGCCGGATGATCGCGATCGCGCGCCGCAGCTCGGGCGTGGATCGGCATTCGAGCGCCCAAGGGATCGACAGCCCGGTGAAATAGGCAAACGTGTGGCCCGGTAGCGCGGCGCGCTCGAAGGACAGGACCTCGTTGGGCAGGGCGTAGCGCATCGCGTCAGCCCTCCGACTGCAGCATGTCGCGGTAAGTCTCGACCATCGCGCCGGCGATTCCGTCGATCCGCGACAGGATCGGATTGCGCCGGCGATGATCCTGGCCAAACATTTCCCAGTCGCCCGGTTCGGCCTGACCCAGCGTCTCGATGAACAGGTCGGGATCCTCGCGGCACTGGTTGTCGCGGAACACCACGATCAGGGCTTTCAGCAGCGTGGCGGCGTTCGTCACCGGCTTGTCGGCGTAGGCCTCGCGCAGGGCGGTCAGTGCGTTCGTCACCACCGCCTCGCCATGAAAAGCCAGCGCCCGCGTCAGCATCGGCGCGCAAGCCAATTCGCCGGGTCGGTATTTCTGTGTGTTGCTGTGGCGGATCACGCGCCAGCCGGTGCGTTCCAGCAGCGCTGCCGTGGCTTTCGCAACCGGATCGCTCGCCGCGAGCATTCCGTTGAAGATGTCCGCCTGGCTCAGCTTCTGCCGTTTGGTGTTCAGCGCGACGAATGTGCCCGCCTCGTCCTTGCCATCGCACCCCGAAAGGATGACACATGGCAGATGCCGGATGTCGCCGCGCTCGACCGCGCCCGCATGGCGGTGCTGGCCATCAAGGATGAACAGCGAGCCGTCCTCGCGCCGGCTGACCACCAGCGGCTGACACAGCGCCCAATCCCAGCACTTGACCATGCCGAAGATGACCTTGCGGCTGTGGGGGCCGTCCGTGGCGCGCTGATAGGTCGGATCAACCGAAAGACGCTCGACAGCGACCCATTCGAGTGTCGGCGGCGCGTTGCGCACCTGGCCAAGGATGATGTGGGTTTCAGCGTGCTTCATGCCCGTGGCTCCAAGCGCGGATCAGGCGGCAGGCCCAATTCCTCGCGCATCTTGCGGTGAAACGCGCGCCGCCGTTCGCTCTCACGATCCGCGCGCACCTGGCCCAACCGCCGCGCGGCATCGCGCACGTCAATTTCAGGTGCAGGCGCGGGCACAGCCCGGCCAAACAGCGCGCGCCAGTTCATTTCGCCGCCCTTTCGATCACGTCCCACACGCCGATTTCGCGGGCTCGCGCCTCAATCAGCGCGATCTTGTGCCGTGCGCGCAGGTAACGCTGGTGCAGCGCCCGCGCTTCGAGCGCCAAAGCCCGTTCGCGCTTGCGCTCGGCCTCGTTCAGCACCAGCGTCACGCGCACCCAGGCGCGGCCCTCGTCGCGGGTCAGCGGGCGGCTCATGCCACGGCCCTCAACCGCTTGCGCTCCACCGATGCGATCCACGCGCCCAATGCCTCGTGCGCATCCTTGGCCACCGGCAGAGCGTCGAACTCGGCCTTCGCTCCTCGCGCCGTCGCGATCGCCGCAGTGGCCAGCGCCATGGGCTGAATCGGCTCGGCGGCATCATTCGGCGCCATGCCCAGCCCCAGCGCATGCCACGGGCCAAGCGCATCCTGGCCAAACACGGCGGCGATGCGCGCAAGGGTCAGGTTGTCAATCGTGACCAGCTTGTTCCGCGCCCGGGAAATCGTGTTGACGTGAACCCCGATCGCTTCGGCGAGCTGCTGGTCGGTCAGGTCATGATCGCGCTCGATGTCGCGGATGACGTTTGCGCAGGCGTTGCGGACACACTCGGTGGTGGGCAGCGCGGCAAACGGCAACATTACCTGTTTGGGATGACCGGGCATAAAGGCCTCATGGAAAAGAGAATTTCAAAACCGGGGCGATCATTCAGGGGGGAAAGAGCGATCGCCCCGGCGCGCAGTCCGTGGATGGACGCGCTAACTCAGCCGGTGTTGTGCTTGATCCATTTGCCGATCACGCGACCCGCAAAGCAGGAGGCGGCGAACCAGAGGATGGCGATGGGGATGAGGAGGGTCATGGGTCAGGCTGCTGTCTGTGTGGGGCGGGTATGAAAGCGCCGCACCCATTTCAGCGTCGAAATGATGTTCGATGCCGTTTGCCGCGACACGCCGATTCTGCGGCCCGCCTCTGCAATGCTCAGACCATCCGCCAACAGGCTTTCGATGTAATCATGCCGCCGCTCATGCAGAAGCAAAGGCAGGCGCTTGGTCTCTGCTGCGGTTTCGATGAAATGCCGCAAATCATCGTCCACGCGGAACCATTCAGTCCCCGCCGTCCGATATTCGCACGGCAAGCGACCGACCCGCAAATGCGCGAACTTCCGGTGACAATCGCCCTCGCTGATCATCAAGCCCGGAACCGACGCCAAAATGGTTACAGTCGAACCGACAGCCCAAGACAATTGACGGGCACGCCACACGGGATCGCGCGAATAGCCAATTTTGACCAGCTCGGGCAGGCCTTCAATCTGAGCAAAATAGATCATGCTGCGATCCCCCTTGCCTGCGCAATTTCCGGGTTCAGCACGGCGGCACTGACTGCGCCGTCCGTTGCCTGTTCGATCTCCAACGCCAGCTTGGCAGTACAACGCATTGTCCGTTCAACCTCGGACATATGGCCCTTGCTCTTGCCCACGAGGGTGGCGAACGCTTCAAGGGTCAAACCCTTTGCTTCGCGGAATTGACTGATGGTTTGCATTCGCATTGGTTCGACTTTTCCGAACTCAATGTCAAGGGGGCCTGTTCGGGATTCTTGCGCAGCGCCGAATGTACGCGCCGCGTATTATTCCAAAATGGCACTACCCACCGATCACGATTGGTATCTGACCGACTGGATGGCCGCGCTCGCCATGACTCAGGCCGATCTACGGCGCGAAACAGGTTGGCCTAAAGCCAAAATGAGCGAACTGGTAAACGGCGTTTCCCGCTATAACAGGGATGTCATCAATATGCTCGCCAGGGTCATGCACCTTCGCCCTTACGAGCTGCTTTTGCACCCGGATGACGCTTTTGCGATTCGCAAAATTCGGGAAACTGTGATTGCCATAGCCGCTGAGAAACCGCGCGAAAGAGACAGCGCCACAGGGTAGTTCGGAAAAAGCGAACTTTTTTTCGCACACCCCATTGACTATTGGTTCGGAAAAGCCGAACACCAACCCAACGGCACACAAGCCTTGGAGTTGGTTTTCATGTTCCACACCATCCAGCAGCTCGAAGCGGTCGAAGCCTACGCCACCAGCGCGGCGGCAGGCTGGCTCGCCAACATTGAAACCGCCGGCATCTATGCGTCGGGCCGCAAGGAACGCGCGCAAGATCACCAGAACATCGCATGGGCCGCCAGCTGCTGGCGCATCGCGCTGATCGACAACGCCACGATCACCGACCCGTCGATCCCGCTGCCCGATCTGGACGAGCCCGAAGCCGATTTCTGGGCCTACGTCGAACAGTCGGCGGACGAGTACGATTATCTCGAACTGATCGAGCGCACTGGTCGGAGGATCGCGGCATGACCGCGCTGGTCCCCAACGGCGTGAAGATCGCCCAGGCCCTGTTCGACGCCTGCTATCCGTACGGGCGCCTCGTCAGCCACAGCGAAACCGTGTGGTCGAGCGCCACGTTCAGCGGCGTGCGAGACAGCTTCACGATCCGGTTCGACGGCCCCGGTTGCTATACCTTCGCCGAAACGCTGGTCGAACAGATCGCCGCCGCCGAAATCAGCGTGCCGGGCCGCTTGGTTGTGGACATCACCACGCAGGCGATTCGGCTGAACAAGGGCTCGGACCTGTTTGCCGAGGTCGATGTGGCGGTGCTGACGCTGGATCAAGAGGCGTTCGCGGCATGACCCCGCGCCAGTTGCGCCAAGCCCTGAACCTCTCGGGCCCCGTCTTCTACCTGCAAGCCATCGCGGGCGGTCTGATGATCGCCGCCGTGGTGTCGCTTCCCGTCATGATTTGGAGCCTGACCCGATGAACCGCCCCATTGTCACCCTCGCCAACGGCCAGCCCGCCTACACGCGCGGCGGGTTCATCACCGAACAGATGATTCGCCAGCACGGCAGCTATGCCGCAGCGCGCGCCTGGATGGCGCAGCAACACCAGAAAGCCAACTGACATGGCCACCGCACACCGCACCGAATCCGACACCGATTTCCGTTCCCGGCATGTCGGCGCATCCGAAGCGTCGGCGCTGTTCGATGCGAACCCCTGGCTGACGCATTTCGAACTGTGGCATCGCAAGAAGGGCAACATCGCCACGCCGGATTTCGGCGGCGACGAGCGCATTGAGGCCGGCATCCGTCTCGAACCGGTCATCGTGGACTGGGCCTGCGACAAGTGGGGCTACATCAAGGCGCCGACCCCGCAGCGGCTGACGAACGGCAATGGCCTTGGCGGTCACCCCGATCGGCTTGTGACCGACGCGCGCGGCCTTGGCGTGCTGGAGGTCAAGACCGTCGATTGGCTTCAGGCAAAGCAGTGGGGCGATGAACCGCCATTGCACTACCAGTTGCAGGCGATGGTCTACATGGGCCTTGCGAAAGTCGAATGGGCCGATCTGGTCATGCTGGTCGGCGGCAATGAGATGCGCCGGTTTCAGATCGAGTTTCGCCCGCGCCTTTATGCCGAGGTCGAGCGCCGCGTCGCCGCGTTCTGGCAGAGCATCGCTGCCAATGAAGCGCCCAAGGCCGACTATGCCCGCGACCTCGATCCAATCAAGGAACTCTATGCGCAGGCCAAGGACGAGACGGCAGACCTGACCGCCGACAACCTGGCCGCGATTGCCGCAGCCGAATATCTGGCCGCGAGCGAGGACGTGAAGGCCGCGCAGGCCCGCAAGGACGCCGCGCAAGCCGAATTGCTCGACAAGCTGGGGGCCGCCTCTCTGGGCATCCTCAAGGGCTTTCGCGTGCGCACCACCACCGTTGCCGGCGTGCCCGATCGCGAGGCCGAGCCGGGCGAAATCATCAAGGGGCGGAAAGGCTACCGCCGCCTGACTGTGAAGGAGTACGAATGATGGCCAGCCAAGCGAAAGACAATCCCGTTGCCGTGATCCGGCAGAACCTGACGGCCATGGCGCCCGAGTTTCGGAACGCGCTGCCCGCCCATGTGTCGGTGGAGAAATTTACCCGCGTGGCCATGACCGCGATCCAGAACGACCAGAACCTGCAGAACGCCGATCGCCGCAGCCTGTTCGGCGCGGTCGTGCGCCTCGCTCAGGATGGCCTTCTGCCCGACGGTCGCGAGGCTGCGATCGTGATGTTCGGCAACAAGGCGCAGGCCATGCCGATGATCGCCGGGGTGCTGAAGAAGATCCGCCAATCGGGCGACGTGTCCAAGATCAGCGCACAGGTGGTCTATGAAAACGACCACTTCAAGGTGACCTATGGCTTTGACGAGGATGTCGAGCACATCCCGCCGGCATTGGACAAACCCCGAGGCAAAGCGATCGGCGCCTATGCCACCGCCGTGTTGAAGGATGGCTCGCGCCTGCTGGAGGTCATGAGCCTCGAAGAGATTGAGAAGGTGCGCAACGTCAGCCGGGCGAAGGGCGCTGGCCCCTGGGTGCAGTGGTGGGGCGAGATGGCGCGCAAGACCGTTATGCGCCGCCTGTCGAAGCGCCTGCCGATGTCCACCGACCTTGAAGAGGAAATCTTCAGTCGCGACGAAACGATGGCCCCGGCGCCGCACGTGATTGACAACACCACGCCGCGTGAAATTCCGGTGTCGAACGTCACCCGCCTTGAAGCACTGGAACACCAAGTCGCCGACGCCGAGCCCTACGAACCCGAAGGCCGCGCCGAGGAAGACAAGGGCGAAACGCACAACGACACCGACTCGGCAGCCTACAGCGAAGCCATCGTCGACATTTTCCAGCGCCTGGAATCCGCCACGACCAAGATCAAGATCGACGCGGCCGAGCGCGATTTCGAGAAGCACCGCGAGGCGCTGCCGGATGACGTGGTGTTTGTTGTCGAGGTCGCGATCGAGAACGCGCGCCGGCGGATTGCTGCGGCCTGATTACCACTTTCCCCGACGCGCCGGGATCGCAGGGACGCGCGCAATTGAGCCCTGCTTTGAGAAATGATTATGGGGCGCCCAAGGATTGCTAAATACGACAACATTTCCAAGGCGTGCCCAAGCTGTGGACGGTTGTTCTATTTGAGGGACATCAAATTTCAGTCGTTCGGCAGGTTTCAAAAAAGAACGTATTGCTCACGCTCATGCGCTGGTTTTGTCACGCAAGGGGAAGAGCAAAACGCTTTTTGGGCAAAAGTTGATGTGCGTGAGCCAGAACAATGCTGGGAGTGGAAAGGCCACATTGGGATGAAAGGATATGGCCAAGTCCAGCGCGGCAGTAAACATCTTCGCGCGCACAGATACGCTTACACGCTTTCAGTCGGCCCCATTCCGGATAGCATGATGATTTTGCATTCATGCGACAATAGGAAATGCTGCAATCCAAATCACCTTCGCGCCGGAACAGGTAAAGACAATTATCGAGATGCGCTTGAACGAAATCGTTTAAAGCCGAATCAATTGCCTGTCGAAATACCGGCGAATGATCTTCTCGCAGACCCTGTGAAAGAAATTGCCAAGCGTTTTGGTTGTGGCTTGACCACCGTTTACCGCAAGCGTTCACAAATCAAATAATTAGGGACTCGGGGTTGCCCAATAAGCGCCCCGGTGAATTTCATGACCACTGAACCCAATGATATGCCGCCGCAAGGAGAGGGCCAAATGACCACCACAATCGAACAATACCCGATCCGCCGCCGCTTTACCGGCGAAGTGATCTGCACCGCAGAGATCAGCGTCACGCCCGACATGATGCCCAGCGTCAAAATTGGGCTGGCTGTACGGTGGGCAGTGGAGAATCGTAAAAACCTGTCGTGGGCGAACCTGTCGTGGGCGAACCTGTCGTGGGCGGACCTGTCGGGGGCGAACCTGTCGGGGGCGAACCTGTCGGGGACGTACCTGTCGGGGGCGGACCTGTCGCGGGCGGACCTGTCGTGGGCGAACCTGTCGGGGGCGTACCTGTCGCGGGCGGAAAACCTCACCGATACGCAACTGCGCCCGATCATTGCGGACCTGTGGTTCATCCTGTCCCAAGCCCGCGCAGAAATTCCCGCCATGATCGCCGCACTCAAGGATGGCCGCGTGGACGGTTCGACCTACTCGGGCGAATGCGCTTGCTTGGTCGGCACGCTGGAAAATGCAGGCGCGTCCGACTTGCCGCATATGTCGGGAAGCCCCGCCGAATGCTGGTTTTTGGCCATCCGTAAGGGCGACAAGCCCGGCGATGACAGCGCGGGCGGTTTTGCTGCTGCCAAGGCGCTGGCGTGGATCGAGGAGTACTGTCGGGTCACTGGGGTGGAGATCGGCAAGTGAGCATGCAAACACCGCGCGATCTGAAGCCGTGTCCGTTTTGGAATGGCCCCGCTGGCATCGACCAATTCAATCCAGACAAGCGTAACGAATGGCGCATGATCTGCGAGACGAAAAACTGCGCTTGGGGTCCAGAACGCGCGACCGAAGCAGAAGCCATCGCCGCATGGAACACCCGCTCCGCAATTGCCGCCATGCAGCCAGCCCTGCCGGATGTGGCGCTGCTGAAAGGGACGACGCCGGGGCCGTGGAAGGTTGATATGTCATATCAATCGCCATCCTACATTCGCGCTGCAAATGGCGTTCTCGTCGCAAGTGCATGTTGGGCGATTGGCGACGATGGACAGACCATTGCCAACGCCCGCCTGATCGCCGCCGCCCCCGATCTGGCCCGCGAAAATGCGCTGTTGAAGGCGGAAAGCGCAACGGCGTGGCAGCAGGGCTATAACCACGGCGCCGACAAGTTTCGCGCCGCACTGGAAACCGAGCGGCTGATTGTCGCCAGCCTTCGGCGCGAGGTTAAGATTGCCGGCGATCAGTGGGAAGCCAAATGCGACCAGATCGCCACCGAAGACGCCGAATTCGCCACGCTGCGTAAGGCTGCGCAATGCGCCCGCGATTTCCTGCGGTGTTTTGATGGCTCGCCCAGCGTGTCGGGTGACGCGTTCAAGGTGCTGGATGCCGCCTTGGGTGCGGGAGATGGCGCATGACCGCCATCATCTCGTCTTGTGGTCAATACCGCTATCGCCTTGAGCGCGAAGGGGGCGGCGAGGGATCGACTGCGGTGATCATGGTCAACCCATCGACGGCGGATGCGGAAACGGACGATCAAACCATCCGCAAGCTGCGTGGCTTTGGCGATCGCTATGGCTGGGGTCGGATCATCGTCGGCAACCTTTATGCTTTGCGCGCGACCGATGTGCGCGAATTGGCGCGGGTCAATGATCCGGTCGGGCCAGACAACGATCACCACTTGCGCATGATCATCGGTGCCGCGCGCCAGGTCATCGTCGCATGGGGCCCGCTGGCCAAACAGCCAAGCGCCTATCGCGGATTGCGCTGGCGCAAGGTGGTGAACATCGCGGCGAACATCGCTTATCCGATCGGCATTCCGCTGCTCTCGCTTGGAGCCCCTGCCGCAGACGGCCACCCCTGCCACCCTTTGATGCTCGGATACGATCGGGCGCCCCAGCCGTGGAGAGCATCATGACCCACCCCATCCTTTACGCCCTGCTGTTCACCATCCCGTTCGACGCGCTGATGATCTGGGCGCAGGTCAGGACCAACGACCTCGACATTCGCCTCTGCGTGCCTGTGTGGCTGCTGCTGGCGTCTGTTGGCGCGCTGGTGGGGGTGTGGCTGTGACAGTCCAAATCCTGATCGGAGACGTGCGCCATCCACAAACTCACACCGGAGCCGAGCGATGACTGATCCAAACGCCAAGACCTGGAAACAAAAGCAAAGCGATTATCGCGTTCGATGCGATGAACAAGGTCAATACCACGCGGAAATGCTTTATGACGTTCCGGTTGTAAAAATGGAGCGTACTTGGGTCGCATTGAACAACGAGGGCTATTGGGCCGATCCGAACATATCGATGGGCTTCGGTTCTGATGTTGTGAACCCTATGACGCACGATGAAGCCAAGCAAGCGGTTTGGCAAGCTATGGTTATTAACCGAACCAAGGACACAGACCATGACGCTGGTTGAACGGTTGCGGGCCATTGTCCGCACCATCCAACCCGCCAGCCTGAGAGGGACGAGCCATGAGTGATGGGCCACTATTCCCAGCTTGTATGATGTGCGAGCGGGTGACGGGCAATTTAACCTGCTTTCCAGCCCCTTGCGCGTTCTATCACGAGCGCAATGTGCCGGGCACCAAGTCCCACCAGATAGCCACGCTCGACCGCATTCGCCGTGGCTCAAAAGAACGGGTGTATGCATCATGACCGTTACAGAAGCGGACCTAGAAGCGGCGCAAGCACTGAGCACGTATAATTTCGGTGCAGACGTTCCCGCCGATGATTACGAAATAGAGTTGTTCGCCGCCCACCGCGAACTTGGTTTCAACGAGGGCCGCGAACTCGGCGCGCGTGAAGCGATTGCTGAGGTGGTGGCGCTACTCCATCGGGCCTATGACGAAGCTTATGACAAGCTGAATGACGCGCAGACCGCTGGCGATAAAGACCTGATGCGCAATTACGCCGCCGCAATGGCTACGTGTGAAAGCCTGCGGTTTGCGATCGAACGCGGCGAGCATCTTGGCGAGGCTCACGGATGACCCGCGTCCGCACCGCCGAAGCCGCGCGCATCACGGGACTTGACCCGCGCACCATTCAGGAAAAGGCTGCGGCCGGCCTGATTCCCGGCGCGCGCAAGGTGTTTGGCCGGTGGACCTATGACGCCGCCGTTCTGGCCAAGCTGGGGAGCGAACCATGCCCAAGTACCCGAAAGGCATCTACGAACGCGGCGGCATTCTCTGGGCGCGTTTCAAGGTCAAAGGCGTCGAGTACCGAGAAAGCCTACGAACTCGTTCTGTCGCGGTCGCGGAAAAGCGCCTGATCGCCGTTCGCAAAGCCATCGAAGACCGCGTGTTTTACGGAGCCGCCGAAGTCAAGACATGGCAGGAGGCGGTGGTCGAATGGGACACTTGGATCAAGCGCCAGCACAAGCGCGAAAGCACCGTCGATCGGTACTTGGTCAGCCTCATGCAGCTTCGCCCATGGCTGGATGACAAGGAACTGCGCCAGATAGACCGCGACCTGATCCGCTCGATCGTCCGAGACCGGGCCAAGCGCGGCACCAGCAACGCCACGATCCGCCGTGACCTGACCGCCATGTCATCCGTGCTGGACGCCGCCATCGACGCCGGATGGATCGAGGACAATGCCGCGCACGCCTATGATCGGCGGCGCCTGAAGGAAAAGCGCGATCCCATCGTCCTTCCCCAGCCCGAGAGCGTGGCGCGCGTGCTGGCCCTGAAAACCCGGTTCACCGATCTGGCCGACTTCGCCCGCCTGACCGGCATGCGGCAAGAGGAAATCGTGTCCCTGACCCATGCCCAAGTCGATCGCGCGCGCATGTCCGTCAGCCTGATCAAGACCAAGGGACGCCGTGCGCGCGAGGTGCCCATGACACCCGAGGCGCTGGCCGTGTTGGACCGTCAGCCTCCGTTCCTGCGCAGCCCGTTCGTGTTCTGGCATGGCGACGGCGAACGGTTCAAAAACGTGCCCACCCAGTTTGCCGCGACCGTGCGCAGGGTGGCACAAAAAGCGGCACGGGAAGGCGTGGCGTTTCACCGGTTCACGTTCCACCACCTGCGGCACCTGTTCGCCGTGGAATCGCTGCGCACCGGATCGTTGAGCCTCTACCAGTTGCAACAGATTCTGGGGCACAGCTCGATCCAGACCACCGAGCTTTACCTCGACCACCTGACGCCCGAGGAAAAGCAGATCGCCATGAACGGGGTGGCACAAAAAACGGCACAGGCATAGCGGTTTGAGAAATGACCACGCGCGGAAAATGGCGGAACTCTGCGGGTTTTGCGGGTTGTTCAGGATTTACCCGGTCGGTTTACAAAACCGCTGCACTACCGCTGTGCTAATCCGGCAACATGGCGGAAACCCGTGTGTTTCTGCCGTTTTTGCCCCGCGCGAAACCCGCGAAATGCGCGCCGTGCGCAGGACTGCGGTGGCACATAGCGCGGCACATTATGTTCGACAAGTGTTCACGCCCGCAACAGCATCGCCACCCGTTCCAATTCATCCGCCACATCAGGCGCGCCCTCGGTCGCCATGCGGATCACGATTAGCGCCAGTGATCCCGCAGCGTGTTCTACCTTTGCCGATGGTCTACGCTCTTGCATGACAAGGGCAGCGCGTTGAAGCAGGGCTACAGCGGTGCGGTTGGATGCTGATTGATAATTGAGCGCGGTATCGATCATGCTGCCTTGCGCCGTTTGTATGCCAGAAACTCCACACCCTCGAACGGATCCGCAAAACACGTCACCGCGTTCAGCTTGTCCGCTGTCGGATCGATCACAGCGAGGATGGATGCGCCGTTGTTCTGGTGCCCGAACCCGTGGTGATCGGCATAGCTGTCAATGAACTTGTAGCCGCGCACCCGTGCCAGCCAGTAGGTGAAATTGCGCTCGTCATGTTCCTCTTGATGCAGCGCCCAGTTGTGGTGATGGCCAGCGACATAGAGATGCGCCCAGTCTGACATTTGCGCGGCCCGCTGAGCGCCATGCAGCTTGTTCCACATGGAATGGCCCTTGAAGTTGTGCGTGGCCCACAGACGCAGCTTGTGGCCGTTTGGCGAGGCAAGCGTGACTTTGGCCGACCAGTCTTCCATGACGATCTGGTTGACGTTCATGCCCTCGATGATCGGAATACCATCCGACCACGCATCATGATTTCCGTGGATCCACAGCCACCAGGGCACGCCGCTTTCGGTCATGAGCCACTTGATGAGCTTGCGCGCGGTGGTAACGCTGGTTTCCTGCTGGGCATAGAGCGCGGCGAGGCGTCCGGTCCAATTGTTGGTAACGTCCCCGATCGACACCGCGTAAAGGTGCTTCGTGCGCGCCGCCAGCTCGCAATGGCTGTGCAGCAGCTCCCAATTGCAACCGTCATCGTCAATGTGCGGATCGCCGAACAACATCAGCGCATAAGGGCCGCTCGTGGGCACGGAAAATTCCCGCCAGCGTTTGGCCTTGGTGTACTCGTACCGCTTGACGAAGCGGCGGCGCATCATGCCGATGACATCCTCGATTTCGACATCGGAATCGGGCAAGGGCGTTCCCGTCGGCACGATCGCCACCTTGCTTTTCAGGCGATTGCGCGCGCGGGTGAGCGCGGCGGTCGCGGCCTTAGGATTCATGCCAAGCGCTGCGCTGGCGGCGCGGGCCGAGCCGTGTTGGCGGATGGCTTCGATCAGTTCCTTTTCCCGAAGCGTGGCGATTTCGAGCAGTCGCGGATCGATATCCATTTATCACCTTGCGATCGAGGGGAGATCAAGGCGTCGGCGCGTCATCCGGCACGGCAACGCCCTGGGCAATCAGGTCGAGGGCGTCTTGGTGCATTCGGGCGGCGCGCGCGGCTGCGGCAACGAGAAGGTCGTCGTCGGCTTTGGGGCGGGAAACCATGACGGCAGCGGCAGGGGATCGGTCATCGACCGGGGCAGGCGGATCGGCTCGGGGCAGATCGGCAGCGCCGGGCGAACTTGCAGGGCAGGTGCGCAACTGGCCAGCAGCAGCATCGGCCACAGAACGATAATAGGCAGGGGCTTGCGCATCGGATTGCCTCGCAATCGCTGCACTGGCGATCGCCGGCAGCTTGTTGATGTGGATCTGGTTTGCGGTTGCGGTTTGCTGCGCGGCGCGGATGTCCTTGATCTCGCCCGCCAGCTTTTCGACTTGGCGCGCCTTGACGCTCCATTCGTGCCACAGGAAGGCGCTGACCAGCGCCAGAGCGATGCACAGCGCCCATGCGGGGTTGCGGGTGGCCCATGATGCAAACGCGCTGAGGAAGGCCCTAAGGCGCCCCCAGAGGCCACCGAAAAGCAACTTGATCGCGAGCCAGCTCATTGCGTTTCCAGTTCACAAATTCGGCAACGCTGCCGTGAACACAGCAGATGCCTTGAGGTTTCCGGCGCTGTTGGGATGCAGCCCGTCGAGGGTAAGGCCGCCGATCTTCAGGCTCGCTCCGCTAACGGTCGTGCTCGCGTTCGAGAAAAGAACCGCTGTCGTGCTGTTCGTTACGGACAGAATCCAAGTGGACAGGGCAGCACCCGATGTCCCGGCCCCAGCCACATAGACCGAGACCCCGACATCGGCATTGGTGAACGCCGCCGTCGCACTGGTCAGCGTGGCGCTGCTGGCTGAGATTGCCGCATCGGTCACAACCCGCGCGTTCGTTGCGACTGCATAAAGCCCGCTGTCACGCGCGCTTTCTACCGCGTCGGCGAACTCGATATATCCGGTCAGAGGGTGTCCGGTCTGCCCAGCCACCAAAGCACCCGAGGTGCCGACAGACACAGCCACGCCCGCCACAATGGGCGCACCGGCGCGCAGCCAGTTGTTGAAGCTGATGCGGATCGTGTTGTAACCGGTGTTGAAAATCGTCTGGTTGGCGAGCGTCGTCCAGTTGTCGGTGCTTGTGGTTTGAGGCGTGATCGTGGTTTGCCAGATCCGAGCGCCGCGCGCGCCTAGCATGGTCCATTCGCTGATCTTGAGTGCTTGGAACGAGGCCAGGGTTTGACTGGGGATGTCGTTGATGCCCAGTTCTGCAATGATCGCCGAGACCGTGCCGCGCGCGAAAAGCGACATCGAACGGCTGTAGACCCCGCCGACATAGGCCGATTTGTAGCTCGATCGCGTCATGCGCGTCCAAGGCACGTTTTGCCCCAAAGCGCGCTCAATCGGCCCGTAGTAGATCGTCAGGGCGCCGGAATCGGAGTTGCCTGCCGCGATACTGTCGCCGACGATCCCGACCGACTTTGTCGCCGCAGTCGGGACACCGATGATATTGATCGCGTCGAAGGAATAGGCAGCGCCGCCGCTGCCGATGTTCCCCGTCGAACTGGCAACATCCCCGCCAGCGGTATTGTAGTTGTTGGTATCAGTGCTTGCCGATGTCGCGTTGGTGATCGGCCCAAGCGGCCACGTCCCGCTACCGACGCCGTTGTTGGTCACATAGGTCCGCGTCCAGAAACTCGCCCCGGCAGGAAGCGTGATCGGCAGAATATCCGTGGTGACGGTCACACCGGGCTGGATGGTGACGGTCTGCGCGCCGTTGAAATACATCGGATAGCTCGTGCCGTTGTATTCCAGATAGGCTTTGACGGTGATCGCATTGGCCCCGGCCACCTCGCCGGTCGCCTGCCAATTCCAATTGCCATAGACGAACTGAATGTCGCAGAATCCGACAGTCGCGGGCACCTTGTGCAGCATCCGATAGGTCGCACCGGACACTGTGCCATCGGTCACGTTGGTTGCCCCGACGCCGCCCAAGCCGCCGACGCGGTTGGCTGCCGAGATCGGAATACCGCGCCGGATCGAGGTTGTGCCTTGGGTCGCAATGGTCTGAGCGTTAGCAGCCAGACCCTGTGCGATAATATCAGTTGCCATTGTCGTCCCCCCTGGGTTCAGGCACCATTGCACCGATAATCCCCACGCCAATGATCGCGTAGGAATAGGGCGCCGACACAGCAGCAGCGCCCACGATCACCGCAGAGATCGACGCCCACGTCGAGCGTTCGGCCAAACGAGCCTTGATGTATTCCAGGACTTTCATGACATCGGCCTGTCGTATTGGGTCAGCTTCGACCCGTTGATAATCGCCATGATCTTGGCGGCGTATTGGGGGTCGGTGGCGTAGTGCGGCGCCATCGCGGCAACGAACGCATCCACGGTCTTTGCGCGCATCGCAGCGGCGTAGACCGGTGCGTTGGCCAGCAGCTTGGCGTGGCAATCGAAAGCGTCGTTGATCGAGGCGAACGCGCAAAAATCCTGCGGGATTTTCACCGCGTGCCCGTGGATCACTTCCGTGGTCATCAGCCGCTGCACGCCGTAAGCGGGCATCGCCTTGATGCCGAAAGGGTTGTTGCCCGGACAGTGCGCGCCCCATCCGCTTTCCAAGGCGTATTGCGCAATGGACACGCTGGCAGGCACGCCCCACTTGGACTGAGCCGCGCGCGCCGCTGCGATGATGTCGGGCTGCGGGGTCATTTCGCGAAATGCTCCACCAGCGCAGTGCCGACCGCTGCAAACACCGCACCGACCGCGCCAGCCATCCACACGGCAGCCTTTTCGAGCGCGCTGCGTTGCCGATCGCGGATTTTCAGGTCAGCAATTTCCGCGCGGATTTCCTTGAAGCCGTCCGCGATCATCTGTTCCAGACGGTCCAAACGCTTCTCCATCGCTTGCTGGCCCACCTTCAGACCGCCCATGTCTTGGTGCAGATCGGAATGCGTCAGGCCGGACATCTCAGTTGAACCCGACAATCGAGAACGTGCCGCCAGAACCGCCGCTAAGCGTCACGCGGCAGTTTCCGGGAATCGTGTAACGGCCAACCGCCGAAATGGTCGTTGTGGTGAAAATGCCGGTGGAGTTGTTGGCGACAGCAGAAACGGTAATCGCGGAATTAATCCCGTCATCTGCTGTGATCGTCCACGCGGTTGTCGGAGCGACCATGCAATTGATTGCGACAGTGCTGTAATTGGTCATGTCGTAGACAGTACCATTCCACTGCACGATCCCGGTCGTTGACGGAACCACAGGCAAGCTATTGCCCGAAGTCGCCTGCCCCGCATTCGGCGTGGTGTTGACGGTCTGTTTCGCGCCTTGATAGTCAAGGATCGTGATCTGCTGAAAAGACATTAGAGTTCTACCCAGCTAATGATGGAAGCCCCGGCAACATTGTTTCCACTTGCCGCCACCGAATACGTCGCGCCCGGCGGCACAACGAACGTCATTGGCCCCGTCGAACTGAGGCCAGACGCATAAGTCACCGACGCCGTGGGCAGCGTGACGCCGCCGACCGTTGGTGTGAAAATGGTTGACCCGGCAGTGGGAGCGGCGCCGAAATTCGCAATAACAAGCCGGTATGTTGAACCGGCTGTGTAATTTGTGCCAAGCACCCGCGCAGGACTGGTGTAAGTCGTTGTGAATCCGCCCGTATTAGCCAATACAAAGGCGCAGGTCGCAAGCTGCGTGGTATTCGTGCCCACGGTTGCGGTCGGGCCAGACGGCGTGCCGGTGAATGCGGGAGACGCGAGCGGCGCATATCCGGCGCCAGACACCGCAGCCGTCACAAAGGCCGTGGTGGCGATCTGTGTGGTGTTCGTGCCAACCATGGCTGTGGGAGCCGTAGGCGTGCCGGTGAACGCCGGAGACGCAAGCGGGGCATAGTTCGCAAGCTGGTCGAAGATCACCGCCTGACCCGACGCGCTTCCCGCTCCGAGGCCGGTAAACTTGTAGCCGTTCATCGGGATATTCGCGATGACAGTCTGCGAACCATCCCGCAGGAGGCAAGTCGAAAGGCCGGTCGCAATGCCGTTCAATTCCGCATCAAATCGCCCAGGTTGCGCCGGGATCGACGCAGCGGCATCGGCGGTGAAGTTGTAGAGGCGGCTGAACACGCCTGATGCGAAAGCCATTAGCGTTTTTTCCTTGCCGAAATTGCGGGGGCCGCGACACGCTGAGCCAGCGCCTGTGCAAGGGCTTGGCGCTTGGCTTGTTCCGCAGCAGAAATGGCGTTTTCGTTCGCAGCCGCGCGGGCAGCGTCGGGGTTAAGATTGGTCTGGATCGCTTGGGCCAGTTTGCGTTGAGCAGCCTTGGCACCCTGCGCGCTGGCCGTGTTGGCAGCCGCTTCAACCGCGAGATTGCCGACGCCGGGAACCGAATGGCCGGCGATAATGTGCGCGCCCATACGAAGGGCTTTGCCTACCGTTCCAGCCTGAGGCTTAGCATCGGCAGCACGCAAAGCATTCGCCAGCGCGGATGCGGTATTTGATGCGTTATCAGTGCCCGGCACAGCTTCATTCAGCGCACGCGCAGCCCTGCCGATTGTGGCCAGATGGGCAATTTCATCGCGCGAAAAGATCGCGTTCAGCTTGGGCAGGCCGACCTTGTTAAGCGCCGTTTCCCACTTGCGAGCGTTGAAGCCAGGATGGCCGCTTTCATCTGCCGCGCTGGCAGTCGCATCCTCATATGCGTTCTGAACGATCGACGCTTTCAGCTTGGCGAGCGTTTCCGTGTCGCCATTGGCTTGAAGCTGGCGAACAACCTGGCCAAACGCCTTGTCCGACAATCTCTGAGTGAGTGCGTTTTCACGCAGGCGCCAGTTGTCCGAATTGACGAAATTGCCCTTGGCATCGCGCTGGATCAGCTTGGCGATGCCGGCAGGATCGTCGTATTGTTCTGCCCACTGACGATGAAGATCCCGTGCTTTACGATATGCAGGGCCAGCGTTGTCGAATTGGTCCAGACTGTCGTTGAGCGCGCTCTTGACCTCACTGACCATGTGGTTCGCGCCGCCGCCCATAGGATTGTATGCAGCATTAGCAGACTTGCTCAGCGCGTCGATTTCGTCGGGGCTAAAGCGGCCACCGTTTTCCTTGGCCATCGCCTCGATCTGCGAGCGCAGCCCATTGACGAGTTGTGCGCCTTCAGTCGTGGTGGGGGCTTGGTAGTCAGGACGCGCGAGAAGTTCCCGCAAGGAATCGATCGATACGCGCTGATCACCGTCCTGAGCGCGCGCGGTTTCATATGCCGCGTTGACCTTCGCACGTGCAGCGTCCGAGGACTTCGCCAGAGATTCCGCCGCCGCTTGTGTCGCTTCGCCATGGGCAGGAACACCGCCGAGGTTTTCGACAACCTGCTGAGCCTGATCGTGCAAAGCCGCGTTGTTGTCGGCCATACGGGAAGCCAGAGCCGCACCCTCGGGCGTGGCCTGTTTGGCGCCTTCGCGTTCGGCCTGTTGTTCGACGCGGCTGCGGGTGACACTGCCGACCGTGGGCTGAGCGCCGACGTGTTCAATGCTGGCCTGATTGATTGCGTGATCCAGCGGGACGCCTAGGCCAGTCAGTTCCTGAACGCGTGCGGCGACAGGTGCGGGCAGGTCGGTGGTCGCTTCGATGCCACGGCGTGCGCCAGCGGCTTTGAGCGCGGCGGCGATCTGGTCGGGTGCAGGTTGACTGCCTGCCGGTTGCCCCGAAAACGACACGGGGTCTTTGCCGCCTTGCGCGCGGTAATTAACCCAAGCCTGAATTTCGGCAGGGTTTGCGTCGGGAAACTGGGATGCGATTTCCGATGCCGTTGCGCCACTATCGACCATGGAGGCGATCGAGGATTTGACAGCGCCGGCGTCTGCACCCGAAGCCAGTTTCGCACCAGGGATAAGACCGGCGGCCTTGGCTTTCGCCGCAGCGAGCGCATCGGCGATCGCAGTGCGAGCGGTTTGCGGCACCAATCCCCGATAAGCTGCGCTGACAGCGGGAAACGCGACCTTTTCCAGCGCGGCTCCAAGCACAGGAGCGCCAACCGCGCCGATGCCCGTGTTGGCAAGCATGTTTTTGCCGTCCGAGGTCAGCAGACCGGCAGCGCCGCCTTGCGCGGCATAGTTGCCCAGCTTCGCGCCCATTCGCGCCAGCTTTGATGCATCCTGTGCCGCGTTGAAAAGCTTCAATTCCGCAGCGGGCGCAGCGCCAAGGAACATGCCGCCGAAATCGCCGAGCGTCGAAGCTACGCCATCAGGATTGTATTGCCGATCCCGGAAAAACTGTTGTGCGCTGGCGTTGTCTTTGTCTGCCCAGTCGGCGAGACCGTGAGTTAAACCCGTCGCATCAAGGCCGAGCGCGCCCAGCTTTTCAGCCGTGCCAGCCAACGAATCAATGCCGCCCAACGCCGCCCAGCCCGCATCATTGAGGCCATGAGCCAGCGACGTGACTGTGCTTTCCTGCGGGCCTTGCGCTGTTCCGGGAACGGATCGATTATAAACAGGAACACTTCCAGCGGGAGCGTTACCACCCAAAGGAACAGCCCCATGAGGACTTTGTGCAGGAGCAGGGCCAGGAGCGTTACCACCGGGCGCAGGTGTATCACTTCCCGCAATCGCCGCATAGGGATCATCTGGCGCACTAGCGGGCGCATCGCCCAGAATGAGACTATGCGGGTCGTTCGGATCAGCAGCGGGCGCTTGGCCGTTCTGAAGGGCCGCAAGGATCTTCTGCGGGTACGCACGGGTTTTCGGCCCCCACTGACGTTCATCAGGACCGCCATGGTACATCATGGTCGCACGTTCAATGTCGCCGCCAGTGGCCTTGAGATTGTCGGCCATGATCTTGGCCTGACCTTCTGCAGCCTGCATCGGATCGTGCGGATTGACGCCCAGCGAGCGCGCGGTTTGCGGCATCAATTGAGCAGGGCCAGCGGCGCCAGCGGGCGAGGTGACATCACGGCCACCACTTTCCACAACCTGCTGCGCCGCGAGCAAGCCCGGTGGAAGCCCGTACTTCCGTTCAAGCGCCGTGAAATCGGGCGAGGCCATCAGAAAGCCCCCAGCGCTTTATAAGTCCCGTATTCCTTGAAGGCTTTCGCGCGCGCCGTGGGAGACATGCCCTTAGCCCACTGCGCAAAGTCACCCTTGGCGACGTGATAGAACACATCCGGGTTTTCGACCGTCTGCCATGTGGCGGCGAACTTCGGATAGCTTTCGGGGCCATAGCGCTGCATCCAGCGGGCAGCAGCTTGCGACCGCGCCTGATCTGCCGCAGCCTTGGCATCGAGCAAAATGCCGACTTCGTGAAACGCTGCGGGCGCGTAATGCGCGTTGGGGATGGCGTCGATCGCGTTCTTCAGCCGCGCATCGGTTGCCGTGCCGCCACCAGCGGAACCGGCCAATTGCGCGCCCAGCTTTTTGATGGAATCGTATTTCGCGATAACGTCCGACGAAAAATGCGGAAGCACGCCGCCAAGCAGGTTGTCGTTGACAGTGTTTGCAAACGATTTTGCGCCGGAAATAGCTTGAGCGCCGACGCCGGTTTGCAGACCTTCGGCTTCTTGCAAAAGCTGGCGAAGTTGAAACCGCGTTTGCTTGCTGGTTTCGCCGTTCGCAATCGCCGCGTTGAATGCATCGGCGCTGTTTTTGGCAGCTTGTTCTTGAGCGGCTCTTTCAGCAGGACTAAGGCCAGCTGGAGCGCCGCCGTGCAGGTTGGTGGGAACACCGTTACCGGGCTTATCGCCCTTGTAGAAGTCGTTCAGACCACCACCGGGTTTGCCCGCAGGCGTAGGAGCGCTGGCGCCCCCGGTGATATACGACTTGGGAACCTTATAGGGCTTGCCGTCTGGTCCCGTGACATCGACGAGTTCATACGGAGCCTGAGCGGCAGCCGTGCCCCCAGCCTTTGCACCAGACATCGTTCCTTCGACAGCCGCCGCGCCAGGAATTGCCGAAACCGACAGCACTTCGCCATTCGGGCCAAACTGCGGCGCGGAACCTTCGGGAAGCGTGGGGTTATACGTCCTGCGCCCGGTCAGCGGATCAGTCGTCCAACTTCCACCCCGCGCATTTTCCGGCGCAACGTAATTTTGCTTGAATGCCTGCTGCTGGATCAATTGCCGACCGATTGGGCTATTCGGATCGATGTTGGCAGCGATCAGTGTTTTGACAAAATCCGTGGGCGTATGAGCCGCGATAAGCGCTTTGTTGTATTCGCCAGGGTCCGTCATCATCAGCGGCATATCGATTTGCGGATTGCCGGTCAGAGACAGCGCGCCAGTGCCCACAGGGCCTTGCGGCTGCTGAGGCGCTTGAGGCATGGGCGCGCTCTGTGGCGCTGGCATCTGGCCCGTGGCAGGCGAGGGATCTGCCACGGGAGCCGCCGCGACACCGGGAGAGGACGGCGCGGGCAGTTGAGGCTGTGCGTTCGGACCCGGCGCAACCGCCTGTTGAGACGGTGCGATCGCGGGTGAAATATTCGGAACGGGCGGCGCGGGCTGTGCCGGTTGCCCCATCGGCGATTGACCGACCGGAGCACCACCACGGATAAAGTCACCAAGCCGCTGCCCGAAGTTGCGGCCCTGTTCATTGGTCGCGTAGGGGTTTTGGTTCGGGTCATAGGGCAACCGGACGGGCTGTCCCGCAGGCGTCATTGCCGTCGCCAGAGCATTCGCGCCACGGGCAGACACATCATAGCCCATGCGCTGGGCCTGCCGGTTGATATGGTTCGATGCGATGGCATCAGCCAGCTTGGCAACGCCCTGCCAGATCGACAACGGCCCTTGGTTGGTGGGCAGCGCTTCCAAGGACTGTTGGCGCAGAGCATCGGCCAGCGCCTGCCGACGCTGCACTTCCTGCATCTGCATCTGCTGCCCGATCGGGTCAGCGGGGTTCACGAAGGATACGGTTTGCACCCCAGCCATCACGCCACCTTCGCGTAATCAACGGCCATGTAGCCGCCAGGCATTGTTACGACGGCATCAGGGCGCACCTTTGCGACATCCTGAGCCATCACGCCCACATGGCGCTCAGGCGACCAGTGATAGCGGTATTCGTAGACCGGCAGGCGCATGGTCGGCGTGGTGCCAATGCGCTTGATGTCGCGCTTGAGTCGACGATCGGAGAACGCAGTCAGAGCAGCGCCGCCTAGCCCAAACAAGCCGCTCATCGTGTTGTTTGCCGCCGAAACTTGCTGGTTGTAGGCGTTGTTGATAATGCCCGCGACATCCGTCGGGTTCGCGTTGCTCTGCGCCGTCCCTTGGAACGAAGGCATCTGCACCTGTTGGCCAGACCGCAGCGACGCCAGCTCGTTATAGGGCTGGTTGATTACCGCCGTCTGGTTCGCAATTGCCTGCTGCTGCGCCTGCTGGCCATGCAAAACCGAACTGTCCAAAACCTGCTGATTTTGGAACGTATTGTTGCGGTTTTGCTCTTCCATCGCGCGGTTGTAAGCATCGGAGCCTTGCACAATCCCCTGATTGGCCAGTTTCGCCGCAAGGTCGTTGTTCGCGTTCTGCTGCGTGGGATCAAGATACGCGTGCTGTTGCGCGTAATACGCATTTGCCGCGTCAGCCGCCGACGTTGCCGAACCGGTCAGCGGGTTCGCGATCGAATTGCCAATCTGCCCCGTCAGCGCCTGCCCCAGACTTGCGATCTGGTTGTTTTGCGACATTTGCGCGTCATACAGCTTCTGCTGTTCGGGCGACAAAGCAATGGTCTGCGAATAGATCGGCGCGCCCGTCGTCGGGTCTTTGCCCGTGACCGTATACGTCGAAGAACCCAGCGGACTCGTCGTGTTCGTGCGGTTCAGCGCCGCGTTATAAGCAGCCGTTTGCTGGTTCGACTGCGTTTGAGCAGCCGCCGTCTGGTACGGATCGGGCGGGGATGGTGCCTTGCTCACGCGATCCACCCACGCTCAGAGGCAACCGAACGATACAGGCCAAGGATAATGCGGTCATCATCGCCGCAACCGTTTTTAATCACCCCCTCTCGCACGAAGCCAAGCCCCTCGTTGAAGCGAAGGGCGCGTTTGTTTGATGCTGCGATGAGAGTAGTCACCCGGTCCACCTTCAATTGCCCGAACAGGTAGTTCAGGAGCCGTTGAATGGTGGAGCGTCTTGCCCAATCGGGCCGAGTGGCTGCCATTGAGATTTGCACATTCCTATACGCCGGTTCGTACCCATGTGCAACCATTACTGCGATGATTTCCGTCGAAGTCCCCACACCGATTGGATATGCGCCCTCTCTGTGCCACGCTTCCGCGCTCAATCCGGGGATTCGACTGGCGCACCATTCCAAAAGTCGCGGTTCATCGTAGATCAGCCAACGGTTTTCGCCGATCTGTTCAGTCCGCATCAGATTGGCCCACCGGTTTCGAAAAAATACGTGGTGGCCTGCCACGAAACGGGCTGATACTTGACGGAAGCTGTCAGTTTCGCCGCCCCGGCGTACCCAATCCCACTGGCAAACTGCAGGGTTTTGGACGTGACCGAGGATGGCCCCCACGCCGATGGCCACGGGAACGGCCACGAAAGCTGATTGCCTGGGACCGTGAACGAAGGCACCGAGGAAACCGGCTTATCCTCATAGTCCACGTTCATATCGAAATTGATCGTTGCCCCGCCCGTGGCAGTGAACACGGGCCGCGAACCCGAGAACCGCTTTTGGGCTCCTGGCTTGCCGAAATACGAAAACGCCTGCTTCGCCGTGGCAACAATCGGTGCGCCGTTGTCGTTCGATCCGGTTTCAGCTTGGTAAAGTGTTCCGTCATTGGCGCCGAAAAACAGCCGATCGGACATGAATTCCCACACGTTCGCGTTGATACCGACGTATCGACACCATGCGTTCGTGACTGTGTTCATCACATACTGATAGGCGGACTGATCAGGGATAGCCGGCACATTGACGATCAGCAAATTGCCCAGCGGATAGACTTGGAGCTGCCACCCGAAGTTCGCGTAATAGCTTTGAACGTCATTGTTGACCGCATTTACGATCTTGTACGAAATCGCAATATTGTCGGCCTCTCGATCAATCTGCAAAGCTTTTGACAGGGGGATAACCCCATCCCTGCCGATGATCCCGACATCCGTTCCGATGCGCGTCCAGAACCGATCGCCAACGGGTGCTCCCACACGTCCCCGGCCAGCCAAAGCCCACGTTGAGGCGTTGGTGGGATCGTATCCCGTATAGCTGAAAACCTCGCCTTCGGACGTGATGAAGATCGTGTAATTCTGTATCCCGTAGGCCGAGGCGATGCTAAACCCGAACACCGCCGCAAGGTATCCGCCTTGTTTGGCGAGGCTCGACAGGTCAATGGATGAAGCCGTGCCGGAAATCGAGTTGAGCGGCAGATACCATGCCCGCAAGCTGGCATTTTCGACAAACCACATCCGGCTATTGATCGCATCGCAGTTCCGCAGCAGACGAGGATCAACGCCTTGGATGGACGGGGTGTAGGTATAGGTGCCGACAGACGTTGCGTTCATGCCGGGGTTTGACCCCATGGTGTAGGTGAACGTGGTAGATGTCAGGACGTTGATCGCCGCAGCGGTCACGTTGTAGGCCGAGGGAGCCGCACCAGACACGGTTACGGTCACGCTGGCCCCATTGACCAGACCATGCGGTGCAAGCGTTGTGACGGTCGCCGTGGTGCCGGAATAGGTGATCGAAGAGATCGCCGCGCCCGCACCGTTGCCGACCTTCAACCACGTCGTGCCGTCATACAGCAGCGGATAATCTGCGCCATTCACCGCGTAGATGAAGTGTCCGCCAGGCGTGCCGAAATTGACATACTGAAACCGACTGTTCGCAAGGCCGGTAACTCCGGTGGAGATCGCCGCGCCTTGGTTGGTGCACTGCCAGACCGAACCGGAGGCGATCGCAAACAACTGGTTCACTGTGCCGCCGCGAAAGGCCATGATCGTTTCGACCGATCCCGACATTCCCGTTGCCCACGCCTGATAGCCGTTGCGGGTCACGACATCGGTGGTGCGCGGAAAGAAGTTGTCCAAGATCAGCGCGTCGGTCTCGGGCATTTCCGCAACCGCATTCAACGCGTTGAGACCACCGACAGGGGCGCCCACCGTGGCCGATGTCGAAACGCGCTGGCGCTTGGCTTGATCGGCTTTCATCGACCGGGCCAGCTACCCGCAGGCAGAATGCCCATGTTGAGGAACAGGTCATTGCGCCGTGCATCCATGTGGATGCTTTCAGTGACCTTGTCGCGCGGATGATACCGCGACAGGGCCACGGTGTAGGCGTCTTTTTCCTCCGCGTAATTGAAACCCTTGGCAGCCAGAAACCGCCATTTGAGGCCCAGCACAAACAAGTCATCGGGCAGCAGCGGCGTATCGGTATCGGCCAGGAATTGGCTTTGCGGCACACTCGCCGCCGATTGGCACCAGTTGCTCGACACGTATTCGATCGAGATCACATTGCCCGCGACATACGGGATCAGCGAAAACCCGGCAGGAATCGAATAACCCGTGGGCGCCGCTTGAGGCACCGGATCGAACACGATCGAACCGTTCATGATCCGATAGCGGATATACACACCCGCAGGCGCAATCGCGGATTTGAGGTATTGCCAGTCAGCGGGCGACATTGGCCCGGTGAGGGGCATGTGCGAAGTGCTGTTCCAGAACGTGTCTTGCTGGTAATACGCAAAGTCGGTCGGAAAGGCGTAGGTATCCTGCCCAGCTACCAGCGTGATATTCTGGATGCCCCGCAGAGCCGTCCACGCGCCTTCGATCTGGGCTAGTTCGCTGCCTTCACGGTTGGCCAGAGCAACCATCTGCTGCGTCTGCTGATCGGGGTTGCCAATCGCAGACGCAGGAGATTGAAGGCCAAGTTCGAGCGCCGCCGTCTGAACGATGGCCAGTAGGTTTTTCGCCATCGGTCAACACCTTCGATTAGGCGCTAAGGATGCAGCCCCAAGTGGTCGGCGTCAGCATGATGAAGCGCGCGCCCTTGTTCGCCGGAACGGAAATGGCGATATTCGCCGAAAGCCCGTTGATGGACGAACCCGACGGCGGATAGACCGCCAGAGCGTTCGCGCCCGCGTTGAAAACTTCGATGCTGTCACCATTGGTCACGCCAAGCTGCGGCGAGGACGACAGCGCCGGAAGCACAGCACCGGTCGAAGCTGCCACGGTCGTGAACTGGTTGAAGTTGGCCGTGATCGCCAGAGCGGTGCCCTGCGTCGAACCGGTAGCGGTCAGACCCGAGGCGACATCGCCGACCATGAAGCCTGCGCCAGCAGCGGGCGCACCCATGCCGACGAGTTTACTGACTGAAGGCATCTGCTGTTTCCCTTTGCTTGCGGGGTTGTTTCGAAACGAGAGCGGTCAGCACCGCGATCTGCGCTTTGAGTTCGTCCATCTCGGACTGAACAGCGGGCGGCAGCGGTGCAGGCTGCGAAGAGAGATATTTCTGGGCAATGTCACGGTAACGTCGCATGCCCATGCCCAGCGCCGAAACACTGGTATCGGTCAGGCTCGCCAGCATTTCGACCGAACGGATGTTTTTCGAGGCAAGGCTGGCAATGTCGCCGTCGTTGAACGTCTCGATGACGCTCAGCGGCGTGCCGATGATTTCCTGCGAGCGGTTGGCTTTGTAAGCCGCCCATTCACGCGGGAAACGCTCATGATCGCCGATCGCATCACCGATGGTTTCGGTAATGGCAATGCGGTCAACCTTCAGATCCTGCCGACCCGGAAAAGTCACTCGAATGAACGGCACGACGCGGAAATCCTCATCCTCAGCCGTCATGCGCCCTTCGGCGATGGCCTGCCGACGATCAAGGTCGTTCATGTAGTCGCGGCCATCGTAGAACTCGACAATGGCCGACGAATTGGGATTGTCGTAGCCGTCAATCGATACTGTGACTTCACTCATGGGCTTTCTCTCCAGAAAGGGGTGGGGGATGATCCGGCAACCATCCCCCAGTTTTCATTAGGTGATCTGACCCTGAGCCAGCGGACGGTTCAGGAACAGAACGGCCTGAGTGCTGGAAAGGGTGCCCACGTTCGAGCCGGGAACGTAGGTGTTGGACGAACCCGCTCCGGTGCCGATCTGGGCCGACACAGCCGACATCGCCGTCGTGTTCAGCATGTGCTTGCCGTTGACAGCAGTCGGCGAAACCACGCCGGTTGCCTGCCAGTACATCGGGTTGCCGACAGCCGGGGTGCCCTGCACGTTGGCAATCGCGTTGCCTTCGACCTGGAACCAGCCGTACTGACCGACAGTCAGCGCAACCAGCGCAATGGCAAGAGCCTTGCCGCTGTTCGCCGTACCAGCCCACGGGGTGAACTGGATGTCATAGCGGTTGGTGGCCGACACGTTCACGCCGACTTCACACACGCCACCGGCGGCGATCGTGGTCGATGCGCGGCCATAGATGAACGTGCCGGCGCCGAGGTAAGGGTCAAAACCCTTGATTTCCACGCCGGGGAAATTGGTGAAGCCGCGAGTGGTCGGGCCAGTCGCCAGACCAGCCAGAGGGCCGGGGCCAAGCGTATCGACGTTGTAAAGATCGACAAGCCCGGCGGTGACTTCGAGGACAGTATATGCCATGTTCTGCGCTCCTTACGCGGTCAGCACGCCCTGCAGGAAACCCGCAGACATGGTGAGGTTGCCCGCCCAGCCGACCAGCTTGACAAGAGCATCCTGGTTGACGGGGTTGACTTCGCTGATCTCGGTGAAGTTCCGCTTCGAATGCGGCTGCAAGAACAGGTAGTCGGTGTTCAGGAAGTACATCGTGTTTGCGGGAGCGCCGCCGCCGAAACCGCCGTCCAGAATGACGGGGATGTTCGACATGAACATCAGCTCGCCGAAACCAGCCTGAGCGCTGTCCGCCGACGCGAAACGCTGCTGAGCCTGCAGCGCGCGAAGGTAGGTCAGATATAGGTTGTTATCGGCCACGATCACCTTCGGCTTGTCAGCCTGGCGAACGCAGCGGACGTAGGTCCGGTTCATGTAGTCCACGATGTTTGCGGACGAGATCGCCGCACCCCCATCGGTGACGCCCGAGAACTTCTGGTTGCGCCAGAAAGTGCCCAGCGTGGTCGAACGGTCGATACCACCAACGACACCAGTGGTCGGGGTGGACGAAACCAGCGCGGCCAGACCGTTTACGGCGCGACCGTTGTTGCCGGTGCCGTCGCCGTACAGATCGACGGCCAGCTTGTTCTTCAGCGAGCCATAGGCGTTGTTCACGCGCTCATCGATCAGGCTGATCACCTGTTCCTTGCCGCTGTTCATCAGCAGTTCGATTCCGCTGATCGTGATCGACGCGGCGTATTGCGCGATCGCAAATTCGGCGAGGGTCAGGGTGTCCTGCGGCGTGATGTTGATCGGATCGTAACCCGAATAGCTGTTCGCCGTGTTGTTCTGGGCGAAAATCACCGACTTGGCGATGGTACGACCACCGTCAATCGGCTTGATGTTGCCCGCCTTGCTCAGAAACTTGAGCAGGCCGTTGTTGTACGTGAAGTTGTCAGCGGCGGTCTTGGAACGGTTGCGCAGGGTGGCGCTGATCAGTTCCGACGCACCGGGAGTACCGAGTGCCATGGTGGATTATCCCGAATATCGGGCGATAATCGCGTCATATTCCAGCGACATCGCCTCAAGTGGATCAAGGGTGGCGATTCCCGGAGGCTTGGCATGGCCCGAAGCGCTGGGAGGTGACACGGCGGCATGTCGCGCTTTCGCGACAAGCGCATCCTGCTTGGCTTTCTCTTCGGCAAGCTTGGCTTGAGCTAGCGCCTCAGCCTGTTGCGCAATAGAGGTGGAGCGCAGTGCGTCATTTGCCGCTATAGCCATGTTGTACAGAGTTTGCAAGTCTGTACTGACGCCAGCACGGGCCAGACGTTCCATTTCCGGTGCAGCTTCTGCGAAATACGGCACGGACGCGGCGAATTGCTCAATCGTCTGTTCGATCTGACCGGTCTGCGCTTGTTGTTCCTGCGCCCGGTAATACGCAAGCTGGGCATCGCGCTGCTGGATGGCGAGTTGGGCGCGGGCGATTTCAGGCTGCGGACGCGAATAATAGGCGCGTTCGATGTCGATATCGTACATCGTCGCGATCTGGTTCAGCAACTGCGCCTTGGCGTCGGGATCGGCAGTCCGAAGCATCCGCGCCGTGTGCAGAAGGTTGCGAACGGCCACTTCAGGTTTGCCGCCACCGTCCGCATCAATGATGTCGCGATATTCTTGAACGGTCTGGTCAAAGCTGCGGCCAACCTGGCGTTCACGATCAACCCGCGTGACGATATCGTGCGTTTCCCGTTCGCGCTTTTCGATCGCCGCTCGCACCGGCTCAGATAGCTTGCCCCATTCCTCGCGGATTTCCTTGGGCAGGCGTTCGGGCGGTTGCGGAGCTTCGGGTTCTGGATCGGTTTTTTCGGCCTCAGGGGTTGCTTCAGGCTCTTTTGCCGGTTCCTCGGGGGCTTCCTCTGCTTTGGGCGCAAAACGTCCCTGTTCGTCCCGTGCGGGCTTTTCAGGTTCGGTTTCGGCAGATTCAACGACCGGCGTTTCCGCTTCCTCTTGCGCGCTCAGAATCTTGTCGAACGCTTCGCCAATATCAAAGCCCTTGGCCTCGCCATCGGACATTACAATTCCCCTCGGTTTTGCTTGGCTTCGATGATGTCGTAATCACGCGCGATCTCATGTTTCAGATCGGGCAATGGTTCGGGCTTGCGGTTCACAAGCGCATCGATCTCATTGCCGACTTCAAACACGTTGTGCTTGCGCATGTGTTCAATGTGCTGATGCCGGGACGTGACGTGTTCGCCATCGAGCGTCGATTTGTAGTCGTAAATCTCTGCGTTATGGATTGTCGCCGGCGCAGTGATCGCTTGAACCATTGGGGTTCCGCATTCACACGCAGGCCAATCCCCGTGATCCGCCAGCTTGCGGAACACTTCGCCGCGCTCGCCGCATGCCGGGCAACGGATGGCATAGATCGGCATCAGGCGCCGGCCCCGACTTCATGGGCCTCAGCGTCTGCATCTGCAGTCGCATCCGCCGCGATCCGCGCCACCTCGATTTTGCCCAGGTTCTGGATATGCGCGACCAAAACGGCGGTCTGTTGCTTGAACTGCTCTGCCTGCTGTTTCAGCGCCGCATCGATATGGGCTTGGATGGCCTGCTGCTGCATGGCCTGCTGATTGGCTTGCGCGTCCTGCACAGCATCTGCAGCCATGCCAGCGTGTTCGGTCGCGTGATCGTGCGCCATGTCCTTTGCACGCAGCGCCAGATCGCCTTGAAGCTTGGCCTGAGCAAGCTGCATGTCGCCCTGTTGCTTCGCCTGCTGAAGCTGAAGCTGGCCTTGGATTTTCATTGTTTCGGGGTCGGGCTGCGGCGGTTGCGATGCCTTGGCCAGCGCGGCTTTTTCCAGATCCTGCACAGCCGACGCAATCGCGCCTTCAAGGTCGCGGCTGATCGGGAATTGCCTGACCGCCCATTCGAGCATTTTGCCTGCCAACGGGAGCAATTCGGGCGTGGCTTGGACCGCATCCGTTGCGGATTTGAGATAGCCGCCCACAGCGGTCATGAACTGCACCGCCTGCTGCTGCTGGGCTTGCTGATCCGCGACAACCGAACTGTCGGTTTCGATGTCGATCAGGAAACGACGCTCAGGCTCGTTGCGGATGAATTGCAGCACTTCATCCCAGCACGGGCGATCGGCCATCTCGGCGACCATTTCGTCAGGGATCTGCGGCGGCTGCCCTTGCTGCGGTTGCTTGGCCGCTTCGACTGCCTGTTTCGCCTGAGCCAATTCCTGCTGGTTGGCGCAAAGCTTCATGCCCGACATCTGCACAATGTGCTGATCGGCAAACACCCGGCAGATGATTGACGCCATGATGTTCAGCGTGTTGACAATGCATCGGTCGATCTCGCGCTTCTTTTCGTCAAAGCGCATCGTGATGTAGTTGTTTTTGATGTTCTGCGCGGTCGCGGTCTCGCTGGCCTGCGTGTCGCCTCGGATCAGGTCGCTGATGCCGGTCAACTGGTAGCTGTCGTTTAGCGCTTTATCGCGTTCGCCGTGAAGGATCATCAGCGTCTCCGCGATTTCCTTCATCGGGACCATCGACACAACGCCGTCCAGACCACCCTTGCCAGCCAGAGCCGCCCAATTGGTCACGGGAACAAGCGTGTTATCGTTTTGCTGGAACAGCCTGGCCAATTCAGGCACGGACGCATCGTAGACCCCGACCACGCGCACAGCATCGGTCAGCGCATCAATGCGACGGGTCAGGCGTTGAATTTGCCTGATCTGCGTGCGGTATTGACGATAGTCTGAAACCGGAAACAAATCTTCGTTTGCCAGCGTGGCATAGATCGGGCGCGAACACGGAAAGAACTTGGGCAGGCCAAGCGGATCGTCGTCGATAACCTTGATTGGTTCAGGAACGCCCTTCGACACGAACACGATCTGCCGCTTGCGCGCGTCCCAGCATTCGTAAATGGTCGCCAGACCATCGGCAGGTTCGGTATCGTCGGGCCGCTGCTCGCTTTCGGTCGATCCCGTGTCGCTGCGAACCGTCTGAGCATCGAACGCCAGACGCGCGGCCCATTCCTTGCCAAAGCGCTTTTCGACTTCCTCACGGTCCAGACGAAGCCGACGCCAGACGCCGCGCACATCCTCCCAACGCCGCGCGTCTGTATGGCCGAAGTCCGACCAATGCACGTAGTCCGCAACGACTTCTTCGAAATCGAGCAATTCCTGAACGGGCGGCGGGTTGTTGCTTTCGTCCGCTGCCAGCGTGTCCAGCTCAGCCGGTGCAATCTGCTTGATGTGAGGCACATAGCGCACCCACGGCACACCCCGGCCGGTCAGGAGATAGTCATCACGCGCCGCTCGAATCGCCGAACCAAAGCCATGTTCGGACATCTGGTAAGCGAGGCACCGCTCGATGACTTCAGCCGCCGTTCTGGCAACGGGATTGTTGTCATCGTGGCGCATGATGACCACCGGCTTCGGGGTCTGCGCATACATCCCAGGTTTCAGGTTTTCGACGTTCGACCAGAAGATGTTATACCGCGCGTCCTTGTCGGATTGCTCTACATCCTCAGCCACACCGTTGCGCGACAGCGTATAACGCTCGATCGCGTGACGCGCCCACAGGTTCCACCGCGCACGCTTTTGGCGAACGTCGTAGGCTTGGATTTCCCGAAGCCAGAAGGATGCAACGTCAATAGTCACACGATCACCGATGCGCCAACGGTTGCGGTCACAGCCGGGGTCGTGCCGCCGATCGTGCTAATGACCCGCCAGGTCTTGGGCAGCGTGCTATTCGCCACCGTGTTGGCCGATGCAGTCAGGCCGGGATAAACTTCGATGACCGTGGTTGCGACCGACGTAAGCGCCGCCGATGCCAGAATGGTGTAGTACTTGCCCGAGGCGGTATCTTTGCCCTGCAACGTGACAGTCAGCGTCGGCGATGTGCCGGTGATCGCGGTGATGTCGATCACGATCTTGATGCCGCGCCCGTTGATGTTCGTCTGATCCGTCCCGTTCACGCCTGCCGATGCGGCGGTGTGGGTAATCAGCGCGCCAGTATCGACCGGGCCAAAGATCGGCAGACCGCTTTCGGTGGTGGGAGTGTTGGGGCTTGCCATGGTCTGACCTCAGTAGTTCGACGCAGACGCGCGTCGGCGGTTGTTGACGATCTCGTTGAAAGTGGCGTTCTCAATCCCGCGCGGAGGGCCTTTCCAGTCGCGGGTGGGCTGTTCTTCACGCCAGGCCACAGCGAGCATTCGGAATGCGTCGGCGGCATGGCTGGTCCAATCGTGGCGCGGGCTTTCGCGGAAGCACCGCTTGTCCTCGTCCCATTCCCGCTGATAGTGGCGCAGGCTTTCCAGCCCGATCTCGCACTTGGCTTCATCGAACCAGCATGTCGGAAGCACAGCGCGCGCCGCCTGAATGCCGTTCTGCACGCCGATGTCAGGAACGATCTCGCCCCGCACATTCAGCGACCAAAGCTGCTCAGCGATCGATCGGCCATTGCTGGCCAGGGTTTTCATCCGCGCGTCATGCGGCAGGTAGTGCTTGCCGTAGACGTAGGGCTTGGAATGAATGACCGTCGCCAGATCGGCCACGTCGGCGCCGCTGATCGCGTAGAAGTCCAGAACGTGGATTTCGGATTTGACGCGCTGGTAAAACCAAATGGCCGTATCGTCCCGCCGCCCCAAGTCCCAAGCCGTATGGACTTTGAACTCAGGCTGCCACGGCACATCGCAAATGCGGCCTTCGTTCAGCGCCTGAGCCAATTCCTTGCCGTAAAACGCGCCAGTGATCGCCGCGTCAAAGCTGCACTCGAACTCCTGCTCGTATTCGTTTTCACTCAGGAGCGAGCGCTGCATTTCCAGTTCGTGGTCTGGGAGAATGCCGGTTTCGGACGCTTTGAGGATCTGCAGGAACCAATCCGCCGGATTGTCGCGCGCCAGCTTGACCAACTGCCCCAGCAGGTTTTGCCAACCCCGCGGCGTGCCCGAACAATCGAGCCATCCCTGCCGATCTGCCAACGCGGGCAGTATGACAGTAGTCAGCACTGATTGCGCAACGCCCTGCGCCTCATCGATGCAAATGCCGTCGAAGTAGACCCCGCGCATCCGTTCGGCGTTCTCAGCGCCGTACAGGCGGATCACAGCGCCGTTATGCGGCAGCGTGATGGACAACTCGCTTTCGTTGACCTTGCCGCCCAGCGCGGTCAGGGGGGCCAGGTAGTGCTTGAGGTAAAGCCACGCAATGTCCTTGGCCTGCACGAAGAACGGCGCCAAGTATCCGAAACGCGGGCGCGGCTTCTCACAAAGGATCGCGTCCTTGATGATCCGATTGATACGGGCCACGGTCTTACCCGCACGGCGATGGGCCACAGTGACCGAAAAGCGCTTGCGGTTGTCGTGATACGGGCGGAACGCATCGCGCGGACTGTAGTCGATGACGAGCGCGGTCATGACTTCCACTCGATCGTCAGGGTCTTGGGCGCGTCATCCGCAGACTGAAGCGGAATGATCTTGCCGACCAGCGTCATGAACGCGACGGGGTTTTCGTCCGCCTGTTTGGTCAGGTATTTAACGCCGCCCGCATTATCGAGGGCCTCAAGGATCATTGATTTGAGTGTGGCCGTGGTTTTGTTGGGAACGCCTTTGGGCCGACCCTTGCCCGCGTTGGTCAAGTTCCGGTTCTGCACCCTTCCTGTATTTTGCTGAGGCGCGCCATTCGACATGGGCAAGCCATTTACAGCAAGTCAAAGCGCTCCGGCATATCGCATTAAATCGTCATGCAGAAATTCTTGGCAGCACGCGGAACACTGTGGAAATGTGCACATGCAGTTCGCGGGCGATGCGCGACTTGTTCACGCGGCCCTCGTTGCGCCGCATCTCGATTGCGCGATCAACAATGGCCTGAGCCTTGCGTGCGCTTCCTACCGGTCGTCCTCTGCTCATTGTGCGCCCTTTCATGGTTACTTCCACCCCATCCGAACGGGCCGGTTTGCGCCAGTTCGCTTCTGTGGTGTGTCTACAGTCCACTCGCGCGCGCGTATTCCTCCCCCAGTCTTCATTTTTCTCTCTTTCTCTCTTTTCTCTAAGATAAGAGTAGAAAGAGTAGACAGGGTGGAAATGTGGCGGATTTCTGCGGGTTTCGGTGTCTACCTTTGTGTCTACGCATGTCGTCTTGGCGAGCGTAGACATGTGGCACTTGCGTAGACCGCGCCGCCCGCGCGCAAAAAAAGAAGCGTAGACAAACGGACAAGCGTAGACACTTCCGTAGACAGAAGCGTAGACGGTCGGAATATGGTGGTTTTTCATCATGTTGACCTTCGCCAAACCCGCACGCTCTTGCGATTTGCGTCCTTGCCGATCTTGATGTCGAAACCGATCTTGGTCAGGCACTTCGCCACCCGCAGTTCGGCTTTCCGATCTTTGCGCTCGTGCGGAATGCCCAGCATTTCGAGCACGGCCGCGGTCGTCGCCGTCTCGTAGCCCACCAGCTTCTCGCTCAGGATTTCCTCCCAAACGTCGTATTCCTCGCGCTCAGCCACCTGCTCAGCGGCAAGGGCCTCCTCCTCTGCGCTCAACCACCATTGCTCGCCGGCCTCGAACGCCTGGCGCGCCTCTGCCCAAATCTGATCGCGCCGACTCTGGATCAGTTCGATGTTCGCCGAGGTGACCGCGACGGGCCAGTACCGCCGGTTGCCCGTGGCGTCGGTCAGATATCCGCTTTCGCCCGGGTTGATCGTGCCGAAAAAGATGCACTGCCGCGGGTGGGTAGAGGCCATCTTGGCATAGGGCAGCACGACGGTATCGGCGCGCATCGGCAGTCAGCCCTTGGCGCTCAGACCAGACCAGCTTGTCGAGCCACGCGGGTCCGCAATCCGGGTTCACGTCGATCACCAGCTGGTTGAACGCGCGCCGCACCGGGCTGCCCATGCGCGCGACCATTTCGAGGCTTTCGCGCAGCCAGGTTTCGCGGCGCTTTACGCGCTCGTGGTCGATCGGATCACCGCTTCCATGGGTTCGATCTCCGATCGGGCTGCGAAACGTGCCGACCGCATAGGCCGTCCAATAGGCGTTGGACAGCGACCGCGCCATGTCGAGCATGGCCTTGGCGTCGTTCCCTTCGCCCAGCAGGCCGGCGCGGTAGGCGCGACCGATCGCGTCGCACCCGTCTTGGCCATAGAGCGCCTGCATCGCCTGGGCGTGCTCGGTCCCGTGGTCGATCACCAGCACAAGCCGTTCCTTGCGCGTCTTGCGTTTGAGCCGTCCGTTTGGCTCGCGCGGCCCCTGCTTGTGCTTGCGTCCTGCTTTGCCCATGGGTCACCTCTTTCCACAACGCCGGCCGCGCGGGCCTCGATCAGTTTCCGTCCCAGCGCGCTCATGCGACGGCCAGAGCCCGGGCAGCGCGACACGGCCGCGGCACGAACAAACCCGAGCTCAAACGCGACAGCAGGCACCGGTTCTCCAGCGCCATCTTGGTCTGGTGCGGCAGCGCATTGATCTCGCCGATCGACATGCTTGGAACCGACTTGCACAGATCCTCGAACCGCGCGCGGCGTTCAGCCTCGCCCTTCGACCAGGCCACAGCCTTGACATGAACCGCGTCGTCAGCGCGGCGCCATTCGGCCAGGATTGCCTTGCACTCGGCGATCGAGGGAAACCACTGACAGCGTTCGAGGGCGGCGCGGGTCATGAAGCTGAGCGCGTCGGCGGGATAGTCGCTCAGCAGCCGGGCGTAGAGCTTGGCGCGCTGTTCTCCGGTCGTGTCGTCGTCGGCACGGCGCGGCAGGATCGAGAGGCTGCGCAAGCATGCCGCGAAATGCTCCGGAGTGGTCGACGGCAATGCCGGAACCGGCGCGGCGGCAATGCTGCTCACCAACGCAAGGGCGGTGTCGTCCAGTCGGTCAGGCAAAGAGCGAAGCATCACCAGCACGTCGCTGGGCGAGCCCGTTGTCAAGGCGGTCGAGGGCTCGGGTGAAGCCATCTCCCTCGTTCCGATTGCGGGCAGCAGGTCGCTGATTTGTCGTGCCTCGGTCATGTTTGGGTCTTTCGTCGTGCTTGCGGCGGCACCAGTTCCGCCATGTCGCTTGCCAATCGGCTTTTCGGCCCCTGTCGCCCGGGGCGGATGCGGCCCAATCCCTGAACCGCGCCAGTTCGCGCTCAAGATCGCCCGGGGCCCAGGTCGCGACATCGCTTGCCAGCGGTTCGGCAAACGGCTCGGGCTGCCAATCGTCGGGAAGCCGGGTCGCCTTACGCGCGCGGGGTGGTGTATCCGGGTGGGTATGGGG
>Ga0208745_1000081_pt1 | contig 38020 bp, 38 predicted proteins | sample CryBogCBH23Jun09_FD_184622 | JGI IMG/M metagenome (GOLD analysis project Ga0208745, IMG submission 184622) | Freshwater microbial communities from Crystal Bog, Wisconsin, USA - CBH23Jun09 (SPAdes) | ecosystem: Environmental > Aquatic > Freshwater > Lake | place: Crystal Bog, Wisconsin, USA... | reverse complement strand
AATTTGGATCAATCTCTTGCAAAAAACGAATCTTTACTGATTGACCATCATTTACTTTTAGCCAAGTACCCTTTTGACCTTCTTCGGAATACTCTGACTTTTCCATTTGTTGATTTAGTGCGTTTAATCCTCTTACTATTCCCATATTATTTCTCCTTAGTATATCGGACATTAACCTGTCCTGTGTACTTATTATATCATTTTTAGGTGTCTTTGTCTACTACAAATTTGCATATTCAAAGTGTGGAATTGCATTCTTCACACATTGTTTAATCTCTTCATCTGTAAGATCGCCAACATCTTTTGCTCCATGAGGGTATACAACATCATAGTTATATCTGGCCCACATGACATTCTTTCTATTTAGTTTATTAGCAATAGTGTTACCTAAAGCTTTACCAGCCCCGTCATTATCTGTCATGATAATAATGGTAGATGCATATTTATTTAATAACTGAACATTGGTATCTGAAATACTTCCACCTAAAGTTGCCACAGCATTTGGATAACCAGCCTGCCATAAACGAATAACATCAAGACTAGATTCAACAACGATAATAGTTCCACCTTCACGCTTTGCCCTATGGATATTAAACATAGTTTTATTGCGTGGAAGATTTGGACTATTCTTAAAAGCTTTGCCTTCAATTGATCTGCCAATAATACCAACAGGTATTCCGTCAGGTGAATGAAGTGGAACTGTAAACATCTTTTGTGTGCCCGACCAACCTATTCTAAAATGGTCTATGGCTTCATCAGTAATTTTACGGGAGTGTAAGTAATTCCTAAATGCAACTGATTCAGGTGCATCAGGATTATTCTTTGGATATCCATACAGACTGTCTAGAGTCAGTTGGGGGAATTCAATAAACTCTGGCTTTTCATCAAGTAAGTCTATTAACTCTTCTTGAAGTAAATCTGCAGATGATAGTTTATTCTGAGATATAAATCTCATAGCCTCAAAGTTATTTCTTTGAGTAAGTTTCATAACTAGGTCTAAGATAGTGCCAGACGAATTACAGTTTTGGTTATAGCATACATACAAGCCTTTTGAATAACTTGCTGCAAATGCTGGAGAGTCTGTATTATGATGAAATGGGCATAAACATAAAAAGTCTGTTCCTGTTTGGGAAACTATCTCAATTCCACAGGAACGCAAAATAGAGCGGAGATCCGCTTTAGTATATGCATCTGACATTTTTTATCCTTTAGGTATTAAACTCTGACCAGAGAAACCTTCATACTGTAACGCTTTGGCTTTGCCCAAATATATTCCGTACATAACCAAATTGAAAGTATAGTGATCCTTCTCTTCATTATATTTTACATTAAACTGAGGCTGCATGTCAAGGACAGGAACATAACCTTTGTCCCGCATTTGCTGGACTAAAAGCCTTTCATAGTTTTCCCTTGAGCTTTGGAATTTAGAGTCATCTTTAATGGTTCCGCTAATCCAAAAGTCATGTATCTTGCGTGGGTACATGATCACCAATCTTTCTTGATAATTATATCAAGTTGGGTGAACATTACATAAATATTAAGTTATTGGAATATCGTAAACTTCTTTGACAATACCCCGATTTAGATCCCAATCTAAATACATGCCAAACTCTGTACCATGACGATTCTTACGACTAACAATTTCCATGATATTTGAATCAGGATTTTTATGAACTGCAATAGCCATATCAGCATCATACTCAATTGCCTTTGACCAAGCAACTTGATTTAGCATTGGTGGAGAATCATGGTCTGCTGTTTCTTCTGCAGTTGCAGCAGTAATATCAATAACAGGAATATTATTTCTCATAGCAAGCATCTTAAACTCACGAGAGATATTCATGTTACGTTCTGTTGGAGCCTTTGAATTATTTGAATCTGCAAACAATTGATGATAGTCAAGAATAACAATATCAGGCTTATGTTGATCAATTTTTGCTTGAACTGTTGTAGGGGTAATCTGACCAGCACCTTCATTTGAAACAAGGATAAATCCGTTCTTATCCAAGAACTTCTTTGAACCCCAATCATCAAATTGTGCAATGTCAATACTACCTCTAGAGAAGTCTGAGGCCTTGAATAATCCCGACCCAAGCATTGTGTAGATACGATCTCTCATATTCTCAGGAGTCATCTCAAGGGAAATAATCATAGGCTTAAAACCCTGTTCCCAAGCTTTACAGGCTAGATAGGAAGAGAACCAGGTCTTACCCTTACCAGGCCAGCCAATCATCACGATAAGGTGTCCTGGAGCCATTCCAGTAGGGTATGCATAGTCAATAGCCTTGAACCCTGTCTTGATTCCTGGACTTCCACCCATAGCATCGGAACGGGTACGAACTGCCTCAAAATGCTTTTCTGCAGACTTATAATCAGTTAGATCAACATCTCGTACATTTGAAGTTAATCTACTTAGAGATGCTATCTCTTTTTGCATATCAGATATAACTCTAGCAGATGCTTCTGTTTTAAGGCTTGCTCCAGATGTCAACAAAAGATTTCTAATACGGCTTGCAAGATATTCATTTTTCAATTGATCAAGATAGTAAGCAGTCTCACCTTTTACCTTAACAGGCTCAAAATCTTTGAACCTTTCAGTAAGAACTGAAATATCTGGAACAGATTTAAACTTTAAGTAATAAGATTTCAATCCTTCCCACACATCTCTATGAGATGTAAAGATATCATCTACACCATCAGCAAGCACTGTGGCTATATCTTTATTATTACAAATTGATGTAATGACTGCTGACTCAGTGTTCATTATCTCTTTCTTCAACCATAATTTTTGTTTTAGACATTATAACTTGTCTACGGGTTTTGTCTTCTTCTGCTTGCTGTAAAGTTACATCTAATTTTTCAAAATTATAAAAGAACCAAGTCAATGGATGACCAGACTTATTCATCTTAAAATAATATTGCAACAAAATCTTAGCACGATCATATCCTACACTATCAATCACATCTTGCATAGCATATTTTTCACGATACTTATTTACAGTTGCAGGCTTCTTGTAAGTTTCTTTATACAAGGCACAATAAAGCCCAACTAAGCCGTAGGCTAGCTTTGCTTCATCTTTTGTCATTTCTTACCCTTTAATTCGCTCTCTACTTCATTGACTTTCTCAATTAACTTTGTCTCTACAAATTTATAAATTCTGTCTGTGGCTTCATTTGTAGACTCACCTGGACGTTTAAAATCTTCAACAGCAATTCCAATCTTGATGTTTTCATAGTTACCAAGATTGCGAGTAAATTGTAGATCTACCCTAATGCTACTCTGATTCGTCATGTACTTCTTCCCTATCTGTCATGGAAAAACCTGGCTTGAACTTCTTGATACTACCCTCTGATAGATTTTGATATAACATCATTAGGCGATCAGCTATGCCTATCATAGCATCAATGTCCTGCTTTTGTACAGCCATTTCCATTGTGAATTCCAACACACGAAGTGCTTCATTCAAAACGTGCCTTGCCTTCTTTTCTTTCTTTTGCTCTACCACTCAGGTTGTTTCCAAACTGGGACAAATTCCCCATCGTTGTTTTTAATGTATAAAATGTTTTCTTGTTTCATTATAGCTTCTATTTCTGCTCTAGAAGGCATATCAGCTGGTGTAATCCCGCCGTCCAACCTGGGTCTACCTTGATGCAATGTTTTAAAAAATGTATGCATTTCTCTGATATCATCTTCACTCCACATATATTTGCCTGGGGTTCTATTCCCATTAAGAGAATAAATCCTTTGAGGAAACTTTATGTTCCCCGCCCTCATATGCATAGTAATTGTATCATGATGTCTGCCAATTATTTTTTCAACTTCTTTTAATTGGTAGGCGTGTTGTTTATTTTTATTAACATCAGTTAAACTATAAGCAACACGCTTTCCCAATTCGTAATCCCAAGCAATAACAAGATCTTCTGCTCTGGAGCGACGAAGAAGTTTATGCAACTTCCCGTTTAAATAGAAGTACCGAAGCCGTGTTGCAGGATCTCTTCTTTTTTTGCTACCCATGATGCGAACCTATTATCCCTTTTGATCATCCATCTTTTCCCACACATGATACAGAACAATTCAACACGTAGGTTTTGGGAATAAACTCGGTCTACAAATACACGTCCTGTACATTTTTTACAACTCATCATTATTTTATTTTATATTCAGTCTACTTTGCTGCTGCTGCAAGTGCATTGCTTGCATCTTTAACTGCTGTGTTAGCAACAGATGTCAATGCAGTAGTTGTTGCTGCATCAAGATGCTCTTGTTTAGCAAGCTTTGATACTACACCCTTTGTGTTTACACGGGCAAGTACGGGGCCAATGACACCATAAAGTGCTGCAAATGCAACATGCTTCAAGTTGTGATTAGCTGCTCCACCACGCTGCCAAAGAATTACTGCAGCGGTAGCCGTCGCATAAACATAATGTTCAACGAGAGCCTTTTCTGATTGTGTGATACGCATTTTTTCTCCTTATATTTTATAAATTTATTCAGATTTTACATCTGGATATAAATCTTTATATTGATTTATTATTTCATATGCCCATTTTAATTTATCATACACCCTTTGACCAGGTGGTTGAAATGTAGACCACAGTTCTAAATTTTCTATTCTATTGTCAGATCTGTCACCATTTTTATGATGAACATTCTCATGATTCAAAAGAGATCTGCCAATATACTCACCCATAACATGCCTGTGCTCTGAGACCTTCCCATGTGAATCAGCATGAATTGATTTTGGATCATACCAAACAACATATCCTCTTCCATCTATTTTTTTATTTTTTGAATAGACCCCTTTTGTTTTTCCAACAACTGGATCTCCCCAAACCTTATATTTATTGTAATGATTTTTACAAAAACCATAACAAAACATTTTCTTTTCACAATTAACTACATCGCAATATTTATTTTTTAGCCTTGGCCTAAAGTTACTGTTTACGTCTAGGCCTTTTCTTAATCTTTGGTAATGTGCTGGACACATACCTTTTACAATTTTTACATTTTCTCTTTGACATATTTCACACTTCATAGTAAATATTTTACCATCTAATTACTATACTTCAAAAAGTTTTCCATCAACAAAACATGTATAGTCTGGGGAAACTTCCACAATCTGTACATGAGGATGTTGACCATTCTCAATATGTGCGATTGCGAAACCTTTTTGCCAGTTGTGATTCTGAGTATACTTCATACCATCACTCTTCTCATCACACATATGCCCAATTTCATATCCACGAATTGTACGACCACCAGTTTCTAGTGGCAACTCGTATGTTTGAAAATGGGAGGCAATTCTATGTGAATGTCCTCTAATTAAAGAAATCTGTAAATCATCAATATCTTTTCTAACTGCTCCTGTATCTGCAATTGAAAGTCCATGATGAACATGGATATCGCCAAAACGGTGTCTAGGCAATTCATTATAATAGATATAATCATACCCAAGATTGTCCAAGCCCCATAAAGATTCTGGTGTAATGTCTACGAGATACTCTGGCATTTTCTTGTCAAGATAATCAAACACTCTTATATCATGATTACCCAATGCAGAAAATAGCTGGGCATTAGGAAGCATCTCTCTAGTCTTAGCATAGAAATCTCTTGCACCCTTTGCTTCATGTCGCATCATAGGAACAATAAGATCTTTACTATCATTCTTGTGTAGTTGCAAAAACTCTGCAGATCTTCCTTCGGTATATTTGGAATAACAAGCTTGATCATCAGTATCCCCCAAATAATCCACTACATCTGGCTTAAACCATTTCATAACTTTAAACCATAGTTCAATAGCCTTGTCATCTTGATATGGAAATTGTTGGTCCGATGAAAGCATCCAGCGTAAGGTGTTACTCAATTATATTTCTCCAATATTCTCTTAGCAAATTCTATCAGATCTGAAACTCTTTGTCCAGATGGTTGCATCTTTACCCATAGCTCTAAATTTTGTATATCATTGTTTGTTTTATCCCCATCAATATGATGAACATTTTCAAACGATTCTAGTCTTCTACCTATGTGTTCTGCCATAATTCTCCTATGTTGTAAAACACGACCATCCTTATTTGCTTGAATATGATCTGGAAGATATTCACAGATATATCCGTTTGCATTCATCCAACAAGCGGTGTCTTTTATTAAAGGTTTCCCAGTAGAAAATCTTTGATAGTGTAAACTACACATCCCTTTTGCTTCTTGCAAATTATTGCAATTTTCTACATTACAATTACCTTTTTGTTTTGCCAGACTTAATCTATAATGTTTAGCACATTGACCTTTTCTGTATACACCGTCTCCACATTCATTACAAATAAATGCTTTTTTAGAAGACCTCATATCTTTTTTATCAATAGATCTTTTAACAAATCTACTTATAGTTGAAGATGATGCATATTCCCTATATTTTAAGTATATCTCTAATACGGGCAAATTGTCAAGGTAGTCTTTTAATATTTCCTGCCCAACTGTTTCATTGATTATTTTTTTATTGCCCATATATGGATTATATCACACGATCACACTTTATACATAATCTAAAACGATTATCCATATTTTGTCAAGAAGCGTGTGCTTTGTTATGCTCTAGACGTGAACATAAAAATAGATTAATTAATCTATTATCATCTTTATTTTCATTAATATGATGAATGGTTTCCCAGTCTTCAATAATTCTATTTAATTGTTTTTCTACTACTAGGCGGTGTTCATAATACCAGCCTTTAAAATTTTTAGGATGTTCTGGTACTTTTACCAATACATATCCTTCACGACTAACCTTCCTATCCCGCTTTGCCCAAGCTTTGATAGGATCGTACATTATGCTGTACCCACCGCAGTCCAATAAATATATTTTGCTGGAGCACTTGTTTTGAAAACCACTTGTGTTCCACCTTGTATTGAAATTAGCCAACATGACACTGCTGTTGAAGCACCTGCATATGCAACTCCAGTTATTGATGAAAGATGATTAATTTTTCCACCTATAGGAAATTTTACAGTAAAGCTTGTGCCAGTGGCAGCACCGCCATCAGGAGCTTGTGATCCACCAACAGATACCATAATGCCTGTTGTACTTGATGCAGTACCAGTTGAAGAAATTGTTCCAGTATTAGTGGAACTAAGCCCTAAACTTGTGTTGAGTGTGTTTATCTGACTCTGCTGTTGATTAAGTGCTGCAATAATTTGAGATATAATACTATAATCAATTACTGCATTATCTGTAGGTAATACTAGTCCGCCAGCCATTAGAGTTTATCTCCTTCTTCATGAATCAAGACTTCTTTCTGACTTGCCTTGACTATATCTGTATTAAGCCATTCTAGCACATCTGGATCAGTTACATGACGACGCTTTGAATCACTTACTAGGTATATTTTACCATCAGATATGTCTTTTATCAAAGTCCCGTCCCTAAAACCTAATGTACCAAACAGTTTAAATTCACTCAACTTATCATCTGTGGTAGAAATTACGGGGAGATTCCAAGAGAGCATAGCCCTCTCAGAGACAAATTTAAATTTTTTAAGCCCTTTAATATAAAAATAACCCTTTTCAGTATGAGCAATTAACCCACTAGGAACTAAAGGACTATATATTTTATTTTGTGGTTTTTGAAGTATTCTTTTTAGTAGTTTCATTAACCTTCTCTAATTCTCTAATTCTCGTGTGAAGTGCTTCTTTTTCATTTAAATAAATTTCTTCATTATCAGACTTTTGCTTAAGAGCTTGAGTATAATCTTCTATAACTTTATTCTTCTCTTTATCTTGCTCAGACAACTGAGTTATCTCTGCTCTTAAAACAGCAAATTGTGTTTCATAGTTTGATACTAACTCTCCAATACGTTGTTGTAGAGCAGTTATAATTAATTCAGCTTTATCCATTTTAGACTCTTTTCTTCTTTTTTCATTATATCATAGTTAGTTTTCTTTGTCTAGATGAAGTCTTGTTTTATGCAAATGTTCTGATTTAGGTTTATTCCCATCAGGATTAACCCCCCGCAAATACATCTTTCCAAAAACAGATTCACCCTTACTTTCTGTTTCATGTCTCCACGCAGCATGTTCTACAAAATGCTTATGCATTTCTTCATTTTCAGATAATTCATGATGAGTAATTTTAAATTTTTCTAATTCTGTTTTATGTATTGGAATAAAAAATATTACGGGATCTCCTTTTTTAAAAACAACAAGCTTGTTAGGTTCTGTAATCTTCCAATTTGAAGTTGGTGAACTAAACATCCAATCTGACTCAACAACTCCACTTAAAGGTGATGCCCCTGGTATTACAAGATTTGGTGCTCCCATTATCCATAAATTAAAATCAGGAGATGTTCTAGGTACGGCATTTAAATGAAAAGTGACTATTCCATTTCCAGTGCCGTTGTCCGCCATTCTAAATCCTTTTTGATCTCTACCGCAAATAATCGTTGTTGATTCTGAATTACCTTCACCGCCCCAAACAACTTCAACGTCTTGTTCTAACCTAACGCACCATCCGTGTCTATTTGCATAAGTCATTGGCAAGCAACGATAGGCATACCCCATACTGGTGTCATCCATCCATTTTCTTGTTACTGGTGCTTGCTCTATTTTTAAACGATTTTCTTCTGGTGCTAAATGATAAAAGTCTAAAAAATAATTATCTGTTTCTGTATTCATCTCTCCAACTTTCTATTAACTTACCAATATCATAACCTATCATTTTATACAAATCATCAAGAGAACGCTTGTCCCCCAGATAGCTCCCACCAATTCTTTTTTCTAAAATAGCATCAATAACTTTATCTGTTGAGTCTTTAATTTTATTAAACCATATGTCACTAAAATCTTTCCATATTCTATTTGGTCCATCTGGATTATTAAAATATTTTATACTCATATTTTCAGAAATATCTTGAGGATATAAATGCCTAATAGGTATATATTCTGGATAATATACATCCCAACCGCTAGTGAAAGCAACAAGGCTTGCATACAACTCTTCCCCCCAAAATTGGATCCATTCAGATTGAATAGTATTTAAAAAGTAATCAACATTACTAAAAATAAAATGACCGCACATACCCCAAGTTTTTACAGGGGCATTTTCAGATTTATCTTTCAAGCTTATATCTGGGACTAACTCATATGAACTAAAAAAAGCTTTTTTTGAAGGACTATTATTATAATCTATATAATAAAACTTTTTATTTAAATCAATTTCATCATATACTTCTTGATCAAAATCATCTATCCACCATCCAGGTATGTAGCAACTTAATATACATTTATCATTATTTGTTTGTTTATAAGAATTTATTAATTTTGAATCCCAGCCTTGCTCAAATCTAGTGTGAGAGTCTATTTGTAAAACATATTCGTGGGATGGCAATAACCATTGTAAAGCTTTATTTCTACATTTAGTAACACTAAAGAAGTCCCCAGCGGTTATCACTTCTGACTTTACCCTCCCATTATAATCATTAGAGATTATAAACTTATTTGCATCTGGATCTTCTTTTAATACAGATATAAAACATCCAACTATTAAATTTTCTGGATTATCAGCATTACAAAATGCTGAATCTATTGTAGATTGTAAAAAACTATCTCTATAGGATGCTATAGAAATATACATTTGTTTACCATTTACCCAATGGGCATTTTGCTTCCTGTAATTTTGTCTTCAAAGTCATAATGCAACCACATTGCTTACACTGTTTAGTTAAATTGATTAATTCTGGGCATACTTTACAGATTTCGTATCGTTTAGCAGAGTCTTCCTCTTCAGCCCAATCTGTATTAGGATTAATCAAATCCCAAGGTCTGGTGTCTCCCATTTTTTCTTTATATTTTTGCCAAGCACTTTTCTCTGTCATTTAATTTACCTTATCTAGTGGGTTATAAAACTTAGTTCCATCATAAACCCAGCCTCTTCTAACTTCTACGGAAAGATCAACTTCCATCATTATTGGATCATTTGTAAAATCTATTACATTATTGGTATTAATGGGAAAGCTGTCATCAAACTCAAGATATGCACAGACATCTTCTTCAACAACTAAAATTAATTTTTTCATAGCCATTTTAATTAGTCCACACTTTCCCATCTGGATCAATTAAATTTTGACCATCATATTTCCATCCAAAATTTGCGGGAGCTGAATGATCTATTTCAAACCATTTTGCACCTGAATCTAAACCCGCTAAAAATGGCTGATCTATTGGATCTTCATCATTAAAATTAAATGCAGCAATAACTACATTATCTTTATTTAAATAAACAATTTTTCTGATAGTCAACTTTTCTCCTTTTTTTTATTATATCATTAAGTAAAATCTTTAGTCAATTTTATTTTAACAAGCCTTACAAGCACCACTTACACACAAGCAGCCACAGGTAACACAACAACTTCCTCCCACACATACGTTTGGAATACAGTTACATCCTGGTGGTGGAGGAGGTGGGCTTGCAGGAGGTGGGCTTGCAGGAGGTGGGCTTGCAGGAGGTGGGCTTGCAGGAGGTGGGCTTGCAGGAGGTGGAGGTGGCGGTGGGCTGGATGCACCAGAAACAACTGATACAGGAGTTGCACTTTGTATAATTGCTCCTCCAGAATTTAAAGCATCTACATATATAGTATATGTTGTGCTAGGGGTTCCATTAGTCCAAGCTTGTGAAGTTACAGTTGTTCCTAATAGATGATAACTAGGGAGCAAGGAACCGCTTCCTGATCCCGCTGCAGTAACATTATATTTAGCTGTTCCAGCAGGCGGATTTGACCAAGATGCACTAAATGATCCTGCTGAAGAGCCTGTGGATGCAGTAATAGTCAATACTGAAGCTGATCCTGTAATTGAAGCTGATCCTCCATAAGAACCTGCTTTTGTTGTAGTGACAGTAACTGTTGCAGAACCAGATGTGGTCACAACATAATATCCATTTCCAGTAATGGTTGAGGGGCTAATACTTCCACTTCCAGCGGTTATTGACATTCCCCATGTATACGTTGCATCATAATTACTTAAATAAATAGTAAAACCAGTTGATGTACTTGATGTTATTGATAAAGCTGGAGTTAAAGCAGGATTTAAAGCTACTGGGATAGCACTTGCTGGACCCGTCCAAGATGTTTTATTTGTTGTAGTTCCATTTGTCTCAACTGCTCTCACCCAATAATAGTATGTTGTTCCTGTTGTTAGACCACCTGTGTTATTTTCTGATAAGCCTGTTATACCCGAAACTAACGGGGTAGAGGTAGATGTTGGTGGAGTTGTAGTTGTAGATCTATATACATCATAGGTAACAGTATATCCTGAGTCTGGAATAGATGCTGTCCATGTTACTGTTATTGATGTTGAGCTTGATGATGTAGCTGATATTGATGCTGGAGCTTGAAAACCAGATGAATAAAATTGATTCCAAGTTGACCCGTTACTTATATAACCAGCTTTTACTGTATTCCAACTAGTTCCATCACTAATCTGTATTTGACTTATTGCATTCCAAGCGGATCCATTAGAAATTTGTACTTGCATATTAATAAACCAAAACTATTAAGCCAGGATAAGTGGCTGGTGATCCAGACAAAGGATTTGAGCCAGAATAGGCTGCAATGTTCCTTATGCCATAAGCTGCTATAGAAGAAGAATTTGTTACTACAACTTGAGATGAAGATACCTGTATTGATCCTGTTCCTCCAGAAATAACAGAAGCTCCACTTAGGGTAGAGAATCCTCCAGAAGAGTTACCTATAAAGCCTCCTCCGTTACCGATAGTGACTGAATCTGTTCCAGAATTAATAACTACTCCTCCAGAACCATTCACTATATAAGAATATATTTGACCAGATAATACACCATTATAACTAAAATTTATTTGATTTGATGATGAATAATTTATTGCTAATCCTGAGCCAGTCCCTAGATAATTAGATGTGAATAAAGATCCATTAATTGTTCCACCATTAATAGAACCACCAACTACATTTAAAGAACCAGCGTTATACTGTAAATATGAAGTTCCATTTGAAATTAAAAGACTTGGCGTAGATCCAGCACTTAGATAGAAACCTGCTGATGTAGGTGTTGAGGCATTTGCTAAACCACTTGTAATGACTGGAGAAGTTATACTTGCCCCAGCAACAATTGTATTTGCTGTAACACTTCCTGAAACTGTTGCATTAGTTGCTACTAATGTTCCGTCTGCTTGTACATAGAAATTAGGGGATACTTTTGATACTCCCGCCCAAAACACTTTATCTGTAGATGATCCTGTGATCGGTGCTGACATACCTGCAGTATAAGTGCTATAACCAGATGCTGTAATTTGAGATAAAGTTGAATCTAAAGTCAAAGTACCGCTTGTGCTTGTTTTTGTTATTGAAGATGGACCAACATTCCATCCACCTATTAAAGCTGATTGTGTAACGAGTAATCCAGTATTTCCATCAATAGTTGTTACGCCTTGTGTTGTAGGACTATTAAATATTAATCCAGATTTATTAATTATAAATGATTGAACACCGCTTGATATAGCTGAACCTGTTGCTGTTGTTACCGCTGTAGTGTTTAAATTACTTAAAACTGTAAATGATGTTCCTGCTACTACTGAAGAAATTGTCCATATTCCAGAATATTGATATGGTGCAACTCCAGATATTGAAATAACATCTCCAGCAACAAATGTATGCCCTGATGCTGCATATAACGCACCTGTTGTAGCATTTGGCGTAACCGCAGTAATATTTGCTGTCTTAATTGTATTAGAGTATAAAGATCCACCTAAAGTTAGATTTCCAGTAATTGATCCAGTTTGTGCTGTAATTTGCCCAGTTACATTTACTCCTGTTGCTGTTAGGATTCCTGTTCCTGTTACATTAAACACTCCTCCTGCAGACAATAGGATAGGAACTACTGTTCCTCCAGTTCCTGTTCCTGCTGTAAACACACCACTTATAGTAAATGTTGTTGGACTTGGCACAGAAGTAATTGCTATATTATTAAAATTATATGAAGTAGTTGCAAATCCAGCTATATTTATATATTGTCCAGGAACTAAGTTATGAGCAGCAGAAGTAGTATATGTAGCAGATATAGTTGTTGAACTTACTGTTACCCCAGTTATCTGACCGCTTCCAATAATAGAAATGTTTCTTGCTTGTACATTTCCTGTTGGAGTTACGCTAAAATTAGCATTATTTGTTGAGTTACCAGATGAAGGTGATCCCGCCCAAATTGAATAGTTTCCAGTAGCAGATAATCCAACATAGTTGGCTGATGCACCTAAAGTATTTTGAATATGAGTTGAATCAATAACCCAGTCAGCAATATTTGCATTAACAGTTTTGAATGTATAACCACCACTACTAGTGTTAGCGATAAGTGATGTTGTAGCGATTGCTCCCGTATTATCAAATGCAAAGATACCCGCAGAGAGTGAAGTATTATTAGTATTTGCTGATGATGCCATGAATACTCTTGCACCATTATTAGCAACAATTGTATTTGCTGTAACAGTTCCTGAACCAGTCTGAGTTCCAGAAATTGTAAAGGTTGTAGTTCCAGTAACTGTAATTGCTGATGATGTTACATTATATCCATTTACAGTAGTACCGCCTACAACTACTCCTGATACTGTTACCACATCTGTACTTGACAAACCATGAGCAGTAGATGTAGTATATGTCATCAATGTTCCAGAACCAGAAACTGTAGAGATTGTTGCAGATTTTAATGCTGCTCCAACATAAACTGATCCAGCGGTACCGCCAATATTTACTGCATTTGTAAAGTTTGAAATACTTGAAGAGTTATTAGGAGTAACAGTTGAGATATTAGATATATTTGAAGAAAAACCAAAATCATCATAATATCTAACAAGCACATAAAAGGGATCATAAAGGTTATTTGTTATATTTGCTGGACTTGTTCCAGAATGGACCAAAGCATTTGCTCTATAGGTTCCAGAGCCAGTGGATGTCAGACTATTATTTAATGTTAATGTAAAATTAGGTGCAGCATATGAGACTGCCGTAATATATGTATTTGCAGGAACATTTGCTCCAAAAATTTGATACCCTGTTGGAAATGCACCGTTTACATCACCTGCTGTAGTTATCACATTACCATCATCATCTATAACGTTAGATAACACTAATTGATTTGTGCTATTAGAGACAAATGTTCCAGTAAGATAATCTATTGCAACTGTTATTGTTCCCCATGATGTGTGCTTTTGATATACTTCACCATATGTTGCGTTTGTTGCAGAAAAGTCATATGTAGCAGTATATCCGTCAGCAACTGCATATGTTGATAAAATTGGAGTAGTACTTGTTACTGTTGCCGTTCTTGAAAATGATGTTATGCTTGCACCCGTATTATTTGCACCATTTGATCCTGTAGTAATAAACAAGCCAGAGAACGTGTAGTAATATGCTCCAAACTGATTATACATATCTCTTTTAAAAATTGTAAATGTTTGACTTACGTTTGATGTTCCGTCTGGAGTTAAATAGAAATAACCATTATGTGTTCCAGATGTAAGTTTTGCAATATATGTTACGTTAGCATACTGAACAACTGCACCAGCATATGATGTAGGTGTGCCAGAAGCACTTTGCGAAGTAAGTTGAAATGTATATGTGGTTACACCAGAAACAATACCAGATGTATTAAACCCAGTACCGCCAGTAATTCCAGATATTGCTACCTGATCACCATTAACAAATCCATGAGCAGTAGTTCCTGTTGTGTATGTTATGGTAGATGTTCCAGATGCTGCTGTAATAGATTTATTATATGCTGTTATAGTTATGGAGACATCTTCTCCAGTTCCAGAGCTTGTGAACCCCGCAGAATTTACAGTGACTGGCAAAGGAGCTGCTGTACTGATAGTTGTAGGTGATACAGGTTGAATAGAAGATCCATAAACATACCAAGTTGTAGATACTCCTAATACGTCAACAAATCTAGCTTCTACCCATCTTGCACTTAAACTAGATGTGATTATTGTAGCAGGATTAAGTTTTCCAGTATATACGGTATTAAACGGACCAGATGATGATGAGGTTGATTCTGCAATTTCAATATAAGAAAAAGAAGGATCTGTCGGTGATGTATAAGATACAGTATATCCATTATTAACTGGAGTAATAGTTAGTGATGTTGGAGCAGTTAAAGGAGACACATAATTATATCCTGCAGATATTGTTACGCCAGTTGTTATATTTCCAAATGAATCTTCAACTTGAACTTTTATGCTACTGAATTGAGTTACTGGAACTCCAAACAAAGATTGATTTAATGATAATGTTAATGCATATAGTTGTGATGTTGAAGTTTTATTTACAGGAACTTTTATTGTTTTAGCTGGACCTGACGTTGGAGTTAATGTAATTAAAAAGTCTTGAGCATATTGATTTGATGAAACTCCCGCTACAACTCCTGCAATATCAAATGAAAATGATACTGTCATTGTTGTAGTACCGCTCCAGCCAGCTGTTAATCCAGTAACTTCGGCTGGTTTTAATATTGAACCACCCTGCAATGCACCTGCAATATTGTTTCCTGTTGCAGACCAAGTGCCGTCATCATACCAATAGTTATATGAATTTATGTATATACCATTTTTAGTTCCAGTGGGATCAACACCTGGACCTATCTTAATTGCACCTGCTGTTAAATTACCTGCAAAATATGCTTTACCAGTTTTAGCATTTAAGAAAAATTCTTGAACTCCACCGTTATATGCACCTACACCTGTTTGGTTTAATACTACACCTGTACCTGCAGGGTTAGTTAAAGTTAAATCAGTTTGACCAACATTTAATGGAAATGTTCCAGCATATAATGAACCTCCAGATAATTGTATATCTGTTCCATAATTTGGTGTTTGAAAATTTGAACCACTTGCAGATAATGAAGGGGTTGTAATTGTTAATGCAGGAGAATAGTTTGAAACATGTGGGGTTCCCGCTGCATCAGTATATGTTGCAAAAACTTGTATAGAATAACTTTGATTTGGTGTTAAGCCCAAAACGTCTAAACTATTGGTAGCCATTTTACACCTACAACATCTCTACATAATACTCTACATCCAAAGCTACGTTTGGATTTTTTGGAATTGGACTTGCCAATACTGATTTGCTAACAAGTGATTCTTCCAATGAAATTTCATTAGCACTTGAAACCTTTATAGCATCAATTGTAGCATATGTTCCTGAAGTAGTAGCAATACTTACTGAAGTAACATTATTAAAATTAATAATTGAGTTTGTGCTGCTAACTGATTGGTCAAAGTTTGATGATAAGACTGAATATCCTGCAACTGAAGTAGTTGTAAACGGAATAGTTTGAGATATGCCAGATGCGTCTGTTATTGTTACATTAATTGTTCCCGCCGTTGTATTAAAAGCAAGAATCTGCAAAGAATCATTTGATGTGTAGTGTGAAAAGCCTATTGATAAGTTAGAATTAGTATAAGTACTGTTTGGCAATAAGCTTACAGAATTAGCACCAATTCTTGGGGAGCTATATCCTTGTGCTACATAAGAATTAAAAATAACTGTTCCAGTGGAAGTCCAATTAATCAAATCAGAAAAGTCTGTTAGAACAATATTATTTCTTGTTGAAGTTGAAAATAAAGAATTTTTTGTTGCATAAAGACCTATTTCATATATATTAGCATACAAATCAATTGGCAATGTTGCTCTTACAAGGATAAGGTCTGGATTGTTTGCTAATGTATTAGCAGAAACAAAAGTTTTTAAAGTTACAGGATATCTTGATGTTTCAAAGTTAAGTTGTGTGTCTGTTAAACTTGGTGCTGGTGATGGCATTGCTCCTATAGCCATATCTGCAGCCCAATCTTGTCTTGCTCCCGACAAAAATTGCAAAATCATTTTACGACCATTGGATGTAATAAGATTAGAAGATCTACCAATTTCTACACCATTTTGTTTAAAAACATAAGTTCCTTTAAAATCACATAGCATAAGTCACCGCCGATGAAGATCCTACTGAACCATAGTTTACTTGAACAGAAAGTGTATGTCCCCCTGAAAATACTGCAGGAGATATAGGAGCTACTGAAAATGAATATATCCCAGAAACCAAAGATCCTATTGCTTGAGAAATTGTTGATGGTCCTCCAGCAGATGGAACAACAAAAGATGTGGAACCAGAAGTGGGGCTTGCATATGGAACTCCATTTCCACTTACAGTAACTGTATAACTGACCGCATTTGGTACTGCCCCAAAACTTATTGATATAAGGGTTGGAGTATTAGATACAGTTGTTATAGTACCTACTGGATTAAGAACAGTTGAACCTGGTGCAGCTGAACCAGATACTCCTCCAGAGCCAGATATTGGGGAAGGTGTTGGTCCTGTTCCAGTGGTGTTTGGAGCAGTTCCTGCTACTGGGGTATAGTGTACATGATAAGTGTATGATCCGTCAAGAGGATCATTTGCAGATGTATCAAATGATATTACAATATTTTGAAATATTCCAGTATCTGTGGATACATAACTTATGTCAGAAGTATTCCATACAGGTATACCTGGAGCACTAATAGTTTGATCTATTGTTCCATAAAGATCTATAGCTTCATTGTCATTAAGGAGTACAGACACACCATCAGAAGACGTTGAAATATATTCTTGTCTTAGCCATAGGGCGTAATCCTGTTCAGATAAAACAATTATTTGACCTGGATGACTCTTTAAATAAGCTGGGTTATTTCTTTTATCTGTGGAAGAGATATAAATAGGCTGTTTGTTTTTAGTGGCAAGAGAAAGAGAACCATTAAATGGAGCTTTTGTGCTTCTTGTCTGTACTGTCATTGTTTATACCTCCCCCTAATTATATCATTTTTTAAGCAGTTATGGTAGTTGTAGCGGTTCCAATGACTACAGCGGATGAATTAAGTGCTGATACTGTAATCGTATAAGTTCCACCTGAAATTCCATGTGAATAATTTTCTGAAGTAGTAGTAAGAGGAACTAACGTAAGGCTATAATAGGGGGTAAGCAAACCACTGTTTGGACCAGAGACCAATACATTATAAGAAACTGTGCCTGTTGGTGGATTAGCCCAAACAGCGTTGAATGATCCAGAACCAGCCTGAGTTGCACTAACATTAAATGTTCCTGATGAAGTTGCTGCTTGTGTAGTTGTAGAACTTGTAAATACAGGACCAGTACCAGATAAATTTATTCCTTGTACAGAAACAGAATACTGTGTATTTGGAGCCAAACCTGTGAGTACTGCACTTGTATTTGTAGTGGTTCTCGGATAACCTGAAACTGAATTTCCATTGCTACTAATATTTACACTGTAATTAGTAGCATTAGATGATGCCCAAGTTACTGTAAATCCCGCACTTACTGTATTACTTGTTGGACTAGAATAAGTTATTGTAGGAATACCTGGCAATGGGATAGTTGATGATGCACCTGCAATTACATTATTTACTACAAAACCGCCTGGAACAGTAGGAACTTGATTTATGTCGTATGGAGTTACATTTACAGAGTAAGAACCACTTGGTGTAGCATTTGTAAATGTTTGAGATGATGTTGATGAATTTACATACTGAAGAGTACTTGGTAAGATGCCAGCAGTTCTTGGAGTTACATTTATAGCATACTGGTATGTATTAGATGGTGCATTTGCCCAAGATATAGTAAATGATCCAGGTGTGCTTCCCGTTGTTCCAGTTGCTGTGAATGCACTAGTCGCTCCAAATGCATTGGCATACCCTGTTGCTGTTCCAAGGATTCCTAATGAACCTATCGCAGTAACAGATATATTATACAAAGCTCCTGGAATTCCTCCAGTGTAGGATTCTGATGTTGTTGTAAGTGGTACACCTGTTAACCCATAACTTGGAGATAAGCTTCCAGATCCTGGTCCATTAACTGTTACGTTATATGAAATTGTACCTACTGGTGGATTAGACCATGCAAAGCTAAATGTGCCTGCAGTTGCTCCTGTTGTTCCCACAACTGAAAATACTGGAGCTGGTGTTGGAGAAGGTATTGTGCCACCTGTACCGCCAGTACTTCCGCCAGGTAGGACTGAACCGCCCAAAGCTCCAGAAGCACTGTATTTGTTTGGCAATACAACTTTTGCATCACCAATATTATTTAAAGTAAGAATAGTTGACAAACCAGTATCAAACGATTGTTGAACTCCCTGAACAACATATTTTTGATTTACTATATTTCTGAGTTTGTAGTTTACTACAACAATATCGCCAATTTCAAAAAGTGGATTACCATATACTGATACAGTTATATTTCTTGAAAAGCTTTCAAGTGCTCTTGATATAGTTCTTAATACAGAAATTGCAGTATCTTTATCTTGAATCCAGCTACTTGTGATATCAACAGTTTCATTAATATTTGCTACATCAAAAACCTGTTCTGCAATTACATCATCACCTAGTGTTATAAGTGAATCTGTAATTAAGCTGAAGTCTATATTTATTTTATTAATTGTATCTGGAGATTTTCTTAACCATACCATTGATGGTGAAGCATTCACTATTGCAAATCTGCTCTTAAATCCAGAGTGATATATAGGTGAATATGCTAAAGAGTTCTCATCAACATCTATAGAAGGCAGGGGAATTCCTGATGTTGGAGCAGCACCATTAGTGTAGTAATACCATTTATAAGGTATTTTTAAAGGATAGGCATCAAATGATGGTGCCTGAGTGTCTTTTATATCATAATAATTGATTCCAGATACCGCTGGTGTTGATTGTGCCATCCAACTAATTTCAAATATCTTTTTATTACTTGCCAACTTTTCAGCAAACCAAGGTAGGTGATAGTGATATAAAGCACCTTCATCAAGCAATGCTGTTTGTGTTGCATAAAGTTCGCCAAACTGAATGGTTACAGGAACAGTATTTAATCCACCTACACACATTCCAAACCCGCCTGAAGTATCAATACTAGAAGCAGTTAAACCAGAAAGAGTTGATAAAGGTACTTGAGTTTTATTTATAAAAACCTCAAAAGCATTATTTGGATTTCCACTACCTTTAACAAATTTCAAATTAATGTATTTTGCATAATCTTCAAATGGAGATGCCTTTGGATATTTTATTTGATCATTAATAATATTTGTTACATCTATATAAGGAACTGATAAAAAGCTTTTACCATTTACTCCTACTCCCAGCTGATACTGACGAACACCATTTATAATATTTTCTTGTATAAAAACAGTAAGACTTGTTGACTGGGTTGAATCAAACATTACAAGTCCATAAGCTGTACCAGAAGGATTACTTGTATTTGAGTTTATACCCGCCACAATTTTTGTAGAAAATGTATTATACACACTTGAGCTGACACCTGGATCATTTGCAGATAAATAAGCAAAAGCCCCTACTTTTTGAGTTATAGCAATATTTCCATTTATAATAGATGGAGTTAATGACCCTGTATTAAACTTTGTTTGTATATCTGCTAGGCTAGCCATAACAATATGATCTGAGACTGGAGTATTAAACTGACCTCTTTTTACATTTGTTATTCTTCCTGTTGCAGCAGCAGTATATGGATTATTTCCAAACAAATTATTTATCTCTGCTTGCTGTGCTGCAAAATCTGCTGAGTTCAATATTGATCTATTATAAATAGAATTATCAGCACCTGTCCCAGTGAATGCCCACTCTTTATATTGAAAACTTACAATTTCATTTTCAATAATTCCATAACCGTCATGGTCTATGCTATATGATCTAAAGTTAATATCTTGTGTTGATGCTGCGGTTGCTTCATAAGAAGGCACAGTAAAGTATGTATCTGACTGTTTCATTGTTGATGCTAATGTATTATATGTCGCAGCATCATCAATAGTTGAATCCCAGATAGCATTTGTGGAATCCATAAATGTTGGTGCAAAATCTACATAAAGATTTGAGCTATTGGCTAGTCTAGGGTCGGAAGAAATAGTCTTTTCAATTTGTGGGGTCTTATATGTTAAGGTTGCTTTTCCAACTTTGGTTTTTGTTGTTTCTGTAAAAGTATCAATAACTATATTAGGATCAATAGTTAGACTATTAGCATAACCATCATTAATATTAGTACCGCTTATTCCTGTTACAGAAACCCCGCCTGTTGTATCATGCAGTTGCATATTAATAGGATTGCTTGGATCAAAGATTCCATCAATATTTATAAACTTTAAAACTCCATAAGAGTCAACATATGCTGCAATTTGATATGCTTCAAGTATTTCTCTTAATACGTCAAAAACTTTTTGTTGAGATCCATCTACATAAAAATATCTTATTCTTATAGGAGTCTGAGATGTAGTTTGTATTCCAGAAGTATCTGTATGTTTTGAAGAAGTTATCTTTTTAAGACTATCATAGTCATAGTCTGTAAATCCTGCAAAATCTAAAATATTACTTATTAATCTAAATCCATCTTCAGACTGTGAAACATAATCTGTTGGTTGCACTAACTGTAAATATTTGGTTATATCATAAGCGGTAACAACAGTTTGTTCAACATCGCTTATATCCCATGTATCAACATAGAATACTCCGCCTGGGATAACTTTATCTGAGCTGGAAGATCCTGTAACTGAATCTAGGATTCTATATCCGACATAACATTTCACATAGTTTTTAAACAAACCCTTTAATACTGAATTTGTTGAATTGTTTGAAAATAAACTTACAATGGTATTGCTTACATTCAAAGGTATGCTACTTAATGTTATTGTAGCCATATTAGAAGATATTTGAGATATTGGCAATGGGTTTTGTTGATTATCTAATTCCGCATCTGTTTGAACAGACATTGTGTAATAAGATACATCAACTTCAAGTCTAGGGGATATCTCAACAATTTGCATTCTTTGAAATTCTGATGTCTTATCAACCTTAGAACCTGTGCCTGTCAAATTTTCATCTACAGAAGTATAAGATGAATAGGCACTATTTACTGTTGAAGAATTTTGTGTAACTTGTATAGAGTTTATTTGAACTGTTGCATTTACAGTTCCGCCCTTAGCTCCTCCAAATTTTATATTTCCCTGATAATCAAAAGATGGAGTTCCTGGCACAGAAGTGGTATCTGCTGTTCCAGTCCAAGGACCGCTAGGATTGGTTCCTGTCAACCATCCACCAGCTGAGTTGTAGTACAAGATGCATGTTCCTGAACTATCTATATCTGAATTTATTAAAGTAGTGCTATAAGAGTATACTGTTGTATTACTACCAGAAGCAGTATTTGTGAAACCGCCCAAAGTAACTGTAAATGATGATGGTACAGAATACACAGTGTTAAATTTAATTACAATTTTGTTTACATTCAAAAGCTGATCGTACACAGCAGAAATTGTTGGTATTGATGAATCTGCAACAAAATATTTATATTGTGACCATTCTGATAATGATCCATTTTTATAAATAGGATTAAAGTTTGGAGCATTGGTTCCAAGAAGGGTAGGGTGGTAAACAACAGGACTTACTGGCATAGTTTGTGAATTCCACTTATAATTACTTACTTGAGATCCCGTAGAAATACTTAAATCTGTATTAATTTTTCTAAAATTTGAAGGCAATTGACATAAAGAATTACCTGAAGGAACAAAACTTTCTCCTGGTCTAAATGCATTAAATGGTGCAGCTGTACTCCACAGGTTGCCATATTTATACTCAAAATCACTTGTTAGATGAACTTCAAGTTGATCAATTAAAACTCCATATGTTGTAGCTCCATCTAATGAATTATGATGCAATGAAATAGTTGGTGAAGAATACGCTGTGCCTAATGGTTGGGAGCTTAAGTAAATTTCAAACTTTGTCCACTGGATACTATCTATTATTTGAGAAGATGAGTGTGCTCTATGAGAATCAATGTATGCCAAAGCTGATAGATTGACTTGTGCATCTCTATCTACTTTTGCAAAGAATGTTACTTTATAAGCATTAGTGGTAGATGATATTTCACTTAAAGTAATTGATGCATCACCAAATCCCGCAAAACTTGAATTATTAGTTGTGTTTATAGATATACAAGATCTGGTCGTTTGACCCGTATCATTTAGAAATACTGTAGTAGATCTTCCGCTTGGAACAGTAGTTATTGTATTGTTTGTACTTGACCAACTATCTGATATAGAAATTTTTGTAGGTGATCCATTTGTTGTCAAATATGGAGCATAAAATAAATTATAGTTCCACTCAAAAGCAACTTGAGGGGATATATAGTGTGATTTACCTGAAGCAAAGTATTGCTGTATTGTGGATGAACCTAGCATCAGATCTCCGTAAATTCTATATTGATATTAACGAAATCATATTTAATGTTACGTTTAGAAACCTCATAATCAAAATTAGTTATAAAACCATAATAAGTCATATTTCCTGATTGATTTGCAGAAAATGATGGCACATATGTATCTGTATTTGTATATACATATGGACTTGCAACAACTTCTGTAGGAGTAAATCCAGATGTTGTAGATATACTTTGTGTATTTACTGAAGCAACGGTTAATCTAACATAGATAGGTACGAATGCATTAGCTTCATAAAAGGACTTCAACCAAGCCCCGCCTTTATTACCATCAGAAGTATTGGCGGTACTACTCCAAGTATTCTGCCATGAGGCGGTAATCTTATATTTTCTAGCAACAACGTATCTTCTTAATGTTCCATCAGCCATACGACTAGTTTTTTCAATAACTTCATAAGCAATCTTTATTGGTTGACGGTTATCATCTGTAATATAATACCAAGTAGTATTATCTAGGGATACTTCAAAGCCAGCATTAATTAAACTTGACATTATTGACCCACCCTAGTCTTTCTTCCACTCATAGCCATTCTTTGTTCTGCTTGCTTAAGAGTATCCATAACTACCTTTGCGATTTCATTTGCATTACTGCCTGGAGCAGTCACATTTATATTATATACTATATTGCCATTATTTGCAGATATTGGTGCATTTACAAATCCACCAGATGCAAAAGCTGGATGGGAAAGAGACATTAGTCCTGATACTGCAGAAGGAACATATCCTCCAACTGCAAAGTGTCTTGCTTGTCTATTCATATGTTGTTTATGAAAGGTAATAGATGAGTTAGTTCTAGCTACTCCGCCCTTAGCCAATCTCACAGCATTAAGAGCATCAAATGTTCCTTTGCCGTAATGTGCAACTGAACTTGCTTTAATTACATATTCACCATTTGAAAGCATTGCTGGGATTGAATCAGATGTTGCAGTTCCTGGGCCTGTAATATGTCCACCAGTATCAAAGTGACGGGCTTGACGATTCATATGTTGTTTATGATAAGTTATTGAAGAATTAGTTCTAGCCACTCCGCCTTTGGCAAACTTTAAAGTACCTGAGTTATCATCACTTTGTCCAACTGTGCCCCAAGGTAGCTTAACATATTCTCCATCAGAAACTTTTGGAACTGACATCTCTTGCAAAACTTGCCATAAAGAATTTGGTTCTTTTTTCATAGAATTAATATATGAATTTTCAAAAGATTTCGTAATATCTTTTTCATTATATCCATCTTTATTTTTCATATAATTTTTTGTTGCTGCTTCAAACATTGTTTGATTTATTATTAATGGATTTTTAATTCCATGAATTTGGCTTCCAGATGCTGCAACAGCTCCAGAGCCTAGCCAAGTTGCGTCACCGTTATGCTTAACTCTATAGCTTTGACCTAAATAACTAAATGTCTGACCAGATTTTAGATTATCTGCCTTAACAATTGCTCGTAAACCTTGTGCTGTTAAAACTTTTTCCATTTTTGGTGTACCATCAGGGCTTGTTTCTAGCTGGCCTGTAGCATCAACACCTTGTTTTGAACGAGTCCATTGTCCTGTATATCCACCGTTATTTTGTCCTTTTGCAGTTCCAAACTTTGAAGTTAAATCTGGAGCATTATTGGTTTTATCTGTGGCAATATCTCCACCCTTTGCACCACCTGCTACTGCAGATGCAACTTGATTAGCTCCCGCCGTAACTGCAGCAGTTGTAGCATTTGTTGCAGCAATTTGTGCTGTAGAATTTGCAGTTGCATTATCTAAAAGTAATCTATTTGCATCAGAAGCTTGTTGTGCAGAATCAACCTTATTCTGTAAATTATAATCACTGGTTGTACCTAACAATTGTTGTTGCAATAGTTGTGCTTTAAGGTTATCTCCTGTTGATTGTGCCATTATAATTTGATTTTTTAAATCTTCTTTTGTTGTTGCATAAGATGTTGCTTGATTTTGTTGTCTTTGTAAATCTTGTAAAGATTTTAGTTTAGCATCAAGCTTTTTTTGCTCTTGAGTTAAAGCTTCAGTATTAGACTGAATTGCAGCTGTTGAAGCATTTGTTGAAGAAGTAGCACCTGATGTTTCATCTGAGACTTTTTTCTGCCAGGCTGCCTCTTGCTCAAGAATCTTTTTAGAAGATAATATAGATTCTGCATTTCCTGGTGTTACACTAACATATCCTGGCTTTGCTTTATTAGTTGTATTTACATTAATTCCATGTGTAGCTGCATACTCAATTGCTGCAAGATCTGAAGGACTCCAGCCTGCTCCTTGCAATCCTTTAATAGCTGATGCTCCTGCAGTATTACCTATTGAATTAAGATATGAAACTAAACCAGAGACTACTCCTTCTGCCCCTGTAGCAGATGCTGCTATTGCATCAAGAACAGATTTAAAATTTGTCCATCCTGTTGTATTAATATTAGTTCCAATTATTTGACCAAGCAAACTGTTTAATTTAGTAGCATCTCCATATACAGAAGTTATAGATTGACCAATCGCTTTAATTTGATTTGCTGGAGCATTAGCTGAAGCAGCTACGCCTGAATGACCACTTGCTGTAAGCATTAGCTGAAGAAGTTGTTGAGCTTTATCTGCAGGCATTCCTTGTACTGCCATTTGTATTGCAACAAATTGTTCAGCAATATTTTTAGCTACATTTGAGTCACTTGTAGACTTTAGTTGCTGCATAACTAAAGATAGATTATTATCTTTAGGAAGCTGATTGATTAATAATTTAAATTGACTTAGTTGATTATTAGTATATGCAAGACCTTTTCCTGCTATACTTCCACCTAATTCATTGACAGATCCTGTTGTAGTTTGAATTGTAGACGAAAATGATGTCATTACGGGATCAAGATTTTTAACTTGCAATCCCATAAATTGAATTGCATCTGAGCTTACTTTGAAGTCTGCAGCAGATTCTTGTGAATGAAGTTTTTCTGCAGCCATTAACGCTTTAATGCCACCACCAACAAGAGTTAAAGCAGCTCCTGCTGCCATACCCCAAGGTCCGAATCCTGCGCCCATTGATGCACCTGTCATAGCTTCAGAAATTAATCCACCGCCTGGAAGTTTATTAATCATAGGTGAAGCCATTTGAGTAACAGCTCCCAACCCCATACCAACGCCCATCTTACCCATCATTCCCATGCTAGAGAATCTAGACATCATACCGCCAACTTTAGAGTTAGCTCCAAATGCCTTGTTAAATATTCCTTGAATTCTTGAAGTTCCTGTTGATCCATTAAGTCCTTCATCAACTCCATCATGCATTGTTGAAGCAACTTGTTTTCCTTCTGTCAATAAAGATGGAGCAGCTACTGTAACGCCTTCTTTAAGTCCTGCCACATAATCTTCACCTGTTTTAACTCCCTTTTTAGAAGGAGAATTTGCATCTGTACCACTTTTGCTTCTTGCACCAGTATCTACGGCTTTTCCAGCTGCTGCACCAGAGCCTTCTAATGCATCAATTTCTGCTCTTCCTAAAACCCCTTCTGCTCCATAAACACTTACATTTGGAGATCTAACACCCATAACCCTTCTTAATAAATTAGGATGAACAATGTGAGATTGAACTGCCTCATCATTAAATTCTTTTCTTTCATCTGTACCAGTTTTTCTATAATCTTGCATTGTACTAAATCTATCTTTTATGGAAGATATAGAAATACCACTAATTTTTTCATTTGCTCTTCTTTTTCCTGGAGTTGATGCACTACCTATTGCTGAAGTTTCTCTTAAATAATTTTCTTTAACCATAGAATCTCTATTTAACAAATCTGCTAGTGCTGTATCATTTGCATTTGCAAATACTTTTGAAAATTCCTGATCTGAAAGTGTTTTACCTTCTTGAGCCATTTTTGCAAAATGATCTGTAATAATTTTATGTGCATCATTCAATATTTGAGTTTTTTCTGAATCTGAAACCGTTGTTTGTTGTTTTAAGAATTGATAAAGACCACTATTTGCTCTTGCTCCTCTTCCACCTTCTTTATTTGCAAAATCTAACCACTCTTGAGGATTAGCACTTCTACCAGTTAACCTAGAATTAAATTGGTGTGAAGGAGTTGCTGCTGTAAATGTACCACGATATGAAGCATTTTCTCCTGTTGCAAACTTACTGTCTTCTTTATCTAAAGGAACGTCCAATGCGGATGCTGATTGAATGTTGCTTCCTATTGATTGTATTCCAACTTCTCCCGCTCTTCTGCCTCTTGCATGCATTGGCAAATTTCCATTAATCATTGCATTAATAAATGGAGCATATGTTTTAGCGGGACCTGTTGGAATAACTGCTTCCCCGCCCATTAACATTGCAGGATAAGCATCGCCATCTGAAGGATTTCCTGGAACAAATCCACCTGTTGCCATTTCTGGTAGCAACAATTGACCACTTGCTAATTCTGCTGCTGCTGCTTTTTCAACTGAACCTAGCACCCCGCCAGCACTAGTCATTTGACCCATATTAATTTTAGCAAGATTATCTATCATTATTACAAGTGCTGCATTAAGTTGATCAATTGACTCAACATTTGTCATTATGCCTTCATTAAATACATCAGTTGCAGTTTTTGCTGCAATAGATGTTGGAGTCATCAAATCTTTCCACTTTTTAGTTCCATCAATAATTCCTAGTAGGCTATAGCCTACTTTCATGCCCTGCCCCATTAAGTTTGCAAGCAAACCAGTTATCATAATAATTGGACCAGAAAGTACTCCAAGGGTGAGAAGAATTCCAAGTCCAGATTTAATTGGACCTGGAAGACGATTAAAGAAATCAGCAATCTTTTGACCAAAATCAATAATTTTTGTTCCGACTTCAAGAATCTTTTGACCGATTGGATATAAATCTGCTTTTAATGTTTCAATAGCTCTTTGCCACTTAGCAGTTGTAGACTGTGTGGCTTGAGCCATTTCTTGACCTGCTAAAGTTGCAAGTTGTGCATTTGTAGCACCAGCAACTTTCAAAGCATTTTGTGTTTGAGATCCTACTCTTCCAAAATTATCAAGAAGTGCTGAAACACGAGCAAATTGAAATTTACCAAATAATTTTTCAATAAGTTGTTCTCTTGCCAACGGTGCAAGTTTAACAAGACTTGACTGTAAAGCTTCAATCATTTGTACTGGTGTTCCTGCATTTTTAATTGTTGCAAGATTAATTCCAAATGATGCAAACTCTTTTGTTGCTGCAGATGTAGGGGCAATAATAGATGCCATAGCAGATTTCAATGCGTTAGCAGCTTGTACTGCTGGAACTCCCGCTTCTTTCATAGCAAGCAACATAACAGCAGTATCTTTATATGTTCCACCTAATTGTGCCATAATTGGACCAACACGTGGAATAGCATCTGTCATATCAGAAAGAGACATTGTTGTTTGCTTCTGCATAGATGATAAGAAGTTAACAGCATTACCTAAATCTTGTGTACTTACTTTATAAACATTCTGTAAAGATACAATAGCTGCAGTTGCTTGTGTAGCATCAATAGCACCCAACTTTGAAAGTCTTTGTGTTTGAGTAGTTATATTAAGAAGATTTTGTCCTTGAATACCCATAGCAGCAAAATTAGCTGCAACTTTAACGGTCTCAGACTGGGCAATACCCATACTTGAAGCAATATTTTTTCCAAGATTAAGAACTTGACCAGAAATCTGATTAAGTTGTGCTTGACTTGGAGGAGTAAGACCTTCACCATAAAGTCTTTGTAATCTTGTTAATTCTGTATTTACTGCTTTAAATGCTGTAACTGCTTGACTGCCAAAAAGAATAGCTGGCATTGCAAGACCAACAGTTAACTGACGACCAGCCCACTGTGTATTTTTACCAAAGTTAATAAGCTGTGTAGATCCTTCTTTAACAGCAAGATTATAAATATTTTGTTTAGCTGCTGCAATCTCAGTAGAATGAGATAGTTCATCAATCTTTGTTGGAGTATAAACACTATATACCCCTTGCTTTGTAATATCTGTTTGAACTATAGAATTATTTAATTTAACTTGCTCAACTGCTAGTGCCTGTACAGATTTTTGTGCAGATGCAGATCTTCCAGTTATAATTCCAAAATATTGACCAAGACTTAATCTACCAGATTGAAGGGCTTGTCCAAATTTTTGTGTTTCTGATGTGAGCTGTACTGTTTGTTTTGTAAAATTACCACTTGACATTAAAGCATTAGAAAATTCAGATTGAACATTCTTTAATTGGTTTGCCATCTCTGGCTTTAAACCAACGCCAGCTACACTTGTTTGAAGTAATTCAACTTGTGCTTGAAGGGCTTTTATTTGGGCATTTACACTTGAGAAGTCACCTAGTGCGACTATCTTAAGTTCAATATTTGCCATATGTTATTCCCCCAATTGCATGAAGCTTAATCCTTCATTTATTCCAAAACCTTCGCTTTGAGCATTTCTAGCATTCATCAAACTTGAAACATCTTCAGGTTCTTTTTCTGCCTCATCAAGATCAATTCCTTGCATTGCTGCTAAGAACTTTCTCTCACGATGCTCTCTATCTCTAGAGGCATCTAATGTTGCCATTAATTCCTCTAACGATAAATTACTTTCAAGCTCATCATAGTTTTTCCAATGACCGAGCAAGAAAACTTCGGACTCAAGGGAGGCTAGATCTAGTTCGTCCCAACTAGAGCTGCTCCCAGAAGGTTTGGGTCATTAAGTTTTAAGCCCCCGCAAACTTCAAGAATCTTCATCATTGTTGGAGTATCAATGATTTCTTCAAATTTATCTTTATCTTCTGCTAGAGGTGACTTCACTGCTTCCAAGCACACCATTGCTGCTTTAATAAAAACTTCCATTGCTGCTTCTTCTGATTCATTATCAGGAAGCTCCATTTCTTTAATAACAGCCATAAATTTCTTAAGCTGTTTAATAGGTAGCGGTTTTAGAATGACGTTTGTTCCGTCACTCAATTCAATCTCTACTACATCATATACTGTTGTTGCCAATTTATAGCTCCTTTGTTTTATTAGTTAAATTATACCAATATAATACCTATGGACAAATTCAAGACCCCGCCATTTCTGACGGGGCTTGAAATTCTATATTAAGTTGTATTTAGTTGTTAGTTAGTGCCGAATACACGGTCAATAACAACACCATATTCTGAACCTGCATAAGCATAGTTAGAATCTGGTAGGCAACGGAAGTTCACTGGAAACACTGTTGCTCCATCACGCTTCAAAGCATGCATTGTTGTATCAATTGAAACAACACGACGTGCAACATAAACACGCTCTTTAGAACGCAAAGCATTTGTAGCTGTTCCAGCTGAGATTGTGCTAGAAGAGCTGATACCGATTGGTACTGAATCAGCAACTGATGTACCAACTTGCTGTGGAGCTTGTCCAACTGCAATTAGGACACGCTCTACTGGAGCATCTCCGAGAGCACCTGCTGCAATATTCAATGCTGCTGCTGGATTATCGTTAGTTCCAAGAGCTGCGTCATTATTTACGAGTGTTGGGATTGATGATACTGTGCTTGCAGTATTTGCAGCATAGTAAGTATCCATTTGACCCCATGAGAATGTTAGATTCTCAAGTGTTGCTTCTGCAAGCTCTGTCTTAAGCGTAACCTTAAGGGATTGCTTGAATAGGCGAGCAGAGTCAAGTAGCTGATCAACCATTACATCGCCATATGTTGGCTCGTATGAAATTTCAAGACCTGTATTTGTGTATCCTACTTCACGATATCCAGTAGCTGGAGTAGCTGTAGAAGCTAGGAGAGACTGACGTGCTGGAGCGGTTGCTGAGAACAGAGATCCAAGTGTTGTTGAATCTGTTGCTGGGCGACCATAGTTATTAGAACTATTTCCAATACTTGTGAACAATGCTGCTGCACCGACGATTACGTTTTTTGTATTTGTAGCCATTTATTTATTTCACCACCTTATTTATTTTAAGTTTAAAAAAAAGAAGATGACAACTTGCTTCCTCATAGAAAATCATAGCATTAAACCAATATAATTCAAATTTTAGATATATCTACCTGTATTATTAGGTCCTTGATCTACCGAGCGTGTATACGTATATATAAAGGAGAAGTCTCCGCTCATAAACCCGCCTTCATCTATAAATGGTTGAACAGGGTTTGCTGATTCTATCCTGAAATTAAAGAACTTAAAAGGACTATTATTTGACTGTGCTAGGCTATTTACGTCAAGTGCAGATAGATCATATCTTCTAAAAAGATCTGTTAGAAAGTTAATGATTGTCAATATTTCAGAATTACTTCTTGATATTATTTGCATGACCATAGTTTCTTCTGAAATCCACCATTGTGGCCCGACTGGTTTTTGAATAATATCGTAAGTCATATATGTTTTCCCAGGGAGCAAATTATTAAATTCTGGAACTTGCTGGGAAGGAATAATAGGGACTAGTGGATAGTTAAATCCGTCAGCCATATAATCTTTAGAATTTAATAGACCTGCACTTTGTAATTCCGTCCATATAGCATTTCTTACATCAAATGCTGCAACATATGAATAATCTACTGTCATTTAATATTCGCTCCTTTATCAAACTTTTCAGCAACACTTTCTACTGCTGCTCTAACCTGCGTGACCCCATAATTATTTGAACTCATGACTATTGACACTTCATCAGATATCATCTCATATAGTCCAGAGGAATCCATAATTGCACCTGCATTTTTAGTATACCATTCAACTATATATGATGCGAATGCATTTTTTGTTTTTAGTCCTCCTGGATGAAGAATCTTTATTTGTGTTCCTGGGGCTATAAAAACTATTCCGTTATTACCAACAATTGATAAAACTCTTTTTGCAGTAAATGAGACTGGAGCTCCTGCTTCCATAACCTTTGCTTTATTGGCAAAAATACTTTTTCTTGATACTGCTTTGCCTGTTCTGCCAGGTATAAGTAATTCTTTATTAATGGGTACTGGCATTTTTGATGGCAAAAAGTTTGTAGTTATTAAAAGATTTCCATTTACAAGTAAAGATCTTTCCAGAATAAAAAGTCTTCCTATTTTATTACCTATTTTACCCCACTCATAAACATGATGCATTTTCTTAGGATTTGCTCTTGCATAGTTATCTGCAGCAATCATAAATCTTTCGCCAGTTATTGAAAATGTTGCACGAGATATTGCTCCAACTACTCCAGGACCAGTCATTTCTTCTAGGCTAGCAACAAATTCATTTAAGTCTGCTTTTAGGTTATTGGTATCAATCTCAAGCTTTAGTGTCATCTTGCATCTCAGATCTTAGAAGAATTGTGTCATAGAATGTTATCTTGCCAAAAGGGTCAAGAACTGCATGTGATGCTGTGACTTCAAACTTAGTATCTGGTTGATCAATTTTATCTATTTCAACAAAAACTTGACGGTTGTCACTAGTTCTAATATTCTCAATACGCCAACGCTTACTCATAAGCTCTAGCGAATACATCTTTAGCTGTATCTTCTCATCATAATCCATATCAGAGGTTCTTGCAAAAGCTTTATTATCACCTTTTGAAGATGCTCCACGACTTTTAATAGGCTCTATTTTACATTGAATAGTTTTAGCATAAAGCCATTCACGCTTAATTGCACCTGTATTTGGATCTTGAACATTTTGCTGAATATAAACATCAGCTTTCATATTCATAGTTGTCCCAATAAACGAAGTATCTATTCCATTAAACATTATATTATAACAATATTTGCTTTACGATATTGATCAAGAATGTTATCTACCATAACATTTCCTGTACCGTTAAATGCTCCCGCAGCCATTCTAAGTGTAATTTCACTAAGAGTAACTTGAGACAAATATTTGTTTCTCCAATTATAGTCTTTAGCCAAAATATCTTGTTGCAGTAGCATTGATGCTAACTTGATATCTTCTGGTACATACTTATATCCAATTTCACCTACGAAGCGATAAAGATATCTGTCCCTGAATCTTCCATACTCATATATGGTCGGATCCATCTGATTATCCCACCCATTTGCCCAACCAGGCCACCAGATACGAATTTGATATCCTGTTGGACTAATTTCAGTATTATATCCAAAAGTATTATAGGTTGGTGTTTGAGTGTTATCAAAAACTAAAATTTCATTTTCATAGATTTGATCTAATGAAAGCATTTTTTCTGTGAGTTGGATGGTATTAGCACCAATTCCATAAATCTCTTGTCCACCATAATACCTATAGAATTTAATACCAGTATATCCTTCAATAATGGTTCTAGCCATTTTTTCAGTTTTTACAATTATTGATGGATCCATATAATTTGAATCAGTTTCAACAGGACTATATCCTAGAAAATCTATTGTCTCTGGAATTGTTGCATACGGAGTTTCAATACCATAGAAATCAGTTTGAGTCACATCAAGCCCGCCTAAAGAATATGACCACTGAACTTCTAATACCAGATTAATTTCAGTAATATTTGGAGTTAATGTAAAAGAATACATTCCAGTCTGCGGTTCATCAAAGGCAGACAAATTTGTATAGAGGGGTGTCTGGCTTAAAACACCGCCAGGGTTATAAATATCACTATCTGCATTAAAGATAGATAAAGTCGGTAAAGAATCAGCTTGTGATAACACGCCGTTATCGTATACCTGTAAATATATTTTTGCCTGGCTATTTGTGTTGATTGTTTGCACTCACGACACCCCCTATTTATTTTTTAAGCGTAATACTCCTGAGCTTCACGTGGAGTTGCAATACGGAAACCAAACTCTGAATCAAAAATTCTTTGAGCTTCTGTTTCTGACATAGCAATAAATGGATGCTCTGCAGTAAATACATACTCTCCTATTTGAAAAGAATGATTATTTCTTTCCATTTTTACAAGCACTTGATTTGCTGTGTTCATAATTTTCTTTTCTCTCTTTTGCTTTTCAGCTTCTGGAACTTTAATTTCTTCCTTTTGTGTACTATCAAACTTAGAATACATTTGATAGGTAATTCCTTCTTCTTCAATTGCAGCGATAATCTTAGGCTTAGATTTAAGTCCTGATACATCAATAGCAAAAGCTTCTGCTACTTTTCTTAATTCTGTAACTTTTAGATCTGTAAATGACATTTGACTTCCTCTCGTCATTGTTAATTATATCATTAAATGGCTAAGGGGACTATCGCTAGTCCCCCGCCTTGCAACTAATTAATATTAGTATGTATCGGTATAAGGCGCAGCGTTAGCTCCACCAGTAATACCAGAACCGTTTGTAGCTGATCCGAATGAATTTGAAGTCATTACAGAACCTGCAACAGCAATGTTCTTAACGATAACGTGTGCATCGTAGTTTTCCATTACGCAACCGACACGAATGAATAGTGTATATTCAATTGTATCTTTCTTTGGTTGGAACAAGCGGTAGACTGTTACATCACGCTTGATACCAATGATAAAGTTTTGCGGGAATGTCAAGTGAAGATCACCTGTATTTGCACTACCATTGTAGGTCTGTGTCTCGTTGATCAACGGAACGTTGATAACAGGGATACCGAATGCAAATGGAGTTGTTGTACCTGGGCCACCATCGTTAGCAGCAACATCACCACGTAGGATACCTGAAGCGATATCAAACGGATTGAAGCCACCACTTGTCATGGATGTAAGATTAAAGAGATAGTCTTGAACCAAGTTAGATCCTGTGAAGAATCGGAGTTGGTTACGACGTTGCTTGTACTTACGAGGCATTGTCTTAATAGCCTGGTTGAAAATTGTTTTGTCAAGTCCATAACCAGCTGCATCAACAACGTGAGCGTTGCTAAGAGCCAATTGACGGAAACCTGCAAATGCTGACATCAAGCCTGAACCAGTTCCAGTACCGTTAATAAGGGTATCCTCAATATCGTTACCAGCCTGGGTAGCCATAAGACGCGCAATGTGATCCTCTAGATCTGGACCTTCAATATTATCTTCAAGAGATTCTGCTGAAAGTTCCCAGTCAAGACGGAGTTTACGAGTTGTAAGAGAGACCTTGTTAAAGGTTGCATTCTGTGCTGTGAAAGTTGTTCCATTAGCGTTAGAATATGTACCAGTAGCTGCCACGAAATCACGTGGATTCTCTTCTTGTGCAACTGTCATGATACGTTGTCCAACTGCAACACGATCAATCTCGGTTGTGTTTGAACGCATACGAATCGTGCGGGCTGTCTTAGCAAGAATTGTTGCATCCCACATGTAATCCAAGAAGCGATTAGCCTGATCTGGATATAGGAGACCATTACCTGAAAGGGTAGAGGAATCAGCGGAAGCATTGACTGCTGAAGAACCGAGGTTCGTTGTATCAATTACTTTTTGTAGAAGTTCATTACTCATTTATTATTTCACCACCTTATTTTTTCTGTATTTTTTATATATCTGAAGCACTGAGGAAAGCACCTTGCCATATACTTTGTTTTGGTTTTTGACCCGATGGAGCGGAAACCCCAACGGACTTCTGTACTGCAGTTGCGGATTCAAATCCCTTGAGCTGATGGTCAACATATTCAATCTTGCCACCAAGATCCTCAACTGTCTTTGTTAGTGTTTCATTTTTCTCTAGAAGCTCTGCATAAGCTTTCTTCAAATCCTCATGTGAAGAATTAATCTTTGCAAGCTCACCATTAGTTGCGTCAACAACTTTCTTGAGATCTGCGATTGTTGCAGATTGTAGAGAATAGTTCTTTTCAATAGACTCACCTAGGAAGGTCTTCAGGTTGCCGAGTGCCTTCTCAAAATCAAGAGTATCTTCAACTTCAGAAATTGATGCAGCCTTTTCAATGCTGGTATCTTCTGCAGTAGCCTCAACAGTTGAAACTTCTTCGGCTGGAGTCTCTACATCTGCTGCAACTTCTGCAACTTCTGCATTTGTATCTTCTGCCATTTTGTTACCTCCTTCGTTGAGTGAAATATCATCACTCTTTTTAAGCCCGTCACTTAAAGTGATCTTTGACTTTGTATTTTGATCAGGATAAAGATTAATTGAAGTATCACTAGCAATTACATTACCTGCCAAACCTGGTGCTGCTGTCTCGCCAGCAGTGTGATCGGATGTTGGAGCATCATCTTTCTTAAAATAAGAATCAATTACTTTTTCAATTGCTTCAAATTTTTCAATATCCTTTTGTTCAACCCATCCAATATTAATCATTGGATCTTCGCATACAACACAATTTTTTGTTGTGTGCTCTGATGTTGATGCTACTTCATCTTCTTTACACCAAAAAACATTTTCTGTTATTACATCTGCTATCATTCCTTTAATAAAAGAAGAGCCATCTGTATTTTTTTCAATAGACATAAAATTAGCTAATTGATTTGCTGGAGAATCTACAAGTGAAAGTTCGTGTAAATCATAATCATGAATAACTCTACGAGTTTCATTATCTCCATCAACTTTTTCCATTTTTGCATCATTAATGTTTCCACCAATAGAAAAACCTGAGTAAGTTCCATCTAGGCACTTTTCCCAGGCATCTTGAGCACCTTTTGAAATATAAGCAGTTACATAAATTCCATTATATCTCTTTTGTGTCTCTGGATCAAAAAATGTATCTTCTTTAAAATTAACCATTTTACCAACAGCAACAGGACCATGCATTTCACGAATATTTTTTCTAAAATTACCAAATGCTTTTTTATTTGCATCTTTAGTTACAATATCTCCATGACGATCAACATTATCTAACGATGCCCAGCCAGATACGGTTCTTTTCTCTCTGTTAACCTTTGTAATAGGGAAATGGAGAGCCATTGAATTCTCGCTGTTTTGCCAATACGTTTTTTGAATATCCATATGTAAATAAATAATAGCAGTATTTATAAATAACGCATAATTTTCACAAACTATTTTATAATTCCACTATTTATTTTTATCACCTTTCTTACATCTGTGCCTTCTGGTTGGTAGGCTTCTGGAGTTTTTTCTGGAACACCTTTATCCCCGTCATTTATGTTATTTACATAAGGAGTTTGAATATGAGAGTCTGGCAACACATTAGGGCTATTCATAGAGTTATGAGATACCAGCCCTCCAGTTATGAACCCGACCAAAACATACCCGATATGTGGCAAATCACGCTGAAATCCTGTTGCAGCCCAGGTGCTGAATGCTCCTGTAGAAGCTATCATAAGCTGCTTTGCATCAAAAATTTGAAATTTAAAATGATGTTTTAAACTCATAATGTGCCTTTTAATTCATCATAAATTATCTGAGGTATAGTATTTTTTGCTACGGTAATACCCTGCTTTTTTTCATACTTGACTAATGCTGACTCTGTTTGGATATTCATAGTTCCAGTGTCATATACCTTTGGTAAGAGACCTGCTTTTTCTAAAGCCTTTTGAACTGTCCATACAGCATCATTTGTTTGACCTACTGCAAATGAAGTTTGAGAAGAAGGAAATGGAGGAGCTACAAAAACTGTCTTGCTTGGAGAAGTAACAGTCGTTCCATTTGTTGTCCCTGGATGAGTTACTAACATGCCTCCAGTTAATGCTGTGGCACCTGCTGCTACACCCGCTGTTGCTTTTTTACTTGTAGCAACAGATGTTGTTGGTTTTAATGGAACTGGATATTTAGGTCTTACAACAGCCATAACAAAAAGATAATTTCTATGAACTCTCCAGCACCCTTCTTTTGTTGGATCATTTGGACTACCAGTATTAAAACCAATTGTTGTAAATCCACCAGGACTAGCTGCTTCACATATTTCTACGTGATCTACAACACCATCGGAGTT
>Ga0208745_1000078_pt1 | contig 39267 bp, 36 predicted proteins | sample CryBogCBH23Jun09_FD_184622 | JGI IMG/M metagenome (GOLD analysis project Ga0208745, IMG submission 184622) | Freshwater microbial communities from Crystal Bog, Wisconsin, USA - CBH23Jun09 (SPAdes) | ecosystem: Environmental > Aquatic > Freshwater > Lake | place: Crystal Bog, Wisconsin, USA... | reverse complement strand
CCCAGAACTGTTCTCCTCGGCACAAGGTGCGCGGCCGAAGACGCCAGCCATGCCGATGATGATCGACACTGATGCTCCTGAGCACGTCACGCGTCGCCGTCGAGTCTCTGAAGGGTTCACCCCGGTGCGCGTGCGAGCGATGACCGAGCGCATTCAGCGGGTGTGCGACGCCATTATCGATGAGGTCTGCGAGCGTGGCGAGGCGGAGTTCGTTCACGACGTGGCCGCGCAACTCCCCCTCATCGCCATCGCTGATCTCCTCGGGGTGAAGCCCGAAGACCGTGCTGACCTGCTCCGCTGGTCCGACGACATGTTGATCGCCCAAGGTTCAACCGATGAGACCCTGATCCTCAACATGATGAACGCCTTCATGGGCTACCAGGCCTACATCCGTGGCGTGATTGCTGATCGGCGTGAGAGTGGAAAAGACGACGACCTCATCGGCATCTTGGTCAACACCGAGATCGATGGAGAGCCCCTCCAAGACGAGACGCTCATCCACGAGACCCTCCTCCTCCTCATCGGTGGCGACGAGACCACCCGCCATGTCATCAGCGGCGGCATGGAGGCGCTGCTTCGCCACCCGGACCAGTTGGCCTACCTGAAGGCCAACCCCGATGCCGTCCCGCTGGCCGTCGAAGAGATGCTCCGGTGGGTGACCCCTATCAAGAACATGAACCGCACGGTCGTTGCCGACATGGACTTCCACGGCAAGGCCATGAAGGCTGGCGACCAAGTCCTCCTCTTCTACCCTTCGGCCAACCGTGACCCGGCCAAGTTCGACCGCGCCGATCAGTTCGACGTCACCCGCACGCCGAACGAGCACATGGCCTTCGGGTTCGGTGCGCACCACTGCCTCGGCAACCAGCTCGCGCGCCTTGAACTCAAGTGCATGGTGAGCACGCTGCTCACCCGACTCCCCGACTTGGCGATCGCCACCACTGAACCGCTGCAGTTGCGCCCCGCCAACTTCGTCTCTGGGATCATTGAGATGCCCGTTACCTTCACCCCCACCACACCGATTGGAGCAGGACCGGTATGAGCCACCACACCTTGAAGGGCAAGAGCATCCTCATCACCGGCGGTGGCTCGGGCATTGGCCTCGGCACCGCGGAACTACTCATCGCTGATGGCGCGCACGTGACCATCTGCGGTCGCACCGAGACCAAGCTCGAAGCTGCGGTGACGCAGATCTTGGCCAAGGCCAACCACGGCGGCACCGTGCAGCACCTCGTCGCCGACGTCACCGTCGAGGCCGACGTCGAGCGTGCGGTCACCGCTGCGGTGTCGCGCACTGGCACGCTCGATGGTCTCTTCGCCTGTGCGGGTGGATCGCTGGCCATGGGTCCCATGCTCGACGCCGACCTCGAAGGGTGGCGGGGAACGCTCGAGCTCAACGTGCTCGGGTCGTTCCTCTGCGTGAAGCACGGCGGCGCGGCCATGGCTGCGCACGGTGGCGGATCCATCGTCCTCATGTCCTCTGGCGCAGGACACTTCCCGCACCGCTTCCTCTCCGCCTACGGCATCTCCAAGGCCGCGATCGACGAACTCGTCCACTACGCGGCTGAGGAACTCGGTGACCGTGGGATCCGGGTGAACTCTGTGCGCCCCGGCATCATCGACGACGAGCTCATGAGCTTCATCACCGCCGGCGGAGCACTCCTCGACGACTACCTGGCAGAGATGCCGCTCAGTCGTGTGGGCACCGTCGACGACGTGGCTCGCATCGTTCGCTTCTTGCTCTCGGACGAATCCGCGTGGATGACCGGAGAGCGGATTGGTATCGATGGTGGGCATCACACCCGTCGCGGGGCGAACTACCAGAAGCTCTTCGGCTAACCACCCGGCAGGTTCTTCAGTCGCTCGACGTCGACGAGGTCTTGGGGGCGACCGACGGCCCGCTTGTTCGCGATCAGATCCTCCTTCGAGATGCAGGGAAAGGAGAGATCTCCTGCGGTGCACTCGATTCTGCGGGTCCAGGCATCGTCGAAGGCGACCCCGTCAATCGTGGTGAGGAGATCGATGCGGTGCGGAGGTCGTCCGAGTTGGATAACGGTGTCGTGTGTGGTGAAGTCGGCGGCGCTCAACCCTAGAGAACCAAAGCCAAATTGGCGGAGGGCCTCGACGACTCGCTCCGCGTTGGTGTGGTCGATCCAGATCCACGCGTCGAGATCCCCGGTGTAGCGAGGGGCTCCGTGTGCAGCGAGGGCGTAACCACCGATGATGAGGAAGCGAACTTCGTTATCGATGAATAACCGTACAAACTCTCTGAAGTCGGGATCCAGTTCCATCGGATGCTCCAATCCACTGCCGCCGGAGTATCTCAACCGCCGAAATCCGCTCTTCGATGGGACGCGAGAGCCAGTACGCGAGGTCATCGTTCGGCGCGTGCAGATCTCGCTTCGTCACGACTGGTTCAATCACGACCTCATTCTACGAGGCCGCTCGACGCCGTGCCCTTCACACCTGCGGTTCCACACGGCAGTTCGGGCAGACGCCAATGAGGTCGAAGCGATGCCCCGTGACGTCGTAGCCGAGTTCGGCCACGGCTGCTGCTGCTTCGGCCAGTGCGTGCTCCAAGCGAGCGGTCACCGCGATGTCGTTGACGGCGCCGCACGTCGAGCACACGAGGTGGTGGTGGTGCCCGGTCAAGTCCTCAGCGAGTTCCACGCGCCCGTGCAGGTCGTGGCCAGGAACCTTGACGAGCACTGCTGCGTCAATGAGCAGGGCGATGGTTCGGTAGACCGAGGACTGGGGGATTGACCCAGCTCGAGCCACGATCTCTGGCGTGGTCGATGGGTGCCCCAGTGTTGCCATGGCCTCGACGACTTGGCGTCGAGCGTTCGTGTAGCGCTGTCCGTTGAGGGCCAGCCGGCGCTCGATTGCTTCGTGAAGTTGCTCAGCCTGCACGATGCCTCCTTCGGTTCTCGATGAGTGCGGTCACGCAGAACACCACGGCTGCCACGCCGATGATTGCCGATGCTGCCGGAATCGTCGGGACGAATCCGGTGATGATGAGGCCGCCCCAGACGCTCGCGGTTGCGAGTCCCATCGACCAGACCACCGCTCGGTAGGGATTGCCCGTGAGCCGATCTGCAGCTCCAGCAGGGGCGGCGATGAGCCCAACGAAGAGCAGGGCGCCAACGGCTTGGACGGCCATTGCGGTCGCCAGCGCAACCACGATGGCGAACACCGCGGAGATGAGGAGCACCGGTATTCCTCTGGCTTCGGCCACGGCGCGGTCGATGGAGGAGAACACGAGCGGGCGACCGAGGATGGCGATCACGACGAGTGCCACAACGCCGAGGACCACGGTGGAGATGACCGATGCCGTGCTGATGGTCAGGATTGAGCCGAAGAGGACGGCGACACCTTGCGTGCTGTCGACACCTCGCGTCGTGGCGATCGCGAGCAACAAGGTGCCTAGCCCGAGCACCCAGGCGAACACCGAACCAATCGTCGCATCGCTCGATCCAACGCGGCGACCGAGGAGCACCAACACGATCGCTGCACCCACGCAGGCGACGATGAGGCCGAGACCGAGCGCAACGCCGAAGACGAGTGCGGCCATTGATCCGGTGAAGGCCACGTGCGAGAGCGCATCAGCGGTGAAGACCTCGCTCCGCAGCACGAGGAGCGAGCCCACGGCGCCGCAGACGAGGGCGACGATGGTCCCCGCAATGCAGGCGTGGACCATGAAGGGTTCGGTGAAGATCGAGAGCGATCCGAGCGTCATGACGCACTCCGCAGTCGATGGGACCCTTCGGACCACGACCTCCAGCCGGAGCTCACGAGGTAGAGCGCCATGCCTGTTGTGGTGATCGTGAAGCCGAGCGGGAGGTGCGGGAGGTAGAAGGCGATCGAGATGCCAGACCACACGACGACGAGGCCAAGGGCGATGGACAGACCAATGGATCGCCAGACCTTGGTGGTCAACTGCACCGCAGCAGCCGCAGGCATGACGAGGAGAGCGAAGACGAGGAGCGCTCCGGTGATCTGGCTGACGGCAGCCACCACGACGCCGAGGAGGAGGACCTCGACGGCGTCGAAGATCCGCACGGGGAGTCCAGCTGCTTCACCGGCGAGTGGATCGAAGGTGGTGAGGACGAGCGGTCGAGCGCAGACGCCGAGCACGCTCAGGACCACGACGGCCACGATCGCGGTGGCGAGCACCTCGGTGCTCGTCACCCCGAGGAAGGAGCCGAACAGCAAGGTGGTCGTCGATTCGAGGAAGGAGGGACTGAGAGAACTGAGGAGCACGCCGGCAGCCAGCGCAACGGCTTGAATCGTGCCGGTGGTCGCAGCAGCCCGGCGCTCTCCGCCGAGTCCTCGGCTACTGCTCGACACCGCAACTGCCGCAGCGATGAGGACGGCACCGTAGTAGCCGAAGAGGATGGGAATCCCGAGCGCCGTTGCTGCAGCAGCGCCGGGGTAGGCCACGAGGGAGAGCGTGTGCCCGAGGAAGCTCTGCTTGCGGAGCACCATGAGCCATCCCATTGCTCCGGCCATGATCGCAACGATCGAACCAGCGATGAGGGCGTTGCGGCAGTAGGGGTAGGACCACATCGCCGACAGGTCGGCGACGAGGTTCCACGACGCCTGCGGGGTCATCCGTGCCCCCCGTGGTGATGTCCGCCGTGCGCGTCGGGTTGGCCAACGACGACGAGTCGACCGGTTGAGGTGGTGAGGACGTCGACCGGGGTGTCGTAGAGGGCCGAGAGGTTCTCACTGGTGATGACGTCAGCGGGAGGACCGGCCAGCGCACCGCCGTGGGCCAAGTAGATGACCTGACTCAAATGGGCGAGGATCGGGTTGACGTCGTGGGCGACGAGGACGACGGCGACGCCGTGGTCTCGTGAGATGTTGGCGATGAGTTCGGCGACCGCTGCTTGGTTGGGGAGGTCGAGGGAGTCCAGTGGCTCATCGAGGACGAGGAGCCGTGGACGGCGAACGAGCGCTTGGGCGATGAGGAGTCGCTGCTGCTCACCTCCTGAGCAGGCACCGATCGCTCGGTCGGCATACGCCGTTGCTCCGACCTGCTCCAAGACGGCCTCGACCTGGGCGCGGGCGGCACGCTCTCGACTCGAGAACTTCGCTGCGAAGGGCACGGGCATACCGAATCGGTCGCCGTCGAGTCCGAGGCGGACGAGGTCGCGACCGCTGATTCTGGCCGAGGCGTCGAAGTGGTGCCGCTGGGGCAAGAACCCCACCATCGGTCGGGCGACATCGGGGCGTTCCCCGAAGACGGTGATCGTGCCGTGGGCCAGATCCCGGAGACCCAAGATGGTGTTGACGAGGGTGGACTTGCCGACGCCGTTCGGGCCGAGCACGGCGACGAACGCGCCGATGGGCACGTCGAGGTCGACGTTGGAGAAGATGCGTCGATCGCCGATGGTGACGGCAGCGTTCCGCCAAGAGATCGCGGTGCGGTGGTGGTCTGGTGTGGTCATCGGTGGTCCTTTGCGGCGGTCAGTGCAGCCAAGAGCGCGGTGAGTTGACGGGTTTGCCAGGCCACGTAGGACTGGTGCGCCGGCGGGGTCTCGGTCACGGTGACGACCGGAATCTGCATGCGGTGACACAGCGCAACCTGCGCGGTCACCACCGGCGTCTGGTTCTGGGTGTTGTCGAGGTAGACCGCGATCGAGCGAGACCGCAGTTGGCGGTCAATGGTGGCGAGATCTGCTGCAGTTGGCTCTCCGCCTTCTGACATTGCTCGGAGGAACGATGGCGGTGTGACGAGGTTGAGCGACAGACTCCTCGCGAGTGGACTGGCGATGGACTCAGAGGCTCCAACGCGCGTGCCCCTGAAGGTGGAGGCAATCGTCCATTCGAGGGTGCCGACCGCGCGATAGGGGCCGTTCGTGAAGGCAACGGCGCCCGCATCGAACCTCCCGCTGGCCTCGAGTTGTGGACGGACGGCGTTGAGGGCACCGGCGATGATCGCTGGGATCTCCTTGCGCACCGCATCGAGGTCGTACCACTGGTGGGGATTGTCGCCAGGATGGAAGCCGAGTGCGGCGCCAATGTTGAGCACGTGGACTCGACCTCCCGCGGCAGCAGCGAGCTCGGTGGCCCAGGGGTCGTAGCCAATCCCGTTCACGATGACGAGGTCGGCATGGGCGATCGCATCGGCGTCCGTCGGGGATGGTTCGTAGGAGTGGGGGTCGATCGTCGGATTGTCGATGATGTTCGTCACCCGGACTGCATTCCCACCGATCGCTACCGCGATCGATCCCCACTGGGCTTCAGCTGCCACCACGGTGATGACGCCGGTCGTCGGTGGGGTCACCGTGGTGCACGAAGAGCACGCCATCGCACCGAGTACGCCGAGCACGACGGCGACGGAGCGAAGGACCGGAGAGCGCATGGTGAAAGCGTAAATGAGAATCATTCTCACTACAAATTAGATCGGGAGCGCAGCGTAGGGTTGGGAGATGGACTCCTCGGCCCCCCTTCGCGCGTCGTCGTTGACGTTCGCTCGCGAGGGGAACGTCGGCGTTCGGGCGGTGCTGACGAAGCGCGCGACTGAGCCCACTGACGGCCCATTCTGCGGGGGAAACCTCGGTCTCCACGTCGGCGATGTGCCGAGTCGGGTCCTCGCGAATCGAGCACGCGCCGCAGCGGCCATCGGTGCAACGCTTGAGGATCTCATCGTCGCCAACCAAGTGCACGGCGCGGATGTCGCGCTCGTCACCGAAGGGGATCGAGGTCGAGGTGCCACCTCTCTCGACGACGCGCCGAGCGTCGATGCCCTCGTGACCGAGGTTCCCGGTGTCGCGTTGGCGATCTTGGTTGCCGACTGCGTACCCGTGCTCTTCGTCGACCCTGTTGGACCGCGGATCGCCGTGGCCCATGCTGGCTGGCGTGGGGCTGCAGGCGGCGTCCTCGAAGCGACCATCGCCAGCCTCGGTGGCGCACCGGTGGCGCAACGGCTCTTGGTCACCCTTGGTCCTGCCATTGCTCCCGACGCCTTCGAGGTTGGCCCCGAAGTCGTCGACGCGCTCGGTCTCGACGACGACAGCGTGCACGTCCGCACTCGAGGGGGTCGGCACGTCGTCGACCTCGTTGGGGCCTGCGTGGACCGGCTGGTGGCAGCTGGTGTCGATCCCGGTGCCATCGTCGTGAGCGCTCAAACAACGGGAGCGTCGACGCCGTTCTTCAGCGCACGGGCAGAACGACCGAGTGGCCGATTCGCCATCATGGCCATGATCGAACCGAGGATGGCATCGTGAATCGTCCACCACGCTTCACTTTCGCCGGTGTTGACCTCGATCCATCCACTTCGACGATCACCGGGCACTACGAGGTTGGTGGTCGACGCTTCAGTGAAACCTGGGGTGTGGGCAACAGAGCAGATCTGGCCGCCCCGGGAGTGGCTGCAGCGGTCACGTGGCTCTACCTCTTCGGCGGGGTGTCGTACTACAAGGCCATGGTGCCTCCCGTGCTCGACACCGGCGATCTCGCACTGAGCGACGATGAGGCAACCTTCCTCCGGACCTTCTACCTCGACGGCCTCGGCGAGTTCAGCTACCGCAACGGGCTCTCCCTCGACGACCTCGAGGTCACCGGTTCGCGGTTCCAGGCGCCCGATCCCGTGCACGTAGCAACGAAGCAACCTCGAGCACTCGTCCCCTTCGGTGGAGGAATCGACTCCATCGTCACCGTTGAGGCGGTGAAGCGTGCAGGGCTCCCGGCATCGTTGTTCATCTGCTCGCGTCCAGGAGACGTCTTCGCAGCGATTGAAGCGCCGGCCGCGGTGACAGGGCTTCCCATCCTTCGAGCGACCCGTCTGCTCGATCCCCAGATCTTCGCCTCCGAAGCAGAAGGCTGGTGGAACGGTCACGTTCCCATCACCGGGGTGCTGTCAGCGTTGGCGGTCGTGACGGCCCTGGCGCATGGGTTCACCCACGTGATCATGTCGAACGAGCATTCAGCCAGTGATCCCAACGTGATCGAGAACGGTCGAGCCATCAACCACCAGTGGTCGAAGAGCGATACCTTCGAACGCGGCTTTCGCGCCGTGCTCGGTGCGTCCATGACCAATGGTCCTGAGTTCTTCTCCTACCTCCGCGCTCGCTCAGAGCTCTGGGTTGGGGAGCAGTTCGCACACATGGCGCCGTACCACCCAGTGTTTCGGAGTTGCAACAAGGCCTTCTACCAGCGATCGAGCGATCGACTCGAGGAGTGGTGTGGGATCTGCGATAAGTGTTGCTTCATCGACCTCATCTTGAGCCCCTACCTCTCGAGGCAGGACCTCCAGCGAATCTTCAGCGGACGCGAGCCGCTCGAGAATGACGACCTCGCTCCGGTGTTCTCGACGCTCTGTGGACTGGTGCCGATGACGAAGCCCTTCGAATGCGTCGGGGACGTCACCGAGTGCGCCGCCGCAGCCTCGCTGGCAGCTCGTCGTCCCGACCGTCGGGGCAACGCCATCTTGGGGTCGTTGATGAGTGGTGCAGCGATCGACGACGCGACGATTGCAGCGCTGCTTCGCCCCATTGGCGCCGATGCGGTCCCAGAGTTGCTCCACCGCAATGGCTGATCCCGTCCTCGGTTTCGCTGACCTCGCTGGTCGCTCGGTCGGGATCTTCGGCTTCGGGGTTGAAGGCCGGGCCGCAGCCGCACAACTCCGCCGTCTCGGTATCGAACCGGTCATCGTTGACGATCGCGGACCGAGTGCCGGCGACGGGGTCCTCGCCACGATGAGCGGAGGCCTCGAGGCGCTCGCGTCCTGCGACGTGGTGCTCAAGACGCCAGGACTCTCCACCTACGCCGACAGCGTGTCATCGCTCCGGTCGCAAGGGGTCCTCGTCACGAGCGCGCTCAGCTGCTGGTTGACTGACGCCGACCGCAGTCGAGTGGTGCTCATCACCGGCACCAAGGGCAAGTCGACGACAGCGTCGATTCTCGGCCACCTCTTAAATAGGCTCGGCCACGACACCGCGGTCGTCGGCAACATCGGGCGGGTGCCGTATGACCCAGACGTTGCCCCATCTGCGACGTTCACGGTGGTGGAGGTCTCGTCGTTCCAGGCGGAGGGGCTCGCCTGCACGACGCCGATCATCGGCGTGACCTCCATTGGTCAAGATCACCTCGACTGGCACGGAACGGTTGAGCGCTACGTGACCGACAAACTCTCGATCGCAGCCAAGCCCGGTGCAGCGCGTGCGATCGTTGCCGACACCGACGCCCTCCGGGCGCTCGCCCCCCTGCTCGGTCCAGACCCATCCTTCGTGGCGCCGACCGCGCTCGATCGAGCGATTGCTGCAGCGCTCGGGCTCGCTGGAGGGCACCACGATTCGAACGTGGCCGTAGCGCGTGGCGTGATTGAGGGGCTCCTCGGTCCGGTTGCTGACGACCGGCTGATCGCCGCCGCATCGGGGTTCGTTCCCTTGGAGAGTCGATTCAGCGAGGTGCCACCGCTCGGGGCGGTTCGGGTCATCGACGATTCGTTGGCGACGAATCCCCTCCCGACGATCGCTGGCCTCGCATCCCTCGGCGCAGCGCGCGTCGCACTGCTCGTTGGGGGCCACGAACGAGGTGTCGACTACGCACCACTCGGTGCGGCGCTCGCTGAGCGACGAGGGGCGACGCTGGTCCTCGCGATGCCCGAGAACGGGCAGCGCATCCTCGATGCGGTGACGCCGAGCGCCACTGTCCAAACGGTGCTCGTTCGTTCGCTCGCAGAGGCGGTTGATCGAGGTCTTGCCTGGCTCAACGGTGAAGGTGTGCTCGTGCTCTCTCCGGCCGCGCCGAGCTTCGGTCACTTCATCGACTACCGCGATCGGGCGCAGCAGTTTCGAGCCCTCGTCGACGCGCACCGCACCACGACGCCCCCCGGGTAACTCCCGAGGGGCGTCGTTGGGTGATGGTGATGCCTTACCAGGCAGCGCAGCCGTGCTGGTCAGGCGGGTTGGCCTGAATCCGCTTGGCGACGACGATCTGCTCGGCGGGAGTTGCATACGCGGCATTCCACGCGAACTGGCGACCGCCGTAGGCGACCCAGTTCTGGTTGGAAATTCCAAGACCACCGGAGAACCGGGAGCCGAGGACGTGCCACTGACCACTCTCTTCGCAGATGTTGACCCGACTCCACTCTTGGAAGTCTCGGGCGGTGATCATGGAAACCGCCACCGGCAACCGGACCGTTGCCGCGACCATCGAGATGCGGTGCGTGAGCACCACGTCGTGATGGACGACTGCGTGGGTCTGGTGAACTGCGGTGGTGGTTGACGCTCCTGCCATGGCAGCGAGCGGTTGAAGGAAGATGCTGGCGGAAATCGCCGGCAGAACAACGTTCCGTACAAATGGGTGTCGCATGTGGGCCGCTCCTTCTCGTTGAAGAGCCCTCGTTGCCGAGGACCTTTGAGTTGGGCTTGATGCGGGCAACCGTCTGGTACATGCAAATCGCAGATGTGTGCCGGGAAGGGCGGGCACATCCTGGGTAGTACTACCCGAACGACGTGTAGACGGGGGTCCCTGTGCTGTGGGTGTTGTCGGTGTCTTCCGTACCTCCGTTGTGGTTGGGGTAGGCGCGGCTACCTACCGGTTCTCGTTGGGCTCGGTGCAACCACGTGGTCCGCTCCTCGTGGCTGGTTGGCGGGTTCCCCCGCCGGAGTTGAGGTTCCCCCCGGCACTCCCCAGCTACTGCACCGTCGCTGTGACGTGCCAGTAACTTTACCCCTTCTGTGTCACATGAGTGACATTTTGGTCGATTTTCGTGAGGTTCGAAGGCCGAAACGACAAGGGAATACTGGGTTTTCGCCGTATTGATGCAGAGGCGAATTCCACGGGAAATTCTCCCCAATTTCGGCGCCCGAGCGCCGGGCGACGCAGCGACCTAGGGTCGTCGCCATGAGGGCGCGTCGGTCGTTCGTGGTGGCACTCGCCGTCATCGTCGTGCTCTCGACGGTGGGCGCAGCGGTCCTCGTTGCCCTGCCTCGACCGAAGGCCTCCTCCGGCCACGGACCGTCCATCACGGTGGTTCGCCGACCGCTCAGTGCATCCGTGGCGCTTTCGCTGACTGATGCCTTCACCGATGCGAAGACCCACTTCGGCGAGATGCTCCCCGGGGATGCTCGAGCAGTCTCGCTGCCACGCATGGTGACCTCGGATGGGCAGTTCTTCGACCGCTGCCCCGCCCGGCAGCTCCAACCCCATGGGTGGTGGTGCCATCGGTATGCGCCACCAGTCGTGCACGACGACACCCAGCACCGATTCTGGACCCTCGTCACGTTCTCCATCATCCCGGCGCTGGCCTCAGAGCGGGCACTGGTGAGCTTCCAAGATGGCGGCGATGCCATGGTGGCGACGGGGTCCGACGGCGTGCACTGGCGCGCTGTAGCGCTCGATCTCGGCGTACCGCTGTGCGCTGGCAACGTCGAGCGTCGTGCGGCGATTCCACCAGCGGTGCTGGCCGATCTCGGCCTCGGACCCTGTCCGACCCCGTGATCTGGAAGCAGTTGAGCCGAGCGATCTAGGGTTGCGATCAGGCAGAGCCGAGGGGGATTTCCATGACGATGACGGCGCGACAAGATCCAGCCGCAGCGATCGATCCGGGTCGAGTGACGCTCGAACCCTACGGGGTGGTGGTGGGACCGGCGATTCACCTGGCCGAGGAGCGACGACGGCTCGCCGCGTGCACCTACAAGGGCTTCACCATTCGCCAACTTGGCGCCACGATTGGCGCCGAAGTCCACGGTCTCGACCTCACCGCGCCACTGAGCGATGCCATCGTCGCCGAACTCCGTCGGTGCCTCCTCGACTTCAAGGTGATCTTCTTCCGCGACCAACCCCTCACGCCGGAGCAGCACGTGGCCTTCGCTCGGCAGTTCGGTGACTTGGAGATCCACCCCTTCATCCCCTCGAACACCGGACAACCAGAGCTCGTCCGGTTCGAGAAGGAAGCCCAGGTCGGTGGCTTCGAGAACGGTTGGCACTCCGATGTGTCGTGGCGTGAGGTTCCCTCTGCAGCAGCAGTGCTCCACGCGATTGAGATCCCGCTCGTCGGCGGCGACACCGCGTTCAGCGACATGCACGCCGCCTACGACGGGTTGAGCGACGAGATGAAGGAGCGCATCGACGGCCTCGTGGCCGTGCACGACTACACCAAGGCCTTCGGTCACGCGGTTCCCGAAGAGATGAAGGCCCAGATGCGTGAGCAGTTCCCGCCGGCACTGCACCCAGTAGTGCGCACCCATGGTGAGACGGGACGCAAGCTCATCTACGTCAACCGCTACTTCACCGACACCATTGTCGGGATGGAGCGAGCAGAAGCTGAAGCGCTCATCGGTGAGCTCGCCGCCCACGCGGAGTGCATGGAGTACCAGGTGCGCTTCACCTGGACGAAAGATGCCGTGGCGTTCTGGGATAACCGGGCAACCCAGCACCTCGCGGTGTCGGACTACTGGCCAGAACGACGGATCATGGAGCGGGCCTCCATCATCGGCGAACGCCCGATCTGAGACCTCAGCCCTTCGGCAGGGGGACGAGTGCAATCTGTCGCTGCGCACTGCGGTAGCGGTTCTTCGCAGTGAGGATGCGATTCACCGACGCAACGACCTGGGTCATCGACAGTCGTCCATGGGCAACGGCAGTCCGAAGTCCCGCCAAGGTCGCTCCGTAGAGCGAAGCGTTGTTGAGCATGGCCATGTCGGCTCCCGAGCAGATTGCCGTCACCGCTGCAGCAGTCTGGCTGGCCCCATGGCCAGTGATGGCGCCAGCTCCCAAACTGTCGGTGAGGATGACCCCAGTGAACCCCATCGACCGGAGGTAGGCATAGGCAGCCGGGTTGAGCGACGCAGGCGCAGCCCCCCAATCGGGAACGACCACGTTGCTCATCATGACGGCTGGGACCCCGGTGGCGATCGCGGCACGGAACGGAGCGAGATCAGGGTTCTGGAGTGCGGCGAGCGGAGGATCGGTGGCGACTTGGAGGTCGGTATCGCCGTTGGCATGGCCGAGGCCAGGAAAGTGCTTGACGACGCCGAGGAGCCGGCCAGCGGCGAGCCCTGCGAGGAACGCCCGGACGTCTCGACTGGCGATCGTCCCGTTCTCGCTGAAGGACCGGAGGTTCTCCAGATCAATCGAGTTCGTGGCCGACGCGGTGTCGGCAACGGGCCCGAGGTCCATCGTGATGCCGAATGCTGCCATGTGCGACGCGACCGACTGCACCTTCTCCGTGATGGTGCGTGGTCCCCACCACGTGGCCATTTGGCGGGGCCATGGCAGCGAGCCCGCAACGTTGGCCAGCCGCTGAACGCCACCGCCCTCCTCGTCCGTTGCCAAGAAGAGCGGCACCATGGCCGAGGCATTGAGCGTTCGAAGTCCGCTGGCGATTCGAGAGCGGGCGCTCGAGGGAGGTTGCCCGAGGAACACGACGCCGCCGATGCCCCGTTGCACATCGCTCGTCGCCACCGTTGGCGCAGTGATGTTGGCGGCGACCATGAGTACCTGCGACAGCAGACGATCCTCTGTCCACCGGGGGACCGGAGCCGCGGTGGTGGTCGTCGACGAAGCAGCGACCGGGAGTACCGAGAGCATGGCGCTCATCCCGGCGATGACCATCGTGATGCAGATGTGTGGTCGACGCATGGGGAACCTCCTCTGCTGCGAGCATTCCACTCCATTGAGGATTCCGCCGCTCGGCCACGGTCGTGACGGGTCGGGCTAGGTTGGCTCCGTGGCCGCTGCGATCATCCTCGCTGTTGTGTTCTCAAGCGTCTTCATCGCCGCCTACATCGTGATGCGGCACCCGCGGTTCGGGCAACGACGACGCAAGGGTCGCTGAACCTCCCTAGAACGGGAGGGTGTAGGTGTTCTCGAACTCGTCTTGGACAATGGTGGCGAGAGTCGCCGAGGTGTCGACCACGAGTTCTTCGTCGAGTACTCGCACACGGTACGACCAGCCCTCGGGTAGGGCGAGATCGGCGCCGAGGGTCTCGAGACGCTCTTCGGACATGGCGGGGTCCACACCCACGCAGCGTGCCTGCATGACGAAGGCGGCACCATCGGGGCGGATGAGCTCGTAGATCTTCTTGCCGGCGTCGAAGAAGAAGATGGCACCTCGGTTGACGTGCATCTCGTTGTAGGGACCGAGCTTTGGCTCATGGCCGAGTTCCACTTGCGCGATCCGGCGCATGGTGATGCCGCCAAAGTCACCGAAGACGGGGTCGACGACGGCCACCTTGGTGCCGAGCCCATCGAGCATCCAGTAGCGCGGACCGTTGAGCTTGACGAAGAGGGCACCGAGATCTGCTGCGATGGCGGCGGCATCGAGGGCGACCCACTGCTCCTCGGGGCAGTTATTTAACAACTGGGTGCCGTAGACCTCGGCCCGGAGTCCGCTCTCGCCCATGAAGGCGGCGAGGACTTCGCCGTAGCGCTCTCCTCGTTGGTGGTCGATCAAACGAACTGGTGCATCCATGGCGAACCCCCTCGGTTGGCCGAGCGTATCGCCCAGCAGCGTCGAGGTTCGACGGTGCTCCCTACTCCTCGACTCGTCCGAGGATGGGTCGGCGATTCGTTCGGGTGGGTGCAGGAAGGGTCGGCGTGGCTCCATCGATGAGGACGTCGGAGAGGCCCATCCGTCCGATTCGTCCGATCGCTCCCGGCGCCTCGGTGAGCTCTGCCCCAATCGCTGCGCACACGACGAGACAGACCGAGATGCCCGACAACCAGGTGACGAAAGCGAGGGCGATCCCGAAGAATCCGAACTGGGCTTCGTTGCTCGAAATCTGCTGCGGCATCCACCACTGGGCAGCGACGCTGTAGGCGAGCGTGGCGATCCCGGTGAGGGCTCCTGTTGGCAGGAGCGCCCGGAGCCGTACCTGTTTGCCGAGCGCGAACCAGGTCGTCATGGCCCAGAACATCGCCGAGCCAAGGAGGGCGAAGAGGCTGAAGGTCGCGAGCCCAAGTGGGCTGCCACCGAGCAGGGAGCGCACCCCGCCGACGAGTGCCATGTAGCCAATGCACATCGCCACCCACACCGCGCCGGCGATGTAGGCGCTGACCATGGAGGTGGGCGGGCGACGCCACACCCGGAGGTACATCCGACGGAGCGCGGTGGTGAACGAGCTCGCGTAGACCACGGTGAGGAGGAGACCGAGGAACCCCGTGGCCTTGCGGATCTGACTGGAGTTGGCGAACGCCCCCTTCACGAGGTTCGACGCCTCGCCGTGGATGCCGAGTCGGTGCGTCATGGTCGAGAGCACCGCGTTGCGCAGATGGGTCGGGAGGAACGCCGCGACCACGATGACGAGGGGGAAGAACGAGACGAAGGCCTTCCCCGCGAGCGCAATGCTGCGATCGAGGAACTCCACCTCCAAGATCCGCTCCCACATCGACCACAGCACGGTTCCCTGTAACCGGCCGAGGCCCTTGGTTGCAGCCGCCTCTGCTGCATCGAGACGAGGGGAACGATGGTGCTCGGATGGTTCCATGGCGGCAGCTCCTTGCGACGGTGCTCCATTCTCGCCGACGAGGTCCCCCGAGGAGTACCGCCGTTCGGTATTGGTGCCGCACCGCTTCGTTGGCTACGTTTACACCTGCACGAGCCTTCGAAGGAGCCCTATGTCAACCGCTTGGATCATCGATGCCTGCCGCACCCCTCGGGGAATCGGCAAGGCCGGAAAGGGAGCCCTCGCCGGTCTCCACCCCCAACACCTCGGCGCCTCAGTGCTCAAGGCCCTCGCCGAGCGCAACGACCTCGACACCGCTGCGGTCGACGACGTGATCTTCGGCACCTCCCTGCAGAGTGGAACCCAAGGTGGTGACCTCGCCCGCATGGCAGCGCTGACTGCCGGATGGAGCACCAAGGCCTCAGGCGTGACCCTCGATCGCTACTGCGGCTCGGGCATCACCGCAGCAACCCTCGGTGCATCGGTGGTCGCTTCCGGGTTCGAGGACGTCATCGTCTCTGGTGGTTGCGAGATGATGTCGACCTACGGTGCGAACCGCCACGCTCCTGGAATTGGCTTGCTCGACATGGGCAACGAAGAGCTCCGCGCCATGCACTTCCAGCCCCACCAGGGTGTGGCTGCTGACGCCATTGCCTCCATGGACGGCATCTCCCGTGAAGCCCTCGACCAACTCGGCTACGAATCCCAGCAGCGTGCTGCGGTGGCGATCGCCGAAGGTCGGTTCGACCGTTCGCTCATCCCTGTGCACAGCCTGGCCGGCGAGCTCCTCCTCGACCACGAGGAGTTCCCCCGTCCCTCGACGACGCTCGAGCGCCTCGCTGGTCTCGAGCCGGCCTTCGGTTCCTTCATGGACTTCCCGCTCGATGAGAGCGGCATCACCATGCGCTCGGCGATCAACGCCAAGTACCCAGACATCGACATCCAGCCGGTCCACCACGCTGGCACTTCCTCAGGCGTGGTCGACGGCGCTGCCGCCATCCTCTACGCCAGTGACAAGGCGCTCGAGCGCTACGGCTGGACGCCCCGCGCCCGCGTCGTCGCCACCGCCAACGTGGGCGATGACCCGACCCTCATGCTGAACGCCCCTGGGCCAGCAATTCGCAAGGTGCTGGACCGCGCCGGCCTCTCGCTGTCAGACATCGACGTCTTCGAGATCAACGAGGCCTTCGCCGTGGTCGTTGAGAAGGTCATCCGTGACCTCGATCTCGACCGGGCCAAGGTCAACCCCAACGGTGGCGCCATTGCCCTCGGTCACCCCATTGGTGCGACCGGTTCGATCCTCATCGGCACCTGCCTCGACGAGCTCGAGCGCACTGGTGGCCGCTACGGCATCATCACCCAGTGTGCAGCTGGTGGGATGGCACCCGCCATTCTCATCGAGCGGGTCTGATCAGTGGTGGGGTGATCCCACCTCCACGGTGTTCCAACACTCCCGGTGCGTTGCGCACCGGGAGTGTTGCGTCACAGCGAAGTGGTGAACTATCGCGATGACGACGCCTCCGTTTGAGGACCGAACGCACGATCCACTGCAGATTGCGGTGCCGTCTCCGACGGCGCCGTGGTTCCCCGAGGTCAACGAATTCGCCCTGACGTGGAACGCCTACGAACGAGTTGGATCATTCGATGCGGTCCACGCCATCGCCAGCGCCGTTGACGGTGCCATAGACCGAGGTGCACTCGACGAGGTCAGCGTCGATGATCTTCGGACCACGTTGTTCTTCTACCAACGGGCGAGTCACCACACCGACAGCGTTCCTCGCCACCATCGAGTCGCAGCCATCCTCGAGGTACTCAGCCAGAAGACTGGTGGAGTAGTTCCTGGACCCGGAGATGAACTGCCCTGATGAGGTGATCTCGGCGATCCACCCCATGGCTGCATCCTTGCGGACTAGCTGGGATAGGGAAAGACCGCTTCAATCGTCGGGCCGTCAGATGCCCAGAACACCTTGGAGGGAGCGTGGCCTGGAACTGCGTAGCGGAACCGGATGCCGACGTTGGTCGTGAGTGCCGAAGAAGATCGTCGTGCCTGCTCTGGATGATCCAAGATGAACTCGCAGATGGTGATGAGCGCGTTGTAGAGGTCGATCGCACCAGCAGCGAGTAGGGAATCGAGTTGCTCGTTGGCTACTTCGGAGTACGACGGCTCCACTTACGCGCGTCGCCTCCGGGTTGAGGATTTCGGTGCGCTTGCAGCCCGAGCCAGCAATGCTTGGAGTTCAGGAGAGTTGTCGTATTCGAACTGTGCCTCGCTCACTACTCGAGCTGGCTCCAGCAAGATGCTGCCGTCGTCGTTCTCGCGAACGATGAAGCGCATGTTGGCGTGGCCGGGGAGCACCACCCTGCTCCGGCTATCGGTTTCGACGAGTTGTGGTCCCATAGATCTCCTTTCGATGGAGTCTACTGAACTTTCCCATAGTGGGAAAGTGGGAACCATTCACCAACTGGAATCTCGCGCAGTCGCCGCAGCAACCTCCTCGAGAGGAAGTCGCACGGAGCCGGCGCTTAGTCGCCGTGCGGGGTGATGAGGTACTTCGCTCCGGTTGCTTGGCGGGCGTAGTCGGCAATCGCTGCGAGGTCGAGCGCTCCCTCGAGGGTCACCGCGTTGGCGTAGTGGCTGGCGAACGTCGTCGTGAGCTCATCAGCCACTCGTTGGCGCAGGCGACCAATCGTCTCGCCGCCGGCCTTCATGAGGAACGGCGTGAGGAGCCATCCACCAAGTCCCCACGAGAAGCCGAAGTTTCGGCTGAGGGTGGTCTGGCTCCGGTCGAGCCCGCCGTAGATGTAGACCTGCTTGTAGGTGGTCGAGCCGTAGCGGCTGTAGGCGCCAGGCTTCGCGTTGGCTGCTGCCTCCATGGCGGTGAGCAGGTTGCTGGCGAGGGTTCCCCCACCAACGGCGTCGAAGGCCAGTGTGGCACCGGTCTCGGTGACTGCGGCGGTGAGATCGGCCATGAAGGTCGGCGCGGAGGAGTTCACGATGTGGGTGGCGCCGAGCGCGGCAAGGGTGTCGACCTGGGCTGCAGAGCGCACGACGTTGACGAGCGGAACGCCGTCAGCCTGGCAGACCTTGACCAGCATCTGGCCGAGGTTGGAGGCGGCTGCGGTGTGGATGAGGGCGTGGTGCCCTTCGGCGCGCATGGTCTCCACCATGCCGAGCGCCGTCAGGGGATTGACGAAGGAGGAGGCACCGGCGCGGGCTGGCGTTCCCTCGGGGAGCACGAGGCAGGCTCCAGCGTCGATGGTGCGGTACGAGGCGTACATCGACCCACCTGCGACCGAGACCGTCCGGCCGAGGAGGGCTTGGGCGCTGGCTGCTGCACCAGCGGCGATCACCGTTCCTGCACCTTCGTTGCCCACCGCCATCGACTGGTCGAACCGGCCGGCCAACGAGCCGAGCACCTTCGGGTCAATGGATGCGGTGACGACGGGAACGCCGTCACGAGTGGTCGCGCTGGCGGTTGCGAGATCAGCACCGGCGAGGAGGAGGCCGAGGTCGGAGGGGTTGATCGGCGTGGCTTCGACGCGGATCAGCACCTCGTTCGGCCCGGGGGCGACGACGGGGACCTCGACGAGCGAGAGCTCGAGCTGTCCTGAACTCGACACGGTCGAGCGGAGTTCGTGACCGGTGGTGGGTAGGTCGTGCATGGCGTGCTCCTCGGAGGTTGACGGCTCCATCACGGTAGGGGGAATGCTTCGCTCCTGCGCAGGAGGTCAGTGCACCTCGCCTCGGGCGAGGCGGCGAATGGCCACCTTGTCGATCTTGCCGGTGGCGTTCACCGGCAACGCATCGACGACGAGGTAGGCCTTGGGGCGCTTGAAGCCAGCGAGAGCGTCTCGACAGAACGCTCGTAGCGCTCCTTCGTCGAAGGTGCCATCGGTAGGGACGACGGCAGCGACGATGGCCTCTCCCCACTCGGGGTCGGGCCGACTCACCACCGCGGCTGCGCTGATGGAGGGATGTGAACACAGGGCCGCTTCGACCTCCAACGACGACACGTTCTCTCCGCCGGTGATGATGATGTCCTTCTTGCGATCGACCACCCGCAGTGCACCGTTGGTGTCGATGACCCCCATGTCGCCGGACCGGAATCCGCCGGCTCGGCATCGCTCAGCCCTCGGGACGTCGGCTTCCTCGTCGTAGTCCGAGAAGATCTGCGGGCCACTGAGGGAGATCTCCCCAATGGTTCCGGGCGGAACCTGGTTCCCGTCGTCGTCGACGATCCGGAGGGTGATGTGCGGTCCGGGAGCCCCCGCTTGGGTCAGGCGCTCTGGTTCACCGGCGAGTCCGTTGCGGTGCGCATCAGCGTCGAGGAAGACCGCCATGCCGGCGGCTTCGGTCATGCCGTAGCTCTGGGAGAACTCGCAGCCGAGTACCTCGTGGGCTTCTCGGAGGAGCGCCGGGGTGATCGGTGCCGCCCCGTAGTAGACGGTGCGGAGACTGGAGAGATCAGCGCCGGCTCGGCGTTGGTAGTCGATGAGCCGTCGGACCATCGTCGGCGCCAGCGAGAGCGCGGTGATTCTGTAGTGCTCGATGAGTGCGGCGACCTCGGCGGGTTCGAATCCACTGATGAGGACCACGGGGCGATGGTTCAGGTGGGCGATGAGCAGATTGGTCGCTGCGATGTGGAAGAGCGGGAAGGGGAGTCCGAGCACTTCATCGCTCGAGAATCGGCGGGTGACTCCGGCGTTCTCGGCGGCGGCGACCACGTTGGTGTGGGTGAGGACCACGCCCTTCGACCGCCCAGTCGTCCCGCTCGTGTAGAGGAGCCACGCCGGATCTTCGGCCCGAACGACGGGGTGCGGGTGCTGCTCCAGGGAAGTCGGTCGAGCCGCTGCGAGCGAGAGGAGCTGGACGTCGGTGCGCTCGCCGATCTCGTTCGAGAGTCCGTCAACGGCGTGGTCGTCGCCAATCCAGAGCGCAGCACCTGACCGGCGGAGTTGAGCGACTTGTTCGTGGGGTTGGAGCCGTGCGTTGATGAAGACGGTGGTGACGCCGGCCACGGCGTTGGCGTAGATCTGGGCGACCATGTCGGCGGAGTTCTCCGAGATGAGCGCTACCCGTTGTCCGCCGAGGTCGAGCGCGGTGAGTAGGCTGGCCCGCAGGAGCGTTGCCCCCTGGAGTTCCTCGAAGGTCAACGAACCGTTCGCGTCGACGATGGCCGTGGTGTCGGGTGCCTGCTCCGCTGCAGCAGTGAGGAGCTCGCCGAGCGTGGTTGGTCGACTGGTCACCCGCGGCTCCGAGTCAGCGAGGATCGATGGCGGCGAACGGAGCGCCCCACTGGACGGTTGGCCAGAACTCTGGTCCATCGGCCAAGCGACCGAGGTCGCCGTACGCGTCCATCTTGGTGATCGTGCAGGCGGTGAGGAGGTCTGGACCGAACTCGGTGAAGACCGGTCCCTTGATGTGGGCGATGACCGAATCGACCGAGTCGTAGGCCTCGACGAGCCGTGCGGTCCCCTCTGCTTCGTTCAGGTACCAGTTGTAGAGCAGCGTGCCCGGCTCATCGTTGCTGACCGCCACGCACGAAGCGACGAGCTTGCGGAATCGGTCGACGTCGTGGACGACGACATCGAGGACGAAGCGAACGGTGGTGTCAGGGGTCATGGTGGCTTTCTCGTGAGCGGTGCGTCCACCGGGGACGCATGGTGATGGGTCAGGGATGGACTACTGCACCGTGGTGGGGAAACTGGCGTGCAGGTTCGTGAAGGCCACGGTCGAGTGGTCGAAGCCGAGGAAGTTGCGTGCAGCCCCAACCGTCAGTTGGTTGATGGCTGGCCAACTGTTGGTCACCGGTTGGTTGGGGCTCTGGCAGCCGTCCACGGCCAAAGTGGCGACGTTGCTCGGAACCGAGACGCCGAGTGCGGCAGCAATCGCCAAGATGCCACCGTCACCAGCACCGATGACGCAGATGTCGCTGTAGACGTTGTGGCCAGCGTTGGACATCTCCGTGAAGTACTTCGGGCCCGTGAGGGCGGCGAACGCCGTCTCGAGTCCGGCGACGGGAACGACGTTGTCGTTCTGTCCACCGAGGATCAAGCCGGGTTCAGTGGGCATCGCGTTGTACGGAGCGATGGTCGAGGACCACGACAGGTTGGACATTCCCGCCATGCCGATCCAGCCCTTGACCCAGTTGGTGTGCTGCGTGGTACCCCATGAGGCGAGTCGCTCTGACGCTGACCCACCTGCGCTGTGGCCCCAGGCGATGACGTGGTTGGCGTCGACGTGGCCCTTGAGGGCGGGGACCTTGTTCGCCGACAGGTAGTTGCGGAGCGCGATCAAGTCCTGCACGTCGGCGTTCGGGTCAGTGGTGGGCGGCGTGGCCCCAACGCTGGAGTCGAGTTGGGAGGCGAGGTCACGGCCTGGGTGGTCTGGGGCGCAGACCACGAATCCCCAGGTGGCCATGTGCGAGGTCAGCGTGGAGGATTGATAGCGGAACCCCGAGAACCCGTGGCTGAAGAGCACCAAGGGGAATACCCCGCTCGCAGTTGTTGCCTTCGAGATCGCCCCCGTGGAGTAGGTCGCAGCGGTGGCGGCGGCGGGATTCTTCGACACGATGAACGCGATCGCCGGCGGCAGCTCCGTTTCGACGTTGTAGATGGCGTTGGTGCCGCTCGCGGTCGTTGGGTACCAACACGACGCCATCGTCGAGTAGCCAGCTGGCGTGAGCGTGGTTGCCGGCACCGCGTAACTGAAGCTGACGATGCCGGCCCGGTAGGGGCCGTTGCCCGTGAAGCTCGTCGGACCGAGATTGGTCACCTTGACCACCGTGTCGCCGTTGACCTTCGTGGTCGGGATCTTCGGAGCGGCTCCTCCGAGCGTTGGTGCAGACGCGAAGAATGCTGCACTGAGCACTGAAGCAGCGATTGCCGATGTGACTCTTCTCATGGTGATCCCCCCGGACACGACGTGATGGGGTCCATGTTAGAGCGGCTAGTCGACGAATGCAGCGGCGCTTGGCGTTGCCCCGGCAGTTAGTCCGCGGTGATTCGTGGGTCGAGCTCCCGGAGCTCTCGCTGGTGCTCTCCGAGGAATTGTCGGAAGACCTGGATCAGGCGGAGGCCGAGGAGGAGGTCATCGGCTGCGAAGTTCTCTCCATCGGCGAAGGTGGCGAATCCCGTCATGGCGTAACCCGCGAGTTGACCGAAGACCCGCTCGATCGTGGGATCGAGTGGGACGCCCGAGCGCTGCGAGACGAACTTGATGATGACGTTGTCGTCTCCCGGGCTCGCGAAGAGCCGTGGCTGAAGACCCTCACCGCGGAGCCATGCGACGAGACGGCTGGCCAAGATGAGGTCAGGGTGGAGGACGATTTCAGGTCCAATCGATTCATCACCCAGCGCAGCGGCATCGGCCTCGACCCGTGCGACGAGCGCCTCTGCAGTGGCCTCGTAGAGGCTGAATCGCGGGGATCTACTACGCCCTCCACGTCGGGAATTGGTGGCCCATTGGGACCGGGATGTTGTCGCTCGTCGGCGCGGGGTTGATGCTGCTGCTCCGGAAGCACTTGACCCCAGAGCAAGACGGTGTTGGGGTCGCGGCAGGGTCGTAGGGAAGACGACACCGAGTGCGATCTAGTGGCGCAGCTACCTGCGTTCTGCCGCCAAATCGATGAGCCCGGCAACCGTTTCGGCCATGCGTCCTCGGAGGGTGTCGAGGCGTTCGTGGACGGTGGCGTCGGCTTGGTCAGGGTTCTCGGTGATGAAGTCCGTGAGCGGCGACGGTCCACCGCACAGCACGACCTGGTGCGTCAACGTCGTACCGAGTGCGTGCGTGTCGAGGAGGAACCGCCACTTCGACACCGGGTGGTCGAGGTCGCCGACGGTCCACTCGAAGAAGGCCTCGGGTTGGAAGCCCGTCACGGTGGAGATCGTCGTCCATCGACGTTCCCCACGCAGCTGGTCACCTTCGAACTGTGCCCCGAGGTCAATGGCGCCGGAACCGAGGATGCGAACGGCCTGGAGCTCCGTGGAGAAGTTCGCGAGGAGGGTCGGGTCGGAGGCAACCTCCCACACCGCGTCGATCGAAATCGCTGCGGTGATCGAGGTGAACGTGTTCGGCTGGAGGCGGACGAGATCCATGGGGCAAGGGTAGTTTCGAGTTCCACCCGAAGTTGGAGCGGAAGCTCGAGCGCCATGGGCGCCAGTCCAGTTGGAGCCTGGGCGGAGAATCGAACTCCGGACCTTCTCATTACGAGTGAGATGCTCTGCCGACTGAGCTACCCAGGCCTCCCAGCAACGCTGGAACTTCCATTCTAGATCCTGCGCCGATGGGTCGCTATCCAGACGGCGATTCCAACCACGCGATGAGGCTGGGGAGGAGATCCGCCCATCCCTTGTACGTCGCCATCTCGACATCCACGGTCCGCAGCGTCGCCGCCAGATCTGCGGCGAGCGCTGGCTGATCAGCGAGGAGTTCTCCAAGCGGCGCGGTGTAGGTCCGAATCGTGAAGCAGATCGCGCCGGTCTCCGGCAGCGTGCGAAGAGTCTGGCGCTCGATGCGGAACGTCATGGTCGAGAGGTCGTCGGGGAGGTGGAGCCCTCGTCGTGCTGCGGGGGTTGGGAGGTGGAGTTCGTTGGTGTCGAGGATGGTCCAGTTGAGCCGCCAGACCGGTCGGTCGGGGTGGAGGCGGTTGAACAGCGCCTCGACGGGGCCACCGAGGGCTTCGGCGTAGCCGGGTACCGGGCCGTGAATAGCACTCAGGTTTTGGCCGACCTTCTCGCTGAGCGTCCATCGAGAGGGGAAGCACACGCACGCTGCGGTCATCTCCCACGTCCCTCCTCGGCGCTCGAAGAGGCACAGGTCTTCTTGGACGAGCCGAGCGGCCCGCACGATGGGTGCCTCGTCGGCTCTGGCGACTGAGTGGACCTCGAGACCGTGGTGCTCTGCGAGGTCGTCGATGATGGCGGTTTCGAGTTCTCGCTGCGCCGCGTCGCTCCCGGGAGCGACGCCAATCACGACGTCGGGGGTCGTCGCGAGGAGATCGCCCTTGGCGGTGAGCTCACGCTCTCGATGCTGATCGACCTCAAGCCACGCGTGGCGAGGAAGTGGCCGCAGTCCCATGGTGAGGCGCCAGGGCTTTCCGGTCACTGGTTGGTAGGGAAGGGGTGGTTGCTGCTCGCTCGGCACGACCTCCATTGTGGCGGTCTCCGGGGAGGGGTGGAGTGGTGCAGGGCTAGGGTTGGCTGTCAGTTCGGACGCAGCACCGCTAGGGGGAGCGATGGGCATTCTCACCTCGAACGTCGATCCATCGAGTCCGACCTTCGCCGCCAACGCCGCCGCTCAGCACGCACACCTCGCTGATCTCGCTCACGAAGTCGCCACGGCAGTCGCCGGAGGGGGTGAGAAGTACCAGGCGCGCCACGCGGCCCGAGGCAAGCTGGGCGCTCGAGAACGGATCGAACTCCTCCTCGACGCAGGTTCCCCCTTCCTCGAGTTCTCCACCCTCGCCGGCTACGGCTCGGAGTTTACGGTGGGCGGTGCCCTCGTCACCGGACTCGGCGTGGTGTCGGGGACGGAATGCGTCATCGCGGCCAACGACCCGACAGTCCGGGGAGGCTCCATCAACCCCTTCGGCTTGAGGAAGCACTTGCGGGCCTTGGAGATCGCCCGAGAGAATCGACTCCCGGTGATCAACCTCGTCGAGTCCGGTGGTGCCGACCTCCCGACCCAAGCCGACCTCTTCATTCCCGCCGGCCAACTCTTCCGGGATCTCACCCGCCTGTCGGCACTCGGGATCCCGACCATCGCCCTCGTCTTTGGGAACTCGACCGCTGGAGGGGCCTACGTTCCTGGCATGTGCGACTACGCCGTCCTCGTCGACCGTGGCGCCAAGGTGTTCCTCGGTGGTCCCCCGCTCGTCAAGATGGCGACGGGTGAGGAGTCCGACGATGAGTCCCTCGGTGGGGCGCGGATGCACGCCACTATCTCTGGACTCGGTGACTACTTCGCGGTCGATGAACCCGATGCCATCCGCATCGGTCGAGAGATCGTGGCTGGGCTCCACTGGCGAAAGCAGGGCCCAGGTCCGGTGACGGAGCCGCTCGAGCCACGGGAAGATCCGAGCGAGATGCTCGGCATTGTCTCGGCGGACTTGAAGGTGCCCTTCGACCCTCGTGAGGTGATCGCCCGCCTCGTCGATGACTCCGCGTTCGACGAGTACAAGGAGCGCTACGGCACCTCCCTCGTCTGCGGGTGGGCGACGCTGTCGGGCTACAAGATCGGCATCTTGGCCAATGCCCACGGCGTGCTCTTCAACGAAGAAGCGAGGAAGGGCGCGGCCTTCATCTCGCTCGCCAACCAACGCGACACCCCGTTGCTCTTCCTCCACAACACCACTGGCTACATGGTGGGCAAGGAGTACGAGCAGGCGGGCATGGTCAAAGACGGGGCCAAGATGATCAACGCGGTGGCCAACTCGACGGTCCCGCACCTCTCGGTGATCATGGGCTCCTCCTACGGAGCCGGCAACTACGGCATGTGCGGTCGAGCCTTCTCGCCCCGGTTCGCCTTCTCCTGGCCTGGCTCGAAGGTGGCCGTGATGGGCCCTGAGCAACTCGCCGGCGTCCTCTCCATCGTTGCTCGCCAGAGCGCTGCCTCAACCGGTGCCCCCTTCGACGAAGATGCCGATGCTCGCCAGCGAGGGGCGATTGAGGCCCAGATCGAACGAGAGCAGCATGCGTTCGTCATGTCGGGGAAGCTCTACGACGACGGCATCATCGACCCTCGTGACACGCGCGCCGTGCTGTCGCTGTGCCTCTCGGCCATTGATGGCGCACCCTACGAAGGACGCCGAGGCTTCGGCGTGTTCCGGTTCTAACCGTGGCCGAGATCCGGACCGTCTGCATCGCCAACCGGGGAGAGATCGCCCGTCGGATCATGGCGACCGCTCGGCGACTCGGGATCACGACCGTGCTCGTGGTCACCGACGATGACCTCGGCATGCCCGCCTCCCTCGAAGCGGACGTGTTGTCCTACCTCCCGGGTTCGACGATCGCCGAGACGTATCTGAACGGTCCAGCCATCGTGGCCGCTGCACTGGCGCACGGAGCCGACGCGGTGCACCCCGGATACGGCTTCCTCTCGGAGAACGCAGCCTTCGCCCAAGCGGTGGTCGATGCCGGGCTCACCTTCGTCGGCCCCTCGCCAGAGGTGATCGCCGAGATGGGCTCGAAGGTCGGGGCCAAGGAGAAGATGGCCGCAGCCGGCGTCCCAGTGCTGGCCGGAGCCACCGTCTCGACTGCGTCGGAGATCCTCGAGGTGGGCGCGGCCAGTGGCTGGCCACTCCTCCTCAAGGCCTCGGCTGGAGGTGGGGGACGGGGGATGCGGATCCTCCGCGGCCCCGACGGAGTGGAGCAGGAGCTCGACGCAGCTCGACGCGAGGCCGGCGCGGCCTTCGGCGATGCCACGGTCTTCGTCGAGTCCTACATCGAGCGACCGCGCCACGTCGAAGTGCAGATCTTCGGCGATGCGCACGGAACCGTCATCGACCTCTTCGAACGCGAGTGCTCGATCCAGCGGCGCTACCAGAAGGTCCTCGAGGAGTCGCCGTCACCAGGCATTACCGACGACGTTCGCGTGCAGCTCCGAGAAGCCGCTCGGGCAGCCGGTGCCGCCCTGCACTACGTGGGAGCGGGAACCGTTGAGTTCATCGTCGCTCCGAACGGGAGCATCGCGTTCTTGGAGGTGAACACTCGCCTCCAAGTTGAGCACCCCGTCACCGAGGCGGTGACCGGCCTCGACCTCGTCGAACTGCAGTTCATCGTGGCCAGTGGTGCCCCACTGCCAAAGGCGGCGATCGATGCCCAGCCTGAGGGTCACGCCATTGAGGTCCGCCTCTACGCAGAGGACCCCACGTCCGGATTCCTGCCGCAGACGGGAACCCTCGAAGACTTCTCCGTACCCGAATCGGTCCGAGTCGACAGTGCGGTAGACGCAGGGAGTGTGGTCGTCGCCACCTACGACCCCATGCTGGCCAAGATCATCGCCTGGGCACCGACGAGAGCCGCCGCTGCGGCGACGCTCGCCGATGCGCTGCGGAGTGTCATTGCGGGAGTGGCGACCAATCGCGATCTCCTGATCGGGGTCCTCGAGGACGAGGAGTTCCTCGCTGGAGCGACGACCACGGCGTTCCTCGATGAACGCGGCGTCGATGCGCTGGTCGAGGTTCGCCGGCGCTCAATCGAGCCGCTGATCGGTGCTGCAGCGCTCGCCGTGCTGCTCGAGCACCACCGGCTGAGCCCCGTTCCCCCTGCGGTGCCCGTTGGGTACCGCAACGTCCTCACCCAGCCGCAGGTCGTCGTCCTCGACGTCGATGGTCGAGCGATCGAGGTGGCAGTCGTGTTCGCCGGACGCCAAGCCGAAGTCGCCGTTGGTGATGGTGAGGCCTTCACCTTCGTCGACATCGACGAGGACGAGTTCGTGGCGCTCGTCGGTCTCGAACTGGTCGCGGTTGCCGTCACGTCGCTCGGGCGTGAGCGGTTCCGGGCGACGTCGGCGACCGACCTCGTGGATGTGACCGTCCTCCCACGGTTCTCCCCACCACGGATCGCCCTCGCTGCTGGATCGCTCCAAGCACCGATGCCCGGCACAGTGGTGCGGATCGACGTCGCCGTTGGCGACGTGGTCGCCCAAGACGACGCGCTCCTCGCTCTCGAGGCGATGAAGATGGAGCACACCATTCGTGCGCCCTTCGCCGGCACGGTCACCGCTGTTCCGGTGACCGTTGGTCACCAGGTCACCGCTGGTGATCCACTGGTCGTGGTGGAGGCGAAGCGTGACTGATGTCGTGACCTACGAACGCCGAGGCCCGGTCGCGTGGCTGACGATTCGGCGACCCGAAGCCCGGAACGCGCTCTCCGCCGCCGTGCGGAGCGGTCTGTGGGATGGTCTCCGAACCTTCACCACCGACGACGCGGCCAAGGTGCTGGTGCTGACTGGTGAAGGTGATGTTGCCTTCAGCGCTGGTGCGGACCTGAAGGAGATGGCTACGACCGCAATGGAGGTGCCACCCCCGGACTTCCTCCCGCAGATGGGTCGCAACATCACCGTCACCAAGCCCACCATCGCCGCGGTGAACGGCGTGGCCTTCGCTGGTGGCTTCGCCCTCGCGCAGAGCTGCGATCTCTGCGTGGCCGCGGACCACGCGCAGTTCGCGATCTCTGAGGCTCGAGTCGGTCGAGGCGCACCGTGGGCCGCACCCCTCGCTGCGATGCTCCCGCGTCGCATCGTGTTGGAACTCCTCATGACTGCGGCGCCCATCAGCGCCGCTCGGGCCTACGACCTCGGTCTCGTGAACGAGGTGGTGCCGGCGTCGGCATTGGTCGAGCGGACTCAGGACCTCGCCGAGCGCATCGCTGCCAACGCGCCGCTATCGGTCCGAGCCGCCAAGGCAATGGTCGACGCCCTCGACCCCACTCGGACCTCGGAAGCGTTCGACCTCGCTGAATCGATCTGGCAGCCGGTCTACACCTCCGCCGATGCCAAAGAGGGACCCACGGCGTTCGCCGAGCGTCGGACACCGAACTGGCAGGGGCGATGACCGGCGACCTCCAGGGCCAACTGGTGGATGATCTCCGAGGCGAGACCACCACCCTCCTCACCATGCTCGAGCCGTTGCGGCCACAGGACTGGTCGACGCTGACACCGGCGACACCGTGGACGGTGCTCGACCAGGTCACCCACCTGGCCGCGTTCGACGAGCGACAGACCATGGCGGTCACCAGTCCCGAGGCCTTCGCTGCCCAAGTAGCGGAGGAGCTCGCCGGGCCGGGAAACCTCGTCGACTCGGTGCGCGAGGCCTGCGCCGCCATGGACCCCAGCGAGGTGCTCACGTGGTTCACGATCGGGCGTGCCACCATGATCGAGGCGCTGGCATCGACGCCAGTTGCCACTCGCATTGGGTGGTACGGCCCGTCGATGGGGCCGGTCTCCGCGTTGACAGCACGTCTCATGGAGACCTGGGCGCACGGTTACGACATCGCTGATGCGCTCGGTGTCACACCAGCCCCAACGGCACGGCTCCACCACATCGCCGAGTTGGCCTACCGAGCTCGACCCTTCGCCTTCAGCGCCCACGACGTGGCGATGCCGGAAGCGCCACTGCGCTTCGAGCTCACGGCTCCTGATGGTTCGACCTGGATGATTGGTGACGACGCAGCCGTGGCTGTGGTGTCGGGTCCGGCGCTCGATCTCTGCCTGCTCGCCGTCCAACGTCGTCACCGCGACGACCTCGATCTCGAGGCCTCGAACGCCGACGCCGCTTCGTGGCTGGCGGTTGCCCAAGCCTTCGCTGGACCCGCTGGGCCTGGCCGCGCCGCGAGGAGGAACGCATGACCCGACCACTCCGTATCGCCAACTGCTCCGGCTTCTACGGCGACCTCCTAGACGCCCCTCGACTCCTGCTCGATGGACCCGATCCCATCGACGTGTTGACGGGGGACTACCTCGCTGAGCTCACGATGCTCATCTTGTGGAAGTCACGGCAGCGCGATCCCGATGCGGGGTACGCCACGACCTTCCTCCGCCAGATGGAGGAGGTCATGGGGACCTGTCTCGAGCGGGGTATCCAAGTCGTGGTCAACGCTGGTGGCCTCAACCCCCGAGGTCTCGCAGCAGAGCTGCGGGCCCAAGCCAGAGCCTTGGGGCGCACCGTTGACGTCGCCGTCGTCGAAGGTGATGACCTCATCACCCACCTGCCCGACCTCATGGCCAAGGGTGAGCTGTTCACCCACCTCGACACCGGCCGCCCCTTCGCCAGCGCTGGTCGATCCGCGCTCACCGCGAACGCGTACCTCGGTGGTTTCGGGATCGCCGAGGCCCTCAACCGCGGTGCGCAGTTCGTCGTGACCGGACGCGTGACCGACGCTGCGCTCGTCATTGGTCCAGCTGCTGCGCACCACGGCTGGTCGAGGACCGACTTCGGGCCTCTCGCCGGCGCCCTCGTCGCTGGCCACGTCATCGAGTGCGGGACGCAAGCGACCGGCGGCAACTACTGCTTCTTGGACGAGCTCCCTGATGCACGGTTCCCAGGATTCCCGATCGCTGAAGTCGCCGCCGACGGCTCCTCGGTCATCACCAAGCAGCCTGGTTCTGGTGGGGTCGTCTCGCTCGGAACGGTGACCGCCCAGTTGCTCTACGAGGTCGACCGCCGCCACTACGCCAACCCCGACGTGGTGGCGGATTTCTCATCCATCTCGCTGTCTGCTGTTGGACCCGATCGGGTGGCGATTGGTCCGGTTGTCGGTCAAGCACCGGCTCAAGAAATCAAGGTGGCCATCAACTACGACGGCGGGTATCGGAACCAGATGTCGGTGATCTTGACCGGTGCCGATCCTGAAGGAAAGGCGGCACGGGTTCGAGCCATGCTCTTCGACCTGCTCGGCGGCGAAGAGCGCTTCAGTGAGGTTGCCGTCGACCTCTTCGCCGCCGACTGGCGTGATGCGGCGACCAATGAAGGTGCCATCAGTCGCCTGCGGATTGTCGTGAAGGGTGAGGACCCAGGCCTCGTCGGTCGAGAGTTCTCACGAGCGGTCGTGTCGTTGACCCTCGCCTCCGTGCCGGGGATGTTCGCCGACACCCCACCCTCCGCCGGATCCGCCTACGGCGTCTACTGGCCGGCGCTCATCGACCGCAGCCACGTGCACGAGCGGGTGCTGCTCGAGAACGGCATGACGGTGATCCTGCCCCAACCGCCGGTGACGGTGCCGCTGCCCTTGGACGGCGGCGAGGTGCCGGTCGTCCATCCACCCTTCAGTGGCGAGACGGCGCCCATGTTGCTCGGAGAGCTCTGCGGCGCTCGATCAGGCGACAAGGGTGGGAACGCCAACGTCGGGGTGTGGACGTTCGACGATGACCGGTACGCGTTCTTGGTAGACCTGCTGACTCCAGAGAACGTGCCGGCGCTGCTCGGCTTGCCGCCTGGGGTCACGGTGCGACGGAGCCTGTTGCCGAATCTGCGTGCCATCAACCTCGTCTGCGTCGGTCTCCTCGGCGAAGGCGTGGCATCGTCCACGCGGCTCGATCCTCAGGCCAAGGGGCTCGGGGAGTACCTCCGGTCCCGAACGGTTGAGGTCCCGGTGGAACTCCACGGCCGAGGACGCACGGCCGAGGGCGTGGCGACCGCTCAGTAGCTCCGGGGGAGTCCGAGCGTGTGGGTGGCGATGTAGTTGAGGACCATCTCACGCGACACCGGGGCCACCTTCAGCAGGCGGGCCATGCCCCAGACCGTGATGAGGCCGTAGTCGGTGGCCATGCCGTTGCCGCCGTGGGTCTGCATGGCCTGGTCGATGGCCACGAGGGCGGCGTCGGCAGCGGCGAGCTTGGCCATGTTGGAGGCCTCTGCCGGGTCGAGACCCTCGTCGAACTGCCACGCCGCCTTGGCCGTCATGAGGGCGGCGAGTTCGACGTCGATGGCGGCTTTGGCCAAGGGGTGGGAGAGACCCTGGTGGCTCCCAATGGGCACGCCCCACACCTCTCGGGTCTTCGCGTAGTCCGCAGCCTTGGCGAGCGCGTAGCGACCGAGACCGATGAGGGTGGCCGCAGAGATGATCCGTTCCGGGTTGAGGCCCATGAACAACGGGCGGAGCGCACCACCTTCGGGGCCAATCCGGTGGTCGTCGGAGAGCGCCACGTCGTCGAAGGTCACCGTGAACTGCTTCTCGGTCGCCACGATGCCGACCGAGATGGGGGTGAAGGAGAGTCCCGGGGCATTGGTCGGCACGACGAACAAGGTCAACCGCCCACGACCGGTCAGCGGATCGGTGCCGGTGGAGGTGACGACGAGGACGTGGTCCGCCTCGTCGATACCGGAGATGTAGTACTTGGTTCCCGACAGCGACCAGCCGTCACCACGGCGGGTCGCCACCGTTGCCACTCGGTGGGAGTTCGACCCGGCATCGGGTTCGGTGATGGCGAACGCCATCTTGGAGGATCCGCTGCCGAGTCCCGGGAGCCACCGGCGTTGCTGCTCCTCAGTGCCGAAGCGAGCGATGACCTCGCCGCAGATCGCCGGCGAGACGAGGAACATGAGGAGGGGGCAACCGGCCGCTGCGGTCTCCTCAGCCACGATGGCGAGTTCAGCCATGCCGCCGCCTCCACCGAAGGGGAGGGGGAGGTTCACGCCACAGAATCCCGCTTCGGCGAGGGCATCCCAGAGCTCGGTGGCTTTCCCACCAGTTGCTGCCTGGTCCACGAAGTAGCGATGGCCAAAGGACTGAGCGATCGATGCCACCGTGCTCCGAAGGAGTTCCTGTTCGCTCGATGCTTGGAAGTTCACGTCATCCACCCTTCGCCCTCCTTGACTCTACGGCCCGACCGGGCAGTCTGAGAGGGTGTCAATGGTGGCGCCGAGCGTCGCAGAACAGCAGCACGCGTCACTGACGAGCCGAGTGCCAAATCCTCAGATAGCCGAGTGCCAAATCTTTAACTCTTTTAGTGCCAAATCTTCAAGTCATGGTAGAATACGTCGGTGAAATCCTATATTTCTCGCCTCATCGATCCAGTCTTGGAATCACGCCTGCAGTCTGCAGGTGCGGTGGTGATCGATGGTCCGAAGGCCTCCGGCAAGACAGAGACGGGTCGTCGCATCGCCAAGAGCGAAGTCCTCCTCGATAGTGATCGGGCGCTCAGAGACCTCGCGATGGCCGATCCCCAACTCGTGCTCGGTGGAGCACCTCCACTGCTCCTCGATGAGTGGCAGGTCGTTCCGGAACTGTGGAACGCCGTGCGCCGCGCGGTCGATGACCGACGTGCGATGGGGCAGTTCATCCTCACAGGATCCGCTTCACCGGCTGATAGCTCGACTCGGCATTCTGGGGCAGGTCGGTTCTCTCGATTGAGGATGCGGCCGCTGACCCTCGTTGAAACTGGACACTCGTCGTCGGAGATTTCGCTCGCTGCACTCCTTCGAGGGGAACGTCCGTCTGCGGCTCCACATCACGTGCAGATCCATGACCTCGCGGAGCGAACGATCACCGGAGGATGGCCGGCGAGTCAACACCTCGCCAGTCGTGACGCCGCCCGATACGCCGTTGACTACATCGATCAGATCGTGCGACTCGAGATTGCTGGTCTCGAGGGAGTGCGACATGACCCGCGTCGCGTCCGTTCGCTCATTCGCTCGCTCGCGAGGACGACCGCGTCCGAAGCATCGTTGGCGACGTTGGCCACCGATGCCGGTGGCGATGAGCGTCCGCTCGCCCATGAGACGGTGACGAGCTACCTCGCCTCGCTCGAGCGGATCTTCGTCCTCGAGATGCAAGAGGCTTGGGATCTTCCGCTTCGGACGCGAACTGCGCTCCGCAAGGCGCCAAAGCGACACCTCGTTGATACGTCGCTCACCGCCGCAGCACTCCGCATCGGAACGCCGGAGCGCCTCCTCGGCGACCCGTCGACATTCGGATTGCTCTTCGAGAGCTTGGTCTTCCAACAACTCCGCGTCTTCGCTGATCTCCTCGATGCTGGGGTGTATCACTTCCGTTCAAAGGTTGGGCGAGAGGTCGACTTCATCATCGAACTCCCCGATGGAACGTGGGGGGCCTTCGAGGTCAAGCTCGGCGCAGGGGTGATCGATGCTGCGGCGACGAACCTCATGTCCTTCGTTGACTCCATTGACACCAGTCGTCATCAACCGCCCGCTGTTCTCGGCGTCATCGTGCCAACTGGCCCCTCGTATCGCCGACCAGACGGGGTCGTGGTGCTCGCCCTGACGAATCTCGGGGCGTAATCCCCCGCGACGTGGACCGGAGCGAGGAGCCAGCCGTGATCGCCCACCGATGCCCGTGTTGGAGCTGATGCGAGGTCTAGGTTGACCGTGGTACCCAGTCGCGGGTTATTGAGAAGGGAGTCGTGACAACGTGGTCACTGTTCCAAGTACGGCAGACGATTCCCACGACGCATGGTCGGTCGTTGCGAGCACGATGACTCGAGCGGCGCTGGCCCTCGACCTCGATCCAGGGCTCACAACCATGATCGTGAAACCCGAGCGAATCCTCGAGGTTGCCGTTCCCATCCGCATGGACGATGGACGGGTGGAGATGTTCACCGGGTGGCGCATCCAGCACGACACCTCGCGTGGCCCCGGCAAGGGTGGCATCCGCTTCCACCCATCGGTGTCGGCGAACGAAGTGGCGGCGCTGGCAGCGGACATGTCGATCAAGTGTGCAGTCGTCAACATCCCCTTCGGTGGAGCGAAGGGCGGCGTCTGCGTCGACCCGTCGACGCTGTCTGCGGCAGAACTCGAACGGCTCACCCGTCGCTACACCTTTGACATCGCTCCGATTCTCGGTCCTGAGAAGGACATCCCCGCCCCCGACGTGAACACCGATCCGCAGGTGATGTCTTGGGTGATGGACACCGTCTCGATGCTCCGGGGTCAAGGAACGCCGGGGGTGGTCACGGGAAAGCCCATCGCCATCGGTGGCAGCGCAGGTCACGCAGGGGCAACCTCCCTCGGCGTGTCGGTCTGTGTGGCCAAGATCTTCGAACACCTCGGTCGCGACCTCACAGGAGCACGAGTGGTCATCGAGGGCTACGGCAAGGTCGGCGGTCCACTGGTGGGGCTCCTGGTCGATCTCGGCATGGTGGTCGTCGGCGTCGCCGACGTACACGGCACCATCGTTGCCCCATCGGGCATCGACCCCAGTGCGCTCGCCGCCCACGTCGCACGAACCGGCACCGTCGTTGGCCTCGAGGGTGCAGCACCGCTCACGAGTGGCCACCTGTTCAGCGTTGACGCTGACCTCGCCATCCCAGCTGCGCTCGGTGGCACCATCACCGATGACGTGGCGCGGCAGATGCGTGCATCCATCGTGGTGGAGGCGGCCAATGGACCGACTACGGCAGCGGGTGATGCCGTGTTGAACGAGCGGGGCATCGTCGTGGTGCCTGACGTGCTGGCCAATGCTGGTGGCGTCGTGGCGTCGTACTTCGAGTGGGTGCAAGACCGTGAGGGCTACGCCTGGGATGCCGCCCTCGTGAGCGAGCGGGTGGCGAGCACGATCGAGCGAGCGTTCATTTCGGTCGTGGAGCGAGCAGAGAGCCTCCACCTCCCGTTCCGCCAAGCCGCCACTGTGGTCGGCGTGGCGCGCATCGCCGAAGCGACGACGCTCCGGGGACTCTTCCCATGAGCCCATGTGGTGCGAGAGGATGAAGCCATGAGCAAGAACAGCGACGTTGCCCTCGACGATGTCTTCACCGCCACGACGGGAAGTGTCTTCGTCTCAGGAATCCAAGCCCTCGTCCGGTTGACGCTCGAGCAGATGTGGCTCGATGAAGCACGAGGGCTCAAGACCGCGTCGTTCGTCTCGGGATACCCCGGATCACCCCTCGGTGGCGTGGACATGGAGTTCGACCGAGCGAAGCGCTTCCTCGATCCGGCTGGTGTCCGGTTCCAGCACGGCCTCAACGAAGAACTGGCAGCAACCGCAGTGGTTGGGACGCAGTTCGTCGACCAGCTCCCCGGCGCCACCTACGACGGCGTCGTTGGCTACTGGTTCGGGAAGAACCCCGGCCTCGACCGTGCCGCCGATGCCCTCCGGCACGGGAACTACGCCGGTACGACACCGCTCGGTGGGGCAGTCGCCATGATCGGTGACGACCCGTCGTCGAAGTCGTCGACCTTGCCCTCGTCATCGGCCGAGATGTGCGAGTCACTCATGATCCCGGCGTTCAACCCCTCAACTGTTGGTGAACTCATCACCTACGGACTCCACGCCGTGGCCATGAGCCGAGCAGCGGGGGTCTTCACCGCGCTCCGGGTCGTCACCGACCTCGCCGACGCAGCAGCCGTCGTCGACCTCGTCGACCCATCGACGTTCATCGCTCCACCAGATCCCGATCGATTCACGCTTCGCCACGTCCTCCTCGGGAACCGAGCTGTTGAGGCGGAGCAAGACCTCTTCGAGCACCGCATCCCCTTGGCCATGGCCTACGGCAAGGCCAACCGCTTGAACGCGGTGACCTTCGAGGCGTCTCGTGCGACGATCGGCATCATCGCCTCCGGGGTGACCTACGCCACGGTGCTCCGAGCTGTCGAGATCCTCGGCATCGACCAACCGGCGCTCGAGCAGATGGGCGTCCGCCTCATCAAGATCGGCCTCATCTGGCCGCTCGACCACGAGGAGTTCCGCGCCTTCACCGCTGGGCTCAGCCAGGTCTTCGTCGTCGAGGACAAGCGGCCGTTCTTGGAGCTCCACATCCGTGATGCCCTCTACGGTGCCCCCAACCTGCCGGTGATCTTGGGGAAGAACGACGAAGACGGCAGTCCGCTCATCCCCTCGTGGGGATCGATGGACGTCGACGGCGTCGTGGCGGTGCTGGCCAAGGTGCTCGAGCGGCACAACCCACCGCAGTACGTCGTGGACGAGATCGCCCGCATTCGGCGACCGAAGCACCGCCTCTCGGTCACCGCGCTCCCGGTTCGTCAGCCCTACTTCTGCTCAGGTTGCCCCCACAACCGTTCCACGCGTGCCGATGATGACCAACTGGTCGGCGTCGGGATTGGCTGCCACGTCATGGTGGCGTTCCAAGACGAGCACCGCGGCCACAAGGTGGGCATGACGCAGATGGGTGGCGAAGGCACCCAGTGGATTGGCATGGCGCCGTTCACGAGCGATGCCCACTACGTCCAGAACTTAGGGGACGGTACGTTCTTCCACTCAGGCTCTCTGGCCATCCGTGCGGCGGTCGTGGCTGGGGTGAACGTCACCTACAAGCTCCTCTACAACCGAGCCGTCGCTATGACCGGAGGCCAGCAGCCAACCGGTGTGCTCGAGATCCCCCAGCTCACCTCGTGGCTGGCACTCGAAGGGGTGCAGCAGGTGATCATCACGACACCCGAACCTGCCACCTACAACGACGTGGTCCTCCATCCCATTGCTTCTGTTCGTCACCGAGATGACTTGGCCGACGTCCAGGACGAGTTGGCGGCGCTTCCCGGGGTCACCGTGCTCATCCACGACGACCGCTGCGCAGCCGAAGAGCGTCGACTCCGCCGACGGGGCACGATCGCCGCACCGACCACTCGGCTCCACATCAACGAGCGGGTCTGTGAAGGCTGCGGTGACTGCCAGCGAGTGTCCACCTGTCTGTCGCTCGAACCCGTCGACACCCCCTACGGCGACAAGACCCGGATCCACCAGAGCTCCTGCAACCTCGACTTCAGTTGCGCGAACGGGGATTGCCCCTCCTTCGTCCGGGTGATTCCTGGAACCAAGGCCGACCACGTCGTCCCCGACCTGCCCGTGGCCTTGGTCGACCCAGTGGTGATCGTCAACGAGACCGACACCACGATCCGGATGACCGGCGTTGGGGGAACTGGTGTGGTCACGGTCTCTCGCATCATTCAAATGGCTGCTCGACTCGACGGACGGGCTGCATCGGGACTCGACCAGACTGGACTGGCCCAGAAGGGTGGCCCGGTCATCTCCGATGTGCGCATCGCCGACCACGAGCTGTCGACCGCGCCCAAGGCGTCGGAGCACATGATCGACCTCGTGCTCGGCTTCGACCTCCTCGGCGTGCTCACGCCGTCGGTGGCTGACAAGTTGACGAGCGACCGCACCATTGCCGTGCTCAACATGGACACCACGCCCACCCACGATCAGTTGATGCGCAAAGGTCCAGCAACGCCCAACGCGACCCACGTGCACGAGCTCATCGAGCCGCTCACGAGAGCTGCGCACAACGTGTACTTGAACGCCCTCGACATCGCCGAAGCGGTGGTGGGCGATCACCTGGCCGCCAATTTGGTCCTCTTCGGTGCTGCGTTCCAGGCTGGGTGCATTCCCCTCTCTGCCGCTGCCATCGAGCGGGCCATCACCTTGAACGGCACCGCGGTTGCCACCAACATCACCGCCTTCAACTGGGGACGGGCTGCGGTCATCGCCCCAGACGCCGTCGCTGCAGCCACTGCTCCAACCATTCCGACGGTCGCGACACCTCGACAGCACCCAGCTGTGCTCGAGGCGGTGCGCACATCAGCGATTCCTCCGGCACTCCATGGCCTCGTGACCGAACGAGCGAACGAGCTCGTGGCCTACCAGTCCGTCTCCTACGCCACCTCGTTCGTTGGTGCCGTCGACGCGGTGGCCCGAGCACTTGTCGCCAGTGGCGTTTCGGGCACCGAGGATCTCCTCTCCGCCTACATCGCCGGCGCGTTCAAGTTCCGTGCCTACAAGGATGAGTACGAAGTGGCCCGGCTCCATCGCGACCCGGTGGAGCAGGCCAAGATCGAGCGAGAATTTGGCAAGGGTGCGAAGGCAGCAGTGCTCCTCCACCCGCCGATCTTGAAGAGCCTCGGCATGAAGCGCAAGCTCGAACTCGGCAGCCTGGCGCGACCAACGTTCGCGGTGCTGTCGGCGATGCGTCGACTCCGCGGTACGGCGTTCGATCCCTTCGGTCACACCGCCATGCGGCGAGCAGAGCGTGCACTCATCGATCGCTACGACCGCCTCGTGCTCGACGCCGTTGCCCAACTCCGACCTGAGAACCTCGCCACGGTCGGGGCCTTGGTCGCCTTGGCCGATGACGTGCGCGGCTACGAAGACGTGAAGTTGGCGAACATCGCCCGTTTCGACGAGCATGCCAGTGACCTGCGGATCGCCCTCGAGGCCTCGTCCGTGCCGACCCCCGCCTGAACAGGAGCACCATGATCGAAACCACCGTCGCCAATTGGCATGCGCACCTGAAGGGCCAGTTCCCCGGGGGACTCGACGCCCTCCTCGCAGACGACTGCGTCTTCTCCTCGCCCATTGTCTTCACGCCCCAACACGGCAAGGAGATCACCAAGCGCTACCTCATGGCAGCGTCCATGACCTTCCCCGGCGACGTCGCACCATCGGGTGGGGCGATGGG
>Ga0208745_1000075_pt1 | contig 40787 bp, 45 predicted proteins | sample CryBogCBH23Jun09_FD_184622 | JGI IMG/M metagenome (GOLD analysis project Ga0208745, IMG submission 184622) | Freshwater microbial communities from Crystal Bog, Wisconsin, USA - CBH23Jun09 (SPAdes) | ecosystem: Environmental > Aquatic > Freshwater > Lake | place: Crystal Bog, Wisconsin, USA... | reverse complement strand
CGCCATTGGTGAGCACGCAGCACTCGTCGTCGAGGACGGCATCACGTCGGTGATCGGCGATGGCACGGTCCGCCGCTTCGACGCCTCCCTCGACGCCTGACGCTCGAGGTCCTTCAGCACACACCGCAGCCGGGCGAGTAGCCGGTGCCGTGAGCGATGCCACGGTCACCCTGGCCCCACCCGGTCGTCTTCCAGATCGAGGGACTTGCGACCCTGGCTGCTCGGCGACTCACAGCGCCACGGTTCGGCTTACTCGGGCTTTCGAGCGATGACTTGGACGACCGCACCGAGGCCGGTGTGGAAGAGCCCTTCGACAACCGATGGTTCGAGTTCCACACCGTGGAGGAACTCCAGTGGCGCGAGTTCCTCTCGAAGCTGCGCGAGCGACATGGTCAGATCCTCGACCTGTGGCCCTCCGGTCGTTCGACCAATCTGACCGGGGGTGTAGGCCTCGAGGAGGATGACTCCACCGGGACGCAGTGCCTCCACCACTCGACGGTGGAGGTCGATCCGGACCGCCGAAGGGACGTGGGCGAAGATCGAGACCACGGCGTCAACTGAATTCGTCCCGAGGTCTGCAGTGGCCAAGTCACCAATCGCTGCCTGCACGGTCACGCCGCGTTCGCTTGCGAGGCGCAGCGTCTTCGCAACGCCAGCGGGGCTCAAGTCAATGCTCGAGACTGATCGACCAGTACTGGCGATGAAGACGGCGTTGCGACCTTCGCCCTCTGCCAGGCAGAGCACCGCACCGTGAGGCAGGGCGTCGATGTTCTCTTCCAAGAACTCGTTCGGGGCGGTGCCGTAAGCGAAGGCTTCAGCGCCGTAGCGCTCTTCCCACAGTGCCTGCATCGATGATCCTCCGCTCATGGCAACAGCCGCCTTCTCACTCTGTTGAGCACCCAACGCTACGGGGACCGCACGACTGCCATTGCAGCGAGAGGACGTCCCGCGGCGCGGGTGCCATCACCACAATGGGGTTCAGCAGTGGTGATCGTCAGGCCCACCGAGTCCCCCCGTGAGGGATTCGAGGTCATTCAGGTGCACGACATCGCCTCGAGCGATCTCCTCGAGGCCTCGACGGTGGCGCTCCATGAGATGTTGGTCGGCGAGCACGGCGAGGGTTTCGGTCAGCGCGTCGTAGGCATCAGCCCCGATGAGAACAGCGACACGGCGCCCATTGTCGGTAATGCCAATGGGAGCTGCTGTTGCCTGGACCTCGTCGACGAGCTCAGCGAGCGAGGTGTTGGCTGCCGTGAGCGAGCGTGATTCCATTGCCTGCATGGTGACGCTCACGAAGCGAACTGTCCATCACTCGCCCGCAACGCCGTCGATGATGTGACGGAACTCCTCAGCGCGATCGGTGATCGCATGGATGAACCGAGCACGGACAATTTGCCGCGTGGTGAAGTGATCGATCGCGAATCTCGCAGCATCCTCTGCCACCCAGGCGTAGGCCTCCCCGAGGTTGGCAACGCAGTGGTCGACGATCCGCATCGGGCCCAACCAGCGTTCGATGGTGATCGGCCCTTGTTGGGTGATCCCGAAGCTGATGTTGAGGCTCTCGCCGTACCCAGGGGGAAGGTAGAGCTCTGTGGGCTCGTCGGAGAGCACGAGGCGGTAGCGCTTGGTGTCGAGGTGCTCGGTGCCGACGGTGGCCGTTGCCTCCCAGACGCCGTCTCGCACTTGGGACCACTCGAGGCTCCACGCGTCGCCCATTGCGTCGAGCTCCGCAACGGCGGCCAACATCTCCTCAGTGGTCATTCCCTCGCGCAGGAGCATCGCTTCTCCTCTCTCGTCGACCGGTGGTCGGTGGTCGGGATTTGCTCCGGCCACAGCCACACCATGCCTGAGGGGTGTCACGCGATTTTGCTTGGTATTACTGGGAAACGAGGGTGTCGCTCTGGGATTGTCGTCCGAGAATGATGGACCGGCACCGCTGCGCCTCTCGTTGGATCTCCACGCGATCGGGTCGCTGCTGCGCTGCTCGCAGTTGCGGAGCGAGCCGGTAGTTCGATCCGAGCGTCTCGGCGTGGTCGAGCAGGAAGTTCCAGTAGCCGTTGGTGAGGGGACAGGCCGCCGGACCCGTCCGCTCCGTTGGGGAGAAGGCGCAACCCTTGCAGAAGTTCGTCATCTTCTTCAGGTAGTTGCCACCGGAGACGTAGGGCTTGGTGCTGATGCGGCCACCGTCGGCGTAGGTGCCCATGCCGAGCACGTTTGCCTCCATGACCCACTCGGCGCCGTCGACGAAGTTCTCCGCCATCCAGTCGTTGAGCGCGACCGGGTTGATCCCGGCCAAGGTTGCGGCATTGGCCAGCACCATGAGGCGCTCGATGTGGTGCGTCCAGCCGTAGTCGTGCAGGTGGCGAAGCACCGCACGGAGGCAGGCCATGTCGTGATCCCCCATCGAACGCCACGACTCGGGCACCGGCTCATGGGCCGAGAGCGCGTTGGAGGATCGGTAGTCGTCGTCGAGCACTCGGTGCCAGGCCCACACCCACTCTCGCCATCCAATGATCTGGCGGAGAAACCCTTCCGCACTGGCGATCGGCACGAGACCATCGTCGAAGGCCCGCAGGACACCGTCGATGACCTCTGTTGGGTGGAGGAGTCCGAGGTTGAGCGCCACGCTCAACCTGGTGTGACTGAGCGCCCAGTGGCCACTGCTGGCAGCGTCTTCAAAGGGACCGAAGGTCGGCAGCACGTTGTGCAGTGCGTGGTGGAGCTGCGAGAGGGCGTCTGCTCTCGTGCGTGGCCAGAATGCGAGGGCATCGCCTCCGCGATGGGTGGCGCCGAGATGTTCGACGAGGGCCTGCTCATCGTCATCGAGTGGACGTGACCACACCTCGGGCCAGGTCCCGCCGTCTCTCGGCAGCGGTTTGCGGTTGTCCTCGTCGTAGTTCCACCGACCGCCAACTGGTTCGTCTCCCACCATCAAGATCCCGAGCCGTCGACGCTGGGATCGGTAGAAGTGCTCCATGGACAACGTCGTCCGACCACTCACGGATTGAGCGAAGGCTTCGGGATCGGTCAAAAAGAACGGATCAGGCAGGAGCTCGACGCCGAGGCCCGTGAACAGGCGAGTCGCTCGTCGACCCCTCGGATGGTTCATCACGATGACCTCGGGATGGAACGCTGCTCGATGCGCAGCAAGCCCCTGTGCAAAGGTTTGAGCGAATCTGTAGTCCACAGTGAAGCCGAGTGCCCGGACCTCTCGAGCGAAGGCACGCATGGCTGCGAGGTAGATCGCCGTTCTCGTCCGGTGGCGAGGGGCGGCGATCAGATGCTCGCTCTCAATCATCACGACGACCGTGTCCTTCGGCAGCGTTGGCCACGGTGCAACATCGGTCGAGAGTTGATCACCGAGGACGAGGAAGGACTGCGATGGCACCAACCGATGGTACCGGTGAAGGAACAGCGGATCCGGCGCCGAGCGAGGAATCCGCCGACGCAGGACGCGCCGAAGACGCCGTCATCGCCATCCATGGCATTTCCCTCGGTGCGAAGGACCGTGCAATCGTGAGTGGGTCCACGCCTGGTCAAGAGACCTTCGTGACGAGGAGATCCGAACCACTCTCCGATCTCCAGCGGCGCGCCGCTGTCGGTCGCAGCATCGCAGACGCGTACCGACGGATTCCACAAGCACACGACCAACTGGCGCTCGATGCCACCACTCAGGCGATGATCACCGAAGAGCCGTGGTGAAGTGACTGCGCGACGCCCTCTCGTCGTTGCGGGGCGGAGACCGCGATCGACGGTGAACCTCGGCTCTCCTCGGGTTGAACACCGACACCCGTTCGCGCGTTTCGGGGCGTTACCTCGGTTTGAGGGCGTTGGTCGTGATCATCGAGCGACGGGACGAGATGTCGGGATCCGCAACGGCACCGGGCTAGTCACGGTAGGTGTCCATCGAAGGAGTGAATCGATGGATCTCGGCGACCGAGGCTCCATTCGCTGCGGCACACGCGCTCCAATGATCGGTGGCGCGAACCAGAGAAGCCCAACGATTCGACGCCTCGCTGACGGTCAAGCCAAACGATGGTGCAGCGCTGAGGAGTGCTGCGAGCGCCTTCTCGGGTCTCGATTCGAAGCCGATGGAGGTCGCATGTGCGACCCCTCGAATCGGGTTTGGATTCACGTCGAACATTGGGGACAACGTCCATCCATGATCTCGGTAGAGGAATCCGAGATTCCTCAAGTGATCGTCGGTGTTGTTCACGAGGAGTGAGAACGCGATGCGCATCCACAGTGCAACGAGGTCGTCGGCGACGTGGCTCCCAAACGCACTCAGCGCCTCAGCGACTTCAAGGTAATCCCGAGCATCGCCATCATGGCCTTGCACGAGCGAGAGCGCGCTGAGGTAGGGCAGGCGTCGCTGAGCGATTCGATCGAACCGCTCAATGAGGAGAACGCGCTGACCATCGACGTTGATGAGGCGATTCTCCGGCGCCTGAATTCCACAAGCCCGAGCGAGGTCCGCCATGGTCTTCTCCCACACCGCAATATCCCACTCGTCGTGTGGGTGTGGGAATTTCGCGATGGACAACGCGGCGCCATCGCGCACCGAAGCTTTGGGGCGAGCTCCACCAAGTGATCCAGTACCGGCGTTCAAGAGTTCTTTGATCGCAGCGAACCCCGACGCTCCACTGCTCCCGCGAGCCAAGAGGTCTGCAGCCCTGAGGAGCCGAGGGAGCTCAATCACCTGAGGGACGAGACCGCCATCGTCGAAAGACTGACCCGGCCGTCGAAATCTCAGTGCTCCTTGTCGCGTTTCATCGCGAACACCAAGGAGGAAGTCAACGTCGGTCACCAACGGTGGGGTCTGATGCGCATCGCGGGCCTCTTGCTCAATCCCCTTCGTGATGAGCATTCGCCCCCATCGGTCGGGAGAAGTATCGGCCATCGCTCCGGGGAGCCCAGAGACGTGAATCTTCCCGTCCCGAAGAGGGAGGTCGGGGCCCTGTGCGAAGGCATCTGGTCGGGCGAGGTACGAAGCGGAATACTCGAACGTCGTTGACAGGATCCCCCGGCGGAGGGAGAAGTATGCAGTGCCGACTTCCACTGGCGCGTCTGGCCAATCGATGAACACCTCAACGGAATGCCGTGCAGTCGGCATCATTGCCGGACTCGCTTCGGCAGGATCTCATCAACTCGAGCCAACCCAACGGCAGAGTTGTAGGGGTCGAGAGCATCGATGAGGACTGAAAGTTGGCCGAGGGCCCGAGCCACATTGAGGAGTACTGCCATCCCTACGGACGCGTCACCGCGCTCTAACTTCCCGAGGGTCTGGCGAGTCGTGCCAGCACGCTGGGCAACTTGCTCTGCGGTGAGCCCCTGCAATTTTCTCCACGTCGCGAGGTGACCGCCGAGGACCACCGCTGCTTGCTTCGTTTGCACTGGGAGAGGTCGCGTCACCATAGATCCCCTGACGGTAATTGTGTTTTGCATTATATGCGTTATTGGTAAGTGAGTTTACCACTAAAGGCAACCGAGGCCTCAAGCAACTTGGTGGACCAGCATCTCGTTGGCGACCACTATCGACCGTACGTTCGAGCTCCGCATCAGCGTTCGCTCAGTGCAACTCCCTCAAGAGAACCACTCCACGTTCACCGACCAACTGCATCCGCGATGACCTCAGACCACGGCGTGGGTTCGAGGCCGAGCAGGGTCCGGGTCTCGTGGTCATCGATGACGAATGGTCGCTCGAATTGGTAGGCAACCTTCGGCAGCTCACCGATGAGGGGACTGACGAAGCCAATGGCCTTGAGCAGGCCGTTCGGAAGGGAGCGCACCTTCGGCGACGGCGCACCGAGCGCGCTCGCCATGTCGCTGAGCACCGACCGCGTGGTCGCTGGTTCGTTCGTCACCGCGTGCCACGGTCGACCCCAGGCAGCCTCTGTTGTGGCAGCGGCGACTAGGGTCCGACCAACATCACCGGTGTAGGTCCACGAGTGCAGCTGGTCCACGTCGCCGTAGACGGTTGCGGTGCGACCCTTGGCGACCTGTGGGAGTGCTCGCTCGAAGATCGATTGACTGCCATGTCCAATGAAATCCGATGCCCGCACTTCGGTGGCTCGAAGATCGCCACGCTCGTGGGCCGCGAGCGCATCACGCCACATGGTGGCCCGAATCTGGGCTTTGGGCAGCGTCGACACCAATGGATCATGGGGCGTCATCGGTGCGGTCGGAGGGCCGTAGGCGTAGAGGTTGGACAGCGTCGTGAGCACGGAGCCACTGCGCGTCGCTGCCTCGAGGAGCGAAGCGGCAACCGGCGGCCAATCGGTCAACCACTTGTTGTAGGGCGGATTGGCGCAGTTGAAGATCGCCGTGGCCCCCGCTGCCACCTGCGCCAAGAATTGCGCATCGGCCGCATCGCCTCGGGCAACTCGAGTTCCGGGGAGATCTGCGCCACCTCCGGAGCGGCTGACGAGGATGACCTCAGCTTCTCTTCCCTTCAATGCCGTCGCCACGGCCCGACCCGTTGCACCAACACCCACGATCACGAATTTCTCCACGGCCAATCTCCATTTCTAAGAGCAGTGCTCTCATAATACTCAAGGAGTGGAGCAAGTCAAGAGCAGTGCTCTCTTTTTCTTCGACTGTGGCATGCTGGAGCCATGGCATCACCCAAGGTCGAGCAGAACCGTGCCGCCAAGATCGCTGCGATCAAGCAGCAGGCCAGAACCCTCGTCGCTGAACGGGGCGCCGCATCGTTGTCGCTGCGCGAGGTTGCCCGGGTGATGGAGCAGACCTCGTCTGCGCTCTACCGCTACTTCCCCAACCGTGATGCGCTGCTCACCGCGCTCATCGTCGACGCCTACAACGACCTCGGCGCGGTGGCCGAGGCATCGGTGGCAGCGAGCATCGGCCACCCACCCCTCGATCGCCTCGTCGCTTTGGCCTGCGCCATCCGAGAGTGGGCACGGTCCAACGTGCACGAGTACGCCCTCATCTTCGGCACCCCAATTCCCAACTACGTCGCCCCTGAGGCGACGATCGCACCCGCTGCTCGCATCCCCTACGCCTTCGCGGCGACCCTCGGTTCGGCCACGCCTCCTCATCGCGACTTCGGTCCTGGCGGACTCCCGGATGGAACGCTCAACTTGGACGCCCTCTCGGTGGTCCTCGGTGACCTCGACCCTGACGCCACCGCCAGAGCGCTCCTCATCTGGTCCTCGGTCTTCGGGCTCTTGACCTTCGAACTCTTCGGCCACTTCGTGGGATCGGTCGAGGATGCCGAGACCTACTTCCGCCACGCAGTTGCAGAGCTCGGGATCCAGTTCGGCCTCGAGGCCTGACGAGAACCACCCCGCCGCGTTGCCTACGATGACGACGTGAAGGCCATCATCATCTCGTCGACGTTCCTCGCAATCGTCGGGATCGTCTTCGTCGTGGTCCAGACCTTGGTGCGGCGTCATCCCGACCGTTACGACGTCGTCGTCGAGTGTGCGGATGGTCACCGCTACGCCACCTACTGGGTTCCGGCTGCCTCCTACAAAGCCATTCGCCTCGGCACCACCCGTTACCAACGGTGCCCCGTCGGTCGCCACTGGGCGCGAACCCACAAGGTCGACCCCTCCTCGCTCACCGCAGCGGAACTCCACGCTGCCCGCGCCATCCACGACCGTCGCATCGCGTGAGGCCCTGAACGCTCATCGCCCGACCACCACGGCAGAGGATGTGCCAACTCGGCGGTTCTTTGGTAGAGATATTGGTATGCACACGCCAATTTGCGACGAACTCGGTATTGAATTCCCTATCTTCGCCTTCACCCACTGCCGCGACGTGGTGGTGGCGGTGGCCAAGGCCGGTGGTTTTGGCGTCCTCGGCGCCGTGGGCTTCAGCCCTGAGCAGCTCGAGATCGAGCTCAACTGGATCGACGAGCACATTGGTGACCACCCCTACGGCGTCGACATCGTGATCCCGAATAAGTACGAGGGCATGGACACGGACATGTCGGGCGACGAACTCGCCGAGATGCTCCGCACAATGGTTCCGACCGGCCACCTAGAGTTCGCCCGCAAGCTCCTCCTCGACCACGGCGTGCCGCTCCCCGACCCCGGTCAAGACAACTCGCTGCAGCTCCTCGGGTGGACCGAAGCCACCGCCACCCCGCAGGTGGAGGTTGCCCTCCAGCACGAGAAGGTGACCCTCATCGCCAACGCCCTCGGCACGCCGCCGGTTGAGATCATCAAGATGATCCACGACCGCGGTCGCAAGGTCGCCGCGCTCTGTGGCTCACCACGCCAAGCCATGAAGCACGCCGAAGCTGACGTCGACATCATCATCGCCCAAGGTGGCGAAGGTGGCGGCCACTGCGGAGAGGTGGGCTCCATCGTCCTGTGGCCCCAAGTCGTCAAGGCCGTGGCCCCTCGCCCCGTCCTCGCTGCTGGTGGCATTGGCTCGGGCCAGCAGATCGCTGCCGCCCTCGCGCTCGGCTGCCAAGGTGCCTGGTCGGGTTCGCAGTGGCTCATGGTCGAAGAGGCCGAGAACACCCCCGTCCAGCAAGAGGCCTACATCAAGGCCACCTCCCGCGACACGGTGCGCAGCCGCTCCTTCACCGGCAAGCCCTGCCGGATGCTCAAGAACGACTGGACCGAGGCCTGGGCGGCTGAAGGTAACCCAGAGCCCCTCGGCATGCCGCTGCAGTACATGGTGTCGGGCATGGCCGTCTCAGCAACCCACAAGTGGCCCGACCAGACCGTGGACGTCGCTTTCAACCCCGTCGGCCAAGTCGTCGGTCAGTTCGAGAAGGTCGAGAAGACCAGCGCGGTCATGGCCCGCTGGGTCGAGGAGTACATCGAGGCGTCCGGGCAACTCGACGCCTACAACGCTGCAGCGACCTCGGCCTGACGCTCCGACGAAGCGAAACGGCAAACGATCCGAGTCGTCCTCTGGAGGATGCTCGGTCTCGTCAACCCCAGAAGATGAAGGTTGGATCTTCTTCGATTCCGTCGAGGATCTCCTCGATCGATCCAGGTTCGATCAGGTCGAAGCGGTGCCACTTCGAATTGGCGTCGGACCAGTAGAGGACCCAGTCATTGGTCGCGGCGCGGTACTTCATGCGCGCCACACCCTCCCGAGTCCACTCCGTCCCTGAACCGCCGGGCCAAGGGGGTCGACACTCAACGATGGTTGCCGTTGCTCCGCGCACGTCAACCTCCATCCGGATCTGATCGTGGAGGTGCGCGGGAACCCGTCCGGCCGCGTAGGTTCGGATCTCGTCGAGGTCGAGGTCAGGGATTGCTGCCACGGCCAGAACAGTATCGGTGGAGATCCCGACGGGCGCGGCCAGGATTCCCTCTTCCTCATCGTGGGAGAACCCCCGACTCGCCCGATGGAACTGGCCGCTCGATCCGCAGCCACTGGTGGAGGATGGTTCCTCGGCGCGCGCACCCGAAGAACGTGCAGCCGTCGCTCCATCCACTGGAGCGGTGACTTGCCTTAGGAACCGAAGTAGAGACGCTCGAGATCCACCAGTTGCACGTCAGGTCTGCCTGCAGCTGCGGTGACGAGCTCTTGGTGGAAGCGCTCCCCGAAGAGGAAGAGCGTCGCATCGGTAGCGTCTTGGCCGAGTGCCCCTCGGAACATCACGAGGTCGTCGAGATGCCGTGTGGTGAGGAGTTCACCAGCCTTCGCCTCGCCGAGCGCTGTGATCGTGCGCTCGTTCGGGACCGCCCCGGGTCCAGCGACGAGGACATCGACCTGCCGCTCAATCCCCGCGACCACCACGGTGGATGGGCCGAGGAAGGCACGAACAGGGAGCGTCGCATGACTCGCGAACCTGGCAACCCACGTCCGGGCCATTTCTTCAAAGACAGGACCACGAACCTTGGCGTTGAACGTCGCTTTCAGTCGCTCGTCCCACAGCACGCTCGGGTCGCGTCCCCGAAGCTGTGCGCCATGGGGTTCGAGGACCGCGTAGTGGAACTGGAGAAACGGGTCGGCAAGGGAGAACGTCGGGCGCCGCTTGCGGATTGGATCTTCATGACGAGTGACGAATCCAGCGTCGATGAGACGGCGGAGGAAGACGTCGACGTTGGAAGCTTGGCGAGCAATCGCCTTCCCGATCCCAGCTGACGTCACCGTTCCATTGGCGATCGCACCCAAGATCCCGTGGTGGATGAGCGCACTCTTCCCACCGAGGTTCGGGTCTTCGGCGAGCAAGGTGGTGGCCTCCCGGTGGAGGGTTGCCGACGCGCTGAGAACTCGGTCAATCACCCATCGGTCGACGTCGTCTCGGTCTTTCGGGAGATCGAAATTGACCATGTCCGTGGCGTACCCGATCACTCCACCAATGACGGAGAACGTTCTCGTTGCCGTGGGGAGGTCGGCGCTCGGCGGGAGCCACGTTGCTGCCGTTCGAAAGTCATCGGGCTGCATGACGAGTTCGAGGCTGGCTCGTCCTCGCAGCGCCGACTGACCCTCGGTCAAGGCTCGCATGATGGTGATCGCTGATCCACAGACGATGAGGCGAGCCTGGCTCTGCTGACCCCGTCGACCTCCGGGACCGAGTGCGGCTGCCAGCACCGATGCAACAGAGGGGTCAGCTTCGATGATGTAGCCGAATTCGTCGAGGATGACCGGGAGTGGACCACGCTCCCCGAGGCCGAGGAGGAGGGTGAAGGCTTCCTCCCAGCTGGCGATTGCCAGGCGCCCAACGCCGAGGAACGAACCGAGGGCCGCACCGAGGCGTTCTAACTGGGCCGGTGTTTCGACTCGAATTGCCTCGAAGTAGAAGCCGTTCCTGCGGTCGGCCGCATCAACCAGCATCGTCGACTTCCCAATCCGCCGACGTCCGTAGACGATGCCGAGGGTCGGCCGATCGACCGTGCTCTCCAGGAACGCCGTGACGGCTTCTCGGTCATGACTCGGCATGGCGCACCTCCCCAGAACTCCATCGACTCCTAGTTTATGGCTCACCATAATATGTCGATCCATAAACTTCTCGTTGCCAGGGGTTCGATGATGGCTCGACGTGAGCCACGAACGACGAATGACAGAGCACGGCACTGGAGCGGCGGAGCCGGACTCCTCGTCGCTCGTTTACGCGGTGGTCGTCGTCCCCGGGTGGCTCGGGTCCTCACGCCAGCGCTCCAAGTACCCGACGTAGTCGAGCAGGCTGCCGGTGTACGTCAAGTTGCGCGCCGAGCGCATGTCGATGCTCTGCTGCTCGGAGTTGTAGAAACTCGGCGTGCACCGCTGGAAGTAGGCGCCGTTCCCCATGCCGATGGTGAACAGCACGTTCAACCACTCGTCTTCAGCTGCAGGTTCGGGCTCGATGGTCTGGATGCCCTCGTCAACACAGGCCTCGACGATCGACGCCACGTGCTTGGAGGCCTCGGAGAGCAGGTGCGAGAAGTTCGTGCCGAAGCCACCTTGGACGATGCTGATGAGCAGCATGTTCGGAAATCCACTGGCCATGACGCCGTGGAGGGTGTGGGCACCATCAGACCACCGCTCCGACAGGCTGACGCCACCCTTACCCACGGGATCGAACCCGAGTCGGCGGTAGAGATCGGTCGTGACTTCGAAGCCCGAGGCGTAGATGATGAGGTCGACGGGGTACTCCACGCCGTTGGCCACCACGCCGTGCTCGGTCAGGGCGTCGACGCCTCGACCTTCGGTGTCGACTAGGTGCACGTTCGGGCGGTTGAACGCCGGGAGGTACTCGTCGTGGAAGCAGATCCGCTTGCAGTGCTTGCCCCAGTAGGGCTTCATGCGCTCGGCGGTGTCGGGGTCCTCGATGATGTCGGCCACTCGCTGACGAATGGTCTCCATGAGCTCGACGTCGATGCGCTCGAGGCGATCGTTCTCGGTCTCGTCGCTCGACTGCACCTGGGTGTCTTCCCACATGAACTCGGTCCAGCCATCCTTGACGAGGTCCACCTCAGGGTGCCCACCGGTGACGGCCTTGGTGAAGTTGATGATCCGCTCGCGCTGCCAACCGGGCTGCAAGCTCGTGAACCACTCGACGTCGGTCGGACGCTGGTTGCGCACGCCAACGGCACCTGGCGTGCGTTGGAAGACGTAGAGCTCGTCGGCGACCTTGGCCACCTGGGGCACCACCTGGACCGCAGTGGCTCCGGTCCCGATGACCGCGACGCGCTTGCCCTTCAGCTTCTCCATGGGCTCGGTCGCGCTGCCACCGGTGTAGCTGTAGTCCCAGCGACTGGTGTGGAAGGCCTTGCCCTTGAAGGTCTCGATCCCGGGGATGCCGGGCAGCTTGGCCTTGTGCAAGATGCCACCAGCGAGCACGAAGAACTGCGAGGTCAAGGTGTCGCCTCGACTGGTCGCAACCGTCCACCGCGACGACGCCTCGTCGAAGTGAGCACCGGTCACGTCCGTCTGGAAGAGGGCCTTGTCGTAGAGGTCGAAGGTGCGACCGAGGAGCTGGCAGTACTGGAAGATCTCGGTCGCACTGGCGTAGTGCTCGGTCGGCATGTAGCCGGTCTCTTCGAGGAGGGGCAGGTAGACGAAGGATTCGACGTCGCACATGCAGCCCGGGTAGCGGTTCCAGTACCAGGTGCCGCCGAAATCACCGGCCTTCTCCACAATCCGGACATTGGTGATGCCGTGCTTGGCGAGGTCGATCGCGGTCAGCATGCCGGCGAATCCGCCACCGACGATGACGACCGTCACCTCTTCAGCGATGGGGTCTCGAGTGAAGTTCGGATCGGCGAAGGGGTCGCGGTCGAACTCCTCGTACTCGCCCTTCAGTTCCTTCCACTGGGCCATGCCATCAGGGCGGATTCGCTTGTCACGCTCGGCTTGGTAGCGCTCACGGAGCGCATCGATCGATGGAACCGCGTCGTTCTCCGCGTCGTGCATTGCGACAGTCTCCCCCTCTGCACCCAGATCATCGAATCAATCTGGTCAACCCTCGCATTGTTGCACGGTGGCAGATACCCCTCCGATCGAAGGTCCGCGCTCCTGCTCGCCTGAGGGGCCATGTGCGCCTCGCCCTCGATCCCACCTCTTACCCTCGCCTTACTCGGTGCGGGTTCAGTGTTCGCCATGTCCTCTCTCACCGAGCGCCCTCCGGGATCGATGCTGCGGTCTGCAGTCGTCAAAGTTCCAGAGATCACCGTCTACTTCTGGCTCATCAAGGTGCTCTCCACCACCGTTGGTGAAACCTTCGCCGACTGGTTGACCAACAACGTCGGACTCGGCGAGCAAGGTACCTTCGCCCTCATGGCGGTGGTGCTCATCGCTGCGCTGGTCTGGCAGTTCCTGCTCAACCGCTACCTCGCCCCGGTGTACTGGCTCACCGTCGTCCTCATCTCCATCACTGGAACCTTGCTGACCGACAACATGGTCGACAACTGGGGTGTCTCGCTCGTGACCTCGACCATCGTGTTCTCGGTGGCGCTGGCGGCAACGTTCGCCATCTGGTACCGACTCGAAGGCACCTTGTCCATCCACACGGTCGACAACTTCCGTCGAGAGGTCCTCTACTGGACGACGATTCTGTTCACCTTCGCCCTCGGCACCGCAGCCGGTGACCTCTTCGCCGAGAAGATTGCCCTCGGCTACTTCGCGACGCTCATGATCTTCGCTGGATGCATCCTCGTGATCGGGGCCGCCTACCGGCTCCACCTCCTCGGTGCCATTGCGACTTTCTGGGCAACCTACGTCGTCACCCGACCGCTCGGGGCATCGCTCGGTGACTACCTCTCCCAGCCGAGAGACGCCAGTGGCCTCGGCCTTGGGACGACCACCACGAGCCTCATCTTCCTAACGGCGATCCTCGTCCTCGTGAGCTTCCTCGCCATCACCAAGATCGACAAGCCACGCCTCGACGAACGAATGCCAGCGGCCTAACGAGACTCGGTCACGCCTCCGGTGCTGCCGCCTTCTTCGTCTTGGCTGGCTTCGTTCGGTTGAGGGCGCCTGCGGCACGGAAGAGTTCGATGAGCGCCGGGCGGTTCAGGGAATCGCCTTCGAAGAAGTCAATGGCCCGACGGACGTTCCCCTCCAGGCTGGCGTTGAAGAGGCCGTGGGGATCAGGGAGCGCAGCACCCTTGGCGAAGGTCATCTTCACCGAGGCCTTGTAAGTCTCCCCGGTCACCACCATGCCGTGGTCGTACCAGACCGGCACGCCACGCCATTTCCACTCCTCGACGGCTTCAGGGAGCGCTTCGAGCACGAGGCTGCGGAGGACGGCCAAGGTCTCCCCTCGCCAGTCACCGAGTTCAGCGATGCGGGCGTCGATGAGCGCCGACGGTGATGGGGACTGCGCATCAGAGGTGGTCATGGGCCGAATCTAGAGCGCAACCGGCAGGGAATCGAACGTGCCCGGGACGCGACGATGCCGCCGACCCATGGGGGTCGACGGCATCGTGGGAACTGCAGAGTGCCGGAGGACTCAGCCGACGCGACGGAGGGTGTTGCCGTCGGTGTGGTGGAAGAGCTCGGGGAACTCCTTCATCTTGAGGACGCTGTCCTCGGTGTAGGACCAGGTGCCGTCACCGATGGTGATGGTCACCTCGTAGCTGACGGTGCTGGCGTTCTTGGCCAGGTACTGGTTCTCACCAATGGTGTAGAGCTCCTCACCCTTGGCGGCCTTGAGCGTGAACTCCTTGGCGTCAGCGCTGGCGATCCCACCGGCGAGCACCGTGATGCCACGGGGGATGACCATGCCGCGGAGGACTTCACCAGTCGCTGCATCCCAGAGCCAGTAGCCGACTTCGGTGTGGAAGGGGTTCTCCTCGTCGTGACGCCACATGGCGGTCTTGTAGTCGAGGCCGTAGAGGTGCTGGGTGCCGTTGTCCACCGGCCCGAAGGGCTTCATGGTGACCTTCTCCACGTAGTCGGTGGTGCCGACCGTGCCGTCTGCGTGGTGGTAGGAGACGTCGCTGCCGCTCTTGTCGCTCTCCCACTCACCGATCAATCCCTCGAGGGGACCCCATTCACTTGCCATGTTCTGCTCCTTGTCGTTGTTCGGTTCTCACTGCGAGATCTCGTTGGTGGCCGCCGGTGGTGGCCTCAGGACGTTGCTGCTGCGAGGTCCTGACAGCTGGAGCAGGTGCCCCAGTAGATGACTTCGGCTTCGTCAATGGTGAAGCCGTCTGCTGCTGATGGTTCGAGGCACGGTGCACTGCCGACCGCACAGTCAACGTCAGCTATCGCTGCGCAGCTCCGACACACGACGTGGTGGTGGTTGTCGGCCACCCGTGCCTCGAAGAGCGCCGGGCTCTTGGCCGGCTGGATCCGGCGGGCGAGCCCTGCTGCGCACAGCGTCGCTAATGCGTCGTAGACCGCTTGGGTCGACACCGTCCCGAGGTGGGCGTGGACCTCGTCGAAGACCTGATCGGCGGTTAGGTGCACCCGGCCGACCCGGAGCGCCTCGAGCGCGGCCAGGCGTTGCGCGGTGACCCGCAGCCCTGCGGCTTCTAAATCGTGGCGTTCGGATGAGGGTGCGGCGGAATGCATTGGTTCGATTCTAACAATGGAATCGTTCTAGTCAAGAGATCGCCGCTCCTGCGCCAACAGGTCGGCGTGGATCGCAGCGAGGAGCACGGGATCTCCGTCGATGGCGAGCACCTTGTGGCGGGCGCGCTGGCCACGGACGCAGGTGACCGCTCGCGGGCGAACACCGAAGGCATCGGCGACGACCCGTTCGACGTCTTCCGTCGCCGCCCCCTCAACCGCCCGAGCCCGGACCGCCACCTGGAGCACGCCGTCGGAGGAGCCACCCACCCGGGCCACCTTCGCCCCGGGTTGGACGTGGACGGCGATTTCGAGCACCTCCGCATTCTGCTCCACGGCGCCTCGGCAGAGCGCTGCACCTTGCATGCTCCGCCTCAGCCGCAGCATGCCCCGACTAGGTTGGAACCGTTCGCTGGAACCCCTGCAAGGAGAAATCACATGGCTGTCTACACCCTGCCCGACCTGCCCTACGACCCCGCCGCTCTCGAGCCCCACTACTCGGGCCAGATCGTGGAACTCCACCACGGCAAGCACCACGCTGCCTACGTGGCCGGCGCCAACACCACTTTGGAGAAGCTCGAAGAAGCTCGGGCCAAGGGTGACTACGCCGCCATCGTCGGCCTCGAGAAGACCCTGGCCTTCAACATCTCCGGCCACGTCCTCCACTCGATCTTCTGGACCAACCTCTCCCCAGAGGGTGGCGACCGTCCGACCGGTGACCTGGCCGCCAAGATCGACGTCGACTTCGGCTCCTTCGACGCCTTCCAGGCCCACATGACCCAGGCCTCCACCACGGTGCAGGGTTCGGGCTGGGGCGCACTCGCCTACGAGCCGCTCGGTGACCGTCTCGTCGTGACCCAGGTCTACGACCACCAGAGCAACCTGACCAACGGTTCCGTGCCGATCTTCGTGATCGACGCCTGGGAGCACGCCTGGTACCTCCAGTACAAGAACGTGAAGGCCGACTACGTCACCGCTCTGTGGAACATCATCAACTGGGACGACGTTGCCCGTCGCTTCGCTGCTGCCAAGGCCACCTCGCTCGCCTAAGCAGTCCACACCACCGCACGCAACGAGCCCCCGGCACTCGCCGGGGGCTCGTTCATTGCTCGGGTTCCTGCCGTCCTACTGCGGCTGATTCCACTCGATCCAGCCGAGACCGGCCACGCCGTCGGCTCGCTGACAGCGCACCATCGCTCGAGGGAACCGGCTCACTCGCCCGTCATCGGCCACGAGGAGGAGCGGTCCATAGCCCGTCGGCGTCACCGTGACGTCGAAACCACCGGGTTCTGCGGTGACGTGAGCCACCGATGCCAGACCCTCGCCGTTCGTCACCTCGGTGACGTCCAAGCTCGTGAGCGCTCGCACGTCGCCGTCACCTTGGACGTAGCCGAGGGCGGGGACGCCGTCGACCCGGATGTGGGCGAGGTGGAGTTCTTGGCCGTCGTCGAAGTGGAGCGCGGCCCAGCACCAGCCATGCGTCCACCAGTCCCGAACCCCCCAGGAGTGGTCACGCTGGGCCGGGCCTGAAAGCGTGAAGACCTCACCGTCGATGGTGACCGTGCCAGAGGCTGTGCAGGGGATCTCGTAGCGAGTGGTCACCGCGTAGTGGAAGGGCGTCCCTGCCGTTTCCCAGGTCAGGTCGATCTCCAAGAAGACGCCTCTGCCTGCTGAGGGGTCGTAGGCGTCAGCTGCAGTGTCGTAGGCCTTGGCCGAGGTGGCCGAGAGGACCTGGACTCGCTGTAAGGGTTCGTGGACGAGGTAGCGCACCTGGTCGCTTCCTCGGTCACAGGAGAACTCTGGGCCGGGCTCGACGGCGAAGTCGTAGATTCCCGAGACAACCGGACCTCGGTCTTCGAAGGTCACCGCAGCGGTCCACCAGGCCCGCTGCTCATTGGGGTAGAGCCCGAGGCGGACGTAGCCGCCAATGGTTCCCGACGCGTCGATGAGGTCTAAGTAGATCGATTCGTTCCAGAACCGCTCATCGGTCTTGTCGTGCCGGAACTCGTCTTCGCCGCGCACGGCGTGTGCCTGATCCATGGTTCCCCCTCGGTCGAGTTGAGCGTAGCCACAGATACCGAGTCGATTTGTGGTTCACTGCGGAGGTGACCAACGCGCTCGAATTCTCGTGGTTCGCCGCTCTCTGCGACGACGACACCACGGACTTAGCCGACGATGACGCTCGCCTGCTGTCGAGCTACGACCACTGCAGATCCATCGTGGCCGAGGCCGCACGCCAGGGGTTCGACGCCATCCTCCTGCCCTCGGGCTACCAGCTCGGCATCGACAGCACCGCCTTCGCAGCAGCGGTCGCCCGAGACGTCCCCGGCATCGACCTGCTCCTCGCGGTGCGCTGCGGAGAACTGTGGCCGCCGCAGCTCGTCCGCCAACTCGCTACCGTCGACCAGTTGAGCGGCGGTCGCCTCCGCGTCAACATCATCTCGAGCGATCTCCCCGGCATGGTCGAATCAGGTGCGGTGCGCTACGGCCGCACGGCGACCACCATGGCCACGCTCAACGCCGGCCTCACCGGACATGACCTCGCCGTCAACGGCGAGCCGCTCAGTGCGCCGCGCATTGCCGCAACCGTTGGGCGTCGCCTCCCCCTCTACTTCGGTGGCCTGTCCGAAGAGGCTCGGGCGGTGGCGGCCGAGTTCGCCGACGTCTACCTCATGTGGCCCGACACCGAAGCAGAGGTGGCGAACATCGTCGGCGATCTCTCCCGCCGAGCAGACGCCCATGGGCGAACGCTGACCTTTGGGTATCGGGTCCACGTCGTCGTCCGTGAGACCGAGCGAGCAGCGCGCACCGCTGCGGCTGCCCTCGTGGCCGGCCTCGACGACGCACACGGAACCGCAATCCGCCAACGCTCCCTCGATGCCACCTCAAGAGGGGTTGCCCGACAGGGGGAACTGCGCGACCACGCCGATGGGGACGGATACGTCGAGCCGAATCTGTGGACGGGGATCGGCCGCGCCCGGTCAGGATGTGGTGCGGCGATCGTCGGGACACCCGAGCAGGTGGCCGAGAAGCTCCAGCGCTACGTCGACCTCGGGATCTCGAGCTTCATCCTCTCGGGATACCCCCACGAGGAGGAGTGCCAGCGATTCGGCGAACTCGTCCTCCCACATTTCCTCCAGGGGCGCTGATTCCCGTTGTCCAGGTACTGCAATCGGGCAGAGCACTTGCTCGACGTGGCGTCGGTTGACGTGTGCAGAATGGACTCGTGAGGCGATCGAGCAGCGTGACGATTCGAGTATTCCGCAGCGACGCTGAGCGTCTCTCGGCCCTCGCTGCGGCAAAGAAGACCACGAGAGCGAACTGCATTGCCGAGGCCATTGACCTCCTGGTGCGACAGGAATTCTTGAGCGCACTCGACGATGAGTATCGGCAGTTGCGCCCGGATCTGCGCACGGCGCTGCTCGAGGAGCAGCAGGAGTAGGAGATCACCCTGTCCGACGGGCGATCGCTGGTCGATGATGGCAGCGGCTGCGAGTAGGTCTCAGGACCTCACCGTGATGCGAGTCCAACTTCGCTCAGTTCCACGACCCGGTGCTCCCCAAGGGCGATCTGCGCTGCCTCACCAATCGCCACCGCCCGCAGGCCATCGAGGAGCGTCACCTCAGGTGCGGTGCCGCCTCGAATCGCTTCGATGAATCGTCGGTGCTCGACGAAGCTCGCTCCGTGGTGGAAGCCTTCGTGGCCAATGGAGTCATCCACCACGTGTCGAGTGATGACCCCACCGCGACCCGTCGACCGTTGCCCGACGCGCACGGTGGAACTCGGGAGGAACGCCTCGACCTTGCCGAGGGTGCCCACCACCGAGAGCTCCTCTTGTTCCTCGGAGCCTTCAGCGAACATGCACAGGTCGAGTGCACAGCGCATCCCGTTGTCGTAGTCGACGATGACGAAGCCGTTGTCCAAGATGTCGGGCACCCTGCCGTCGTAGCGCTCGTCTAAGTGGTTCACGTCTTGGGCTCCCGAGGCCATGACCCGAACCGGATTGGCCCCGGTCAGCAGGTTCATGAGGTCGAAGAAGTGGCAGCACTTCTCGACGAGGGTGCCCCCGGTGTTCTCGTTGAAGCGGTTCCAGTCGCCAACCTTCACGAGGAAGGGGAAGCGGTGCTCGGTGATCGACACCATCTTCGGCTCCCCAACCGCACCCCCGCGAACGAGGGAGATGAGCTCGGCCACCGGCGGCATGTACCGGTACTCGAGGCCGACAGCCACCACTTGGCCGGGAGCAGTGGGAATCTCGAGGAGCTCACGGCACTCTGCGGTCGTGAGCGCCAAAGGCTTCTCGATCAGCACGTGGAGACCCGACGCGATCACGTCGGCGGCGATGGTCCGGTGGGTCATGTTGGGACTGGCGATGACCACCGCATCGACGAGGCCTGAGGCCAAGAGATCACGGTGGTCGCTGAAGCAGGTGACGCCTTCGCCACCGACTTCTGCCCGGGCCCACTCAAGAGAGGTGGGCGTTGGGTCACTGAACGCCGTCACGACCGCGCCGGGGAGTGCGGCGAGGTTCCGCTGGTGCTCGAGTCCCATCATGCCGGTGCCGATGATGCCGAAGCGAAGGGGTTGGGTCTCCATGCACCGAACGCTAGCCAACGGAACCGATCCGCCATCGTGACTACGCTTCGGGCAACAACTCTGAGGGGGGATCTATGTCCGACGTTCCAACTGCTCGCGTCTCAAACTTGCTCGCTGGCAAGGTCGCCATCGTGTCGGGGATTGGCCCGGGTCTCGGCCGTCAAGCTGCCCTCGCCCTCGCCGCCCACGGCGCTGACCTCGCCCTCGGTGCCCGCAAGCAGAAGAGCCTCGACGCCGTGGCCGAAGAAGTCGCCGCCATTGGCAGCCGGGTCGTCACCCTCTCCACCGACATCACCGACCAATCCCAGTGCGATGCCCTCGCCGCCAAGGCGGCGAGCGAACTCGGCCGGGTCGACGTGCTCGTGAACAACGCGTTCCGCTTCGACGTCTTCCAGTCCTTCGCCGATGTCGACATCGACGCCTGGGCCGCAATCACCCAGACCAACGTCTTTGGGACCCTGCGCATGGTGAAGGCCGCCGTTCCCCACCTGAAGGCTGCCGGCGGCGGATCGGTCATCAACGTCGCCTCCATGGCCGCCCGCAAGCCCCCCATCCTCCAAGGTGGCTACGCCACCTCCAAGGGTGGCTTGCTCACCGCCACCAAGGTGCTCGCTGGGGAGCTCGGGCCCGACCACATCCGCGTGAACGCGGTCGTTCCTGGGTGGATGGCCGGTCCTTCGGTCGACATCTACCTCCAGATGACCGCGCAGGCTCGTGGGATCTCTGAAGACGAGGTCCTCGCCGAGCTCGCCGCTCCCGTCCCGCTCGGCCACATTCCCTCGGACCGCGAGGTTGCTGGGACCATCGTGTTCTTGGCCTCGGAGCTCTCCGCTGCCATCACCGGTCAGGCGATCGACACCAACGGTGGAGAGTTGATGGTCTAGCCGAGGTACTCGGCGACGAACGGCGCGGCCTCAGCCAACGAGGTCGGTCTTCGGATACAGCGGCTGCGGCCACGGTGGCCGAGGACTCGTGTAGTTGAAGTTGAACTCGGGCAGGAGGTCGTTGGTCCACGACGCCGCTTCACGCACATCGGGCCTCGGGTCGGGGCGACCATCGGTCGCAGGGTCCAAGCGACTGCCACCCATGTAGAGGTCCTCGATGAACTTGAGGAACGAGTCATCGGACAACGTTCGGTGGTCGATGTAGCCAATGCGGGCCCAAGGGCTGATGAGGAGCATCGGCACGCGAATCCCGTAGCTGTTCTCGTCGTACTTCGGCGGGTGCACGTTGTCGTAGAACCCGCCCCAGTCATCCCAGGACAAGAAGATCGCCGTGGAGTCCCAGTCGGGACCCCGCATCACCGCGTTGATCAAACTGGTGACGTAGGCCATGCCCTGCTTGATCTGCCCTCCGGGATGCTCGCTCACGCCTCGAGAGGGGACGATCCAGCTCACGGTGGGCAACGTCCCGTTCTGGGCGTCTTGGTAGTAGTTGTCAACGGGCTGGATGTTGCCGAGTTGGCCGTCTTGCTTCACGTCGGTGAACTCTGGGAGTGGGTTCCAGATCCCAGGGGTCTTGGAGTTCTGGTCGATCGGACTGCAGCTCATGGCGTGCGAGTCATCGCAGTCGGGCTGGTAGCCGGGGACGACGTAGTACTTCCACGACACCGAGTGCGTGTAGAGCAGGTAGGTGATGTCGGTCCACGCGAAGTTGGTGTTCCTCGGGAGATCTGAGGTGAACGAGTTGCCGAGCGCGATGTCGTTCTTGCAACTGAACGGATCTGAGGACGAGGTGCACAGCGCAGACCACGCCGACAGCTGCCACAGGTGCGACGGCAGCGACCACGAGTCGATGGGCTCGAAGAAGTGGTCGGCGAGCACTTCGTAGTTCGCGTACTTCCAGTAGTTCGGGATGGACTTGCCGTCGTAGTACGCCATGGAGTCGTAGAGCGCCTCACCGTTGCAGCGCGGCGCTGGGTGGTTGCAGAGCAGGGAGATCTCGGCCTGCTTGATGAAGCCGTCCATCTTCCCGTGGTCGATGTCGGCCGCGGCGTCGAGGGCGCCGTGGGGGCCACCGACGGAGACGTCACGAGTCGACTTGAAGGGCTTGATGCAGGTCCCGTGCAGCGGGTCCGGCACGCACACCGTCGGCACCCCATTCACCATGGGGATCCCATCGGCACCGGGGTAGGTGCCGAAGTAGTTGTCGAAGGACCGGTTCTCTTGGGTGATGAAGATGACGTGCTTGATCTTGGCCTGCGCCTGGGCGAGCAGCGTCTCATCAGCAGCCGCACGAACCGTGAGCAGGGGCACGGCACCGATGACCAGGGCCAGGACGATGAGCGTCATCGACCGTCGAACTGCGCGGGTGTGGTTCGTCACGTAGGGGCTACCTCATCGACAGGAGTCGCCTAATCGTACTCTGCCCGCTGCGGTGGTTGTCCTCATGGACGCGGATCCCCCAAGCCACTACGGTTCGGTGATGGACCAGATCACCGCATGCACCGCCGCCATCGACGTCATCCTCGCCGAGCGCCTCCTGCTCAGCCACCCCTTCTACCAACGGTGGACTGCTGGCACCCTCTCCCGAGAGGAACTGACCGCCTACGCCGGACAGTACCGAAGCGTCGAGGCCACGCTCCCAACTGCGCTCGCCGCCATCATCGCCGACCTCGACGGACCGGCGAAGGTCCTCGTGCAGGCCAACCTCGACGATGAGCTGTCGAACCCTGCACCCCACCTCGACCTCTTCGACCAGTTCGCCGCTGCGCTCGGAGCCGACCTGCTCGAGCCCACGCCAGGAACGGCGAACCTCATCGCCACCTACGCCACCGCCGCCGAGCGCAGCGGGGCATTCGGACTCGGCGTCCTCGCTGCCTACGAAGTCCAAGCCGCCGAGGTGGCGACGTCCAAGGCCGAGGGCCTCAGGGCCAACTACGGCATCGACGCCGCGGGCACCGCATTCTGGGATGTGCACGCCAGCCTCGAAGTCGAGCACGGCAACTGGGTCGTCGAAGCACTGTCGCACCTGAGCACCGACGACCTCGCCGAGGCACTCGCAGGTGTCGAGGCATCCGCTGCGGCCTGGTGGTCGTTCCTCGACGAGCGCGAGGCCGCCGCTCCGACGCTCGCCGGCATCTAACCTCCACTCCGAACCACGGAGGACGAGAGGGCACCACGGTGGAGCACGTTGATGTCGCAATTGTCGGCGCTGGGCTCGCCGGGTTGGCCTGCGCCCAGCTCCTCGACGGTCGTGGTTACGAGGTCGTCGTCCTCGACCACGCCGACCGGGTGGGCGGACGCGTGGCCACCGATCGAATCGATGGCTACACCATCGATCGTGGCTTCCAGCTCCTCAACCCCGCCTACCCCGCACTCCCCAAGGTCGTCGACCTGAAGGCACTCAAGTTGCGGGCCCTACCCGCCGGGGTGCGCATCGCTCGGACGACCACCACGACGGAACTGCTCGATCCGAGGAGGAACCCCTTCTCCACCATCTCCACGCTCCGCGGCCTCCCAGGGACTCGACGCGAGCAGCTCCGACTCGCCGCCTACCTCGCCAGCGTGGCGCTCACCCCGAACCCCCAGGCGCACAGCGACTGCACCATCGCTGAGCGCTTCGCCGCTCGAGGGATCACCGGGCCACTGGTCGATCGACTCCTCGGACCATTCCTCGCCGGGGTGACCTTGGATCCAGCGCTCGAGACTTCCTCCCGCTTCGTCGAACTCGTACTGCGGTCCATGCTCCGGGACACCCCGGCGGTCCCGGCGAATGGCATGGGCGCGCTACCGGCGCAGATCGCCAGTCGGCTGGGAGCATCGACGGTCCGCCTCAACACGTCCGTTTCGTCCATCACCCCCTCCACGGTGTACACGAGCGAGGGTGCGATCAGCGCCGGCATCGTGGTCGTCGCCGTGGATGGACCTGGAGCCGCGTCGCTGCTCCAGAGCATGCCCACCCCGGCGATGCGCTCGGTGACCACCTGGTGGCACGCCACCGCACACCCGGTCGAGACCGGTCCCCTGTGGCTCGACGTGAGCAGGAGTCCCATCACCAACGTGGCAGCGATGTCGGGGGCCGCCCCCTCCTACGCCCCTCCGGGGAAGGGTCTCATCGCTGCATCCACCCCTGGACTGCACCCTTCGACGGCGACCGAGCACCTCGTCCGGGAACGCGTGGCCGAGCTCGTCGGTTGCCGGGTGCGTGAGGTCGACCTCGTCGCCACGTCCCTGATCGAGCACGCGCTCCCGGCCATGGTGGCCCCGCTCGACCTCCAACCACCGCTCAGCGTGGACGGCTGCATCGTGGCGGGGGACTTCCGAGCCACGGCCTCAATCCAAGGGGCGTTGGCATCGGGCCGACGAGCGGGTCGTGCCGCGCTGCGCCGGTTGCAGCGCAGAGAGCAGGCCTGAGCGAAACGACGGAGTGGTCGGGCTGACTGGATTCGAACCAGCGACCTCCTCGTCCCGAACGAGGCGCGCTACCAAGCTGCGCTACAGCCCGAAGTCGGGAGAACCCGACGACAGGCTGCCATCCTATCGTCAGCGATCGGGCGCCTCTGCCTCGATCAATCCTCGACCGCTTCGGCGACCGCTTCGTCGGCCACGGGTCCCCGGAGGAGCACCTTGGCGATCCGGAGGCGGTCCATCTCCGCGACCTTGATCCAGAGGCCATCGAACTCCACGATCTCCCCCTCGTCGGGAATCCGACCCAAGCGATCGAGGACGAATCCGCCGAAGGTGACGTACTCGCCGTCAGGAATGGTGATCCCGAGCTCCCGCACGTCATCGAGGCTCGCTCGGCCATCGACGAGCCACCGGGTCCGGTCCACGCGGACCACCGCCGGCTCCTCTTCGACGTCGAACTCATCGACCAAGTCGCCGACGAGGGGCTCGAGGAGATCCTTGATGGTCAAGACTCCGGCTACGCCGCCGAACTCGTCGACGACCACCGCGAAAGCACGGTGCGCAGCCCGGAGGTCAGCGAGGGCCTCGAGGACCGTCAGCGATTCGGGGAGCAAATGGGGCTCACGGATGCGCTTGGAGATTTCGAGGCTGGTGGGCTGGTCGCCCGAGCGACCAGTGCGGAAGAGGTCGGTGACGTAGAGCACGCCGACGAGGTCGTCGAGTTCGTCGCCGACGACGGGGAAGCAGCTGTGACCGGTCTCTCGGACCGCTTGGGCCACGGCGTCGGCTTCTACCGGCACCGACAGGGCGTCCACGTCGAGGCGAGGGGTCATCACCTCACGGACTTCTAAGACCCGAAGCTGCGACAGGCGCTGGAGGATCTGGCGCTCTTGCTCACCAGCTGGTGAGGTGTCTTCGCCGAGGACGTCGACGCTCTTGCGTCGCGTGAACCACGGCGACCGCTTTCCCTGCCGAGTGGCGTGTTCCCCAGGTGGGGGTTCGCTCACGCGCCACGCACCAGGTCGGCGGGTAGGACGGTGGGCTGGTACGAGGAGTCCTCGTAGCGGCCGCCCTCGAGCAGCGCTGCCGTCGCTCGGCGGAGGCGCAGCGGGTCGATGGGCTTGATGACGAATCCTTCGGCACCGGAGCGGCGAGCCAGCAGCACGTCAGCTCGGCGGTCGAGGAGCAACAGGACGGGCACGGGGGCGATGTTGTCGTAGGAGGCCTCGAGGCGCAGCTCCAACGTCACCGCCATCCCACCCATGTTCGACATCTGCAGGTCGGAGATCACGAGGTCCACCTCATGCGCGTGCGCGAGGTCGAGGGCGACCTGGCCGCTCGAGGCCTCGAGGATCTCGTACTCCGGTCGAGCGATGGTCGCAATGACCTCTTGACGGAGCGCTGCACTGTCTGACACGACGATGATCACGGACACGATGCAATCCTACCCTGCGTGCCCCTCATGCCTCGGAACGGAGGCACTCGCCGAGGGTCGCCAGCGCCGAGAGGTCGCCAGCGGGCTTGGCCAGCATGGGCAACGCCACCACCACTCCGGCGTCGAGGTCACGTAGCACGCTGTCGAGTGAGGCGCGCTCGGCGACCGCTCCCTCGTGGAGCCGGTTCGCCACCGCGATCTGGGCACGCAGCGTCGGGTCCGAGCCCGCGAGGTCGGGGTCGAGTGGACCACCGAGGTCCTCGTGGAGCCGGTTGATGAGCACGGCGTGGACCTTCCGGCCAGCTCCGGTCAACTGTCCTGCGAAGAACCGAGCCTCTTCGACGGCGTCGGACCGCGGCGCGGTGACGATCACGTAGGCAGTGTGGTCATCGGCGAGGAGGGCCCCCATGGCGTTGGCCCGATCGGTGAACCCCTCCTCCATGCCGGTGAAGGCCTGGAGGAAGTCCACCGCATCGGCCACCAGTTCCGCACCTGCGGCTGCGGAGATGGTGGACAGCACCCGCCGAGTGGCGATGGAGACGACCTTCAAGTAGGTCCGCGTCGGCATGAGCAGCGCTCGGAAGAGCCGGTGCTCGAAGAGCGCGGTGAGCCGACGGGGAGCATCGAGGAGCGAGAGCGCGTTGCGTGTCGGCGGGGTGTCGACCACCACCACGTCGTAGTCGCCGCTGCTCGAGAGCTCGTAGAGGCGCTCCATGGCCATGTACTCCTGCGTCCCGCCGAGCGACGCGGTCATCGCTCGGTAGATGCGGTTGGCCAAGATGGCTTCGGCTTGAGCAGGGGTGGTGGCGTAGCGAGCGACGAGGCGGTCGAAGGTCGATGCTGCGTTGAGCATCAGGGCCGAGAGGCGACCCTCGGCAACGCCCGGAACGACGGAGGGTTCATCGGTCGGACCACTGAGCCCCAAGACGTCGGCCAAGCGACGGGCCGGGTCGACCGTCAGCACGCACACCCGTTGGCCACCTTCCGCCAAGGCCAGCGCCAACGCTGCCGACACCGTGGTCTTGCCCACACCTCCTGGGCCACAGCACACGACGACGGTGGCGCCCTCGAGAGCTCCCAAGGCACTGGTCACGAGGGGACCTCCTCGGATGCAGCGAGGGCCTCGGTGAGCGCCGCAGCCAAGATCTGCACGCCTCGATCGTCGATCTCCGCTGCGGTCAGCTCTGGCAAGAGGAGCTGCGGGAGCGGGAGCTCTGCGCCCAAGCGGGCTCGTTGCGCCTCGGCTTCATCGTGGCGGGCAACCACCGCAGCGCACGCTGCGGTCAGCGTGGCCACCTGCGGAGCCGTGAGCGTGACCTTGGCAGCTTTGGCCGCTGCCTTGGGCGAGACCGACAGCGCAGGATCGGCGGACACCATGGCGTTGACGATGACCGGTCCAAGGGCGACCCCTGCTTCGTCTTCGACGGCGAATGCTGCATCGATCGCCTCGGTGACGGGGAGTTCTTCGGGCAGGGTCACGAGCAGGACCCGACAGCGCGTCGGGTCGCCGAGGAACGCAGCAACCTCTTCGGCTTGGGTCCGAATGGGACCACTGCGCGCTGCCTCGATGATCCCGGCTGCTGAGGTGAGGAGCGTCCGGGCGTGGCCAGTCGCTGGAGCGTCGATGACGACGAGGTCGTAGGTGCGAGAGGCCTGGAGGGACTTCAGCTTCCCCATGACGAGCGTCTCACCGAGGCCGGGGATGGCCGTCGCCAGCATCTCGAGCAGTCCCGAGGAGGTGAGTCGGCGAGCTAGCGGGCCGAATCCGTGATCGGCCAAGTACTCGGTCAAGGCATCGTTGGGCGTGAGCCGCCGGAGGGTCACCGAGCCGGGCACGTCGCCGCCGAGGTCGACGGTGATCGGCGTGTAGCTGAGGAGCGTCTCGCTCCCGAAGAGCCGGGGGATGGCTGGCTTCCCATCGAGTTCGACGAGCAGGACCCGACTGCCCTCCATCGCTGCTGCTCGGGCCAAGGCCGCAGCCACCGTGGTCTTGCCGACGCCACCCTTACCAACGACGAGGAGGGCGAGTCCCGAGGTGAGCAGGTTCAGTCCATCGGCCATAGGCGAAGGCTACCGGGGTCACGCCGCAGGAGGACTCGGCTCCTCATCCACCACGTGGTCGGCGACCTTGCGATCAGGTCGAGCGATGGACTCGTAGACCGCGCCGAGCGCCACGATCAGCACCATGACGATGAGCGTGACCCAGCCGTAGTTGACGAGCGCTCGACCACTCGTGATCGAGCTCGGCCACACGATGTTCACCAACATGAGGCCGAGGTAGAGCGCCCCACCGATGGCCACCGGGTACCCCCACTTGCCGAGCGTGTAGGAGCCTGACGGCACCCAACCTCGGCGCCGGGCGATGAGCGAACCGAGCACCGTCAAGAAGAACGCCAGGTAGATGCCCGAGGTGGCGAAGGAGACGAGCGCGTAGAGGGCGTTGACCTTGGCCGGGTAGTCGAACCACAAGATGTGGACGTTCTTCGAGGGGTTGACGAGCACCAAGAGCAGGAAGAGGAAGGGGATGACCGTCCCGACCACGAGGGCGTTGAGCGGCGTCTTGAACCGAGGGGAGACCTTCCTGATCTTCGACGACATGGGGAGCGCTCCATCTCGGGCCAGGGCGTAGGCGACGCGAGCTCCAGCACCTTGCACGGCGGTGCCGCACGAGAAGAAGGCGATGATCACCATCACCAAGAAGAAGTCCTGCAGCCAGCTCGGCAGCACGGCCAGAATCGACGGGATCCCGCCGCTCACCACGCCGCCGATTCCAGATTTCGGGGTGGCGAGGAGGAGACCGAGGACCAGCACGAACGAGGCGATGCCTCCGTAGAGGAGGGCGTTGCGCATCGCTCGCGGCACCTGACGCTGCGCCGCGATGGTCTCCTCGGCGATGTCGCCAGCCGACTCGAATCCGAAGAAGATGTACACGTTGGCGAGGACTGCCACGAGGGCGGCACCCGTCCACCAATGGCCACCGAAGTCCACGCCGTAGGGATTCGTCGCCAGGTGCTCGACGTGCTGGGTGCTGAACAAGAACCCGAACCCTTGGTGGAAGCCGTGGATGGCGAGGGCGAGGAACACGCCGAAGGTTCCAATGGTCTCGACGTAGACCCCCATCCGGGTGACCTGCCCCATGATCTTGGCGCCGACGCTGTTGAGGATTGCCGACAGGAGGATCACGAGCCCGGTGATGACGAAGATCGTCACGTGGTTCGACGGATCGAGGTGGGTGCCGAACCACAGGTTGACGAGTTGGGTGACGTAGCCCACGATGCCGCTGTCCACTGACGCCACCGTGGCCAGCAGCGCGAAGCCGTAGATCCAACCCACGAACCAGCCGTAGCGAGGACCGACGTTGTACTTGCCGTACTGGTACAGCGCACCAGAGAGCGGGTACTCGCTCGAGAGTTCACCGAAGACCATCGCCACGAGCAGCATGGCTCCGACCACGAGGGGAATGGTCCAGAGGTAGCGGGGTCCACCGGTGGCGAGGCCGAGGACGTAGAGGGAGTAGATCCCCACCATCGGGCTCAGGTAGCTGAACGCCACCGAGAAGTTGTCGAAGAGGGAGAGCACCCTCGACAGTTCTTGGCGGTAGCCGAGTTGCGCCAGCCGGTCAGAATCGGTCGCTGCGTTGTCGTTGGTCATGATGTCCCCCCAGACCTCGAGTACCCCTCGAGGCGAATGGTGCGACGCTGCGCCAACTCCGGAATGGATCCTCAGTCAACAGGCGAAGAAGTCTTCACTTGTGAGGGGTACTTGCCATCGCTACTGTGACGCTCATCACGAGTCACTGGGGGGTGACGATGCAGTACATCGCAGACTCTTGGCAGCGTTTCGCAGCTTGTAAGGGGCCACACGCCGACCTGTTCTACCCACCGAACACGGTGGAGCGACGGGAGGAACGGGCCAGTCGAGAAGCCGACGCGAAGTCGATCTGCGCCGACTGTCCCGTGGTCGAGGAATGCCTCGAGCACGCGCTCAGCATCGGCGAGTCCTACGGCATCTGGGGCGGCAAGAGCGAGGTTGAGCGGCGCGTCCTGCTCGACCAGCGCAACAAGCGCATGCGCAAGCTCGACTAGCGCTTCGGTCGGGCGAGGAAGGGCACGACATCTCGAGCCCACGAGAAGACGAGACGCGGGTGAACGCCTGACGCTGGCTGCGCGATGACCGCCGCGTAGGAACCAGACGGCGTAGCCTCGCGTCCTCGTCCACGAATCGTGGCGTAAGCCGCACCGACCACACAGGTGTGGCAGTTGCGCCCATGGCGGGTGTCGACCGCGAGGATCACGTCGCGGTGTCCCCAACAGCCCGGGTCATGGGGAGACCGACAGGCCACGTTGGTCGTCGCTCGGAGCGTTCCTCCCCATCCGTCGTTCTCCATCCAGCCGAAGTCCACCATGAGGACCGAGTAGTCCTCCGCCCAAATCGTTCCTGCACCATCAGGTCCAACCGGCATCCCGCCCGTTCCCACAGGGTCGCCGTTGCGCTGCGCACCTCGGAGGGCGACGGCGTCGAGGTTCGCCGTGAGGCCGAGGTAGGGAGGGAGCCCGCGGTCGACGCGCTCGAGGTCGAGCACCACGAAGAGCTGCTCCGCGGTCGTCAACCGTTCGAAGTTGGACGGCAGGACCATCGGTCGGACACCCTCTCGACGCCGGGCGGCATCGATCGAGCGCAGGACGACCGCATCGCATGCCGGCCGACGGGTATCGGGGGCTTCGGTGATCACCCCTGACCTACTCACGAACCAGCACGGGCTCGCGCACCGTCCGCCCCCATCTCCGGTCGTGGTGCACGGACCCGACGCGTGGGGATCGGGGGCGAGGGTCTGGTTGCGACTCGGGTTCATGGGCGTGGCTGCCGCAGCTCCCGTCGTTGCAGCAGTCGTGCAGGACGCGAGGAGGAGCGCACTGGCCACCAGCGGGAGAACACCCTGCACACGTTGCCTCAGGCGACCACGCTCGACGAGGCCACCGCAGCGGCGCTCGCCGGAGCGACGCCACCTCATGGGATCACTGCGAGGCGTCGTCGAGGACCGCCACACGGTTGGTGATGAGGATGGCGAACATCGTGAAGGCCAGGACGTGGACCGAGGTGCACCACAGGCAGATGTGGTGCTTGATGCCCAGTTCAATCCAGACGAGGTAGGCCACGAAGAGCACGCCGGTGACCGATCCGAGGAGGCGGACCTGGTGGACGAGGAGCTCGGGTTGCGCCCAGACCCATGGGCTGCACAGCACCGCCATGCCCGTCCAGAACAAGAGCCCGAGCACCGCGAAGGGGATGCCGAACGCCGAGCTGTAGGGGCCGGAGATGACGTCAGCGCAGCTGATGATGCCGGTGTTGGGGCAGCTGATGTGCACCGCAGCGTTGTAGTGCACGACCGTCAAGTAGATCGAGATACCAATCCCCACGAGGGAGAGAACGAACGTAGCCGCGACGACCCAGGTCGCCACCGGGAACCGTTCACGCAGGCTGGTCGAACTCATCGTTCCTCCATCCTCTCATCGACACACCGTCGCTGGCTGGCCACCCGTGAGGTGGCACAGCGACCTGACGATCTCGTTCGCTGCCGAGATGATGGCCACCGTGGTGGGCGCAGTCGGGTCGCTCAGGGAAGCGGCAATCGCGATCCTCGTCTCACCGAGGAACATCGACGGCGCGATCTGGCTCCCGACGATGGCGGTTCGACCCCCGAGGTCCACGAAGGGCAGCACCGGAACCCTCGCGATCCCTGGGGGTTGTGCGACGACCGGCGACGGTGCGAACTGATCGTGCACGACGAGGATGCGCTGCTCGGCACGGGTGAGGTGACCGGTGACGGGGTAGCGCCCATTGCCTTCTCGGAAGCTCCCCTGCAGCTCCACGGCCCGGAGCACCAAGTACCGGGAGTGGTAGTGGACCTCACGGAAACTGAAGCTCGGCAGGCTCGGTGGAGCGACCGTCGCCGATGAGGTCGTGTAGCCGAGGTTGGTGAAGGTGCCGAACCGACCGAGGGCAGCGAGGAGGGCCCATCGCTCCGCTGCGCATCCCGTGCAGTTCTCGCTCATCACGACCAAGACCTTCGGCACCCGGTTCCCCGAAGGCGTCGTTGCCACGAGCGCTGGGCCAGCGATGGGAAACCACGAGAACTGGGAAGGAATGGGATCGGCGGCGACAGCGGTGAAGGTTGCCGACGGCACGTCGCTCGCCATCTGGGCGATGTCAGGGGCGGCCTTGTAGTACGGCACCGACCCCACTTTCGGCGTCACTTGGAAGATCTTGACGACGATGAGGGCGAAGATCATGAGTCCAACCAGCATGACGGTGGCCCACGACAACAAGGTCGGCCACGGCCGGCGGTAAGGATGTGAGGTCTGCGGACTCAGTGCGGAGGTGGTCATGGGTTGCCCCATGCTACGACCACCTCCTCAGCCGGTGTCGTGGTTGTAGCCTTCGACCATGGCTGAACGAGGATCCGCGGACGCTGCTCCAATCGCCCTCCGACCGGCGGCAACGGTCATGTTGCTCCGAGACCACGAGGAGTTCGGCCTCCAAGTCCTCATGGTGCGCCGCAACCTCAACTCCGATTTCGTCGGTGGTGCCTACGTCTTTCCCGGCGGTGCAGTGGACCCGAGTGACGCCGGCCCCGCCATCGAGCGGCGGAGCCTCGGTCGCAGCGACGCCGACGCCTCGGCGATCCTCGGCCTCCCCACAGGTGGTCTCGCCTACTGGGTCGCCGTGCTCCGCGAGTGCTTCGAAGAAGCCGGCATTCTCCTCGCCCGAGACGCGATCGGCACGATGCTGAGTTTGGATGGTCCGGCCGACGCCGAACGGTACGCAGCGCACCGCCAAGCGCTCAACGATCGATCGACCAGTTTCGCTGCAATCGCCGAGGAAGAAGACCTCCACCTCGACGTGGCTGGCGTGCACTACTTCGCCCACTGGATCACACCCGAAGGGGCGCCGCGCCGCTACGACACCCGGTTCTTCGTGGCCAAGGCGCCCGATGGCCAGACCCCAGCGAACGACCAGTCCGAGACCATTGCTGACATCTGGATCACCCCTGCCGAGGCGCTCGCGGCCCACCGCCGGGAGGAGATTGAAATGGTGCTCCCCACCATTCGCAACCTCCAAGATCTGGCACGGTTCGAACGGAGTGCCGATGTCCTCGAAGCTGCTGCAGCCGCAGGATCGGTCCCGGCGATCTTGCCGAGGATTTCGGTGACCGATCGTGGCGTGCAGATCCTCGTCCCTGGAGACGATGGCTACGACGAAGCCGTCCCCAAGCACTTCGCTGGTGGTGGCGGGAACTTCAATGAGATGGCCAAGGCGGTCTCGCACCACGCCAACCCTGAACCCGACGCGAACGCCTAAGGCGCGTCAGCAACCGCCTGCTCGATGGCGTCGAGCAGGCGAGCAGAGCACCCGTCCATCGTGAGGGGTGGTGCGATCTCGGTGGCGATGCGGTCGGCGAGCGCTGCGAAGGCCTGCGCAATGGACGAGTCGCCGAGGGCAACGGGTGTTCCAGCATCGCCGCCAACCGGCATTCCCGGATCGAGGGGGAGCTCGGCGAGGAGCGGCACGCCAATCTGTTCGGCGAGACGGGCGCCGCCGCCTGTGCCGAAGAGGGCGTAGCTCGTGCCGTGGTCGCAGGTGAAGCTCGACATGTTCTCAATCACCCCAATCACCGGGAGGTAGCCCCGGGTCGCCATGTCGGCGGCGCGGTGGGCAACCTGCTGTGCGGCGAGTGGCGGCGTGGTGACGACGAGCATCTCTGCTCGGGGCAGCACCTTGACGAGACCCATCGCCACGTCACCGGTTCCCGGTGGGAGATCGACGAGGAGGTAGTCGAGGTCGCCCCAAGCGGCATCCTCCACGAACTGCTGCACGGCACGGTTGAGGACGAGCCCGCGCCACATGATGGCGCGATCTTCATCGGCCAAGAATCCCATCGAGAGAATGCGCAGTTCACCGTCGCCGCACGGCGTCACGATGGGCTGCATCTTGCCGCCCTTGGCTTCAACTGGTCCGGTGGTCCCCGTCATGCGGGGGATGGAGAAGCCCCAGATGTCAGCGTCCAAGATGCCGACGGACAGTCCCCGACGAGCGAGGGCCACCGCGAGGTTGGTGGTGACCGAGGACTTGCCGACGCCCCCCTTCCCGGAACCAATGGCCAGGATTCTCGTCGTGGCTGAAATGGTGTCGGTGGCTCGGTCCTTGGCGACGGCTCGGGCGCGGGCCATCACCGCAGCCTTCTGATCGGCGTTCATGATCGTGGTCTCGACCGAGACCGACGCGACACCATCGAGCACGCCAATCCGGCGGGAGACCTCTCGCTCGATCTGGGCGCGCATCGGGCACCCGGCGATGGTGAGCGCCACCGAGATGGTGACGTGGCCGTCGGCGATGGTGATGTCGCCGACCATGCCGAGATCGACGATGTTGTCGCCGAGCTCTGGGTCCATCACGGCACGCAGGTGCGTCGTGATCTCCTCGGGACGCAGTTCAGCCATGGCCGGAGCGTACCGGGGGCGACGGTCACCGCCGGCGCTTCTCCAAGTAGAATGGTGGCGTTGCCTACCGGCACTCACGTGGAGGTCATCATGTCGCTCGCCAGCACCGTTTCCATCGGAAAGAAGCAGGACCCGGTCGTCCTCACGGACAAGGCCGTCGCCAAGGTCGCCGAACTCCTCGCCCAAGAGACGGGTGACGAGGTCCTCGCGCTCCGCGTGGCCGTCAAGCCCGGCGGCTGCTCCGGATTCAGCTACGAGATGTTCTTCGACTCCGAAGTCGCCGCTGATGACGTCGTGAAGACCTACGGTGACGTCCGCGTGGTCGTTGACGCCCAGAGCGCAGAGATGCTCACCGGTTCCGAGCTCGACTACAGCGACGGACTGAACGACGCTGGGTTCCACATCTCGAACCCCAACGCCAGCCGCACCTGCGGTTGCGGTTCGTCGTTCTCCTGATCGACACCGCAGCACTCATCCGTTCCATCCCATGAGCGCGCCCATTGGTCCGTACTCGCCCATCCTCAGGGCGGGAGACCTCGTGGTGACCTCTGGGCAACTCGGTCTTGAGGACAAGCCTGACGGCAGCCGAGGGCTCGTCGAGGGTGGCACGGCAGCCCAACTCGCCCAAGCCCTCCGCAACGTCGAGGCCGTCTTGGGAACCGAAGGCGTGCGACTCGACCAAGTGGTCAAGGCCACCTTGTTCTTGACCGACATGGCCGATTTCGCCGCGGCCAACGATGTCTGGACCCAGGCGTTCGGCGCACACCGGCCGACGCGATCGGCCGTGGCGGTTGCCGCACTCCCCATGGGTGCGACCGCTGAAGTTGAGGTCTGGGCCTACGCCCCTCTGTCGTCGTGAGCGAGAAGCACCCGGCGGATCACGCTGGCCCGATCCTCGGTCCAGTGCTTCGGATGCTCACCAACTCCGAGGATCCCGGTGGAGCGGTCTACGGCATGTTGACCTGCGGTGCCGTCATGGCAGCCGAATCACGCCACGCTGACGCCATTTGGCGAAGTGTGCTCGGCATCTGCGTGATCGTCGTCATGTACTGGACGGCCCACTCCTACGCCGCTGGCATCTCTCGTCGCCTCCGTGACCACGTCGCACTCTCGCTCCAGAGCTTCCGTCGGGACCTCCGGCGTGAGATTGGCGTCGTGCAAGGTGCGCTCCTGCCGATCCTCACCGTGAGCGTGGCCGGACTGGTTGGTGCGACGCCGAGGATTGCCCTCGACCTCGGACTCTGGGTCGTCGCCCTCTCCCTCATCGCCTACGAAGTGGTCGCCGGTCTCGCCATTGGTCTCCGCAGGTGGTCCCTGCTCGGCCAAGCTGCCGTTGGTGCAGCCATGGCCCTCGGCATCGTGGCCGTCAAAGCACTGCTCGGCTAGGGCGTCCGTTCGCCCCAACTCGGCTGCCCGAGGCGGTAGCCAACGGACCGAACCGTTTCGATGAGCGACGCGTGCTCTTCGCCGAGCTTGGCCCGGAGTCGGCGGATGTGGACGTCGACGGTTCTCGCACCGCCGTAGTACTCGTAGCCCCAGACCCGCGAGAGCAAGGTCTCTCTCGTGAAGACCTTGGTGGGGTTCGACGCCAAGAAGGTCAGCAGCTCGTACTCCATGTAGGTGAGGTCCAGCGTGCGATCCGCGATGACGGCTTGGTAGGTCTCGGTGTTGATCTTGAGCGGTCCGTAGCTCACGATGGTCGAGTCGCCACTGGCGTCTTGACCACCCGTCGCTCGACGAAGTCGAACGAGGAGCTCAGCCCCGCTGCTCGGGAGGATGGCGAAGTCGTCGATGAGGTCATCGAGGTCTGCGAGGTGCGCGACGTCGACCTGGTTGACGAGCAGCACGATCGGCACCGACCCGACGCCTCGAGACCGGATCGAGCGACAAGCCTCGAGCGCATCGCTGAGCCCACCTCGTGCGCTGACGAGCGCGGCGAGGAGCTCACTCGGCGCATCACCAATGGCCTCACGGGCGCACTGCTCGAGGCGGTATCCCGCCTGGGACAGCGCGAGGAGGAGGCTCGGGTCGAGCGTCTCAGGGACGCAGAGGATGGGGTGCTGAGCCATCGACCTAGAGGACGGGGAGGTAGCGGTCGAGCTCGAACTGGGTGATCTCGGACTTGTACGCGCCCCACTCGGCCCGCTTGTTCCGGACGAACCACTCAACGACGTGGGTGCCGAGGGTCTCATGCGCCAACGCCGAGGCTTCGAGGGCATCGACCGCGTCGTTCAGGTTCGAGGGGAGGGGTCCACGAGCACCGCTCGCTCCCACCATCTCGGGATCGAGCTCGTAGCCCGCTTCGATGCCCTTGAGCCCCGCAGCCAGAATCATGGCGAAGGAGAGGTAGGGGTTGCACGCTGAATCCGGTGCCCGGTACTCGAGGCGCGTGGACTGGAGCTTGCCGGCCTTCACGACGGGAACCCGAACGAGGGCTCCACGGTTGGCCCGTGCCCAGCCAATCGACACCGGGGCTTCGTGGCCTGGTACGAGGCGCTTGTAGGAGTTGACCCACTGGTTCGTCACCGCGGTCAACTCTGGGGCGTGGGTCAACAAGCCGGCGATGAAGGCTCGGCCCGTTACTGAGAGACCGGCTTCATCATCTGGATCGGCGAAGGCATTCTCCTCGCCAGTCCACAGCGAGCAGTGGGTGTGCATCCCTGAGCCTTGGACGTTGGCCAGCGGCTTGGGCATGAACGAGGCCACGAGGCCAGCTTGGGTGGCCAGCGCCTTCAAGACCAGTCGGGCCGTCATCACCGTGTCGGCCATGGTCAACACGTCGGTGTAGCGGAGGTCGACCTCGTGCTGGCTCGGGGCGTCTTCGTGTTGGGAGTGCTCGACGGGGATCCCCATCTCCTCTAAGACCTGCACCGATCGCCGCCGGAGGTCAGAGGCACGGTCACCAGGCGAGAGGTCGAAGTAGCCGCCACGATCGAGCGGCACCGGAGGAGCGGATGGATCGAGGTTGGCGAAGTAGAAGTACTCGATCTCAGGAGCGACGTAGAAGGTGTAGCCCTTCTCCTTGGCGTGACCCGCAACCCGACGGAGCGTGTGGCGTGGACACCCCTCGAAGGGGCTGCCATCCAAGTTGGAGATGTCGCAGACCACCCGTGCAATCTCCGCTCCGCTGCCGACGTAGGGGAGGATCTGGAAGGTCGAGGCGTCGGGCCGTGCCAGCACGTCGGCTTCTTGGACCCGCGAGAACCCATCGATGGCGGAACCGTCGAAGGTCATGCCCTCCTCGAGCGCTCCTTCGAGCTCTTGGGGGGTGATGTGGAAGGCCTTCGGCGTTCCGAGCACGTCGGTGAACCAGAGCTGGATGAACCCAATCCCACGTTCTTCAACGGTCCGCAGCACGTAGTCGTTCTGTTGCACAGTGCACCTCTCTCAATGCGAAGAAGCCGCCCCGAAGGGCGGCCTCCTCACCACATGTTGCCAGAAGCCGATTCCTCGGCGACCCAACTACTTCGACGCTGCGCCGCAGACGGTCTCCACGAGGAGGCGCGTCACGGTGTAGGGGTCCATGTTGGCGTTCGGACGACGGTCCTCGAGCCAGCCCTTCTTGTCGATGGCGACCTTCCACGGAATACGGATGGAGGCGCCACGGTCTGAGGTGCCGAAGGAGAACTTGTCGTAGCGGGCGGTCTCGTGGGCACCGGTGAGGCGCTCCTCGATGCCGTGGCCGTAGTTCTCGATGTGCTCCATCACCTTGGTACCAATGGCCTCACAGCCGGCGATGATGGCGTCCCAGCCGCCGTCCTCGCGCATCTGCTTGGTGGAGAAGTTGGTGTGCGCACCTGCGCCGTTCCAGTCACCCTTCATGGGCTTGGCGTCGAAGGATGCCTCCACGCCGTAGTCCTCGGCGATGCGGTTGAGCAGCCACCGTGCGGTCCAGATTTGGTCACCGATCTCGACGGGGCCGAGCACGCCGATCTGGAACTCCCACTGGCCCATCATCACTTCGGCGTTGGTGCCTTCGATGCCGAGGCCAGCCTTCAAGCAGGCGAGGGTGTGGGCTTCGACGATGTCGCGTCCGGGCATCTTCGAGCCGCCGACGCCGCAGTAGTAGGGACCCTGCGGGGCGGGGTAGCCAACCTCAGGCCAGCCGTAAGGGCGGCCATCGGCGATGAAGGTGTACTCCTGCTCGATGCCGAACATCGGCTCGAAGGACGCGTAGGTCTCCGCAGCGGCCTTGCAGGCGGCGCGAGTGTTGGTCGGGTGCGGGGTCATGTCGGTGAGCAGCACTTCGCACATCACCAAGATGTCGTTCGGGCCACGCAGCGGGTCAGGGCAGGTGAAGACTGGGTTCAAGACGCAGTCAGAGTTGTCACCAGTTGCCTGGTTGGTCGACGAGCCGTCGAATCCCCAAATGTCGGGGGTCTTGCCATCGGCGATGATGCGGGTCTTGCTGCGAAGCAGCGGTGACGGCTTGGTCCCGTCGATCCAGATGTACTCGGCCTGGTACGCCACGTTGTCTCCTTGGATGTCGTTGCACTACTGCGGGGGCGTCGCCGTTGACCATGGCCCGCGACCGGGGAAGTCCCGATGTCCTCCATTCTTGCAGGTGTCGCTGAATCACCCTTCCGCCTCTGTGAACAGCGTATGAAAAGTGCACCAGCCGCAGATGGGGCAGGTTGATGCTCCCCGGTAGGCTCGTTCCGTGGGATCCCTGCGCATTGCTGCCGCCCAGCTCAACCCAGTCGTTGGCGATCTCGCCGGCAATGTCACCAAGATTCTCGATGCGCTCAAGGCTGCGAAGGATGCTGGCGCCGACCTGCTCGTCACCCCGGAACTCGCGCTCACGGGCTATCCACCCGAGGATCTCCTCTTGAAGGAGGCCTTCATTGCCGAGGTCGACGTCGCAATCGCCGCGATCGTCGCGGCGACCTCCTCCTGCGCCATCATTCTCGGGACCCCACTCGCAGGACACCTCGCAGGACCACTCGGCCCAACGAGGGATGCCCGCAGTCCGCTCGGCCCCGCCTCTGAAGGCCCTCGCCGACCGCTGGCCAACGGCGCAGTCGTCGCTTCGAACGGCGTCGTGCTCGGCACGGTGGCGAAGCAGTTCCTCCCCAACTACGGCGTGTTCGACGAACAACGGTGGTTCCAACCTGCAACGGCACCAGCGCAGACCTTCGTCATCGGCGCGTCGAGCATTGGCGTGGTGATCTGCGAGGACCTCTGGGCCGATGGACCGAGCGCTGCAGTTGCAGACCTCGGGGCAGAGGTCATCTGCGCCATCAACGCTTCGCCCTTCAGTGTGGGTCGCCACGACGCCCGTGAGGCACTCGCCCAGAGCCGTGCTGCAGCGACCTCGACCCCAATCCTCTACGTGAACCAAGTCGGTGGCCAAGACGAACTCGTCTTCGATGGACAATCCTTCCTCGCCACCGCCGAAGGCATCGTGGCCCGGGCATCTGCCTTCACTCCCGAGCTGCTCCTCATCGACGACGTCTCCACCCCCCAAGGCCCACTCACCGAACGGCGGAGCGACGTCGCCGAAACTTACGACGCCCTGGTCCTCGGCGTTGCCGACTACTTCGCCAAGAATCGCTTCAGCGATGCGGTGATCGGTCTCTCTGGCGGCATTGATTCTTCCCTCGTTGCCGCAGTGGCCGTCGATGCCCTCGGCGCTGACCACGTCCACGGGATCGCCATGCCCTCGCGCTACTCCTCGGACGGCTCGCTGACCGACGCCGATGCGCTAGCGGCGCGTCTCGGGGTGACCTGCGACACGATTCCCATTGAGCCCGGGCACGTGGCCCTGAGCGAGATGCTCACGCCCCTGCTCGGCGGTGATCCGACGGGACTCACCGATGAGAATCTCCAATCGAGGCTGCGTGGCGTCACCTTGATGGCGCTGTCGAACGCCAAGGGGTGGATCGTGCTCACCACCGGGAACAAATCCGAGATGGCTGTTGGCTACTCCACGCTCTACGGCGACTCCGCCGGGGGCTTCGCGGTCATCAAGGACTGCGTGAAGACCCTCGTCTACGACCTCTGTCGCTACCGCAACGACCTCGCTTCGGCGGGAGGCCAGGTTCCACCCATTCCTGAAGCTGTCCTCACCAAACCACCCTCAGCAGAACTGCGTCCCGACCAGCGCGACGACCAGTCCTTGCCACCGTACGAGATCTTGGACCCGATCATCGAGGCCTACGTCGAAGACGACCTCACCGCTCCAGAGATCGTTGCCCTCGGTTTCGATCCTGCAGTCGTTGACCGGGTCGTTGGTCTCATCGACGGCGCGGAGTACAAACGACGCCAGAGCCCGCTCGGCGTCCGGATCACGACCAAGGCCTTCGGACGCGACCGTCGCCTCCCGATCACCAATCGCTACCGACCACGAGGAGCAGCGTCGTGACGAACTTCCTCTCCCTCCACGACGGAGCAGCCCTCCTCGGCGAAGCCGTCGTGATCGAGAACCTCATCTTCAGCCGCTTCGGGGCGCGGTCCCAGCACGCGACGAACCCCGAGGTC
>Ga0208745_1000070_pt1 | contig 42593 bp, 41 predicted proteins | sample CryBogCBH23Jun09_FD_184622 | JGI IMG/M metagenome (GOLD analysis project Ga0208745, IMG submission 184622) | Freshwater microbial communities from Crystal Bog, Wisconsin, USA - CBH23Jun09 (SPAdes) | ecosystem: Environmental > Aquatic > Freshwater > Lake | place: Crystal Bog, Wisconsin, USA... | reverse complement strand
GGGCCTCGAGAGCGACCTTGGCCTTGAATTCGGGCTTGAACTTGTTGCGCTTTGCTTGCACGAGCACCTCCGGGATGCATCAGTGCTCACAACTTAAGTCGGTGTCCAGTTTCCGGGGTCCACTTCATTCCTCCTCGTGGCCGCATCCGCGCTCTTCAAGATCCTCGAAGGCTTCAAGGGTGATCCGTGGCCGAAGACCTGGTTCACTCGCTTCGGTGGGGCGGTTCTCGCCGTGCTGACGGTTCTCGTCGCCCTCTCCTACGTCACCATCCACTGAGCCGACGATCGCATCGACGGCGGGTGCGTTGCAGACCGAGATTCGGTGGTCGCCGTCGCAGGGGCGGCGCCACCATCTCCCCCTTGCGATGCATCCTCGCCTACGGTACCTGCGACAGCAGAGGGGGATTCCATGCAGCAGGCACCATCAACGAACAGCGGAGCGGCGGTTGCGCTCTTGCTCATCATCGGCGTTCCGATTTTCGCGGCCTGGTTGGTCTCGATCATTGGACTCTGGAAGGTCTACGCCAAAGCGGGCCAGGCTGGCTGGAAGTCCATCATCCCCATCTTGAACACGGTGATCTTGTGCAGGATTGCCCAGCGGCCGGGATGGTGGTTCCTCCTCCTGTGCATTCCGTTCGTGAACGTGGTGGTGGCGTTCATTGTCTTCATTGACCTGGCCCACTGCTTTGGAAAGGGCACCGGCTTCGGTGTCCTCGCCGTGTTCTTCCCCTACATCGCCTTCCCCATCTTGGGCTTCGGTTCCGCTACCTACCGTCCGGTGCAGCGGTTCACCCACCTCCCATCTCCGCCAGCCTCGTAGCGCTTCGAGTGGCGAGGCCGCCCGAGCGCGGCCGTTCGACTGGGGTCACGTGACGCTGGAGTCGTTCGATCCTCAGGTGATCGAGAAGTTCTGCGACAGTTTCGCCGTGCCGCACTGCACGGTGGCGGTTGCCGTGCCGGGGTGCGTGCTCGAGCCGATTTTCCACGTCCACGAGGCCACCCCGCCGCTCGACGCCGTCGTGGACCCAAGTCCATGACTCCCGCTCTGGTAGCCGGAGGGCAGTGTGACCTCGAGGTCACAGGAGGCATTCGGTGCCGTTCGCACCGAGAGCGTGTCGTAGGCGCCTCGACTGATGCTCGAGAGGAACGAGGTAATGGCCAGACCTCGGACTGCGCCTCCACTCGTTCCGCCACTGTGGGATCCCGCTCCACCTGCTCCTGACACCCCTGACCCGAGACGGGCATCGCTTCGAACGATGCTCGCGACGGTCGAGGTCACGAGCGGTGCGGCGGTGATGAGTCCGAGCTCCCGATTGCGCTCGAGGGAGTAGGTCGAGAAGTTCTCACTGCCGAGGAAGGCAACGCCCCCGTGTCCGCAGTCGGCACAGATCACCTTGGCGTGGATGTAGATCGCCGAGGAGGGGAGGACTCGGACGGTGACGCCGGCACCAGCCAGCGCCGAGAGCGCCGCGGTCCACGAGGAACTCCGGGTCATGACGACGGTGACGTGTACTCCTCGTCGCGCCGCGCTCGACAGCGCCGACTCGATCGCCGTGTTCTTCATTTCCTCGTTCTCCACGAGCAGGGTGGTCCGGGCATGGGCGATCACCGCCACCAGTTGACTGGTCGACCCCGGACTCCACACCAGGCCGTTGCTCGACGCCGGAGGAGTTCCGGTGCTGCGTTCGTCGTTGACGACGGTGGTCATGATGGCCCGAAGGTCACTGGGGTTTCGGTCGACGACCCAGAAGTCACGGGTGCTGCTGTAGTCCGAGGCCACGAGGTTGCCGGTGCCGATGTAGGCAACGGAGCGGTCGATCACCGCATACTTCGCGTGGAAGATCTGCCCTGCCGGTGCCCAGGTGACGTGGACGTGGTGGGACTCCAAGAACTGCACCGCAGCGGTGTTCTCGCTGATCCCGCGATAGGCCGCGTTGAGGACGATGTGCACGGAGACGCCGTGGTCAGCCTTGCTCGCCAAGATCTGCTCAACGGTTGGGTCTCGCAGCTCGTAGAAGGAGCCATCGATGCTCGTTCGCGCTCCGAGGAGGGCTTGGTCCATGAAGCCGTAGCCGGCGTCCGGTTCAACGATGATGCGGCTGACCGGGGAGGTGGGGATCGACGCACCGGCAACCGAAGGGGCGCCGCTCATGCACCCAGCGACGATCGCCGCGGTGAGGATGAGCGGCCGGAAGCGGTTGCGAGGTGGAGTTGCTGAACGGTGCATGACCACAGGGTACCGAAGTGATGAGCGGCGGGATCAGTCAGCGGGGGAGTGGCGCTGCCATCGGCACGCGCGCAGGGGAAACCGTGGTGGTCGGAACCGGCGTCGATCCGGTGACCTCGCGCTTTTCAGGCGCGCGCTCTACCAACTGAGCTACCCGACCTCGGGCGCTTGGCGTTGCAACGCCTCGCGGCGGACCTGACGGGATTTGAACCCGCGACCTCCGCCTTGACAGGGCGGCGTGCACTCCGAGCTGCACCACAGGTCCGAGTTGGCTCAAGAGCCAGCTCGCCCGGGGAACATGTCCCCGGAGGAAGACTTATGTTAGCCCACTGCGGCGGGGTCGCCGCCCACGACCAGTTTGAGGTCGCCTCCGCCCCTGCGCCGGAGCCACACACCCGTGCCACGCTCGAGAACCTCGAGGTGGTTGGCGTAGACGGCACAGAAGGCATCGATCCCAATCCGAGGACTGGCGAAGAGGCCTTCGGGAGAGGTCCAGGTGTAGTGGTTGAGCAGCATGACCCCATTGGGGGCCAAGTGATGGAACGCTGCGATGGCATCTTCGAGGACGGAGGCCGCGTGGTGGTCGGCGTCGACCACGATGAGGTCGTAGGTGCGGTCCTCCGGCAGCGCAGCGAAGAACGCCGCCGAGGCACATTTCCACTTCCTGAGGCGACCGTCAGCGGAGAACGAGGCGGTGCGGAGGTCGTAGCGGGCTTCAACGGTGGCGAAGTCGAGACCCCGTTCGTCGGCGTTGGTTGAGCCACCCCAGGTGTCGACGTCATCGATGCTGGATCCCATGCCAGTGAGCACGTGCTCGAGGAGCCAGCACGTCATATCTCCAGCGAACGCACCGAGCTGGAGCGCGTGGACGTGGTCGCGACCAACGAACTCCTCGGTGAAGCGAACGAAGGATGGGCGTTCGGTTGGGGCGAACCAATTCGGCAACGACATTCGCACTCCTCTCTGCACCACGAACCGTAGTGAGGGGGGCTAACGAAATCAGGTCGCGGCGGCTCCGGTGTAGGTGCCGAAGCTCCAGTGGTTCCCCTCGGGATCGAGCACGGAGAACTGGAGGGAGTCGTAGGGGGTGGTGGCGAGGGGCTCGAGCACGGTGGCGCCATGCGCAGTGGCTCGGGCGAAGAGCGCTGCTGGGTCATCGCAGACGAGGTAGGCGCCGAAGGTTCCCGGCGTGAGCACCCACTGCCCAGGTTCGGGACTGGCCTTCGCTGAGCCCAGCATGATGCCGCCCCCTCCTGGCCAGAGCAGCTCAGCGTGGTCGACTCGGTCGCCTTCACCAGCGATGAAGGACGGCTCGAAGCCGAAGGCGACTTCGAGGAAGGCAATGAGCGCTCGAGCATCACGAGCGTGGAGGCATGGCCAGATGGTGGTCACGGCGACACCAGCCGATCAATTGCCGCACCGAGGTCGGCATCGCTCGGTTCGACGAGCACCTCACCCGAGGGCAAGAGGATGGTGGGGACCTTTCGGATCCCACCGTTCAGCGCTGCGCAGCGCTTCAGGGCGTCGGCATCGAGGTCGACGTCGATGAAGGCGTAGTGGATGGATCGTGCATCGAGGTAGGCCCGGGACCGCACGCAGTCACCGCACCACGTGGTGCCGAGCATGGTGATGCCGTCGTCGTCGGGACGACGGTCTCCTTTGCCGTCGATCGTGGCGTTCACTGCCCGAGTCGTCCGCCACCGCCGAGCGAGTAGGCGCTCTCGGCGTGTTGGGAGAGGTCGAGGCCAACGAACTCATCTTCTTGACTGACCCGCAGGCCCATGGTGAGGTCCACCACCTTGGCGATGATGGACGTCACAAAGAACGCGAAGGCCGCGGTGACCGCTGCGGCTAAGGCTTCTCGGCTGAGGAGGTGGAAGCCTCCACCGGTGAAGAGTCCGTTGGCGCCGGCTGCGTTGACGGATTTGGTGGCGAAGCATCCGAGGAGCACCATGCCGCAGAGCCCACCGACGCCGTGCACCCCGAGCACATCGAGGGAATCGTCGTAGTGCCATTTGAACTTGAGGCGCACGGCCATGGCGCAGATGACACCAGCAACCAGGCCAATGACGACGGCGGCCATTGGGCTCACGAATCCGGCGCATGGGGTAATCGCGACCATCCCAGCCACCGCTCCAGACGCGGCGCCGAGCGTGGTCGGGTAGTGCTCTCGTGCGCGCTCGAAGAGCACCCAGCCGAGCATGCCGGTGGCGGCGGCGATCTGCGTCGTCACGAAGGCGATCACGGCCACGTGGTTCACCCCGAGGGAGGACCCTGCGTTGAACCCAAACCATCCGAACCACAAGATGCCGGCACCGAGGAGGGTGAGGGGTACTGAGTGCGGTGCCATGGCTTCACCCGGCCATCCACGACGACGCCCGAGCACCAACACGATGGCCAAGGTGGAGAACCCAGAGTTGATCTCCACGACCGTTCCGCCGGCGAAGTCCAACACACCGAGGTGGGCCAGCCAACCCGTGGGGCTGAAGACCCAGTGAGCGATGGGCACGTAGACGAAGAGGAACCAGGCCACGATCAGCACGAGGAACGAGGTGAACTTGATTCGGTCCACCGTGCCGCCGCTCAAGAGCGCGGCGGTGATGATGGCGAACATCAACTGGAAGACCATGATCGCCATGGGATCGGCGTGAACGCCACCGAGGCCAGGAAGTGGGTGGTTGAGGTTGGCGAAGCCAGCCAAGTGGAGGTTGCCGAGGAGGCCAGCTCCGAGGTCGTTCGAGAAGATCAAGCTGCCACCGAACGTGACGAAGACGACGGTGATGATGCCGATGGCGATGAAACTGTTCATCATCACCGAGAGCACGTTCTTGGAGCGGACCATGCCGCCGTAGAAGAGCGCGAGGCCGGGGGTCATGAACAACACGAGCGCTGCGCCGAGCAGCACCCACAAGGTGTCTGCACTACGCATAGGTCAACATTCCTCTCTCGTCACAGCGCATCAGAACCTCGTTCCCCCGTGCGAATTCGTACCGCAGTCTCAATGGGCAAGACCCACACCTTGCCGTCGCCGATAGTTCCGGTATGGGCCGCGTCGATGAGGACGGCCAAGAGTTCATCGAGTTGGTCGTCGTCCACTAAGAGCTCAATGCGGATCTTCGGGACGAAGTCCACCTCGTACTCCGACCCTCGGTAGACCTCGGTGTGGCCGCGCTGGCGGCCGAAGCCGTGGGCTTCACTGATGGTCATCCCCTCAACGCCAGCGGCTTCGAGGGCAGCCTTGACCTCACCAATGACGAAGGGCTTGATGACCGCAACGATGAGCTTCATGCGTTCCCCCCGGACTCGCGAACCCGACGAATCGTAGTCAGGTTGCTCGGAGGTGGCGTGGTTCAGTCGGCTTCGGCGTGCTCCACGGTGGCCTCGGCTCCGTCGTCATGGGCGTGATCGTGACTGTGACCATCACCATGATCGTGACCATGGTGATGGTCCGACCCTCCACCGAAGAGGCGGAGGCTGGCGGGGGCGATGCGCTGGGTGCCCTGGAAGACCACGCCGGTTGCCAGTAGAACTGCCGCTTCGAAGAGCAGATCCTTCAGGCTTCCCGTTCGGCTTCCACTCTGGAAGATTCCCGGGGCGATGATGCCGACCAGGTTGTAGGTAGCGAGGAGGAGGTCGACGATGGCAATGGCCACTGCGAAGAACGACACGGTGGCGACGTAGGAGCGCACCACCTTCTTGGCCGGGGCATTGGGGTTCTCCTCACCGGCCGCGAGTGCGAGCCCCTTCGCCTTGTGCCAGCGGTGCGCGATTCCCGCGATCACGATGAACGAGATGCCGACCGTGATCATTCGAATGGCTTGGTCACCAACGGGATGCTTCTCGATGTTGACGAACGATCCGTTGACGAAGGTGTAGGAGCCTGCGGCGTAGGTCTTGCCGATCAGTCCAATGAGGGCCATGACGATCAGGAGCACGCCGTAGTAGACGGCCCACAGCGTCACGTAGGCGCCGCTCATCAAGAACCCAGTCATCGAGCGAGTCCCGGTGGAGTCGTCGTCGAAGCGACCAGTACGGGCAATGGTCAAGTACGCAGTGATAGCCGCCACAAGAATGATGACGAGGCCGAGGCCAATCGTCAGCACGCTCTGAGTCGCGGTCGGGAGTGCAGTGGTCGCCATGGTGAACCTCCAACGTCGAGACGTCGAGTGGCGTCAGCCCCGACGCTAGACCCGCCGGCAAGCGCGCGCAGGACCCTCGCGCAGCACCCTGATGGAGACGGGTGCCTCACCCCTCACCGCGTGGCACACGCCATGGGCGAGAATAGAGGTGTGGCTACTCCCCTGATGAAGAACCGTGTCCGCCAGATCCTCGCCAATGTGGCGCCCGGAGATCTCCTCGCCATCGTCGATCAGCTCGACCTCTCCGCTCGTCCCGGCCAGGCGTCGATCGCCCTCGTGGCGCTCAAGAGCTTGAAGCAGCGCCGAAAGGTGGCGTCCTTCCTCGATACCGCCCCCCAAGCCGCCCTCTACGGCATGCTCGAAGCGGTGACCCAAGGGTGTCTCCACGCCATCGTGGACGAGCTCGCCGATGCCGCCGATGACCCAACGAAGGAGCAACTCGACGCTGCGGTGACCGCCGTGTTGGACCACGTCGATGGCCCGGTCATGGCTGCCTCGCTGGCCTTCGGTGTCCTTGAGGAGTTCACCGCAGCACCTCACTGCGCCGCCATCCTCGCTGAGCACCCAGAGTGGGGACTGGCCGAGCTCTTCGCTGACGAGGCTACGCCGGCCGCAGAATAACGGCGGGGTTGCCGGCCACCGTGGCGCCGGCCGGAACGTCGGTGAGGACCACGGCGTTGGCTCCCACTCGTGCACCGTCGCCGATGGTCACCCCACCGATGATCTTGGCGCCGGGGTACAAGATGACGTCGTCGCCAATGGTCGGATAGGTCGTCCCGTCGTGGGTGCCGATCGTCACCTGGTGGAAGATGCGGCAGTTCGCGCCGATGGTGGAACCGGGACCAATCACGATCCCGTTGCCGTGGATGAAGACCGTTCCTTCACCAATGACGGCACCGTGGTCGATCTCAATCCCAGAGAGGAGTTTGCCGAACTGCAGGCAGGCTGCAGCGAGCGATGGACGACCGGCGGCGTCGAGTCGAACAGAGTGGCGGTAGAGCCGGAGCGCATGCCACTGGGTGGCGAGGAGTCGATTGAGCAGTCCGCCGCGAGCCACGGCCTAACTCTAGAACTGCGTGGCGAAGCGCAGTCTCAACTCTGGCTCGTGAACTGGAGGCAGCCGTCGGTGAAGTCGACGTCTGGGAGCACGGTGACCTCGTGCCAGTAGTCGAGGTCCATCTGCCACTCCGCAGCGGTGCCACCCTTCGGCATGAGCGCTCGAGCCCGCTGGGCGTAGCCAGGGTTGAACTGTGCGGGGTCGATGAAGGGCTGGCGCTCCATACCCACGTCTTCGGGGCGGAGCACGGCGGCCACGCTGGTCGCTCCTCGAGCATTCATGGTCGAGAGCAACCGGGTGATGAGGTGGTTCACCATCTCGGCCCGCATGGTCCAACTGAGGCGGAGCGCCCCGAAGGTCCAAGCGACATTCGGGAGTCCGGTGAACAGCACTCCACGCCAGGTCACCGAGTTCGCCACGTTGACCGCCTGGCCGTCGACGGTGAAGGCCACGCCTCCGAGGACCGAGAGGTCGAATCCTGTTGCGGTGATGACGACGTCGGCGTCGACCACGGTGCCACCTTCGGTGACGAGTCCTGTTGGGGTGAACGTCGCAATCTCGTCGGTGACCATGGTGACCGAGCCGTTGCTGATGGCACGGAACAGATCCCCGTTCAAGATTCGAGCCACGCGTTGCTCGTGGGGGAAGTGCCGGGGGGTGAAGTGGGTCTCGACGTCGTAGCCCTCAGGGAGCTGATCGGCCACCATCTTGATGAGACCGGCCTTCGAGAGTTCAGGGTGGTTGAACTGCACGCTCGTCATGGCAGCCATGTCCTTCACCGCCTTGCGCCGGATGATCTCGTGGATCCAGGTTTCGTCGATCCCGAGCTCACGGAGTTGATCGGCGAGGGGATCTCGGTTCTCACTCTGGAAGAAGTAGGCGGGGGAGCGTTGCACCACCGTGACCGATGCGCACTGGTCGGCAATCGCGGGGACGAGCGTGGCCATGGTCGCTCCCGAACCAATCACCGCAACGGTTTGGTTGGAGAGGTCGAGCCGTTCGGGCCAAGCCTGGGGGTGGATCAGGGTTCCCGCGTAGTCCTCGAGTCCCGGCCACTGTGGCGTGTGGCCTGCTGCGTGGGTGTAGTAGCCGTGGCATGACCAGATGAACCGAGCGGTGGTGGTCCGGACCTCGTTCGTCACCGTGTCTCGAAGGCTGACCGTCCAGAACTGGTCGGCCGTTGACCACGAGGCGGCCTCCACCATGGTGTTGTAGGTGAAGGAGCGCTCCAAGTCGTGCTCGGCGATCAGCTCGCCGAGGTAGGCGTGGATCTCGGCGGCTCCTGCGTAGGGGGCACCCGTCCACGGCTTGAAGCTGTAGCCCAGGGTGTAGACCTCGGTGTCGGAGCGCACACCGGGGTAGGTGTGGATGAGCCAGGTTCCGCCGAAACTGTGGTGCGCTTCGGCGACCTCGAATCGAAGCGACGGGAGTTCGGTGCGGAGTTGGTAGGCGGCGTGGATGCCGGAAATCCCCGCTCCAATGACCAAGACGTCGAGATCGGGAGCGCTGGTGGTGGCTGGTTGATCCTGCATGGGGTCGATCCTCTCCGCGGTTCTCGGAGCAGTCAAGCAGACATCAGATGCGTCGCTCGACGTCAGCGACGCCCGACGTGGCTCGGCGAGCAGTCGCTCGGGCCGTGGGCCGCCTGGCACGACGGGCACAGCAGGAGCAGCGCCCGGCAGGCGAGGTTGGCGCAGTTGACGTACTCGGCCGTCCGCGTCCCACAGGCTTCACACGAGCTGATCACCGCGGTGTGGTCAGAGAAGGTCTGTGTCCGACGCTCGTCGAAGACGTAGAGCGCACCTTCCCAGAGCCCGTCGTCGCCGAAGGCCTCGCCGTAGCGGACGATGCCGCCATCGAGTTGGTAGACCTCGTCGAATCCCCGGTTGATGAGGAGCGCGCTCAACACCTCGCAGCGAATCCCTCCCGTGCAGTAGGTGACGATGGGGCGACCTTTCAGCGTGTCGTACTTCCCGCTGTCGATCTCAGCAACGAAGTCGTGCGTGGTCTTGACGTCTGGAACGATGGCGCCCTTGAAGCGTCCAATGGCCGCTTCGAAGGCATTGCGGCCATCGAAGAAGACGACCTCGTCGCCACGCTGTGCCACGAGATCGTTGACAGCTTGTGGACTGAGGTGTGTGCCACCTCCGACCACACCGTGCGCATCGACGATGACTTCCCCGGGTGCACCGAACGCCACGAGCTCAGATCGAACCTTGACTGAGAGACGGGGGAAATCTTCTCCTGTGCCTTCTGACCACTTGACGTCGAGGTGTTTCAGCGGGCCGTACTCCTTCACCCGCCGGACGTAGGTCTTGACGGCAGCGAGATTGCCGCCAACGGTCCCGTTGATGCCGTGGGGGGAGATGATGATGCGGCCGGTGAGGTCGAGGTGCTCGCACAGCGTGCGCTGCCAGAGGCGAATCGCCTCTGGGTCGGGAAGCGGCGTGAACGCGTAGAAGAGGAGCACCTTGGGTTCAGCCACCTCCCAAGCGTAGGCATGGCGCACGATCCTGCTCGTCTGACACGGCGACTGCCCCATCGGTACGCTGCACCAATGCACCCACTTGAGCTCTCCTCGCTGGTCATCGACTCTGGCCTCGCCACTGAACCGGTCAACCGGGTCACCAACGAACTCTCTGAACTCCGTGATGGCTTGAGCATCGTGGAGAGTTTCAGCCACACCATCACCTTCGACTCCGGCGACGGTCTCGTCTGCTTCGACGCGTCGGGTGCGGGCAGTGGCCGGAACGTGGTCCAGGCCATTCGGACCTGGAGCACGGCGCCGATCTCCACGCTCATCTACACCCATGGCCACGCCGACCACATTGGTGGGAGCGGCGCGTTCGCTGCCGATGCGTCGGTGAGCGGTCACGGTGCACCGGTCGTCGTCGGACACGAGAACGTCGCTCGCCGAATCGATCGCTACCGCCAAACCTCGCGGTGGAACGTCACGATCAACCAGCGCCAGTTCGGCGGACCCCCGACCGATATGGGTCTCACCTTGAGTGAGGACATCACCGACTTCCTCCCGCACTCGGTGCTGCGACCGACGGTGACCTTCGCTGACCACCACGAACTCCTCGTCGGCGACACGACCATCGAGCTGCACCATGGTCGCGGGGAGACCGATGACCACCTCTGGGCCTTCTTTCCCGAGCAGCGATGGATCGCCACCGGGGACTTCATCATCTGGAACTACCCGAACGCCGGGAACCCTCAGAAGGTGCAGCGCTACGCCCTTGAGTGGGCGCAGTCGCTCCGTCGGATGATCGCCCAAGAGCCCGAGCTCCTGCTCCCCGCCCACGGACTCCCCATTGAGGGCAAGGAGCGCATCGCCACAGTTCTCGATGAGACCGCGTCCACCCTCGAAGCAGTGGTGTTCGCCGTCGTCGATCTCATGAACGCCGGGGCCACGCTCGACACCATCATCCACACCGTCACGGTTCCCGAAGCCACATTGGCGAAGCCCTATCTCCGGCCCTACTACGACGAGCCAGAATTCGTGATTCGCAACATCTGGCGCCTCTACGGCGGTTGGTGGGATGGAGCGGCCTCACGGTTGAAGCCTGCCCCTGATGCTGCAGTTGCGTCCGAACTCGCTGCCCTCGCCGGCGGCGCCGCCGTCCTCATGGATCGCGCGGTTGCCCTCATCGAGAGCGACCTGCGTCTTGCCTGCCACCTGGCTGATCTCGCCGTTTGGGCGGAGCCAGGCAACGCAGCGCTGCATGAGCAGCGGGCCGAGGTCTACCGGGCGAGGCGCCGGAGCGAACGGTCACTCATGGCGCAGGGCATCTTCCGATCTGCAGAGGTTGAGTCGACCCGCATCGCTGCAGCCGACAGCTCGGGACGAGACGAGCACTAGGTGGCAGACGCCGAAGTTTCGAACGAAGCTTCGAGGTGGTCGAGGCGGCGAATGCTCACCGTTGCCCTCGGTGGGCTTGGAGCACTCGCGGTCGGTGCAGTGATCGGCGGTGAACTCGTCGACCATGGGGTGCTCCCGGGAAAGTCCCTCCTCAATGCACTCGATGGTGCGTGCTCGGTCGATGATCCTCACCGCACCTTCGCCCCACTCGGCACAACGATGTCGGGTCGGTTCGCATCGAGGTTCCGGCATCGGTCGGTTGGCTACTCCATCGCTTATCCGCCAGGGTTTGGACCCGGAGACGAGTTGCCCCTCGTCGTCATGCTGCATGGGGAGGGCGGTAACCACACCAATGCCGTGTCGGGGATGTCACCGGCACAGCTCGTGGCCATCACTCGGCCGGGATCAGCTGAGCACCTTGCGACCACTGTGCCAACAGCAATCGTGACCGTCGATGGTGGCAGCGGGTACTGGCACCCACACCCCAACGACGATCCCATGGGCATGGTGGTGGACGAGCTCATCCCGCTCTGTCGGGCGAAGGGGCTCGGTCGTCCGAATCGTGGGATTGGCCTCATGGGAATCTCCATGGGTGGCTACGGTGCCATCGCTATCGCCGAGCACTACCCCCACCTCGCTCGAGCCGTCGCTGCCATCAGTCCTGCTATCTGGACGAGCTACGACCAAGCACGAGGAGTGAACGCCGAGGCCTACAGCGACGCGAACGAATTCGATGCGTACGACGCCGTGACCCACGCTGCGGCACTCACTGGTTGTCCCGTTCGCGTGGCGTCAGGGATCGACGATCCGTTCCAACCCGGCGTGGCAGCATTCGCTGCGGTAGCGCCGGCGGAGACGACCGTGCTCTTCTCCGGTGGATGCCACACGAGTCCCTTCTTCTTGGACCAAGAGCCGGCGTCGATCCAGTTCCTCTCGGCGCACTTCTCGGCCTGACCGGTTAGTGAATGGGAATCCAGGCCTCGAGGTTGAGAAGCGCTGGGTGCTCGCTCGGCAACATGCGCTCCAAGTGCTGGCCGTCGCGAGTGGTCCAGCCGAGGTCACGGAGACCCTCGTCGTAGGCGGAGCGGTAGAAGTCGTCGACCTCGCCGGCTGTTCCGAGAAATGAGAACACCGCGTAGCGGCCCCCGTCGATCGTAAAGGCGTCGAACGTCGTCGGCAGTGGGCCGACACTGTGCTCGGTGACCGTTGCGCTGTAGGTGATGCGATGAGGAGGAACGAGATCATCAGCGGGACCCGTGATGCCGACGTACTCCCATTCGGCGCTGACACCTTGCGTCCCAAGCGCCGAGGTGACCATCTCCCAGAGGGCAGCGATGACGGGAGCGGCATTCGCTGCATCGGGAGCGAAGGAGGAGGGCACGGTTGCAGTGATGCCGACTGCCGAGCACGCCACACGTTCCTCAATACGTCCAATCATGGCTGCACCGTACTTCGGCGAAGAGATCCCGTTCCTGCAGTCGCTACCTACGCGACGTCGCACCACTGCGCGAGTGGTTTCAGATGTCCTGGATAACATTGGTGGAGCCCCGATCAGTGTGGCATGCACTGGGAAGTCAACAGAGAAATTGACGACTGAGAACTCCAGATGAGACGGGTTGATCACCCTCGAGGGCCAACTGCAGTTCACTGAACAGTCACAAAAGGTCTGAGGTTCTAGGCTGAAGTTTCACTATGGCGTCCGAACCCAGAATCAGGCAGCGTAAGCGCTCGCCACAGGAGATTCGCGACCTCTTGATGACGGCCGGCGAGGAGCTCGCTCTTGACCCCTCAACCCGGGGCGGCCTCGCCGGGCTCACGCTGAGTGCGGTGTTCGAGAAACTCCAGCGTGAGCAGGGAATTCGTCTTACGAATGCCTCGGTTCTCGGCAGGGTTTTCGATTCGGCAGAGGCGTTTCGGCGCGCCGTGCTCGTGAAGATCGCCTCGAGTGAATCTGAGGACTTTGTCACCTCGAGCGATTACGTCTTCCGGAAGGTCATTTTGAAGGCAGATCTCACCTCTCCGGAACGGCGTTGGGATGCGCTCCGCGAGACCTGTCGAGTTTCGGCCAACATCATGTTGGACACCCTCGCAGCCTCTCAGACCTGGAGAGTGTGGCTCGGGATTCTGGCGTATGCGATCGCCGAGCCGGAAGTGAACGCGGACCTCGTCGAAGCGCTCAAGATCAGTTACCACCGGTTGGATCAACAGTCGCGCGATGCCTACTCGGAAGCCTTGCAAATCCTCGGATTCCGCACCCGTGAGCCTCGAGGCCTCGACTACTTCTCGCTGTGGGCCGATACGTTGGCCGAGGGCGTCGGTATCAGGATGCTCGTTGAGCCCGACTCCTTTAAAGGCATCATGTTGCCAACTGGAGTGAACGGCAAGAAGCAGCGCTGGACCATGTTCTCGCTTGGGTTCTGGGCGTTGGCGACGCAGATCGTTGAGCTCGACCCGGAGTGGACTGCCCCATCTCCTTCCGCGTAAGTGGTGCAACCCTGATCGTCAGTCTGGGCTGACGGAGCAGTCGCGGTCTCTCTTCATGATCGTCACTGAGAGTTCATTTCAGCACCTCACGAATGTTTGACAGACTAACAAAAACGCGATAATAATGCCTCATTGCAGATTTGCAATGAGGTATCGCGATTTCTGGAGAGACAACTATGCGCGCCAAGTTGGCAGTGACGTTCTGGATGGCAGGAGCAGTTGCAATCGGTTGCGGCGTTGCACCAACCGTGGCGGGAGCAACAACTGCCGTCTCATCGCCGCAGCACGCCCATGCGGCAGTTCCTCGGCCCGGTGCTCCGACCAATGTCAAGGCGGTCGCTGCGAACAAGGCAGTCACGGTCTCGTGGACGGCACCGTCAGGAGCCAAGGGCACCATCACCTACACCGCAACGTCAACGAGCCCAAGCGCAACCTGCACGACGACTGCGACGAAGTGCACGATCACGGGCTTGACGAACGGGTTCACCTACGTCTTCACTGTGGCGGCCAAGAACTCGACCGGTGTCGGACCGGCGTCACTGCCGTCGAATGGGGCGACTCCAGCAACGACGCCGCAGCCACCGACCAGTGTCGTTGTCTACCCCGGCCCAGCGCAGGCCTACGTGACCTGGACGGCACCGACTGATAATGGGGGCGACCCGATCACCTCCTACGTCGTCACCCCGAGTCCTGCTGCGACTCCCTGCACGTCGGCAACCACGACCTGCATGGCGACGGGACTGACGAACGGCAAGGCGTATACGTTCACCGTGATCGCAATTACGGCGGCGGGAAAGAGCAAGAGTTCGCTCGCATCAGCGAAGACCACGCCTCTTGCGAGTTACTCGATTTGTAACAACGTGGCGTCGAACACGAACTACGTCGGCATCAACTTCTCCAATTGCAACCTCGCGGGTGTCGACTTCTCCAACGACAACTTGAAGAACGCGAACTTCACCAATGCCAATCTGGCCGGAGCCAAGCTGTCTGGAACGATTCTCACGGGTGCGAAGTTCACCGGAGCGAACTTGGCTGGTGTGTCTTCCGGAGGTATCACCCTCGATGGGCTCTCAGGTCTTCCGAGTGGGTGGAAGTTCGCCAATGGCTACCTCTTCGGTCCGGGAGCGAACTTGGCCAATGCCCAGGTCTCCGGGGTCTCGTTCGACAAGCTCAACCTGAGCGGTGCCTACCTGAAGGGTATTTTCATCCAGGCCTCGTCGTTGACGAACACCAACTTCTCCGGTGCCAACCTCCAGAACGCCTCTCTCTATGGGACTGACTTCACCGGGAGTAATTTCTCCGGTGCCAACCTCGCAGGAATGCAGGCTGGGTTCAGTGGGAGCAACTGGAGCACGACCAACTTCACCGGAGTGAATTTCACTGGGGCGAATATGTCCGGCGATTCTCTTTCCGGCGCCCCCTACTACAGCCAGCCGATGCGATTCGACAATGCGAATTTCTCCGGGGTGAATCTCTCTGGAGCTCATATGGGCGCTGTGGTGTTGAATAACGTCACCTCAGGGGGCATTACCGGAGTTCGAGGGATCTTGGGAGATGGTGCTGGAAATGCCAACCCGAACAACACCACCTACTCCGGCTCCGTCTCGGTCTACAACGGCTACCTCTTCGGTGCTGGTGCCAACGACGCCGGGGTGAGCTTCGCTGGAAACGGCTTCGGTTCGAACCCAGATCTGTCCAACACCAACCTGACTGGTGCGAGTTTCAATGGGGACACGCTCAACGGAGCAAACTTCAACGTTGACCTCTTGAAGAACGTCGACTTCACGAACGTTTCAGTCGTCGGCGGCAGTTTTCAGGGCGTTGACCTGACGAACGCAACGCTCGCTGGTGCAAACTTCAAGAACGTCAATCTCGCTTCCTACAACGCTCAGAATTTGACGGAACTGAAGGGCACTGATTGGTCAACGGTGACCATGACTGGCTTGGCCTCGAATGCAATTGATGCTGGACCGTCGGAGCTCCCAGCAGGATGGATCTTCACCAACGGCTTCCTCGTTGGCCCAGCAGCCAACCTCTCTGGTCGAGACCTGACGGGGCTCAACTTGACCGCAGCGAGTCTTGCCGGGACGAACTTCTCGGGAGCAACCTTGACCGGGACCAACTTGAATGGTCTTGATCTGTCGACTGCAACCTTGACCGGCGTTACCGCTAATTCAATTCTTGGAACCCCTGCCGCTCTGCCGACGAACTGGCTGATCCTTCAGGGAACCCTCTTTGGCCCTGGAGCAAATGTGAATGGAGCATCTCTCGACAAGCTCAACCTGAGCGGTGCCTACCTGAAGGGTATTTTCATCCAGGCCTCGTCGTTGACGAACACCAACTTCTCCGGTGCCAACCTCCAGAACGCCTCTCTCTATGGGACTGACTTCACCGGGAGTAATTTCTCCGGTGCCAACCTCGCAGGAATGCAGGCTGGGTTCAGTGGGAGCAACTGGAGCACGACCAACTTCACCGGAGTGAATTTCACTGGGGCGAATATGTCCGGCGATTCTCTTTCCGGCGCCCCCTACTACAGCCAGCCGATGCGATTCGACAATGCGAATTTCTCCGGGGTGAATCTCTCTGGAGCTCATATGGGCGCTGTGGTGTTGAATAACGTCACCTCAGGGGGCATTACCGGAGTTCGAGGGATCTTGGGAGATGGTGCTGGAAATGCCAACCCGAACAACACCACCTACTCCGGCTCCGTCTCGGTCTACAACGGCTACCTCTTCGGTGCTGGTGCCAACGACGCCGGGGTGAGCTTCGCTGGAAACGGCTTCGGTTCGAACCCAGATCTGTCCAACACCAACCTGACTGGTGCGAGTTTCAATGGGGACACGTTGGTCGGGGCCAACATGCAGAATGACGTTCTCGATGGAGCAGACTTCTCCAACGCGACCCTCACCTCGACGAACTTCAGCCAGACGAGTATGAATGCCACGCTCTTTGGGGGGACGATCGTCCAGAATGGCAACTTCCACTCCGCGGTGGTGACCAGCGTGGTCTTCACCGGGGCCACCTGGAGCTCGGACGACTTCACGAGTACGCAACTCTTGAAAGATGACTTGTCGACGAGCGATCTTTCGAGTGACTCATTCTCGGCCAACACCTATTCACAGGGTCTTCTCGGTGGAGACAGCGTGGTGCTCCCCGCTGGGTGGTCTGTGGTGAACGGTGCTCTGGCCTACAACGCGTAAGTGATTGGTCGTCAATGAGATGGTGAGGAGACGTTCTCGGCCTCATTTCGTCCCAGCCGGGATGGCACTCCTGATGGTTCTCGTCGGGCTGACCATTGGCCAACGGACGGCTTCTGCATCGGTTCCCCCGCCACTCGTTGCCCACTTCTTCTCAACGCCCCCAAGCACGCAATTTGCGTCGCCAGCTGGAGGCGATGGCTGGTCTCTCGCCTTCACCCAGACCCAAGTGTTCAATGTGTTCCATCACGACGGTGCACTTGAGGTTGCTTGTCATGAGGTGATTACAGGATCTGAGTGCTGGCCGGTTCGAACAGTGACCGATACGGGTCCAGGAGATAACGGGGGAGCATTCGTCACTCCAGCGCACCCGAGCATGTACCTCGACCAATCAACAGGGAAACTCTTCACCTACGTGGTGCGTGCATCGGATAGCACTGCAGGCGTCGCATGCATCGATACTCGAGCTGCGCTGTCGACGACGAACCCGTTCTGCGGATTCACCGCGCTCTCTGGCGTTGGTGAAGCCGAGCAAGACGGGAGTGAATCACTCATAAGCAATGGAGTCGTCGTTGGAGGCCGATTTCTGGCGTTCAACTTCGTGAACGATGTCCAGCAAGGCTCTGAGAACACGCTCTTGTGTTTTGACCTCGCACTTCGGGCAGCTTGTGCGAATCAGCCGTTTGCCGTGAACCTTGGGGGCACGCAGATGTCAGTGGGTTCATGGCCAGGGGCAAACCTCATACAGGACATCGGTGGGCACATTCTCGTCCCTGTCACGATGGATGGCGCCGATGGGGTGGCGTGCTTTGATTCCCAGACGCTCGCAACCTGCGGCGGCCTTTGGCCGCTGCAGCCAGGTGAGCCAGTGACGAACACTGGAGGTAACGGCAGCCCGTTGTTTCCGCTCCTCTCCTCGAGTGGAGGTGCAGAAGGGTTCTGCATCATCAGTTCGAACGGAACGTGCTTTTCTCTCGATGGCCAAGCCACAACCGCACCTCCGGGACTCGCGTCGTTGCTTGCTGGAGACGCCTCAGCCTCATACCTCGATTGGACTGGACCCGTGTTGGTCGAGGGGACGCGTGAGTACGTCGCGCTGGGCCAGAACGATCAAGTGGATTGTTACGACGCTGCAACTGATGCCGAATGCGCCAATTTTCCCCTCAGTCCCCCGGATTCAACGTTGATCTACACCGTGAATGTCGATCCCTACCAAGGCGGTTGTCTCTGGATTAATTCCGATACTGGGTCAACGCAAATTTGGAACTTCGATGCCGAAACCGGAGGGCCGTGCCAAGCCTCTTCATTCACCGTGAATAGCGCGGACGTGGTTTCTGGGTCGCCCTCGTGTCTCCCTGCGCAGTTCCAGAAGTTGACGGTCGTTGGCCCGGCAGATGCAGTCGGAGCAGCCTCTCGGGTCCAAGTGCTCGCCCCTGATGGATCTGTGGTGGAGACGCTCAGTCCGACATCTGTCGGTAGTGGCCAGTTTTCTCTTGGGAATCTCTCGACAACATCGATTGGGGGGCTGCCGCAATTCGCAATCTCGGTTCCGAGCGCGACCGGTTCTGGGGCAATTCAGACTGATTTGACGTGGACCCCCCCAAATCCAAGTTGCTTCGCGAACGTTCCCTACGTCGCCATGGGTGATTCCTACTCCTCCGGCGAAGGCCTCGCCTCAAAGGCCCCCCAGTACCTCGCTCCATCAAATACCGATACCTGCCATCGAGCAGCAAATGCGTACCCCGAGATGGTGGCCGCTGACCTCCATCAATCGGCCGCTACTTCCTCGTGGTTCGTCGCATGTTCCGGCGCAACCTCAGGCGACCCCACACTCGCTTCGAGCGAAGATCAAACGTTCGTTTCTGGAAACCCGGAGAAGTCTGTTCTCGGAGGTGTCACTTCTTCCGGGACCGTCGTTGAGCCATCACAGTTGGGAGTCTTGAACCCAGGAACACAAGAGATCTCCATGAGCATCGGCGGGAACGACACGGGATTCGCAAACGTCGCCGTGGACTGCATGCAACTCCAAAATCTCTTCACCTTCCATCACGTCGTGACTGTCCACCAGACCTACGTCATGCCTGATCTTGGAACCCTCTTCCAGGCTTTCAGCGGCGGCTTGGAACCATGCGCACAGGCACTGGCGAGCGCATCGTGGGTAACTGGGGGAGATGCGCAATCTGCGCCACTCACGGGTGCCCTTGTGGCGACCTACGAAGCGGTGCTCTCCGCAGCTCCGAATGCTCGGCTCACCATCGTCGACTATCCCGAGCTACTCACTCCTAAGTCGCTAGGAAATTCAGCCTTCTGTCAATTGACGGGGGCGAGTCCGCCAATTCCTCTTGCAGTGGCGAGCATTGGCCTGGTCAGTGACGTTGGCCACCTGGGATTTACGTCGGCAACACAGGCATCAATCGTTGCGTTGCAGGCTCGGGCAACTCAAGACATTGCCGCTGCGGTGGCGCAGGTCCGTTCCGATCCAACGTTCGCAGGGCGGATTGCACTCGTTGACGTCAATCCGTCATCGAAGGTGAACGCGATTTCGTGCAACGGTGCAACCGTGGGGAATGCCGACGTCAACGGAATTCGCTTCGCTGTCGGGGCCGGGGTCAGTGCTCTGCTCTCTCCGGTGAATTGGGTCATCGACTGGGTCGCGAATCGGGTGGAGTGCTGGGCGCACTCTCAAACTGCGTGCAACGCACTCAAGAAGATCCCGGTCACCGTGAGCTGGTTTGACCCTCAGAAGTTCATCTCGGGAGGAAGTTTGCATCCGAATGCCGCCTTCCACCAACTTGAGGCCGGATTGATCTTCAATCAGATGAAGGCCATCACGTTCGCCTGAGTTGTGCAGAGGGGAGAGTGTCTTTCTGTGCCCGAGTGATGAGACGCTGCATCGAGGGGGATCGGTACCATGCATCGAATGAGGAACCGAGCGGTGGATTCGCCATGACCAATGCTTGGCCGTCGCACGGACCATCCTCGTACTTTCCCTCCATTGAGAAGAAGTACGAGAAGTCGATTGCCGAGTGGCAGCAGATCATCGTTGCCTGAGGACTTGAGAAGCACATGGCCATCGTGAACTTCTTGAAGGCGGAATACGCCATGGGTCACGGGCATGCCAATGCGCTCGTTGGATGGACGCTGGCTGGGAACGTCGCGTAAGGGAAGTTGCGCCCTTCGACGTTGTTCGATGGAACCATATTCTGACCTGGCTCAGGTGCATTCAACGACTTCCGGATTGGGAACGACGACACGCCCGAAAGAACAAAGTAACGCCGTTATTGCTCGGAAGCTCCAACGGACTTGGGGCGGTCCAGGCTTCGGTCCATCTCGCTGAGGACAGAGAGCCCAGCCTAACCGACTCGCATCCTTGACGTGAAGGTCAGTCGTCTCATTTATAAAGTTCTGTGTTCTCAAAACTAAAGTTAGTGATACGCTTTTCCAGTGGAGCATCGGTCCCAACTGCATCAACGGCGTATTTTCGAGGTGGCGTGCTCTCGGTTGCGCGATACTCCGACGCTCCTCCTTGAAGGGCCTCGATCGGTAGGAAAGTCGACGCTACTTCATCAACTGGCAGCTCACTTCGGCGGGCGCATCCTCGATTTAGATGACCTCGCCACACTGGACGCGGTGCGTGCCGACGTGGCAAGAGCTGTTGCCGGATCGCAGATGGTGCTCATTGACGAATACCAAAAGGCGCCCGAGGTACTCGAGGCGATGAAGGCGGAGTTGAGCCGGGCCACATACCCCGGCCGATTTGTCCTCACCGGCTCGACCCGCCACGACGCGCTTCCCGGCGCTGCCCAGTCACTCACTGGTCGCCTCGAGACGCTCAAAGTCTTTCCACTGTCGCAAGGGGAGCGCTACGATAGACATGAAGACTTTCTCGCGTTGGCGCTCGAACATCCAGAAGAGGTCCTCCAGCCTGAACTCTCTCAAACGAGTCGAGAGGAGTACGTTGCGCGGATCACTGCGGGAGGCTTCCCTCTCGCACTCACGATGTCCAGTGAGGCAGCACGACGAAGGTGGGTCCGTCACTACGTCCGCCTAACGCTCGAGCGAGATATCCGGGAACTGAGCAATCTTCGCCAGGGAGACAAACTCGGATTACTTCTCGGACGCCTCGCTGGCCAAACAGCCCAAGTACTCAACGTGGCGAGCGCCGCTACCGATGTAGGTCTCACGCCGGTGACGGCAGAGAGCTACATCAGCCTTCTCGAGCGAGTATTTCTCGTTCACCGGCTTGAGGCGTGGGGCACAACGCTGCTTTCTCGAAGCGTTGCCAAGCCGAAGATCCACGTACTGGACTCTGCCGTCGCCGCCACACTTCTTCGAATCACCCCAGAAAAGCTTCTGAGTCTCCGTGCTGCTGCCTCGACTGAGTTCGGTCACGTCGTCGAGAGCTTCGCTGTCGGCGAACTCCAGAAACAAGCCTCTTGGAATGAAGCGGTCACTGGCGTGGGTCACTGGCGCCACCTCGATGGCTACGAAGTGGACTTCGTCGTTGAGCGCGAAGACGGTGGAGTGATCGGGTTTGAAATGAAAACGAGCGCTCGAATCCAAGGTTCCGATATGAAAGGAATGTCGAGGCTTCGCGATGCATTGGGCGCGCAATTTGTCGGCGGATTTGCCCTCTACCTTGGCGAGCGGAGCTACACCTTCGCCGATCGCCTTCATGTCGTGCCACTCGATCGCCTCTGGACCCCGATGCCTCACTGAGGAGACGTTGCGACTGCAGGCGAAGTCGACCACCGCGACATCCGAGATGATTGGCACGCCCAACGGGATTTGAACCCGTGCTGCCGCCGTGAAAGGGCGGTGTCCTAGGCCGCTAGACGATGGGCGCCTGTTGCAGCCCCTCTACGCTACCAGCCTCGTGGTGGTCTCCTCGTAGGGCGAACTCTGGGATTGCTGGGTGGTCATGCATCTCGAGGCTGAAGCGGACGACGCCGATCATCACTGAGACCGCTCCGATGACGTGGAGCTCGACGAGGCCCACGGGGAGGTGCATCGCGTACTGCACGATGCCGATACCCGCTTGGACCGCCACGGCGAGGATGAGGCGCTCCCCAATGAGTCGGATCCGAGGAGCTGCACCAATGGCGGAGATCGCGAAGATGAGCGCCACCGTGAAGCCCGCGAGCGCAGCAGCGAGCGCGCCGTGGAGTTCAACGACGGATCGCAGTTCAACCGGCAATCGCTTGGCCACGTGTTGGCCGGCGAAGTTCCCCGCATGCGGCCCTGCGTTCGAGACGGCCGTTCCGGCAGCCACGACGGCAACGGTGAGGCCCACGAGTACCCGAGAGCAGACGAGAATGGGGCGTGGGACGAGGAGCACGGCATCGCTGTCGTAGTTCCGGCGGTTTCGGTGGACGAGCACCATCGCCACCCCGAGGAAGATCGGCGCCACGAGGAAGTGCACCATGACCGTCCACGGATTGAGGTCGGTGTAGACGACGACCCCTCCCCACACCGATTCAGCGACCAGCCCTCCGAGCAGTGCCCACGACAACACGATCAGGTCGCGGCGCTTCGGGCTGCGGCGGTAGGCGGCGACGATGGTGACGATGGTGACGATCGAGATGAAGCCGGTGATGAGCCGGTTGGTGAACTCGACGATCGGGTGAATCGACGCAGCGGGGAGCGCATGGTGGGCGTAGCAGGTGGGCCAGTGCGGGCACCCAAGCCCTGATCCCGTCAGGCGAACTGCAGCGCCAGAGATGATGATCAAGGCGTAGGCAACCGCACAGGCCTGAGCGAGGAGGTGGAAGGCTCGAGGCGAAACGGAGAATCGCTGTCGCTTCGCCGAAGTGTCCACAATTCAAGCGTAGCGAGGAAGCGGAGTTCACTCACCTAGGCTCTAGAGCGTGAACTTGACGTCTGAGGTACCGCTGCTCGAGCTGAGGCCGCTTGAGCGCATGAAGGCCTACGTCGCCCTCATGAAGCTCCGAGTCGTCGAGTTGCTCCTCATCACGACGGTGCCCACCATGGTCGTCGCCAAGGGGGGCTGGCCGTCGTTGGCCCTCGTGCTGTGGACCCTGCTCGGGGGAACCTTGGCAGCTGGCGGTGCCAACGCCATCAACATGGTCATCGACCGCGACATCGATCGCCTGATGGAGCGTACGAAGAAGCGACCACTGGTCGTCGGAGCCATGACCCCTCGGGCCGCGTTCATCTTCGCCCTGGCCATTGAGGCTGCTGCCTTCATCCAACTGGCCCTCACCGTCAACCTGCTCTCGGCAGTCTTGGCAGTCTCAGCCACTGCCTTCTACGTCTTCATCTACACCTTGTGGCTGAAGCGCCGCAGTAAGCAGAACATCGTTATCGGCGGCGCAGCCGGTGCGGTTCCGGTGCTCGTGGGGTGGGCTGCGGTCACGAACTCCCTGTCGTGGGTACCGGTGCTCATGTTCGCGGTGATCTTCATCTGGACGCCGCCACACTTCTGGGCCCTCGCTGTGCGCTACCGCGACGACTACGCCGCCGCCGATGTGCCCATGTTGCCGGTCGTGGCTTCCATGGAGCGGACGGCAGTTGAGATCCTCGTCTACACCGTGGTCCTCGTCGCCTCGACAGCGCTCCTCGGCGCAGTGGCGCACCTCGGCTGGATCTACACCGTCACCGCGTTGGTTCTCGGCGTCGTGTTCATCGGCGGATGCTTGAAGTTGCTCCAGCTCGCTCGGGCCCATCGAGCAGCCGAGAAGGAAGCGATGCGCCTCTTCTCGTTCTCCATCACCTACTTGACGGTGCTCTTCGTGGCCATGGCCGCCGACGTCCTCATCCTCGGACCGACGAAGTAGCCCTCAGGCCTCAGCGAGACTGGCCCGGGCGTCGTCCAAATGGTGCCTGCTCTCGTGTGCGGCTTGGTTGGCCATGCTCGGGAGGGTTCAGGGCGCGAACCGGAAGGTCGCAGCGGCGAGGGCTGGCATGGTGAGCGCCCAGAAGCCGAGCACGATCCACGTCCCACTCCCGACGGGTTGGCCGAAGCTCCACAGGGCGTGCAGCCCCGAAGCGAGGGCTCCTGAGGGGAGGAGCCGAGCAACGGTGCCGAGGCCGCCGAGCTTCCCAATCGGCACCACCATGCCCGAGACGAGGAGGAGGACCAAGTAGAGGCCATTCGCTGCTGCCAAGTTGACCTCGCCCTTCAGCCGCCCAGCCATGGTGAGGCCAATCCCGGCGAAGGCGGCGGTGGCCAAGAGGATGATCGAAAGGGCTTGGCTCACCGAACTGAGCACGCCGAGGGAGGAGGGGAAGGAGTAGCCGAGGAGCGTGGAGACGAGCGCCAAGACCGCGACCTGCAGCACCTCGACGATGCCCACGCAGACGATCTTCGCTCCGAGCAGGCGCTTGGTCCCGAGGGGGGTTGCCTGGAGCCGGAGGAGGACGCCGTAGGAGCGCTCGAACCCCGTGGAGATCGAAAGCGACACCATGGCCGAGGACATCACCGACAAGGCGACGATGCCCGGGAACATGAAGGCAATTCCCGACGCTGTCGGCACTGAGACGACGTGAACTTTCGCAAAGAAGATGAGGAACACGACCGGGATCCCGAGCGTGAGGAGCAGCGTCTCGCCCTTTCGGAGCGCGAGGCGAACCTCCATTCCGAGGTGTGCAGCGAACGCCGTCATGGTTGCCTCCGTCGACGCCGGGGTTCGGGGGCCGGGAGCGGCGCCGGCTCTCCGGCGTAGAGCGCGTGGTAGAGGTCGGTCAGGTCACCGGACGCGTTGAACCGATCGAGCGGCGCGCCAAGGTCGGCGAGGGTGCTCGAGAGCAAGGCGACGCCATCGCTGCCGAGGGCGCCGCCGAGCAGGTAGTGCCCAGGGCGGACTTCGTTCACCGACACACCGAGCCGGTTGGCGAGGAGCAGGGCGTCGAGTCCGGGCGTGGAGCCGAAGGACCCCGCGCTCCCGTGTCGTGCAGAGAGTTCAGCCGTGGTTCCCGCGAAGAGCAGGCGTCCAGCCGACAAGAAGACGTGACGATCCGCCATGGCGTCCACTTCACTGAGCTCGTGCGACGTCAGCACCACTGCGGCGCCACTGGCTCGGAGTGACTCCACCACCGTGCGGATCACGACCCGCCCTTCGGGGTCGACGCCTGCCGTTGGTTCATCCAGCATCACGACGCTGGGTCGACCGACGAGCGCCAAGGCCAAGCTCAACCGCTGCTGCTCACCTCCCGAGAGGCGTCGCCACGGCGTCGTCGCCACGTGGGAGAGGCCGAGGAGATCCATGAGCTCGCTCGGGTCTCTGGGGTTCTCGTAGTAGGCAGCGAAGAGTCGAATCGTCTCGGCGACGCGCATGGCCGGGTAGACCCCACCGCCTTGGAGCATGATCCCGAGGTGAGGGACGACGGCGGCGTGATCTGCCATTGGGTCGAGGCCGAGGATGCGAGCGCTCCCGGTGGTCGGGGTGAGGTACCCCTCGAGGCACCGCAGCGTCGAGGTCTTGCCGGCGCCGTTCGGTCCGAGCAGGGCGACCACTTCGCCCGCCTCCACCGAGAAGGAAACGTCGGAGAGCGCAGTGGTCGTGCCGTAGGTGACGCCGAGGCCTGAGGCGACGATCGGGGCCGATGGTTGGTCACTCGCTCCAGCACGCATTGTCCTAGACGCTACCGTTGAGGGCACCATGCTCGATATCCGGCTGCTCCGTGACGATCCTGACGCCATCAAGGCGGGCCTCGCCCGGCGTGGGGTGGACGGTGCCGCCGTCGACCGTCTCATCGACTTCGACGTCGCCCACCGGGCCCTCCTCGCTCGTCAAGAGACCCTCCGTCAAGAGGTGAAGGCCCTCTCCAAGGCTGTTGGTCAGGCCAAGAAGGAGCGCGACGAGGTGCGAGCCTCTGCGCTCGCTGAGCAGAGCCGCGCCGTCGGCGATGAAGAGCGTCGCTTGAACGTCGACGTCGAAGCAGCAGCTGAGGCCATCCGTTCGGCCTTGCTCGTCACCCCGAACCTCCCCGCTGAGGACTGCCCCGACGGGGAGTCTGAGGCCGACAACGTCGAGACCCGACGGTGGTGGCCGGGGCTTGAGCAGGGATTCCCGTTTCCAACCTTCGACGAGCACCAGCAGGTGCCGCACTGGGAGGTGGGCGAAGCACTCGGTATCTTGGATCTCGAGCGCGGCGCCAAGATGTCCGGCTCGATGTTCCCGCTGTTCCGAGGGATGGGCGCTCGCCTCCTGCGGGCGCTCACCTCCTACGCCCTCGCTGCGCACGCCGATGCCTACGAAGAGCTCCGACCGCCGACGTTCGTGCTCACCGAGACGATCACCGCAACCGGACACCTGCCGAAGTTCGCCGACGAGGCGTACCACATCGAGCGCGATGACCTCTGGGCCATTCCAACCGCTGAAGTCCCGCTGACCTCCATGCACCGTGGTGAGATTTTGGAGGAAGCGGTGCTTCCCCTGCGCTTCACGGCGTCGACCCCGTGCTTCCGTCGAGAGGCGGGATCGGCGGGCCGCGACACGCGCGGCGTGCTGCGAGTCCACGAATTCGACAAGGTCGAACTCGTCGCCTACGCCACTCCTGAGGGCGCCAAAGCGGCCTTCGACGACATCTTGACCCGGGCGGAAGCACTGCTCCGAGGGCTGGGGCTCACCTACCGGGTGCTCGACCTGTGCAGCGGGGACATCGGAGCATCCTCCAAGCGCACCTTCGACCTCGAGGTCTACTCCCCGGGGTGCGACCGTTGGCTCGAGGTGTCCTCGGTCAGCTGGTTCGGCGACTACCAGGCCCGCCGCGCATCGGTTCGCTACCGGCCAGCCGATGGTGGCTCACCGCAGTTCGTCCACACGCTCAACGGCTCGGCGTTGGCCTGGCCGCGTATCTGGGCTGCGCTCATCGAGCAAGGTCGACAGGCTGACGGCAGCGTGGAACTCCCTGAGGTGCTCGCCCCGTTCCTCGGCGGCACCACGACGGTGACGCCGCGACGCTGAGCTCGTCCTACTTCGGCGCCGGTGCGTCGAAGCGGTAGCCCACACCTCGCACCGTGGTGAGCATCACCGGGGTCTTCGGGTCGGCTTCGATGAGGGCACGGACGCGTTTGACGTGGACGTCCAAGGTCTTCGTGTCGCCGAAGTAGTCCGATCCCCAGATGCGATCGATCAAGACTTCACGGGTGAGGACGCGGCCGGCGTTCTCCATCAGAATCGCGAGCAGGTCGAACTCCTTGCGTCGGAGGTGCACCTCTTCGCCTCGGACGATGGAGCGTCGGCGATCGATCTCTAGCCGGATGTCACCTAGCTCAATGACCTCGAAGTGATCGTCAGGTGCGTCGCGCTCGTCGCTCGGCCGACGGCGGAGCACGGCCCGCATGCGAGCGACGAGCTCTCGGAGGCGGTAGGGCTTCGTGACGTAGTCGTCCGCCCCCATCTCGAGGGCGACGACGGTATCGATCTCCTCCGCCTTGGCCGTCACCATGATGATCGGCACTGCGGACTTGGCGCGGATCTGGCGACAGACGTCAATCCCACTGAGACGGGGCAGCATCATGTCGAGGAGCACCACGTCGTAGTCGCGTTCTTCGAACCTCGCGAGGGCCTCGTTGCCGTCACGAGCAACGGTGACCGCGAAGCCTTCGGCCCCGAGTCCAATCTGGAGCGCGTCGATGAAGGACTCTTCGTCTTCGGCCAGCAGCACCTGAATGCGCTCAGGAGCGACGTTCACCTTGGCCTTCTTCTTGTCGCTCACAGCCGGTTGAAGAGCGGGAGGACGAGGGTGAACGTCGACCCCTCGCCTTCTCTTGAGACGACGTCGACCCGACCGTTGTGGTTCTGGGCAACATGGCGGACAATGGAGAGGCCGAGGCCCGTGCCGCCAGTTTCCCGACTGCGGCCGTAGTCGACGCGGTAGAAGCGCTCGAAGATGCGGTCGAGGTCTCGAGCGGGAATCCCGACACCACGATCGACGACGCTGATTGCAACAATCCCATGGTGTTCATTCGCCCCGTCGTTGGTCACCGCATTCGGGTCGCCAGCCGCGCTCACGGTGACGGTGTCGCCGCCTGAGGAGTAGGTAATGGCGTTCTCTAAGAGGGCGTGCACCGCAGAGGTCAACTGTCGACGATCGCCGAGGACGACGAGGTTGGGCTCGGGCTCGATCATGGCAATGGCCACCGAGCGCTGCTCAGCCATGGACCGGATCCGCTCAACGGCTTCGGCCATGACGAGCGCCACTTGGACCGGCTCTCGAGGTGGCGAGATCTCCGACTCAATACGGGAGAGGTCTAAGAGGTCGTCGATGATCCGACTGACGCGGAAGGCTTCGGTGTGGATGCGGTCGGCGAGACGGTTCGCCACGTCCTTGTCCTTCTCGATCATGAGCGTCTCAGCGAGGAGACCCAATGCACCCATTGGGGTCTTCAGCTCATGGCTCACGTTCGCAATGAAGTCCCGGCGGATCTCGTCCAATCGGCGACGCTCAGAGATGTCTTCAATCATGGCCACCACACCAACCGGTCGCCGCCCATCGTCGATGAGGCGAGCCGAGATCGACAGAGTGGAGCGGGGTGGACCGAAGAGTTCGATGACCTTCTCGGCGCTGCCATCGGCCCAGGCCGCGCTCAACAGGTCGGTCACGGCTTGTGCGGCCAAGGCATCGCCGGCTCGGGAGGTCATGAGCTCGCTGGCCCGAGGGTTGCGGTAGAGCACGGTGCCGCTCTCATCGCAGATGATGACGCCTTCAGGCAAGGTATCAACCGCGCGACGGAGTCGCAGTGCATCGGCACTGGTTGCAGCCACCGCTTCTGTGGCAGCTCCGGTAACGGTCTCTAAGTAGGTCAGCCCTTCTTCGAGGGAAGCATCGGGGCCCGGGCCATCTCCGAGCCGTGCTCCAAGGGACGCCATTCGGCTGGCGATGGCGCGTCGACCAGTCCGACGACCGATCGCGAGCGCACCGAAGAGCAATGCAACGACGAGGACCCCGGCGATTGCTCCAACAACCGCTGGAGGTAGTCCGAACTGGGTGGATGCAGCTGGGCTGAAGGACATGGCTCCATTCTGGCAGGACAACTCCGTCGCCGGGTCCCGAGGCCTCAGCCAACTCCGTGGCGAAGGTTCCAGCGGGGCTCTTCGGCACGGTGAGGCCACACCATCAAAGGAGGCCCACCGTGGCGGTACTACTTCGAACGTCGTTCACGACAGCGAGCGTGCACTTGAGTCCGGGGACATCCTCGCTCCCGGGGAGCGCAGCACTCCAGAACCTGGCCAACGGCATTGCTGGTTGGGCGCTCATGGCGGCCCTCGTTGGCCTAGTGATCGGCGCAGGACTGTGGGCGCTCGGGGCGCACGCGCAGAACTACCAGCAGTCCTTCACTGGACGCCGGACGGTACTCGCTTCGCTCGCTGCAGCCCTCGTGATCGGCGCAGCGCCAGCGCTCATCAACTTCTTCTTCGCAACGGGAACGACCGTCAAGTGATGCCACCGCACCACCTCGCTCCCCACTGCCTCGGGATCCCAATCTTGGATCCCCTCTGCGGTGTGGCAGGTGGAGCATCGGGGGCACTGGCGGGAGCGATCTTCTCCGGAATCCTCGACGCCGTCGTCCGTGGGGCAATCTGGCTGCTCGCCACCGTCGGTCACGTGCTCTCGGTCACGACCAGCCCTGGTCTCGACGCGACGTGGTTCACCGTTCGGTACTCGGCGATGTCGTCGGTCGCTGCCCTCGTCGGGGTGGTCGCGCTCTGCGGGGCTGCGGTTGATGCTGTGCTCCGGCGAGATGCGAACCGCTTGGGTCGAGTGATCCTCATCAACCTTCCCGTCGCCGGTCTCGCAACCATGGTGGCAGTGCCGTTCGCGGCAGAGCTCCTCGCTGGAATTGATCAGCTGTCGTCGTCCTACGCCTCGGCCACGGGGAGTTCGCCAGGAATCTTCTTGAGCGCGGTTGAGCACCACTATGTCGACGTGGTGACGGCGACCGGGAATCTGGCGATCCCTGGTTTGTTGGAGTGCCTCCTCGGCCTCGTGGCGCTGCTCGCAGGCCTCGCGCTGTGGGTCGAACTGCTGCTTCGGTCTGCGGCGATCGCCATCACGGTGCTCTTCTTGCCGTTGGCATTCGCAGCGCAGATTTGGCCGAGCGCGTCTGGCCTCGCTCGCCGGCTGGCCGAGACCATGGTCGCGCTCATCCTGTCCAAGTTCATCGTTGTGGTCGTCCTCTGCCTGGGCGTTGGGGCCGTTTCCGGATCATCTGGCGTGACCGGGCTGCTCCTCGGTGTGACGCTTCTGGCGCTCGCATCGTTCTCCCCATTCGTCCTCCTCCGATTGGCGCCCTTCGGCGAAGCAGCCCTCGTCGCCGGTCTCGAGGGTCACCGCCAACGGCTGACGAGAACGGCAGTGACGGGAGCGACGATGGCCGCTCGAGGAGCGGGGGCAGTGAGCGGACTTGGAGCAGCAGCGGCGATGGATCACCTCGTCGACGAGCGTCCCGACGTTGATCCTGTCGCCGACGCCGGGCTCGTTGGCGTGACGCCCGAGTCATGGATGGAAGACGACGCTCCGATGCGACCGGATACCTCGGCTGCGGCGACGGGACGACACGTCTTCACGAGGGATGCCCTCGGTCCTCGGCTCACGTTCATTCCGAATCCCCCAGCAGATGGTGAGTGATGGTGAGCGACGGACCGAGTCTGGATCGTGCGGTGAGCTTCGGCCCCCCAGATGCCCACGTCCTCATCGCCGAGCGGCGGACCGGCCAGGTCGTCTTCACCCTCTGCATTACAGGCGCCACTGCCGCCACCGTGGCTGCCACCAGTGGCATTGCGCGTCTCATGCTTGGGGTCACCGGGACCCTCGCCGCAACGCTGGCGCTCGTCGTGGAGGTGCGCGGTCAGGGTCTCGACCAATGGGTAGCAGCGGTGTTCAGGTTCACCGTGTCCCGATTGGGTGAGCTGCTCGCTCGTCAACAACCCGCGAAGCACGGGCGATGGGGGAGCGACGACGGAGCAGCCGTGCAGTTTCACCTCGGCAACTTCCCCCTCGCGGATGAACACACCCAAGACCAGCGGGTCGCGATGATGCAGGAGTTGTTCGTCCTCGCATCGAGCCCTAACCATCCCGGCCAGATCTTGATTGAGACGGTGACCCGCTCGCCGCTCACGAGGACCTCGACGCTCCACCTGAGTGGCGATCCCGAGCAGGTCGTCGCCCTGCAGCGACTCCTCGGTGCGTGCGCCGTTGCTGAGAACGCACCGCAGTTGTCTCGTGGTTCCAAGCGAACGCGAACTCGCCGGTCACACTGGACCTACCTCTCCGGCGATGGCCTTCGGAGGGTCTTGTGGGTGGACGGTTGGCCACAGCGAGCGGTCACACCGGGATTTCTCACCCCGCTACTCACGTGCCCATCGTGGGAGCAGCTCGCCATTACCTTCGTCACCGAGCCACGAGATCGGGCACTCCAGCGGATTGAGCGAGCCCAGGTCGCCGCCCTCGCTGACGGGGAGCTGCGCCGGCGAGGGGGCTTTCGAAGAACCGCAGCGATTGCCCAGCGAAGTGCGCGTCGCGACGACTTCGAAGCTGCGCTGGTTCGCGGGGCGACGCCGATTCGATTCACCGGCCTCATCGTCATCGGCGCCGGCACCCTCGACGATCTCAACACCAGAACCGCGTCGGCACAGGTGGCTGCCCAGCGAGCCGGGTGCAACTTGTCGATCTTGCGAGGTGTCCAACGTGAAGCAATGGCGGCGATTGGCCAGCCCCTTCGGGGGTCTCGATGAGGGCGAATCGGTGGATCCCGGCGCCGCATCGTGAGGTGTCGACGACCCTGGCGGCAGCGATGCCTGGAGCGCTCGGCGCCACTGCGGGTACCGGTGTGAATCTGGGGAGTGATCTCCTCGGTGGATCCTTCGCATTCGATCCCTTTTCGGCCTATCGAGAAGGGCGAGTCACGAACCCCAATGTGGTGGTACTCGGCCAGATCGGACGAGGCAAGAGCACCTTCGTGAAGACGCTCCTCCTCCGAGAACTCGAGCGCGGACGGAGGGCCGTTGTCCTCGACCCAAAGGGAGAGTACGGCGGACTGGCCGCTGCGGTTGGCGTCCGTCCTGTGGTGGTGGCCCCGAGCGGCACGACGAGGTGCAACCCCTTGCTCCCCGGCCACGACCGAGAGGCGGTTCGGCGTGACGTGGGGGTCATCGCCCTCCTCGTCGCCCACGGCCTCGGTCGAAACCTCACCCCCATTGAGCGCACGGCACTCGACGTTGCTCGATCGAGTTGCACCACGCCGGTGACGCTCGACGCCGTGGCTGCTGCCCTCCTCGCTCCGACGACTGCGGCTGCCGACGAGCTCAAGCTCGACGGTCCTACTCTCCTGACCAATGGCCGAGAGGTTGCCTACGAGCTCCTCCGGTTCACCCGTGGAGATTTGGCCGGAATGCTGAGTGGAGAGTCCACCCCTGATGTGGATTTCTCCGCGCCGCTGGTGGTGATCGATTGCTCGGCAATTTGGGGCACCGAGGCGCTGGCTCCGGTGATGGCCGCCATCATCGCCAGGGTCCACCAGATTGGGGAAACGGATCCAACGCCGCGGTACTTCGTGCTGGATGAGGCGTGGGCAGTCCTCAGTGATCCCCGGATCGCCCGATGGCTCCAAGGGTCGTGGAAGCTGGCGCGAGCAACCGCCACCGCCAATATCTGCGTGCTCCACCGAGTTGCCGACTGCGTGAGCGCAGGCGCTGCTGGTTCAGTTGAGCAACACCTCGCCGCTGGTCTCCTCGCAGATTCGGGAACCGTGGTGTGCTTCAGCCTCGATCCGACCGATGCCGCTGATGCAGCGCAGACCGTCGGTCTGAGCGCCCCGGCTGGTCGATTACTCCCGAAGTTGCGACGTGGCCTTGCGGTCATCCGGGTGGGGCATGAGCACCATCTCGTGGCAATCGAGATCGATGCTGCCGCCGCCGAAGTCTCCGAGAGCGACACTGCGATGTGGCGATGACTGCAGTGGTGATCACCGCCCTCATCTCGCTGGCACTCCTCGCCAACCTCGCTTGGTCGGAGGGACGAGGGGCACTGGTCCCGCCGCCGAGGCGGTTGCTCCGGATCCGGGGTTCACGTGAGCGGTTGCACCTCGGACGGTGGCGAGGTCGACCACTCGCTGCCGAAGCGAACCACAGCGTGCTCGTACTCGGTCCTACCCAATCGGGCAAGACGAGAACGGTGGTGGTGCCAGCGATTGAGCAGTGGCCAGGTCCAGTGCTCGTCGCCAGTGTGAAAGATGATGTTCTCCGAGCCACGATGGCTCGTCGTGTGGCGATTGGCGCGGTGTCGGTGATCGACCCCGCACGCGTCACCTCGGCACCACGATCGCAGTGGGCCCCGCTGGCGGTGCCGATCTCGTTCGGGGCCGCAAGAGATCTGGCGCGAGATCTCTGCGCTGCATCGAGTGATCACGATCGTGGCGGAGATGCGGCGTTCTGGACTGCTGCTGCGGCTCGCCACCTCGCTCCACTGCTCGTCGCCGCGAGTTGGACCGGTGGAGGATTCCGCTCCGTGCTCGAGTGGGTGAGCGCTCGTGACCTCTCTGCTCCCATCGATGTGCTCCTCAGTGCTCGGGAGGACCGAGCGGCAGCCATTCTGGAGGAGAGCGCGTGGAAGGACGATCGGCAGTACTCCTCGATCGTCACCACGCTCGAAGTGCTGCTCGACGGCGTACTCGACGCTGAGCACGATGGCCCGACGGTATCGATCGAGACGTTCCTCGCCGGTCCGAACACCCTCTACCTGTCGAGTCCGCTCCGAGCGCAGCAGCGGTATCGACCATTGCTCACCGCAGTGCGGAACGCGGTCATCGATACCGCGACCGTCACCGCAGCCCGCGCTGGAGGACGACTTCGTCCAGGGCTCTTGCTGGTGCACGACGAAGCGGCGCACCTCGGAGGAATTTCGGATCTGGTCGATCTGGCAGCCACCGGCGTTGGGCAAGGCATCACCTTGCTCACCGTCTTCCAAGATCTGGGTCAGATCACGAGCCACTACGGACCGCTGGCGATGTCCCTCGTCGCCAACCACCGGGCGCGGCTCGTGCTCAGCGGAACGGTCGAGCCATCGACGATCGACGTCCTCACTCGACTCGCTGGAACCGAACGCCGCCCAGAGCGCCGAGGCCGGGGACGAGAACGCACGAGCTCGATGAGCGACCACCCCCGACTGAGCGATGCGCGAATTCGTGCGCTCCGGCGCGGGTCGGCAATCCTCTCCTACGACACCGAGCGCCCGTTCGTCGTCGCACTCCCATCGCCGACAAAGCGACCATCGCACGCCCGGCGACGACGGCTCGGGCTACCCTCGAGGCGTGGCACAGACGACCTTGGCGATTGATATTGGCGGCACGGGCATCAAGGGGGCGGTCCTCGCGCCGAAAGGTGAGATGGTGAGCCCCCGGGTCAAGGTGAAGACCACCTACCCCATGCCGCCAGCAGCCTTGGTGGAGGTGCTGACCAAGTTCTCCGAGCGCTTCCCAGAGTCCAAGCAGATCGCCATTGGGTTCCCCGGCGTCGTGCGACGAGGCAAGATCCTCTCCGCACCGCACTTTCAGACCGAGCGCGGGCTCGGCACTGACATCTCTCCAACACTGGTCAAGCAGTGGTCGGGATTCAACTTGGCCGAGAGCGTGGCAAAGGCGACAGGGACGACCGTGCGGGTCGTCAACGATGCCGAGATGCAAGGCCTGGGGGTGATCCACGGTCGCGGCCTCGAGGTGGTCATCACCCTCGGCACGGGATTCGGGTTCTCGCTCTTCGAGGAGGGTGTAGCGGCGCCGCACATGGAGCTCGGGTCCATGCCCCTCCTCAAGGGCAAGACGCTGGATGAGGAATTGGGGAATCGTGGCCGCAAGTCACGCGGCGACGCCGAGTGGAGCTCACGGGTGCACACCACCGTTGGGCTGATCGACACCTTGGTGAACTTCGACCACTGCTACATCGGCGGTGGGAATGCTCGCACCATTGGCCGCGATGGGTTCGGCCCGATCCTCAAGAAGATCACCATCGTGGGCAACATCGCCGGCATCCTCGGCGGACGCCACCTCTTCCCGACTACTTGACGCCGTCGAACTCCGTGCAACGGGTGCCGGTGTAGATCGAGGGCATGCACTTGTTGCAGTGCGTGCACACCGACACCGATGCCGTCCCCGCCTCGTACTTCTTGATGAGGTCTGGCTCGGCGAGGAGCGCTCGGCCCATAGCCACGAACTCGAATCCTGCGTCGAGGCCCTGCTCGATGGTGGCTTCATTGGCAATGCCACCGAGGAGGACGAGCGGCATGGAGAGCACCTCGCGGAACTGCTTCGCCATGGGCAAGAAGTAGGCCTCTTCGTAGGGGTAGGAGGGCATGAAGTGCCAACCAGCGAGTTGGAAGCCCAACTTGATGGGTTGGGGCAGCGTCTTGGCGAACTCCTTCCGTGGTGCCTTGCCGCGGAAGAGGTACATCGGATTGTTGAGCGATGATCCCGCGGTGAGCACGAGGGCGTCGAGGTGTCCATCGGCCTCGAAGAGCTTGGCCGTCGGGATCGATTCTTCGAGCTCGATGCCACCCTTGGTGCCGTCTCGCATGGAGATCTTGGCGGTCAGGGCGATGCGGTCACCCACGGCCTCTTTGACCGCTTCGACGACCATGCGGGGGTAGAGGGCTCGTGCCTCAAGGCTTCCGCCGTAGCGATCGGTGCGCTTGTTGGCCTTCGGCGAGAGGAACGACGACAAGAGGTAGCCGTGCCCGAGGTGGAGTTCAATGCAGTCGAAACCAGCGTCGACGGCATTCCTCGCGGCGTCGGTGAAGCCAATGAGGATGCGCTCGAGATCGGCCTCGGTGGCTTCAGCGAACTGACTGCCCATTGGTGAACGACCAGCGGAAGGAGCGAGCGACTGCGCCTTGTTCGAGCCGCTGTTGGCCACGGGGCCTGCGTGGCCAACCTGGGCGGAGATCTTCGCTCCGGCTGCGTGGACGGCACTGGTGACGCCCTGGAGCTTCTCCACGTTGGCGGGGTCCGAGAGCAAGATGACGTTCTTGTCGGTGCGACCCTCAGGGGTCACGCCGAGGTAGGCCATCGTGGTCATGCCCACTCCGCCTTCGGCCATCTGTACGTGGAAGTCGATCATCTCCTGGGTCACCGCGCCTCGTGGCGCTCGGCCCTCGAAGGTCGCTGCCTTGATGATCCGGTTCTTAATCGTGATCGGACCGAGTTTCGCTGCTTCGAATGGTGTTGCCATGATTCCCCCCTGCTCGTGGCCCAACCCTACAGAGGGAAGGGTCCGTGGAGCCAAATGAGCCACGCGAAGGTCGCAGCGGAGGTAGAGAATGACGGCATGTCAGAACCGCAAGCCATCTCGATCGAAGAGCACCTCCAACAACGCGCAGAGCGTGGACCGATCAAGGTCAACGATCAGCGCGACCTCAATCACCCGAAGCTGCTTCGACGGCTCAATGCGATCTTGGGCCTCAAGATCACGACCATCGTCGGCACCATGTGGGCTGCGTACCTCTTCACCGCCATTGCCCTCTTCGCCTTACCCTCAGCCATTCGCCAAGGGACCTACTTCGTGGTCGTCTGGTTGTCGTCGAGCTTCCTCCAGCTCGTGTTGCTCCCCATCATCATCGTGGGGCAGAACATTCAGGCCAAGGCCGCGGATGAGCGTGCCGATGCAACGTACCGAGATGCCGACGCAATTTTGAAGGAAGCGCTGAAGATCCAAGAGCATCTTGAAGTCCAAGACACCAAGCTCCTCCACCTCATTGAGAAAATGGCGAAGTTAGAAGCAGCACTCGAGGCGGGGCGGCCTTCGTAAACCGCTGGCGATGAGGCCTCCGGCTCGCGGCTAACATGGTGCTCCGCCCATTTCGATGGGTGGATGCAGTGCCTTGCGGGCGTAGCTCAACGGATTAGAGCATCTGACTACGGATCAGAAGGTTGGGGGTTCGAATCCCTCCGCCCGCACCACGAAACCCCTGAAAAGTTCGGTTTTTTCGAGCCCCCTCGCTCCGGCGGAAGTGCCGAGGATAGCAACGGGATAGCAACGGAGTTGCGCAGCGTGTGCGATCGCACGTTCTGCGGCCCGAACGCCAGGCAAATCTTCCCGTAGACCTTTGGTGTCACCGATCGAAGATCGCCGCTAAGGCGCCTACTGCCCGGTCGCTGCTCGAGTCGAGGACACGGGCGTAGACGGCGGTGGTCTTCAGGTCGCCGTGACCGAGAACCTTGCCCACGGCCTCAAGCGACACGCCGTGGTTGAGCATCAGCGTCGCTGCCGTGTGGCGGAGTCGGTGGGGCGTGACGGCAACGCCGATCGATGCGCCAACGGTCGTGAGCCACCTCGTCGTCGCGTCTGGGTCCACGGGACCGGTTCCCTCCATCGTGATGATGAACGGGGTGGTGTAGCCGAGTTGCTCGTGCTCACGTCGAACTGCAGTTAACAGCTCGAGCAGTGCGCTTGAGAGGGGGAGGGTCCTCCTCGACGTCAAGGTCTTCAGTTGGCGCCGCTGGAGGGTCGTGTCGCCAGGAAGTCGCCCGAGCTGCATGTGCACCGTCATCGTGGCGTTGTCGACGTCGAGGTCATCCCAGATGAGCCCGAGGGCCTCGTTGCGCCGGAGGCCGAGGTGCGCCATCAACACGACCGCCACCGCTCGGGGGTCACCCGTTGCCAGACAGGCATCGAGGACGCGCTTCACGTCGTCTTCGCTCAAGTACTTCGGTCGTGCAGGTGGGACCTTCGGTCGTGCGATGCGCTCCATGGGGGAGCGCTCGAGGAGCCGGTGTCGAACCGCATCACCGAGGATGACCGACAAGAGGCAGTAGCAGTGCCGGAGGACGTGGGGTGTGCCAACGCCAGGCTTCGCCAACTTCCCCCGGGCGTCGATGTCGGCCAACCAGTCGTCGATGTGCCCCTCCGAAATCTCCCCGAGGCGCATGGATGTGAAGGGCGTGAGGTAGCGGGCGGCGAGGGAGAGCTCATTCGCGTAGGTGTGGGGAGCAACCTTCCGCACTCGTGCTTCGAGCCAAATCTCGAGCCACTGGCCGAAGCGCTGGTTGGGATCACTCCGCAGCAACTGGCGTCGAGCATCGAGGTCATGCTGGGCTCGAATCCACTCCCTGCCAGCTTTGACCGTTGGCACCATCCTCGTTGGCCGACGTCCGTCTGAGAGGAACGCTTGTGCCCTCCAACCGGGACGACCTTTGTAGCGATGGACGGAGCCTTCGCCGTTGCCGCGCTTGCTCGATTGACGACTCACGATCGTCCCCTCTCTCTGGCGTGGGCCGACACTCGCGGATCTACTTCGCTGCTGACCTCGCTCTGGTCTGCGCAGGAGGTCGAGGTGCGGCGGTGCTGACGTGTGCCAAGTACTCCTCCAGTGCCGACTGGCGAATGACGCAGCGCCGTGGAGAGACCCGTTGGTGCTGCAGCGTTCCCGTCGCCAACAATCGGTGCACGGTGGAGACCGAGACACCGAGGTGTGCTGCCACCTGCTTCATGGAAAGTGCGCAATCGAACGCCACTCGTTGCTCAGCAGTTGCCACTTCGTCCATCGTTTGTCCTCCTCGCTCGAGGGTGTGTCCCTCATAAGGAAGCCACCAAGAACGCTCTGATTGGACAACTTCGAATCTGGTTGAGACCGCAAACCTCAGCTCAACGGGATCGGACTTCACGCGAAGACCGTGCGGTCGCCCGGCGCCAGGGCGCCAGCGACCCAAGGGTTGCCGTGGTTCGAGCACAGAGCGAGGAGGTGGTCAAACTTTTCTATACGTCACTCAAGGAAGTGGAACGAGTCGGGACTCCCCAACCCAGGTGTCGATCGAATCGCTCGGCCAACCGAGGCACGGATCTGGCAGCTCAATCTCAGAGAAGTCCTCACCGATCAAGACTTCAAGCGAGGGCGTCACTTGGTCCAGCTTGGTGATCGCCAGGCAGCCACCTTCGAAGGTGACAACAATTCCTGTGTGATCGACGAAGGTCTGATCTGGGAGCCCAGGGCGGCTTCGCGTGAGCACGGTTTCAATCACCGAGATGTCGTCGATGGCTTCGTTGCCTGAGTGAACCAGAGTGGTGTTGCCCACTGATCCTCTAGTGCGTGCGTTGTCTTCATGGCGCACCACCAACCGGGTGCAGTCCTGTTGAATGCCGCAGAGGTCGACGGCGGCGAACTCCAGTCGAATGGAGAGAGTCCCAACCATCGTCTCGAAGAAGACCTTCCCAACGGCGATGTTCGCTCCATCGACCAACGCAGTCGGGACGACCGCTACGTGGCGCAAACCCAGGATCGAGGTGAGTGCCTCCGTGGATTCTCGATCGAGGAGTGAGTCGGCGCTCAGCATGCGGTACCTCTCTTGATTGACGTATAGAAAAGTTTGCCAGCCTCCTTCCTGAAACGCTCGAGGCCGTCAGGCCTCGCCGTGCCCGACGGCGCGCTCGCGCCGCTCGGTCCACGGACGCGAGATGCACAGAATCAGTGAAATTCAGGACCTAAGAGAGGGGCCTCCGAAGACTTCTCCTGAAGTGCTGTCCAATCTCCAGCGATTCGGTGGCTTCCTAGTGAGGAGTGATTGTCTCGCCCTTAGAAGGAGCCACCATGCGATTGCCCATCGATGCCACCACGATCACGTATCACAGATACAGGTGCTGCTGAATCCTTGTCTCAATTCCGCAACCGAAGTCGAGTCAACGAATGAAGTGATCAGCTGCGCCATCTGGTTGGCTGTCTGGAACATCCCCGAGAGCCTGAACGTTCGTGGCCGCTTCGTTGCGAGTCGACAGTGAATGCGGAGAATCGTGGGTGTGCGTTTGGGAATGCAGCCACTAGGCGCGTTGCGCCTCGGCTTCATCAAGCTCGATGAGGGATCGAGAGTGGAGGAGACGTTGACCAGGTTCGAGGAACCAGTTCACGGCCCCCGGGTACGTATGGATGCCGAAGCGAAACATGGTCTTCGGAGAGCTGCCCCATTTCACCGTCGGCTCGTGTTGGTCGAAGGAAGGGCCAACGAAGTAGATGTAAGTCTCTAAAGAGATGTGAGGCGCTTCGACCAGCGAGGACTCGTCACCACTCTGTCCAAAGGTCAAGAGCACACCGAGGTCGAGCGTCAATTCCAAGAGTGACGTGCCATCGATGGTTTCCACTCTCACCTCTTCACGGACGATGCGTACTCGATCGATTCGCGCCCTTCGCCAAGGTGTCGAGAGCGTCTCGTTGCGCCGTCGCTCCCGGCCTTGATTGCCGAAGAGGGTCCACGGACGCACGTCGGTCCCCGTCTTGACCGTGAGGCGCAAGAGTTGGTCGGCGAGCCCATCGATGATGCCTGAATCGAAGACGCCTTCAACGGAGATGATGTGATCGTCGGTGATGAGGTCCATCCGAAGAGAGCCTTCCCAGGCATTGGCGAACCAGGGGTGGACGCTCTGTCGTTCGATGAGGTGAGCCCCAACGAGGAGTCGCAGTGCTGCGAGATCCGACGCAGTCAGCCTGAGGTCGTGCATCGGCATCACGACGTTGCTTCTCGTGAGCTCAGTGCGATGACGCTCCGTGCATGAGTCGTACCCTCTGCACCGAGCAGGGACAGGCTGCTGACGCCGGGATGTGTGTGAATCCCCGGCCGGCCATCCGTGATGCGTTCGTGACCGATGATGAGGTTTGGAACCTCGACGCTCCGGTTGAGGCAAATGGCAATGGCGTGCACATCGCAGATGAGAACGACGCCGATGTCGTGAAGGAGACGCGACTCCTCTGTGTCGCTCCACGTGACCGTCACGTCATCGGTGATGAGGAGGACCTCTTCGATGGTCTCTCCCTTCCACCAGTGGTACCAGGTTGAGAGACTGCTGACATCAGCTGTGGGGTGAGTCCTCACATCGAAGACTGCCAGCAAGTCGCCGAAGTCTTCGTCTTGACTGTCTTCCAACGCCGCCGAGAATCCGATGATCTGATCGTCAACCTCAATGAAAAAGGTGCTCCAGGACTCCCATGAGTCTCTGAAGTCAGGTGCTTCGGAGGCAACGCCACCGATCGTCTGACCAATGAGCGACGTCAAGAGGAGTCGTTGCGCCTCAGGAACGAGAAATTGTTGCATCACCATTGCACGAGTCTGCTCTGCAGTCGTGACACCTACGCTCTCGCGCCGAATCGATGGGATGAAATGACTTCTTGACTTCTTGATTGAGAGGGTGGACAATAGGTGCCTAGCCACCCTGCTGCGGTGGGGCTGGAAGTGAACCTCAGGAGATCCTGCCGGACGACAGGGCCTGAGGTTTGCGCATTTCTCGGACCCATTCAGTCAAATCGTCAGCACGCGTACGGTTGCCGATGCGTTGATGATGTCGAGAAACGTGTTCTCGCCGCATCGAGCGTTTGACACTGAGCCGCAGATTGCATCAGGAATCCACAGCATTGGCTCTCCTGGACCAGGCCGATGTTCCATTCGGAGGTCATTCGACACGGCACCCTTGGTCCGTTGCATCATAAGAAATTCGAGATCCTTGCGGTCATCGCTGGGCCCACGTGATTCAAAGGTTGCAATTTTCACCCCGAGTTCGTCCAGTTCGAAGAGCATCCGCGCAAGGCAGAGCCGACGGCGACGTTCTAGCTTTTGGTGTTTGAGAGCATGGAAGACGACAACGAGATGCTCCACGGGGAACGTGGCGATCGCTGAAGCGATTTCTCGCCGCCGATTAGTTCCCTCCATGCGCCAGTGGACTTTGCGCTGACCCTTTAGCTGTAGGGATGTGATCTCTGATCGAGTGCTGTCGATGACTACCTCGGAGCAGATCGCCGCCGAAAGCAAGTAGGTATTTGGATCCAGCTTCTGGTCCGATCCAGATTCATCGAGGAATGCTCGCATCGGATGCGACGCTACTTGAACCTTGTTTCAGCAAGTTGCCCCAAATCTCCCATTGATGCTCGAACCACGAAGTGAGATGTGCGAACTCGTTTGATGAACAGCCGGAACTCGTCACGTGCTCGCGCGAGTAATCGATGCTGGTCGAGCGTTCGATCTCATTCTTGAAGTCGGAGGAATTACCTTCGTCGCACGCCAACCGATGAACCGTCGTTTAACTCCACTCGGTCATCGGAAGGGGCTCTTGCTACCGTGATGCCCTAATGGCAAAGAAGACCGAACCAACCTGTCTCCCTGACGAACCTGCCGCCGCTGTTGACGTCGTTGCTCGAGGGAAGGGCAACAGCGTGAACGCGCTGATCGTTGAGGCGCCCACTGCTGACATCGAGAGGGTTCGCCACGATGACGGCTTCATGGCTCATCTTCGAGAAATTGCCGAACGTGATCGAGAGCTTCTGGAGCGCTTGGCTCAGTGAGGTAGATCACGCTCAGTCAAGCGCTGGTGATTGCTGAAGCGGTGAGGGGGCTTGACGTCGGGACGTTGCAAAGAGTTGCGAAATCGAACTCTTGGACTCTGCGCTCCACGCGCCCCAGCCGTCCCTACCGAGCGGAGCCGTTCGCGAAGACTCAAGTTCAACCCGCATGGACGACTGAGGAAGTCCTAAAGGCGCTCAAGGCTGCTGAGGGTGAACCAATCGAACGGCGGGTTCAACCGGTCGTCGCAACGCTTCGGTGAGTAGACAACATCAGTTGTCACTGACCGAAGGAGATGGAGATGGCAAAGCGGTTCACCGCTGACGAGCAGAGCCAGGCCCGCAGGCTGCGCGC